>Ga0137384_10001496_pt1 | contig 18556 bp, 12 predicted proteins | sample SagtaG_2_FD_104922 | JGI IMG/M metagenome (GOLD analysis project Ga0137384, IMG submission 104922) | Vadose zone soil microbial communities from Sagehorn Ranch, Mendocino, California, USA - Sage2_R_60_16 metaG | ecosystem: Environmental > Terrestrial > Soil > Vadose zone | place: USA... | reverse complement strand
CTGAAAACGTTTCTGGAAAAGCCGCTGCCAACGCATTGGGCGAGCAAAGACCTCGAAGCAATCGACTTCGATAAGATTCGTTACTATCTCTCACCCGGCACAGAAGCGAAACGCAGTTGGGAGGAAGTGCCGGAAGATATCAAGCGCACGTTCGAGCGACTTGGCATTCCGGAACAGGAACGAAAATTCCTCGCAGGTGTCGAGGCCCAGTTCGACAGCGAAGCCGTCTATTCAAACATTAAGAAAGCCGTTGGCGAACAAGGCGTCATTTTCGTTGGTTCAACCGAAGGGCTGAAAAAGTATCCGGAAATTTTCCGGAGATGGTTCGGCAAGGTCATCCCGATCGCCGATAACAAATTCAGCGCGCTGAATTCTGCCGTCTTCAGCGGTGGCTCATTCATTTATGTCCCGCCCGGTGTGAAAGTGAAGCATCCGCTTCAGGCTTACTTCCGGATCAACGCGGAAAACTTCGGTCAATTCGAGCGCACGCTCATCATAGCCGACGAAGGCTCGGAAGTGACTTACATGGAAGGTTGCACAGCGCCGAAGTTCAACACGCCGACGCTGCATAGCGCGGTCGTGGAATTGGTCGCGCTAAAGGGCGCAAAGATTCAGTATATTACCGTGCAGAACTGGGCGTCGAATGTCTTCAACCTTGTCACGAAACGTGGTCTCGCGCATGAAAATGCCGAGGTAAAATGGATCGATTGTAATATCGGTTCGCGTCTCACCATGAAATATCCGGGCGTGATCATGAAAGGCCGCAAAGCGCGCGGCGAAGTTCTTTCCATCGCGCTCGCCAACGATGGTCAGCACCAGGACACCGGCGCGAAGATGATTCACGCAGCTGATGAAACCACCAGCAACATTATTTCCAAATCGATCTCTATCGGCAAAGGTCGCGCCACTTACCGCGGCTTGGTGCACGTGCCGAAGCATCTCAAAAATTGCAAGAACAACACCGAGTGCGACGCGCTTCTCATCAACTCGACCAGCCGCACGGACACGTATCCGGCAATCACCGTGCGCGGCACGGGGAACGCTGTGCAACACGAGGCCAGCGTCAGCCAGGTCAGTGCCGAGCAGATTTTCTACATGCAACAGCGCGGACTCAGCGAGGCGCAAGCCATGAGCCTGAGCGTCAACGGTTTCGTTAACGATCTCGTCCGCCAATTCCCGATGGAGTACAGCGTCGAGCTCAAGCGCCTGATCGAGCTGGAGATGGAAGGCTCGGTTGGGTAGTTCCGAGTAATCTTCTGTAGCGGCGATCTGTGACCGCCGCACTTATCTAAGATCGACATGGCGTCAGTCGCACATGATGAATTAACGGAAACCGGATCGATTCTTTCCGGCCCGGTCGGTTCGGATCTTTTTCCGGCTTGGTTTCGCGATCAACAACGCGCCGCGTGGAAAGAATTCGAGGCGCTGCCGAAACCGACGCGGAAAGATCAGGCTTGGCGATTTTCCAATGTCGATCTTCTTGATGTAACGTCATTTAAGTTTGCCGGCGCACTTGGCGATGAAGAACGCGCCGCGATTCTAGAGCAATCGCGCGGGCTCGATGAGGTTGCTGGCCGCATGATCTTCGCAGGCGACCAACTCATTGAGCGCGACGTGATTTCGGATCAACTGAAAAAACGCGGCGTTATCTTTCAATCGCTCGAGCGCGCGATGGTCGAACACGCCGAGCTGTTCCGGAAATATTTCATGTCGCAGCCGGCAGTTCTTGGCTCGGCCAAGTTCGCGGCACTGCATCAGGCACTGGTTTCCTCTGGCACGTTTCTTTACGTCCCCCGTGGAGTTGAAATCGAGTCGCCGATTGAAATTTTCCATTGGTTGCGCGGCGAGAACTCTGCCGTGTTTCCGCATTTGCTCCTGGTTACAGACGAATTGGCAAAAGTGAACGTGATTGAGCATTTCTGCTCGTTAGATCAATTCGCCGAAGGACGAATTCGCCGTGGCGAACAATCGCCGGGATTTGCGTGCGGCGTAAACGACTTGATTGCCGGCCCCGGAGCAAAAGTGAGTTATGTATGCGCGCAAAACTGGGGAGACAATGTCGTCGCGCTACAAATGAACTCGACGACGGTCGATCACGATGCTTCAGCCATGAGTCTCAATTTGCATCTGGGTTCACGATATTCGCGCTTCGAAAGTCTCAGCCGGCTGATCGGCGAAGGCGGGCGTAGCGATCTACTCGCTGTCTCGGTCGCAAACGGCACTCAGGAGTTCGATGCACGCACGTTGCAGGATCACATTTCACCGCATACCGCGAGCGATCTCCTTTACAAAAACGCGTTAAGCGACCGTGCTCGCACCACGTTCGGGGGTCTTATCCGGGTCGAGCCGCACGCCCACTTCACTGATGCGTATCAAAAAGTCCGCAATCTTCTCTTGAGTGACGACTCGGAAGCCAACTCAATGCCCGGCCTGGAAATCCTCGCTGACAACGTCCGTTGCACTCACGGCGCCACCTCCGGCCAGGTCGAAGAAGACCAGCTGTTTTACCTGCGCTCGCGCGGAATTCCGGTTCCAGTTGCCCAACGTCTCATCGTCACGGGCTTTCTCGACGAAGTCATTCAACGTCTTAATCAACCCGCGATTGCCGCGCATTTGCACGGGCTGGTTGAAGCTAAATGGGCTGAGTAGCGTCGATCGCAGACGCATGTCGCCCCTCCAGAAGAACCAGTTCGCGGACATATCGCGCTACTGCGCGGCCACCGATCCTTAGTGTGCCGCTTCCTGGTCGGTATTTAACTCGAAATTGATTCTTACGTTGTAATGATCGCCTTTTCCGAGCCCGGCTGGCGGCGGATCGACTTGCGTTACCCGTTTCGCAATCGCCGCTACCGACTCATTCACGACAATATTTTCAGAAGGCTTGATGATTTCGAAACTGGACACGCGCCCATCTTTCTCGATTCGCACTTTGACGAGCGTCGAAATCCTGGCGCCGGAAGCGACGGTGGTCGTCGGCTGAATCCAAGCGCTGTAAAAACGATCATGCAGCATATTGCCATACCATCCGAACTCCGATGCGTTTATCCCGCCGCCAGCATGGCCACCTGTGCCCGCTGAACTTCCTTTCCCTGTGCCGTTCTGAGATGACGATCCGTTTTTCGCTGAGGCAGCTTTCGCGATCTTCTTTTTCTCTGCGTTCGAATCCGCTTGCTTTGCCTTTTCAGCCGATTTCGTTGGGCTCGACTTCGCTTTCGGCGAGGCCTTTGCTAACACGGGTTTTTTTGGAGTTGGTTTCGGGGTCGGCTTGGGAGGTGGTTTTGACGTTGCCTTCGGTCTTGCTGTGGGAGTCGCAGATGGCTTGGGCGCAGATGTTGGTGTTGGTGTCGGAGTGGGCAATTCGATTTCGCTCTTCGCTGCCGTTAAGAGAGGCTCTTGCTTTTCCCCTTCATCCGATTTTGGCAGACGGGGTTCGGGCGAAGGAGAAAGTTTTGCGGGCTGCGGCGGCTCACCAGTTGTTGGCTCCGTAGCTGTGCTGGCTCCGCCCACATCGCCTAACCAAACGACGCTTTGTGCGTTTGAAGAGCTCCTGGCTTCGACACTCCAGCGAATCAATCCTGCGACGAGTGCGACGTGCGCGAGTGCTATCAGTGTGACGTTTCGCCAGAAGCGGCTGTCTTTCGACATCTATTTCGTCTCGGCTTTTGTGGCGATGCCGACCTTCGTAATTTGCGCGCGTCGTAACGCGTACATCAACGTAATCAATTTTTGCACTGGCAATTCGCGATCGGGTCGAATCACGACGGCCACGTCTGGATTGGCCTGCTTCAATTGGGCCAATTGCGCGGTGAGCATTTCCGAATCGAGTACCTGATTGTTCAACCGGATCGTTTCGGTGCGGTCGATCGAGATCGTTTGCACTTGCGACGAATTGATCGGCGGATTGGCCGCGCCGCTGGAAGGAATTACCAGGCTCATGCTGTTTTCCAGCAACGGCGTTGTGATCATGAAAATGATCAGTAGCACGAACGCGAGATCGAGCAGCGGCGTGATGTTGATCTCGCTGAGCGTGGTCAGATTATTTCGCTGCGAGTAACGTCTCATTTGCGGAATGCGGATTCGCGCACGTTGTGATCGACGTATTTGTGCTCGAACTCGGAGGCGAGCTCGGCAGCGAAGTTGTCCATCTCGACAATGATTCCGCGAATGCTGGTGACGAGAAAATTGTAACCGAACATGGCGGGGATTGCGACGCAGAGCGCAGTTACTGTAGTGATGAGCGCGCCAGAAACGCCGGGTGCCATCGAGACAAGGCTGGGCGACCCGGCCTCGGCCACGCCGGTAAAAGCGTCCATCACTCCCCAAACCGTGCCAAGTAATCCGAGAAAGGGCGAACCGCTTACGGCGGTGGCCAGCAAAATCATCTGTGACTCCAGGGCAAGCGCCGTCTCGCCCACGGCTCGTTCCATGGCCGCGTTTACCGCACCCATTTGCGCCGGCGAAATTTTATCAGCGATCTCGAGTCGCGCGCGAAAGGTGTCATCCACTTCCGGCGAACCGAGAAGATGAAATGTCATTTCCTCGCATCCGGCGCGATATACATTAAACACCGGCGAGCCCGGAAATCGTGCGTTGTTTTTAAACAAACGCAGCGGTTGTCGATCTTGCCGAAACGCCGCAAGGAATCGGGCGTTCTGTCGCCGCGCGAAGCGGATCACGCGCAACTTCGTGATCATAATCGACCAACTGAAGATTGAGACGACGGCGAGAAGAGAGAGAACGAGCTTGCCTGCGGTCGTCGCGTGATCGAACGCAAAAAGGAGACCGCCTGCTGCTAGCAATGTCGCAATGAGCATCTCCGCGTCACTGCGTAAGTAATAGCGCCGTTTCGCAGAAACGAAAGGGGATTCGCAGCAATGACGAATGTCTAATGACGAAGGAATGACGAAATCCGAATGACCAAACCGCTTCCACGGCGTTCGTCGTCATTTAAGCATTCCGATTTCATTCGTCATTCGTGCTTCGTCATTCCCTTCGGAAACGTCGGTCGCATTTTCGCGGCTGCGACAAACCCGACACCGATCGCAATCAAGAAGAACGAAAAGAACTGACCGCGCGTGAAAGGTCCTATCAAGGTCGCATCGGGTTCGCGGAAATATTCGATTACGATACGAAACACCGCGTACAGAATAAAAAAAAGTCCCGTCAATACTCCATTTGGTTGGCGGATGCGCGTGCGCACGAACCACAAAATCGCAAACAAAACGATCCCTTCGAAAAAGGCTTCATAGAGCTGCGATGGATGGCGCGGCGTCAGAATCGAGCGCAACGCGGTCGCCACCTGTGGTTGACCACGCACCGCGCGGATAATCGCGTCCGGCGTGGTCAGCGATGGATCAATTTGCGTACATGTGGCGATTGCGCGGTCTGCTTCGGCAGGATGATCGAGTAACTCCTTTGGAAATTGCATCGCCCACGGAAGATTGGTGATGCGGCCGTAAAGTTCGCCGTTGATGAAATTCGCGCAGCGGCCAAAGAACAAACCAAGCGGCGCGGTGACGACCAGATTGTCGCCCAGGTTCATCCACGAGATTTTGTGCCGATAAGAATAGTAAAGGGTGAAGAGCAGCACCCCAAGCATCCCGCCGTGGCTCGACATTCCGCCTTCCCACACCCGCAGGATCGACAACGGCTCGTGCAGCATTTCCGGTTTGTAGAAAAAAACGTAACCGAGCCGACCCCCGATGATGACACCGAAAAGCGCGCAGCCCGTGATAAAGTCTCCGACCTTTTCTACAGACAGGTCCGCATAACCGGTCTTCGCCAGGACGCGCAGAAGGACGTAGCTGCAAAGGAACGCCAGCACATAAGCCAGCCCGTACCAACGCGGCCCCACATTGTCGTAGATCCGAAAAATAATTGGATCGAGATCGTGCAGATAGTAAGCAAACATTGGCGCGATGATCGTTGATGTTACCGGGCGCGACAATAGAAAGACGTGTCATCCCGAACCTCGCAATTGCGGGATCAGGATGACAAGAGCTTATTAATGCGCGAAGAACTCAACACCTTTCGCAGGAATGGCGCCGTGCGACTGATGCGATCCTTCGCCACTTGTTCCGGCGTCCCGACAGCGACGACCTCGCCTCCATCGGCGCCGGCTTCTGGTCCAAGATCGACGATGTAATCGGCTTCCGCGATCACACTGAGGTTGTGTTCGATCACGATCACGGTGTTGCCTTCGTCCACGAGCCAGTGAAGCACATTGAGCAGCAACTCGACATCAGCCATGTGCAGACCGATGGTCGGTTCCTCCAGTAGGTACAATGTCGACCTTGGCTTGCGCATCTTTCGAATTCGCTCGTTCGCAGCGCGATTGACTCCCCGCTTTAATTGCGTCACGAGCTTCAGGCGTTGCGCTTCGCCGCCGCTCAAGGTCGGGCTCGGCTGCCCCAGCTTGAGATAGCCAAGGCCAGTATCAACCAGCAAAGAAAGCGCACGCGCGATTTTCGGGTGCGCCGAAAAGAACTGCGCCGCCTCTTCGATCGTCATTTCCATCACGTCCCCGATCGATTTTTCGTTATAGAGGACTTCGAGCGTTTGGGGATTGTAACGGCGACCGCGGCAATCCTCGCACGGCACATAACTGTTCGGTAGAAAATTCATTTCCAGCTTGATCACCCCCTGACCTTTGCACGTCTCGCAACGACCACCTTCCGCGTTAAATGAAAATCGGCTCGCCGAATACCCGCGCACGCGCGAGACGGGCAGTTGCGCGTAAAGACCCCGGATTTCGTCGAAGACTTTGATGTAAGTGCCCGGCGTCGAGCGTGACGTTTTGCCAATCGGCGATTGATCGACTTCATAAACCGCCTCGATTTCAGCAGCGCCGCTGACGAGCTTAAACAAATCGCCGTTACCCGCCCGTTTTCTCTTTTCCAACTGGTCGCGAACCGCCGGCCAAAGCACGTCGTGCATTAATGTCGATTTTCCTGAGCCGGAAATCCCGGTGATCACGGAAAGTCTTCCGATCGGAAAGCGAACATCGACGTCTTTCAGATTGTTCGCCCGCGCGCCGCGGACTTCGATCCAGTTTTCGACATTGCTGAGTGGTCGCCGCGATTTTCGGATGGGATGACAAAGCGGCGTTTTCAAACAACGTCCCGTCTCGGAGTTTTTCGCGCGCTCGATGTCACGCAGGGTTCCCTGCGCGACGACTTCCCCGCCATGCATGCCTGCGCGCGGGCCAAGATCGACAACGTGGTCGGCGCGCCGCATCGTCTCGTCATCGTGCTCGACAATGACCAGCGAGTTTCCCTTCTTGCGCAGCGCAGCGAGCGTGTCGAGTAGCCGAAAATTATCGCGCGGATGCAACCCGATTGTCGGCTCGTCGAGCACGTAGAGCACGCCGCGCAGATTGGAGCCAAGCTGCGCGGCCAGACGAATTCGCTGGGATTCGCCGCCGCTCAATGTTTTCGCCGACCGGCCAAGCGCGAGATAACCGAGACCAACGTTCTCCATGAAACGCAAGCGCTGTTGAATTTCTGGAAGCAACTCGCCGGCGATTGTTTTCTGCGTCCCGCGGAACCGCAGTTTCCCCGTAAGCTTCCGCGCTTCGCTTGCTGAGAGCGCGGTGAAATCGTTGATCGCGCATCCCTGTACACGCACGTGGCGCGCTACCGCGTTCAGACGCGAACCGCGGCAGCTCGGACACTCGCGCGCTTCCTCTTCGTCAATCCATTCAGATTCGCGCTCTGCCGCCAATTCGTTCTCCAGGACCGAATCGCCATCAGCGCTTGCGCCGGTTTGCAAATCGCGGTCCCAAATTTCACCAAACCCGCCGCATTCCTCGCACGCACCATGCGGCGAATTGAAGGAGAACAAGCGCGGGTCGAGCTCTTCGAACGCGCGGCCGCACCCTGGACAGCTCATCTCCGTGCTCATGACCGTAGGTCGTTTTTTGGCATCGAGCAGATGCGCGGTGCCGTGACCGATCTCCAGCGCGCGCTGAATAATGTGGCGCAAGCCTCTGGTTTGCGGATCCGTTGACTCGCAACCGGGCCCGCGTCCGATCACACCAACCACAACGTCAATCGTGTGCTCTTTGAAACGCTCCAGTTTTCGAAAATGCGAAACCGAAATCAACTTCCCATCGACATAAAGGGTATCGAATCCCTGTCGTTCCGCCCAGCGCGCGACATCGGTATGAAAACCTTTGCGCGCTTTAACCAAAGGCGCGAGAACCTTGAGCGGCTCGTGTTTCGCCGCCGCCTCGACCTGTTTGACGATCTCGGCGAGACTCTGGTTCTCGACGGGCAAATCGCAATCGGGGCAAAATTGTGTTCCGGTTTTCGCGAAGAGCAATCGCAGAAAATGATAAACCTCCGTCACCGTTGCGACGGTTGATTTGCCACCGCCGCGCGTCACCCGCTGCTCGATTGCGACGCTGGGCGGTAGCCCTTCGACAAGATCGACATCAGGTTTCTCAAGTTGCTCGACAAACTGCCGCGCATAGGGAGACATGCTGTCAAGAAATCGTCGTTGCCCTTCCGCGAACAAAATGTCGAAGGCAAGAGTCGATTTGCCCGAGCCGCTTAAACCGGTGATGACCACCATCTGGTCGCGCGGAATCTTGACGTCGATGTCTTTCAGGTTGTGTTCGCGCGCGCCGTGGATCGAGATCGCGCGGTTGTTGCCGTTTGTCCGAAAACGTGGAGCTGTCTCAGCGGCACGCGCCAGTCCAGCGCTGTCCTCCCGAGCGTAAGCGAAGGGTCTCGCCAACTCGTGCGAGATTTTGTGAGCTCTCTCGCCGTCTTCGCGGCTCGGGATGACATGCAATGGCTCCAATGGTTGGGCAAGCAGACGGCGCAGAAATGTCCCGGTGTGCGAGTCATCGATCTTCGCGATTTGCTCCGGAGTTCCGACGGCAACCACTTCGCCGCCCTCGTCTCCCGCTTCGGGGCCAAGATCGACAATCCAATCCGCGCACTTGATCACCTCGAGATTATGCTCAATCACGATAATGGAATGACCGCGATCGACCAGCCGCTGAAACAATTGCAACAGCATCGCGACATCGTCGAAATGCAATCCAGTCGTTGGCTCATCGAAAATGAAGAGATTGCCAAGTGCGGATTGGTCCGAGCCGGACTGGCACTGATTGCGGATTGCGGATTCGCCATTCGCTGGATGTTGGATGTTGGATCCATTCGACTCCGCTTCGCTTCGCTCAGGACAGGTTGTTCGATGCTCGATGTTTTTTGTATCGGCCAGATGACGAATGAGTTTTAATCGCTGCGACTCGCCACCGGAGAGCGTATTCAGCGGTTGACCAAGCCGCAGATAACCGAGACCAACTTCCTCAAGCACCGCGAGCGGCTCTGAAAGATTTTGCCGCTGACCGGCTTGCGCAAAAAACTGAATTGCCTCGCTCACGGTCAATTCGAGCAAGTCGTGAATCGATTTGCCGTGCAGTTGCACTTTCAATACGTGCGGCTGAAAACGACGGCCTTCGCACTCGGCGCAACGCACATAGAGATCGCTCAAGAATTGCATCTCGATCTTTTCATAACCCGTGCCCGAGCAACGCTCGCAGCGTCCACTGCCAGAGTTGAAAGAGAACGCACTCGCTGTCAGTCCCTGTGCCATCGCTTCCGGTTGCGCGGCAAATAGTTCGCGTACGCGATCATAAAGCCCGAGATAAAGGATTGGCGTCGAACGCGGCGTGCGCGCCAGCAGCGCTTGATCGACCATTACTACTTCGCCGATGCGGTGCGCTCCGGTTACAGACTTGCACACGCCCGGTTCCGGATCACAAGACTGGCCTTTCGCGCGCAAAAGATTCCGGTAGAGCACATCGTGAATCAGAGTGGATTTGCCGGAACCAGAAACGCCTGTAACGCAGGTGAAAACGCCGAGCGGAAGATCGACATCCATGTTTTTCAGATTGTGCTGACGCGCGCCGCTGATTTTGAGCGAAGCAGTCGAATTCCTGCGCGATCTCGGCACCGGAATTGACTTACGACCTCCAAGATAATCGCGCGTTAAAGATGGGTGAATCGGCCGCTCCGCGGGCGATGCTAGACGCGAAGCTGCAAAGCGGCTCATATTTGATCGCTGCGCGATTTTGGTTGGCATCGCGCGCGGAGCGCCCGATTCACCTAGAAACTCTTCAAGCGCTCCGCTAAATACCAATTCACCGCCGTGCTCGCCGCGGCCTGGCCCGATATCGAGCAAGTTATCGGCGGCGCGGATGATCTGTTCTTCGTGCTCGACTACGAGCAGCGTATTGCCTTTGTCGCGCAGGTTATGCATCACGCGCACCAGCTGGCCGACATCGCGCGGGTGCAATCCGATGCTCGGTTCGTCCATGACAAAAAGCGTGTTCACGAGCGACGCCCCCAGACAAGTCGTCAGATTAACGCGTTGCACTTCGCCACCGCTCAATGTACGCGTCGAGCGCTCGAGTGTGAGATAACCAACACCGACTTCGCAGAGATAATTCAATCGCGCACAGATTTCGTTCCGCAACATTCGCGCGGTCGAATCGTTCGGCGAAACGTCGATCCTGCTTAGGAAATCGCGCGCATCGGAAATGGAAAGGGCCTGAAAATCAGGCAGCGTTAAGGTAACGCCAGCCTCCGGCTTGCGATGAATTGAATTTGCAACCGGGACGGTCGCACCACTTTGGATTTTGTAGTTCAGTGTCTCGGGCTGATAACGTCCCCCGTTGCAGCTGGGGCAGGTTGTATATGTGCGATAACGGCTGAGCAAGACGCGCACGTGCATCTTGTAAGTCTTGCTCTCGAGCCAGCGGAAAAATCCACGGACGCCGTACCAGCGATCGTCTTCGTAGTCCTCGTCGGTGTAATCGCCCGGGCGCTTCTCGCCTTCGATGACGAAATTCTGATCCGCTTTTGGCAATTCCTCGAATGGAATGTTAATATCGATCTCTTTGCGGGCGCAGGCCCGCAGCAGATCTTTCTGCGATTCGCCAAACTCAGCGCCGCGAAAGACTCGCACGACGCCTTGTTTAATACTCAAACTGCGATCCGGAATCGCCTTGTTCAGATCAATCGCAATAGTGCGGCCGAACCCGCGGCATTCGGGACACGCGCCCAGCGGATTATTGAAACTAAATAGGCCGGCTGTTGGCGGACGAATGTCGAGATTGCAATGCGCGCAATGCCAGCCGGTGGAGAAAGGGAACTCGTGATTAGTACGTGGCGATAAGTGAGTAGTAGTTGGACGTTGGACGTTGGACGTTGGACGTTGAGCGTTTTCTTTTTCCGAAATCGACACGACATTGAGTTTGCCTTTTCCGAAACGAAGCGCCGTTTCGATGGCTTCGACCAGACGCGCGCGATTTTCTTTGCTGATCGCGATGCGATCCTGGATGACCTGCACGCGCGCGCCGAGGCGTTTGATTTTTGGTTCGGCATCCACGCGCACAATTTCGTCGTCGATCCAAATGCGGAGATAACCTTGCTTTTGAAGGAAGTCGAAGAACTTGCGCGGCTCTGTTTTTGGCGGCACCGCAACCCAAAACGTGACGAGAACAATTTTCTCAGCGCAGCCGTGCAGCACCTGGTCGGCGATTGATTTCGCTGTCTCGGGACGGATTTCGCGGCTGCAGCTTGGGCAAAACCCGCGCGCGACGCGTGGCCACAGTAATTTCAAATAATCATTGATCTCCGTCATTGTGCCGACGGTGGAGCGCGAACTTTTGACCGGGTTCGATTGTTCGATCGCAATCGCTGGAGGAATTCCGCGAATATCGTCCACGCGGGGCTTGTCCATGCGGTCCAGAAATTGCCGCATGTACGGACTGAAGGTTTCGACGTAACGGCGCTGGCCTTCCGCGTAAATTGTATCGAAAGCGAGGCTCGATTTACCGCTGCCGCTCGGGCCGGTGACGACGGTCAATTTGCCGAGTGGAAGATCGACATCAATCCCTTTGAGATTGTTTTGACGCGCCCCGCGAATCTCGATGCAATCATTCGCACCCGACGCAGTAACGCGCTCTTTTTTGGCAATGCTCGAACCCACTGGAGAGTATCCGGGCGGCGGTCCCGATTGGCAAATTTCGCGCGCTGAAAGTGCAGTCCTCCCGAACAAATTGAGGGAACTCGCCGAAACGGTGATGACACCGCGTTGTCTACTCCGTAAACCGCGCCACAAGCGCCTCGCGTTGTTTCTGCAATTCCCGCGGAACCACGCCGCCGAGGGAATCAAAAAACTTTTTGTGCTCGGCCAATTCCTTTTGCCATTCTTCGTGGTCGATACCGAGAATTTCGACAATGTATTTGTGCTCCACATCGAGCTCTTCCAGATCGAGATCGTGGAGGCTGGGCAGCCAACCGATGGGCGACTTAACCGCGCCACCCGTTCCTTCGCAGCGATCGATAATCCATTTGAGCACGCGCATGTTTTCGCCGAAACCGGGCCACAGGAAATTTCCCTCCACGCCTTTGCGGAACCAATTTACATGAAAAACGAGAGGCGGATTCGTCAGGCGTTTTCCAATGTCGAGCCAATGCTGGAAATAATCGCCAATGTTGTAGCCGCAAAATGGCAGCATCGCCATCGGATCGCGTCGCACCTGGCCCACCGCGCCCGTTGCGGCGGCGGTTGTTTCGGAAGCCATAGTCGCGCCGAGATAGACACCATGCTCCCAATTGAACGCTTGGAACACGAGCGGCATCGTGTCGCTGCGGCGTCCGCCGAAGATGATCGCGCTGATCGGGACGCCTTCGCCGCGTTCCACATCCAGATCGAGCGCGGGATTATTGCGGATCGGCGTCGTGAACCGGCTATTTGGATGCGCAGCTTTTTCCTTTGAGTCCGGCGTCCAGTCACTTCCGCGCCAATCAAACGCGTGTTTTGGCGGCGCGCCGTTTTTGCCTTCCCACCAAACGTCACCGTCATCGGTCAACGCGACATTGGTATAGAGCGTATCGTGCTCGATCGATTTCATGGCGTTCGGGTTCGATTTGTAACTCGTTCCCGGCACGACGCCGAAGTAGCCGTTCTCCGGATTGACCGCATACAAGCGGCCATTGCGAATTTGCATCCAAGCGATGTCGTCGCCCACCGTTGTCACTTTCCAGCCTTTGAAATGTTTCGGCGGAATAAGCATGGCGAAATTGGTTTTGCCGCATGCGCTCGGGAATGCTGCAGCCACGTAATGTTTGCGGCCTTCGGGCGATTCGACCCCGAGGATCAACATGTGCTCCGCCATCCAGCCTTGTTTGCGCGCCAGATACGATCCGATCCGCAAAGCGAGACATTTTTTGCTCAACAAAACGTTGCCGCCGTAACCCGAGCCCACGGAGATGATCGCGTTATCCTGCGGAAAATGACAGATGAACCGGCGCGTCGGATCAACCTCGAGCAATGAATGCACGCCGCGGTTCCATTCAGCGTTTGGATCGCTGCCCAATCGCTTGATGGCAACTTCTCCCATGCGTGTCATGATTCGCATGCTGAGCACGACATAAATGGAATCGGTGATTTCAAAGCCGACTTTGGTGAGCGGCGAATCCGGCGGCCCCATAATATAGGGAATAACAAACATCGTCCGACCCCGCATCGCGTCTTTTAGGAGTCCATGGAGTTTTGTGTACGTTTCTGCCGGTTCGGACCAATTGTTTGTCGGGCCCGCCTCCTCTTTCGTCGGCGTGCAAATGAAAGTGAATTGCTCGACGCGGGCCACGTCGTTCGGATTCGACCGATGCAAATGCGAGCGCGGGACTTTCTTTTCGTTGAGTTTGATCAACACGCCCTGGCGCACGGCTTGATCGAGAAGAAACTCATTTTCGCGCTCGGAGCCGTCGCACCAGAAAATATTTTCTGGTTTCGTCAGAGTTCCGATTTCACGCACCCAATCGAGGATTGCCTGGTTGGCCGGCGTCGCATCTCCGATTCCATTTGGCGGGAAGATGGCGGGCGCAATGTTTTTCATTGAAACGAAAATGTCCTGTTAACCACGAATAGAGACGAACCCATTACTGGTTCACCTGAAATGCCGTTTGTTTTCCTTCGTGTCAATTCGTGTTTACCTGTCGCGGGCTGCCTGCTTGCCGCAGAAGCTGCAAGTGTGTGTTGCAGAATTTTTCGCGCATCCACGAACTTGGCTTGCTTGTTCAGAACGCCGGCTGTTTATTTCTTTCATGTTCGGAGTGACTACCTCCGATGATTATCGTCCGGTTACGTGGATGGGCCGCTACCCTGTCGACGTGACCACGATGCTGGTTGGAGTGCACATCATTTGCGCGGTCGTGGCGTGCATCGTCACCGCAATTCCTAGCCTTGCCGGCACGCTGAATTATTTTTATTTCGACAGCGCGCGCATTTGGAACGGGCTGCAACTCTGGCGGCTTGGGAGCTACGCGTTTGTGCATGCTCCATCTGGGCTTCTTTGGTTCGCAGTGGAAATGTACCTGCTGTTTGTTTTTGGCCGTGAAGTGGAACGTTTCATTGGCCAACGTGCTTACCTCGCGCTTTATCTGATTCTCCTTTTCGCGCCTACGATTGTGTTGACGGTTGCCGGTCCCTGGCACGACTCGGGATTTGCCGGATCGCCCGCGCTTCACTTCGGAATTTTCGTTGCGTTCGCGACAATCTATCCGCGCGTCGAACTCTTCCTTCGTATCATGGCCAAATGGGTCGCGGTGATTCTCGGCGCAGTTTACACGCTTCAGTTGCTCGCTTATCACGCGTGGGCAGAGCTGACGGTGGTCTGGACGAGCATAGGCGCGGCATTCCTTTTCATTGAATTGCTTGACGCTGGCCCGGAGCTCGCCTGGATATCTAATTTGAAGGCACGATTTGGGCCGAAGCCGAAATTTCAGGTCGTCCAGACGACGCGCTCGCACCGCGTCGTAGAACCGGATGATGTCTATGCCTCGATCGATCCGATCCTCGATAAGATCTCGAAGTTTGGCATCGGAAGTTTAACGGTGAACGAACGCAGACAACTGGATCGCGAGCGCGAGCGGCTCCTGAAAAAATCGGAATAGCCGGAAGTTTTTCAGGACCGCTCTGTCTGAAATTTCGTGTTTTTCCGCGTTTTTCGTGGGCCTTTCGTTCAGGTGAGGCGGGATTCGATCGTCTCGCAGAGAACGTGGAGAAGAAGCTCGTGCGCTTCCTGAATCCGAGCGGTTGAATTGCTCCGGACCAGGAGATCGACATCAGCGATACCGATGGTCGATCCGCCGTCGCGTCCGAGAAATGCTATCGTTTTTAGTTTGCGCAATTTCGCTTCTTCCAAAGCACGCTTCACATTTTTCGATTTGCCGGAAGTGGTCAGGCAAATAAGCAGGTCGCCGGGCACACCAAAGGCCGCGACTTGGCGCGCGAAGATTTCATCGAAACCGTAATCGTTGCCCGCAGCAGTAAGAAGTCCGCCATCGCCGGTGAGACAAATCGCCGGATACGCCCGACGATCCTTTATGAAGCGCACAACAAGCTCAGTCGCGAAATGGGCCGCGTCGGCAGCGCTGCCGCCATTGCCGCAAACGAGCAATTTGTTTCCGTTCGTTAGGCAATCTGCGATCAGTTTCGCCGCTCGCGTGATTTCGGCTTCGAGTGTTTTCAACGATCGCAGCGTCTCGATTGACCTATTAATCGCTTGGTCGAGGATCGAAGAAGAATCCGGCATCGGGATGGACGTTTGTGACAAAAGATGGTGGGCGATAGAGGGTTCGAACCTCTGACCCCCACGGTGTCAAAGTGATCCGAACCTCCAACCGTGCCTGAATTCCCTAGGTAAGTAACTCCATATGGCTCCGTATAGATTCATATAAATCGGCAAAATGCTACAGTAAAATGCTACATTGAGCACAATGGTCTGAGGGTCGGTCGGCAGTGTTCCGCAGTACAGAAGTGTTGCAGGATAAACCGCAAACGCAGAACCCGTTTCGCTGGTCTTGATCTCGCGCAATGGCTGATCGAAATGCGCCTGACGACGATTCATAGATTTTTTTGCCTTTTGCGCAAGTTTTTTGAGAACCTCGCCGTCCAGTTTCCGTAGAAGCGCTTGAAAGAGCAACCCTCTCGCTGTGGAACACTCGACCTCACATCTGACGTTCTTGGCCGGCGTCCTCTGGCGACACTGCTCCTTTCCCGTGGAATCTGCTCGACCTTCGCCGGAGGAACAGTTTCTGGCGGGCGGATCGCCTTGCGATAATGAACGAATGGCGCGCGCTCAGGAACCGGTGCAACGAGTCCTTTTGGCCTTGCTTAACAAGACGAACCTGGCTAGAATCCCCGTCCTTGAACTCAGCCGCCGCGAACGAAGGAACCCCCAGGCCGGGCGCGTTCGCCACGACGCGCTGGAGCCTCATTCTTTCCGGTGCCGACTCCAAAGGCGCAGGGAAAGAGACCCGCGCAGCGCTCGCCGAGCTTTGCCGCATCTATTGGCGGCCGATTTTTGCTTTCATCTCCCGGCGCGGTTACTCGGCCGAGGACGCCGAGGATCTCACGCAGGATTTCTTTGTGATGATACTGGAAGGTAATTGGCTTCAGCATGCAGACCCCAGCCGCGGCCGCTTCCGTTCGCTGCTGCTCAAGTCGCTCCAGAACTTTCTCAATGACGCCGCCGACAAAACTTATGCCCGCAAACGCGGAGGCGACGTAAGCTTCGTTTCGTGGGACGCTTGGATGGCCGAGGCACCGTCGCAATTGTCGATCTCGACTGAAACGCTCAATTCCTGGCCCGCGGAGCGACTTTTCGATGTGCGCTGGGCGGCGACGGTGGTGGAACGGGCGCTTCGCCGGCTGCGCGAGGAATGCGAGCGCAAGGGTCGGTTGCGGGTTTTCGATGTCTTGAGCGCTTACCTCACTGCGGAGCGGGACGATGTCTCGTCTGTGAATCTGGCCACGACGCTCGGAGTTCCCCAAGCTACGGTGAAAAAATTACTTTATCACATGCGGCAGCGCTACCGCTGGTTATTGCGCGACGAAGTGGCTCACACAGTAGAGAATCCCGCCGACATCGAGGACGAACTCCGTTATCTCTGCAGTGCGCTCGCTGCCAGTTTGGAGTAGGCCAGATAATGACTCACTCTCCCGCGCTCCTACGATTTGGCTTCCCTCACATGAATCTCTACGGCCTCACTGATTCGCATGCGGCGATCATGCACCAACCGAACGAGTGCCCGCATTGTCAAAACGCGTTGCGTGTGAGCTGCGGACTTTGCCTCCGGTGTTTGCTCCAAGCCGGGCTGACCGAAGATGAAGACTCTGGGAGCGAGAGTCTTGACGCGCTCTTGTCCGAAATCGAAATTTAAGACCTCAACTGGCGTCTCGGGAATTACCAGACCCTCGAGGAGATTTACGCGGGCTCACTGGTGTATGAGAAAACGGGCAAACTGGAATATGTCCAGCACTTTCTCGGGCACGCCGATCTGAAACGACGATGGAATGGTACCATTATCTGCTCGGAGAAACGCCGGCGCTCGACATGGCCGATTTTGCTTTACCGGTGAAACTGGAGGTAGTAGCATGACGGCGAACGAACTAAAGATCTTCGCGGCCTGGGCCGCGGAACATTGGGATGAACGCGGCGACTTCGAGTGGGAATACTGGAGCGCTGACCGACGCGAAGACCTCGCCAAAATGGGAGTGAACGCGAGTGACCAGGAACTTCGTGTTGTCTTCAACTTCTGCCGGCTTGGATGGAAGCGAGACGAGATCGACATAAATACCTTGCCGGCGAAACTGGAGGTAGGGGGCAGCGGCGGGGCGCGGAAGAGGCGGAGGTAAGGTAGAAGCGTTCGGAACGGTGACCGCAGCATTGCAGTTTGGGCACGTTGCCGTGACGCCGATTTGGGCGTGCGTCGCGGAGATGTGTTGACCGCACGTCGGACATTCGAACTTGAGTTCCATAATGTCGGGCAACTTGTAGCGCCAGCCGTTTCTCCGGGCAAGCCAGAAAGGCTCCTGGTACCGCGTCTACGGATGTGATGCGAGTAAAAAACTCACCACTCTTTGAACCCGCCCGCTTACTCGTGCGCTAACGAGGTTTTTGTAATTGCCGTATGGAGACCAAAAGAGGTACAATCCGCTGCGTGAAGTACTGGGAAATCATCGCCGGCAATCTCAGCAAAGCCGGTTGGACGTGGGGCTGCGTCTCAGGCGTGGATTCCAACGGGACGAACAATCTTCGTTGCGGACGCCCATTGTGGCGATGGTCAACGCTTCATTGTGCGCGCGGACGAAGAATTGACTGCGTTTCTGAAAGTCGGATCTGCGCGGGGCGGTCGTGCTCACCGGGAACTTGCAATTTCCTCGCCTGATCAATGCTTGCGGTCGCATCCCGGAAAACTCCCGTGACATAACCGAATCGAATTTCAGCCCCATCCTTCAACCCAGCCTCAGTAATAGAAAAGCCATTGATCTGTGTCCCATTTGATGACCCCAAGTCTTTGAGGCGATACCCACTGGGCAATTTCGTCAGCACAGCGTGCTGTGCTGACACTGTCGGATCGTCAATGACTACGTCGTTCGACGGAGCACGGCCAATCGTAATAACGTCGCCAATTAACTCATGCGTTATGACATCAACTCCATCGCAATCCAGAACCAGGCGAGCCAT
>Ga0137384_10001478_pt1 | contig 18675 bp, 15 predicted proteins | sample SagtaG_2_FD_104922 | JGI IMG/M metagenome (GOLD analysis project Ga0137384, IMG submission 104922) | Vadose zone soil microbial communities from Sagehorn Ranch, Mendocino, California, USA - Sage2_R_60_16 metaG | ecosystem: Environmental > Terrestrial > Soil > Vadose zone | place: USA... | reverse complement strand
TCGAAGCGGCGTTTGAAACTCCGGCCCCGGCGGCGCCGCATTATTTTGGGCCAGCGGTTGAAACTGGTTGTCTGGCGTATAGACTTGTTGCCGGAATTCCGACGGTGGCGGCGCCAGCAGCTCCTGCCCTGCCGCCCGGGCCAGGAACGTCACCCAACAAAATATCGCCGCGCCTCGTTGAAAACCAGCGCCCACGCGCCAATATCCAAGTCGCGTTGGTTCTCGCCACCCCAGGCGCATAAGCGGGTTCATTCCGGCCCTGCCAGTCGGTCAGCGAACCGGCAGCGCCGTTCTAACCCGCGACGCTGAGAATCGGTATGCGGCAACCGCTCGCAATATCCCTCAAAACCGAAGCCCATGGGTAACGACTCTATCCGAAATCGGGAGGGGAAGATAGCGGGGAAGCAGGCGCCACGCCAAGTTCCTCCGGGAAACGAAAGGTAAAGTCGTCCCCGCTATGACGCATGGGACGACAGAGCACGCGAAGAGCGTCCCGAGGAGCAACGGACGGGACGGCATCCACGGGGGAACCTGTCCCGAACAGCCGAGGTTTTCGAGGAAGCGTTTGATCTGCATTTCGTTGAGCTCGCCAAGGAGGATTTCAGAGAAGCTAGTGGATTTGAGGGCATCCCGCCGTTCCTCGTCGGAGTCGAAAAAGCTGTCGCGGCCAGCAATGGCGATAACGGTTGATTTCGGTGAGTCTGCGATGAGCTTGGCACTGACGGGAACCGGCGCTTCGATGCGGCGCAGGTGACGAAGAGTCGGTGTGCGAGGATTGTCATAACCGCCAGCCTAACAAGAGTTGGTTCTGCGTCAAAATTATTTCCACCAGCCTGCACGACCCTCGCAGGGCGCGTTCAAGAAGCTCCCACCAGTCTCATTAACTCCCTATTCATCGGGGTGTCGGGCGCGGCTTGGGTGTCTTAAACCTTTCCAAGGGTTTCCACCGCGCCACTAACCGGTTTCGAGCATTCTTGAACTCGTCCTGACGCCCCTCGCCCAGGATGAAGGAATTACCACGAGATTTCATTGCTTAGCGGCGCACGCTTCGAAATGCCCACGGGAGAACTAATAAGGAGTTGATACTGACTGTCCGCCCCAATGGGTGATCCCTTTCCGACCTGATTCACCGCACCAGGTAGCTGAATGCGAAGCAGACGAGCCGTCTGCGGGCAATTTGAAGCAGAGGCTGCTGCAGGTCGCCGCGCAAATGTCACAAATCCAGGACCAACCTTGCTATGTCCGAACACCTGCGACGCGCTCCGCGAGCTTCTTGAGATTCTGATAGTTTCCCGGTGCGAACAGATTATCGTAGTCCTCAATCCGCTCCACAATAAGCGGGTCCTTGAGAAAGCGATCAACGAAATCAAGCTGCCTCAAAATCTTCTCCTTGAGATCACGCAGTTCTTCCTGCTGACCACGCAGCTTCGCCGTGCCCTCTTCAATCTCCTGCCTCGCCTTTCTGATGTTGGAGTCGAGTTCCTGCACTCTGGACGCTCGTTCCTTCAACTTCTCTGCCTGCTCTGCTTTCAAGAGAGTTAATGGCGCGGCGCCAAGGAAAGCGACCGGAGAAGAACTGAGCTCGAGCTTCTGTAAAAGATACGCGGAGAATTTCTCTTGGAGATCATCGCGGTATTCATTCCACAAACTCGAGGTTACCTGGTCCGGTTTCGTCTTCACCAACTCGGCGGCCCATTCGGCCCCATAAGCCTCGCGCCTCTTGCGCTCGAAATACCTCTCTTCCAGCTTGGCTCGAAGCTCATCCCATTGCTCATCCGGGAACTGAACTGGTTTCTTGGTATTCAAGAGCCTCAGGCAGGTAGCTGATGACGTCCATGGGCCCTCTATCTCCGAAGTAAATCTTGTTACATAAGCCTCGACCGCCGGTCCCAACACGCCCTTCCACTCCTCATCCGAAAGATACACAGGCTTATTACCATCCAGGAACCTGTAAAGCCCGGATGCATCGGATGAGCGCGGAGGAAGATGTCGCAGGGCTTTCTTACGAATTTCATCCCAGCCCTCACCGGAGAGGTAGATTGGCTTTCGCCGTTTCAGGATTATTTCAGGATGAAACTCAGACCTGTGTGTCCAGCTTTCTTTGAAAATACTCCGGAGCGAGTTCAAGGTCAACAGCGAATAGACACAAACGATCAGAGCGAAGAGAGCCGTCAACCAAACGTTAGAAGACGTTCCCCTGCTCAGCGCCTCCGTCGCAATTCCCCTATCGTGCCTGACTTCGAGGTCTGCTTTCGTCACTGCCTTGCCAGGTGTTCTAAAGATCAAGCGGAACAGACCCTCAGGAGGCAGGCGAGGATACATAAGCTCGTACATGCCGTTGGTGGAGAAACTTTGAGCGACATCGGCCTGCGAGCATTTCACGAGCTCGGTCTGAACGAGGTCAGCCAACATTTTGACCTGAATTTTCTCGACGCTCCGATTTCCCAGGTTCTTTACCGTCAGTTGCTGGACGCCTTCTGAGGCTTGCTGGCCCACAATCTTGAGTGGAATTTGCTCTGAGAGGGTAAAGCGTACATCGAACGTCTCACGGTTCAGCCACCAAGCGAAAAGGGCGACCGCAAAGCCGGTCGCAATGGTTATGAACGTAAGACCGTAACCTTTTTTTTGCATACGTGGCCCTTACCACTTCTCTACGCTGCCTCAGCCCGCTGAAGAGGGAACCAGCAGCTAGGGCAATTCTAAGCCCGCCACTTTGCCAGGACAAGCAAACATTGGAGGCGAGCTTAGCGGCTCACGACTTCAAGGCTGGCGAAACCGAAGTCTCCGAGACACTCGGCCAGCCGTGCAAGCTGGACGTTCGTCGAGGTTCAGCCCATCACACGGGCGCGGGCAACGTCGCCGGCGACGCAGTCAAGAATCAGCAGGTCCACAAAATGTCGCGGGAGTTCAGGCAAAAGCTTGAGAGAATCGCCGCAAATGACTTTATTAGTTAGCAGCGAAAGATCCGAGGAAATAGGCGGACGAAGAAGCCTCTTTAAGAAATAGGCTTTTTCATCAGGCTTGAGCATCAAAGTCCGATTTCGCCAAGCACGCTGTCTTGTATTCGAGTGCATTTACTGGCGCCTGTGCTGGTCTGCCGCTTATACATTAACAGCTGCCCATCGTGCCTTTGAGCGCCGTTTCCTTCCGCTCACCGTCTTCGGCTTCCCGGCGGTTCCAGCGAAATTCAAACTCTGAATTGAAATTGGCTGTCCGACAAGGATTTGAACCAAGACTAAGGCCTCCAGAGGGCCCTGTGCTACCGTTACACCATCGGACAGGTTAGCAGAAAATAGTCATTCAGCGCTCACGGCGTAATCGGTTTCACCTCAGACATTGTCATAGCCAAGTTTTTTGACCCATTCATCGTCTTTGAATGTGTCGAAAACTCGCCTGGCTTCCGGGTCGGCCTTGAAGGCGTAACGGCGTTCAGGCCGCAGCTTGACGCAGAGCTCCTTCACGCTCACTCCGTCGGACGCCAACCCGCAGAACTCTTTCAGCGAGTTCAAGTGGGCCTCAGGTTCGATCAGGAAGTCCTCGTACTTCACGTTGACCGTTTGGTTTGTAACCCGGCCCAGGTGCTCGAAACATTTCTCGACGTAGGCGGTCCACAATGACAGACCCGATGCCAACGACAGCGAAGCGGGAACAGCCAGTCTATTGTACCGCCGCATAGCGATAAAGCGCTCTCGAACCGCCGCAGCCCGGCGGTATAAATAGAGCAGCCCGGTTTCTTCGCTTCCGCCATCGTTCCGGACTTGCTGGGATGCATTCTTGGAGGCTTCGCCCGACAGGCGCGCCACTGCCCTTTCGACGCTCCGCTGCTCCCGCATACGCAAGCTCCTGGCCACGTCCATGGGATGCCGATAAACATGGATGATTTTTGCTTCCGGGAATAGTTCCAACCAGAGCGGAAGTAAATAGGTGTTGCGGGGGTCCTTCCAGCCCCAGGGGAAATCCAGTCGGTCGAGCGACCCACACCGCGTCCAATTCCGGGGTCCCAGGTAGGAAAGGAAGCGCAGCGACCGCAGGTCTCGCAGCAATTGCGCTCTGGCCTGCCGGCGCATTCCTTCATGCCTCAGCAGATTCTCCACCGGCTCGGGATGTTCCCAGGTCCCGCCGCACACATTCATCAGCTTCTCATTGCGCTCGCCAAAAAACAGGGCTTCCGCATTTTCCTGGAGGACCCAGCCGATGTGCAAACCGAGTTGGTGCAGCAGCCGGGTGAGCATGGTGGTGCCCGACCGGTGCATGCCGATGATGATGATGGGTGCTCTGGGTGGGCTCATAGACTGGGTCTGAGAGCTCGAGTGCAGTGTAGAGGGAACCACAAGACTATTGGACGGCCGAAGCGGAGCGGCTGGAAGCCGCCCAAACCGTCAGGCTGGAAGCCTGACCCACACCTTTGGTCTTGTGGCAGGGTGAGGTTTAATGCGTGTTGCGTGATGCATGGTGTCTGGTGTGCGCCCCTCTCCCCGGCCCTCTCCCATCGGATGGGAGAGGGGGAGGGCGCCTCTTCCAGGATCAGAAGTCGTAGCTAATGGCGGCAGCGGGCTGGCTGGTGCGCATGGACTTGGGCAGGCGTGGACAAATCCGTCTGTACCAGATCTTGTGGGCAAAAAGGGTCACGATTTCGCGGGCAGCGGAGCAGGCCCAGGCGCGAACGCGGCTGGCTGCCCCCTTGGCTCGAACGCGCAACACAGCAACGCGCTGTTCCTTTCCATTCAGGCGGACCTTGTAATCGTAGTGGCCCATGCCGCTCTCCATGTCTTGGAAGCCCTCGTTGATGGCGGCTTCGATCAATTTAATCACACCGGTGCAGCCCAGGCTGAAACGTTCCCATTGCCGCCCCGTCTGCCGCGCGGGAAGCTCAGCGTAAAGCGTCTTGCCGAAGGCGTACGTATATAGGTTCGCAGCGATCTCATCACCAGCCATCAGCTTGATGAACCTAAGCCGCCCCAGCCTGCCCTGGGCGCCGACAAGTGCGCGGTGAAACTCCAGCGCGTTGGGCCAGGCATGAAAATGGCCTGGCCGGCCTTCGCCCGCCCATTGCGAGGTGTGCTGCCGGACAAATTCCTCGAATTCCCTCTCAACACTTCCAGGGTCGCGGACAACTTCGGTCCGCACCGCCCAGGCTCTTTCAAGTGCTCGCAAATACCTGCTGCGGATCTTGCGCTCCGTGCTCTCGAGGCTATTGAAGTACTCTTCATAACTGGACGGGAGCGGAAACACGGTGCGCACCCCCCGCTGGACTGTTACCGGTTTCCTAACCAGTTCAGCATGAGCTTCAACGACCTGCCGAAGGGAGAACGCCGGCTGGTAATGCTCCGAGAATGGGCCGAAACTCAGTAAATCACACCGCTCACGCGCGAAGAGATAAGTCACGACTGCTTCCCAGACCTGGCTGGCATAAGCCTTATGAACCGGCGGGTCGAATACCCTAGGTGGCGCATTGGCGCCGACCAGCCGGGCCAGTTTCAACCTAAACGGCGCCAGACCTATCGTTTCAATATAGATCGGAACGATGGCGACGATGCCCTCGCCTGAGTAGAAAATGAACAGCCGCAGGTCCTTGCTGGCGCCATAAAACTGCCACCACAGCCGGCACCAGTCGTAGGACATGTAGAGCGGGCCGCCCAGAGCAAGCACCGCGCGGTCCCATTGCTCGCGCAAAGTATCCAAACCATCGAAGCTGGTTTCGATTCTGCACCTGGGTCGCTCAGGGACCAAGTCCGCGATGAGCCGCACGCGAGGACGACAATCTTCGACGAATCCCGGCATAGTAGGTGTTGGGTTGAAGTGCGGTAAATCGCGACCTGCGATTCGCTAGACTCCGCAGGCCGCCGATGGCAAGAGTTAGCCTTTTCCGTGGGTTTTGCGCCGGGACTCTCGCCATGCGTCCTTCGCCCAACCGAACATCCCAGCCGACTTGAGCAGCCTTGTTCCAAGCCGGATCGCTGCCGTTTCTGCGGTCCGCATCGCATTGGCCAGCAAGCCGGCGCGGCTCGCACCGAACAGCACCAGGTCAGCCTCTTCCCAGTGCCGGTTGCATAGTTCGCGCTTATACTCAGCATCCCCGAACCCGAAATCGAACTCGGCCACGTCCCGGTGTTCGTACAGCTTTTCCAGTGCCTTAAGCTGAATAAAACGCCCAATCCCATAACGCTGAAAGCCGGGATCGTAAGCCGTCCCAGCCCCGAATGCCCGACCCTGATACTTGAGCACATGTTGATAGGCGCAGGCCCTTCCATTTAAGTAGAGAAAGCAGGCCATCAATTGGCCCCGGCTTAACCACAGACCAACACGCTTCGTCATTTCTTCTCCGCGCCAGTCTTTTTCCAACCCCTTCTGATAGGTCTTGGATACGACGGCGTCAGTGGTTACAGTAATCCGATCCAGATCCTCGATTCTATCAAAATGACTGACTGAAACCTCGCTGAAATCTGTTTCCAGGCGTTTTCTCTGGCGGTTCAGATTCTTGCGGATTTTGCCATCCAAGGCCCGGTAGAATTCCTCGTAGCTCTTGGACAGACGCAGGCTCCAGTGGAGATTCGGTGCAGCCACACTCCCTCGGCAAATTCTGCGAAAATAAGACCGGCTGCGCTCCCACAGAGGCGACTGCAGATTCAACATGCGAAATCGGACCGCGTGCCATAGGCCATCCGCAAGCGACGCCTTGAGGAAAAGCAGCAGCCGATCAAGGTTCTCCCCGGACCAGTCCCCCATCATCCCGCCGTAAATCACTTCCAGGACCTTGAGCCGCGGCTGAATAGCCGCCGGCAGGCCGGGCAAGTCGCTCAAGTGCGAGCTTCGGACGCGCCCTGCAAGCAACGCCTTCACCTGCTCCCCTTCTCGCAATGCCAGGACGCATGGGCCCTTAATCTCCTTTCGGCCCTCCGTGATAAGTCGAAAAAAGTCGGCGTCCGCGTTTGGGTGCCATTGAAGTCGTTCCCATGCCTTGCTAACCGATTCGATCTGATCAAATGTCGTCAGCAGTTGAATCTCGGATAAGATCGATTCCTGGCGCGCAATGGCCCCTAAGCTTTGAGCGACTGCTTGCATCGTTTCTTACCAATAGTTATCGAACCTAATTGCCTTATCTGGCTGATTTAACCCACCTAAATTTTAGCCGACGACAGAAATAACGACGTGTGAGGGCGCGCGCCGCAATGACTCATGACGCACGGTATAAGTGGCATGTTAACGCTGCAACGACACGGTCTCCTCCGCCTCGACCTCAAAACCAAAACTGCCTACTGCCTGAACCAACGCTGGTGGAAATTGTGAAAAATCCTGCTGACGATGGCGTCTTGCCGAGTCCGGCACGCGCGGAATTCGGGCTAGTTCGTCCACCTTCGCCGGCCCGACATTAATTTCAAGGAAATCCAGCATCTGGCGCACTCCGGCTGCCGGCGCGGCGCAAAGTTGATCAAAGTTCAGCAGCATGAATCGCTTCTCGCCCAAGCGCCGACCGATCTCCACCGCGCGTTGATTGGCTTTGACCCAAAACTCCAGCGAGGCGCGTGGCAATTCGTCGCGCGAATCGGCTGGCTTGACCCCGAAGAGCCAGCCCCAGTTCTCAGCCTGCTGCTGATTGCCGCTAAAGGCCATGTCAAGACCGTGTCGCACCGCGTGGATGTACTTGGCCCCCGGAAAGTACTCGGCAATCTGTTGGACGTAAAGGTGGCTGTTCGGCTCTTTCCATCCCCAGGCTCGACTTTCAGGCGGGGGCTTCGGGCGCGTGACTAGCAGCTTCCAGGCCTGGGCCAATGGCCAGAAGCCATTTTGCGCCGGCGGATTGCTCAAGCTCAAAGCGTGTTCTATGGCCGCGCGCGCTACAAAAGCCTTGTCGCTGGACGCGCGGATCGGCTCGCCACGCATGGCTAACTCCAGGATTCGCAGCCCCTGAACCACTCGGGCTTTGTCTTGGGCGACTTGGCGGTACCACCGGGGACGTTTCAACAAGAAGGTAAACCAAAGGTTGTCGAGAGGCCCGTTAAGCTCCTGCCCCAGATAGTAACCCAGGTCTGTGAGAATCTGTGCAATAACTCGCGTTCCGCTGCCTCCCACCCCGCCGACGACGATCGGCCCGGCACCGCATGGCCAGGGAGATGAAGTGAGTTTCATTACATTACACATGATGACATCCAGATTGCGGGGTTGCCGATCTGCGGGCGGCTGGAAGCCGCCGGATCTGTCAGGCTGGAAGCCTGACCCACACCCGCAGCGTGTGACCCGGGCGTCATCGCATCTCGCTGCCTAGTCCCTCCAGACCATCTGATTTCATGTCTGTCAGTTGGGGGACCGCAGATGGTTGCTCCGCCACAGTCACTCTTTCGGAGTACCAGCCGCCGACCGCAAAACCAGCGGCTGTGACCGACCAGAAAAGGTAATCCAGTTGGGTGGTGAATATCGCCACGTTTGAGCGCATGAACAGCATGACCGCCATCGACGCCAGAACACAGGCCAGCAGGTCCTTTTCCGGCTGCGCTGCCTGGCGCCACCGCGAAAGAACGCGCGCGGCCACTCCGCCATACAACAGAAGTGTCGCCAGCAACCCTGCAAACCCCGTTTGAAACAGGTCGCGAGCATAATGGTTGTCCCAACTATGGATGGGCTTGTCCCGACCGCTGTGACGATAAGACAAATCCCAATCGAATTGCATCACACTTGTGGCCCCCGGCCCATAGCCGAAGAGCGCGCGCCAGGGCGACTTGAGAACCTCGTGCGTCGCTATCTTCCACAACTCCAATCGGTACCTGAAGGTCCCGCCTTTCAGAGAGTCGGCATCCATCGTTTGTTGGGCTCTGCCGAGGAGGCCTTCGCGAACGCCGGGACGAGCCAGCAGCACCAGCGCAGCAAGGCATCCGACCCATACCAATGGCTTGCGCAGACCCTTGGAGCCAAACCAAACCAGGATGGTCCCCGCTACCGCAGCCGCCAACCACGGCCCCCGGCTCATCGAGAAGTAACAACCCGCCAGCAAGATGCCGATGGAGAGTTTGCTCAGCCTTTTGTCACTGCGTTGTCCCGACAAACCTGCCGCGACCGCCAACGGCCAACCCATGGCCAGGGCCGTCCCAAGCAGGATGCGATGTGGATAAGTGGCTACCACCTCGTTAACGTAACCGCCGGAGAGCGCGTAAGCCGGGAAAAATCTGCTTAACACCCGAAAGCCGGTGTAGTGCTCGGAGACCGCCAGCAGGCCTACCAGGCTCGTGGCCAGCCACGCCGCCCGCAACAGGCGAAGCCCATCCTCCCGCCGACGCACGAAGGTGGTCACTACCAAAAAATACGACGCGACTTCAAAGACGGTGTCCAGGAAACTCTTGATGGCAACCCCGTAATCAACCGCTCCCAGCAGTGAGATGGCGCCGGCGAGCATGTACATCAAAAAAAACTTTCGGCACGGCACCCCCGCGGACGTTCCTTGGCGTACGCGTTCTTTCAACCAGAAAGCCAAAAGCACCAGTAGCAGCGCCCGTTGGATGGTGATTTCCGCAAGCCCGCCCGGGGTTTGAATCCTCAAGTAACCAGGCATCGCGATGCACAGAAACAACGCATAGCACAGCCCCTTAATCCGGTCCCGCGCCAACAAAGGCCAGAGCGGCAGCGCAAACCCGATTACCAAGAGGGCATTTAGCCTGTCGCTCATTGAGCGGTCTCCAGGCTGAGCTTGGGCCAGATGAACTCGCGCAGCGGCCTGTGCCGGATTGCGAGCAGAGCGACCGCAGCGCAAATCGCGCCGGTCAAGCCCGCGCCAATCACGGTCGCCGCCAAAGGTTGCCCATCCTTGGCCAGCGACCGAGCGCCGACCCAAGCCAAGATGACGGGTAACGAAAACAGAACTGCGCGCGGCACAATCCCCAGGTACTTGCGGACATCCAGTCCGGTCAGAGAACGGACACGCGCCACTTGAAAGCCGAACGAGACCACCATGGCCATGGCGGGGGTCAAGGCTGCGCCCCACAAGCCTCCATACTTGACTGCGGGATAAATGAGCAGCAACACCAGCAGCGCACGAATAAGGGCGGCGCGTCGGAGCAAGGATGGCCGGCCAATCGCCAAGTACAATGCGACCACCGGCACGTTGCACACCGCTAGAACATCGTTGGCAAAAAGCGCGGCAAATGGGCCTGCCGCAGAGGTGTAGCGGTTGCCGAAGGCCAGCGCCAGGATATTGGCCGCATAAAGACCCGTGAATACCGCAGCCGGGATGCCCAAGCCGATAATCGCCGATGTAATGTGCATCAAGTAGCGGTTCAGCCGTTGAGCATCAGACTGTATTTCCGCGAAAGCGGGGAGCAGCACGGATCGGAGGATGTCCGCCAGGAGACTACTACCCATCGTAGCCAGAGCAACCACAACGGCATACCGGCCCAGTTCTTGTTTTGGACAAAGTTTTCCGACGACAATGATGCTGGCATTCGAATAAATCGCCGTCAGCACCGGCATCCCGAACATTCCACGAGTATAACGCCAGAGACCTAGAAGATGCTCGCGAGTGAAATGCAATCCCGGCCAAAACGGACAGACGCACATGGAGAGCACCAGGCGAGCGACCGATTCCATGACGTAGCCAATGGTCAGCGCCCAAACCCCTTTCACGACAAACGCCAACGTGATCGTCGTCAGGACGCCTAGTATGCCGCCGCCATGTTGAATCAATGACCACTTGAAATAATTTGCTCGTTTTATCGCAATGTACACCCGGGGGCTCAACGCGCCCTGCGCCAGAAAGGCCGCGAAGGCCAGCCGCAACAAAGCCGACAGCCCGGGTTCCCGATAAAACGCCTCGATCCACGGGGCCGCCACGAACGCCACTACGTAAATCAAAAGGGACCTGACCATTGACAAATACCAGACGCCGTTCAGGTAGGTCTTTTCGCTGGCGTGAGGACTCTGAATCACAGCTTCCTTCACCCCGAGTCCGGTCAAAACCTGCGCCAGCGAACAACAGGTCAAGACGATGGCCATGACTCCAAAAGCTTCGGGTGCCAGGAGCCGCGCCAGGATCAGATTGCGCAAGAAACGAAACCCTTGTTCGCTGGCGGAGCCGGCCCCCAACCATGCGCCGCCGCGCGCGCCGCGTCCCAGCAGCGTCCTGCCGTCTCTAATTCGATCGAGAATGTTCATTGGATTTTATGCGCGGGCAGAGGAAGCCAAAGAAAAGCGCGCCGAATAGCGCCAGTTTCGGGGCCGCGAGCCAATTCAAGGGGCGATGGCAGGCTGGGGCGCGCGCCGCCGCTCCTTGGGCCTTGGGCAAGGCGGTGCTTGCGGGATGCGTTGGACGGCTTCGTCGCGATCGAGGATGGCTCTGCCCAGCCATTGAAGGGAGGCCAAGTGTTGCTTCAACTTGTCTCGCCACTGACGTTGCCTGGCCCCATCAAACCAGGCGCGCAGTTCGCAGTAGCCAACCCGCAGGAAGTGATGGAGGATGCAGATCAATAAGTAGGCTGCTGTTGCCAACCTGCCGTTATATTTCTGCCAAAGCTGCAGCGAAGCACGCCGTAATTGGAGGTTAAACCAGTCCGGCGCGGTGTCTGAGCTGGCGTTGCCGAAATGGACCGCGCGCGCGCGGGGATGGAAGCACAACCTCCATCCTGCCTGGTGAAACCGCTTGCACCAGTCTATGTCCTCACCATAGAAGAAGAATCGTTCATCAAGCAAACCCACTTGCGCCACGGCTTCACGACGGGCAACCCAAAATGATCCCGCCAGCAGTTCCACTTCCGCCGAAGCGTCCCTCTTGCAATTCCGGTCCGCCAGCGAGGTGTTGATGAATAGCGCCCTGGCCAGGTGATTTCCAAGCCTTGGCATTTCGCGGCAGGAGGCCTGGTAACTCCCGTCGCCATTGAGCAGCCTCGGTCCAGCCAGGCCGATTGCGGGATGGGTTTCCATAAAGGAAAGCATCCCTTGGAGGCACCCGGGCAGGACGATCACATCCGAGTTGATCAGGCAATAGTAGCGACCGGAACCCTGTTTGATGCCAATGTTATTGCCCTTGGCGAAGCCCAGGTTCGCATTGGCCTCGACCAGGCGAACGCTTCGGAAACCGCCTTGGCGGACCGCCTCCGGGCTGCCGTCCGATGAGGCGTTGTCCACCACGATCACCTCATAAGCCAACCCGCTCCCGGTGTCTTCGATCGATTTCAGGCAATCGATCAGATGCGACCGAGCGTTCCAACTGACGATCACGATAGACAGATCGGGCCGGGTAATGGGGAAACCTTCCCCTCTCCCATCCGATGGGAGAGGGTCAGGGTGAGGGCCCTCTGTCGCGGGGTCCACGCTCTGCAGTCCGGGGAGCGCGCGCGTCTCGCGTGCTGCACTCGGCGCACTCGCCGAGTGCCTCGTGGTTGATATGGGCCGATCTGGCATGTGCTTGCTTATCGAAAACGGCAGGCTACGCCATTACCCCCTCTCCCATCCGATGGGTGTTTAGCGTCCGGGGAGCGCACGCGCCCCGCGTGCTGTGTTCGGCGCCCCGCCGAACACACGTTCCGGTCGTCGAGGGCGCCGACCGGTGCAGCCGAGGCGGCTGCGCTCCCCCACGCTAAACAGGTACCCCATCCGATGGGAGAGGGCCAGGGTGAGGGCTCCTTCATTCAGAAATGGATTGGCTTTCCTGGCTCCGCTGCCTCCGTTTTTTTCGGTATCGTTCGACCGCCAGCCGGGCGCTGCGGACGGTCTTCCTGGCCCAGCTCCCCGTCTCGTATGCCAATCGGCTGAGCCCATTTTCACAGAAATCAAATTCGCCTAGAAGCGAGGCTTCCATTCCGTGTCCCTTGGCCAAACCGGCTTTGAAGGTATAGCCTTCGGGATTGCGCTCCGGTCCGATACCGCCCAGGTCGCAGTAACGGTAGCCGCGCTCCTTGAGCCACTGAATCATCCGCCAGAACATCAGATGGCTGGCGTGGATTTCCAAGCCCTTCTTGCGGGTTGCGCAAATCAAGGGCAGACCGATCTCTCCGAAAACCGACCAGCCCAACGCGGAGACAGTCTCGCCTTCATGCTCGCACAGCACAATCCACATCTTGAGCGCGTCGGGCAACTGCTCCTGCATGACCCGGAACTCTTCCACGTTCACGAACTCGGCATACTGTTTCCTGTGGTGCATTTCCCGATGCACCGCCAGCGCCCTGTCGTACAAAGCCACGTCGCTGCCCTCGACCATCTTAAGGCCGGCATTCTCAGCTTTTCTCAGACAACTACGCCAAGTCTGCCGCAGGCCAGTCCGCAGTTCGTCCAGGCTTGGACTCAGGTCTATTAACAGCGTCCGGTAGCGGCTGGGACTCCAGCGGTACCCGCAGTCCTCCAGCATCTGCATCGCAGGGTGTGTATTGTTCGCGAAAAGGTTGGGTGCCAACTTGAGATAAAGTCCTCGGCGCTCTGCATATTCCGTGCGCAGAGCAATGCCCACCTGACGTAAATTTTCCAGGGCCGGGCTCTCCCCTTTCCGCTGCCAAACGGGACCACGTGACACGTAAGCCACGCCGCCGGCCGCCAGCGGCAACTGCACAATTCGCACCTGGGCCAGGCCTATAACGCGCTGGTCTCTCGATACCACAAGGTGGCTGGTCTTGCCTTGGCCGTGGTGACCCATTCCGTAAGACCAGGTCTGGTAGGCGCTGGCATCGGCGAAGTCCGACAGCAGAAACTCCCACGCCTCCTTCTGGACCTGGTCAACAGTGACCGAGTACTCCGGCTCTTGACTGACAATACTTGGATATGAATTCATCGTCATTACGCCTTTTCTCCCATCCGACTCGCCGCGCTGCCGCGCCGTCGCTGCGGGTGGGAGAGGGCCGGGGTGAGGGCTCTCAACGGACGTTCGCGCCGGCCATTTCTGGCCCGACGGGATCGGCGCATTCAGGGCTTGGCTTGGTCACTGCGTTCCGCCCCGGGCGCCAATTCCGGAGGGCCGGGAATGCGCCCCAGCGATACGCGCCCAGGAGTTTCAATCGAAATTCCAGCCGCCAATCTTCCGGATCCACTGCAACCCGGCCAGTGACGAACTCGCTGGCCGACCTCAGCGCCAGGGCCGGTTGGATCGTGAAGACGCGCTTGTAACCGGCAGCCTTCGCCAACTGGATTGAGCGCTCGTCGCACTTGCCATGCGGAAAACTGAACTCCGTGATCTGTTGGCCCAGAATTCTTTCCAAATCACTTTTGGATTGCCGTAGTTCGCGCACGCAAGCCTCGTCGAGAAGATCGGGAAGCCTCGGGTGAGTCACTGAATGTGAGCCTACGCTTAGCATAGGATGGTCTTTCAGCGATACCAACTGCTCTTCGGTCAAGATCCGCTCCTGCCAGGCCGATGATTCCGGGTTCGTTAGCCACGGTGGCCTGCGCCCAAGGCAGCCGCTGGGGATGAACCACGTCGCGGGGATTCCACGCTGCTCCAGCTCGGGCAGTGCATTGTTCAGGACGCTGACAAAACCGTCATCGAACGTCACTGCGGAATAGCGTCCTCCCGGCTGGAGGGTATCGCGGCCTCTCTTCCCTCTTCCATCCGACTGGCCGCGCTGCCGCCTGCCTGCGCCTGCCTGTGTGAGCCAGGGCAGGCAGGCAGGCGCCGGCGCAGCGGGTGGGAGAGGGCCAGGGTGAGGGAGGCCGTAACCAGCTCGAAGTGGCCGGGTAAGACGAACTAATTCGTCCATTTGCCGTGCGAATCGTTCGCGTTGGGCGGCGTGAATCCCGTGGTAGTAAAGAACCACACAACTCGAGGGCGGCTGCCGTCCGATGAGCCAAAGCAGGCCAATACGAAGGATGTCCCAGCCGCGCACAACCAAACTGATTAGGAGCTTGAGAACGCGTTTCATTACCCCCTCTCCCATCCCGCCTCTCCGTACGGAGGGGCGGGAGAGGGTCAGGGTGAGGGTTTTCATATTCCTGGCCTCTTCACTGGGCGCGCTGGTCGAACCACAGTTTCAACGTAATAAGTCGAAGAAAAATCCCCACGCGCCGGCCCCGGTAAGACATCGCCCATGTCAAAAGGTGGATAGGACCGATCGGAGCGGTCGGACGGATCGACAAGGGGTTCAACCCCAGATACTGGCTCTGAAAAGCAGCCGATTGATCTGTTGGCGGCGGAGATACGCTATGAGGCGACGATCATCCACTCGAGGCACGTCCTTTAGATAGCCGCCCACAAATCCACTCAGCAACCCTAACGCCGCCATCCCGTAGGGTTTCTCGACCAGCCTCTTCATGCATTTGAGTACCATGAAAACCGGATGGTAGCCTGTGACATAATTGGCGCGGCCATTCTTGACCCAATTGTTCCAAACCCCGTCAGCATCCCCGGTGTAACGGTAATGAGTCAACTTGAGTGCCGGGAACCTGTAGGTCTTCCAACCCAGCATGTTCGCCTTTACCTCATCCAAGGTGTCCCAGCCCGGGGCTTTGATGAGGCCCCCGATCGCCTCCCAGCAGGCGCGGCGGTAGATCTTGCTCGCGCCGCGCACGTGGAACGCGGGATCGCCTTTGGACTCCTCAGTGAGAACGCCCTTCACAGCGCTGCATACGGTGCCGCCGCCAATCCCAAGTTTTGGATCTGCGGCGAAGTGTTGCATGCTGGAAGCAAAATAGCAGCGATCAAAAGACAGGTCTCCATCCAGCTTCACCAGGTAGTCCCATGGCCCTTCGCCGATCAATTCAAAGCCTTCGTAGAACGCTTCGATTACCCCGCCGCCCGCCTTGCGAAATCCGCGGTCGCGACGGTGGGCTGCCTTAATCCAGGGGTAACGCCTCGCCGCTGCGTCAATGATCGGCCCGGTGTGGTCGGTCGAACCATCGTTGATGATGATCCATTGTCGCGGTCTGACTGTTTGCGCTGCGACCGCCTCGATGGTCTTCGGAAGGTACTGCCCCTCGTTCCGCGCGGGCGTAATGATTATGTAACTGGATGCGTTCATGCTTGGAGTCATCGGGAGACGAGCACGACTAGGGCGAACGGATTGTGGCAGTGCTGGGAATTTCCCCTGTTAATTTCGCCAGGATCGCTGTGCAGGTATCAATCGCGCGCGATGCCAAAGCGGCACGATGTTTAGCTAGCTCTTAACCTGCATCTGGGCAATTTGAACCTTTTCGTTGCTACGCCGCTGACTCTTATACACTTTGTACGACGAGAAAAGATGGTCAAGGATTTGATCCCTGGTGCACTGCCCCTGACTTTCGGCGACTATTGAATCTAACAATTGATTCAGTCTGCCTTCTGCTGCCGCTCGCTCGGAATGCAGACAGTGCTCAAATTCAAACCATGCTTCATGGATTTTATCAATCTTTGGGTTTGTCCCCATTTAACAACTGTCCGATCAGTTGGCCCGTTTTTGGAGGATTATGCGGACCGTGCTGGCATCGAAAAGTCGTGTGCAATGAATTGAGCGTGGCCCTTAAATCTTCCACGCTAAAACCTGCTGGTGTTGAGAACATTCCTTCTTTGCTCGCCCCAAAAACTACCTGCTCCCCGGATGCGATTATCGTGCTCAAGGCAGCGCGGTGATCTTGAAGGGAGGTCTCATATTTCCCTTCTAGCATGAAGCTCTCTTCCACTTTGCGAAATGCGTCCACCTGCAAGAGCCAAATTGTGGCAGCAATTGCGTTGCGAATTTGCGGCGGAATATCCGCTTCGTCTATCCATTCCATCCCCTTTTGAAGGCGATCTGCCGGGATGTTTAACCGCTCAAAAGGTATTTCAAATCGCTCCGCTTCTGGTGGAATACCTAAAGCCATCTGTTTTGTCTTGTTGGGCCCCGGTTGCGCATCGATTTACAGTAAATAATCAGGCATGGTGGATGCAACCCCAAAAATTCACCAATTCTTTCGTATTTCTAAGTATTTGACCCGACCTTGCTCATTATTGCTCAAATCAGGATACTACCGCGGCGCAGCCAGTTAGAGCGGCGAGGGAAAACGGGCCGGTCCCAACCAACCATTGCGCCGACTGCCAAAGGAGGCCCAACGCCTGGACTCTTTGATTATCCGCTGCGGCAGCCTCAGCCAATCGTAGGCCCCATCAAGTTTGGCGCCGAACAGCGCCGCATCATCCAGAGTGTTCGCAGGCAGCCGCCTCAAGCGGTAAACGTCGTCACCAGGCTGGACCCTCCCCACTTCAGTCGTGGCACAGCAGCCGTAGCCTTCCGCTGCCAGCAGGCCCTCGAACGTCTGCACAAATTTCCGGTTGCTCCGCGGAAACGCGAACGGATAGGCGAAAGTAGTTATGGGTTGGCCGAGGCGCTGTTGGAGCTCCTTTTTCGAGTCGCGCAATTCGTGTTCGATTTCCTTCCTCGAAAGCTTGGTGAGCCGAGGATGCGTAACGGTGTGAGAGCCAAACTGGATGCCGCCGTCTCGCAACTCGCGCACCTCGCCCCAAGTCAAACATTCGGTGCCGTGAAATGAGCGCCTCGCAGTGCCAATGAACGCAGTCGGGACAAAGACAGTGGCTGTAAATCCACTCTTCTGCAGTACCGGGAATGCTTCTGTGTAAAAGTTGCGGAAGCCGTCGTCGAAGGTCAGAACCACGTGTCGCCTGTTGCGTGCTTCGTTGGTTCGCAGGAGATCCAGACCGGCTTCCAGACTTATCCCTTTGTAACCCCGCGCGCTGAGCAGCGCCATCTGCTGCCGGAAAACCGCAGGGCTGGTGTGGGTCTTGTAGTAAGCGGGCACCGCTGGTTCCGGGTCACCGCAAATACTGTGATACATCAGAATCGGGAGGGTCGTGTCGGCGGTTGACTGTCCAATGTCGAATGTCCGGAAGCGGCGCAACGGTTGAACGAGATTCAACGTGATGAGGCGATCCAGGCGCATGGAGGACCGCACACGTGATGGGTTCGGTGTCAAGAGCAACCCAACTCCAGCCTGTCCTGCGCGGTTAGGGAGTCAACCAGTTCCAAGTAACCCGCTTTGTGTGATTCCCAACTGTTGCGGGCGGCGTATTCGGTGGCGTGCGCTATCAGCCTTCGGCGCACGCCCGCATCGCTCAGGACTTCCAACATCGCCTCGGCCAGCGCGTCGGGGTTGCCCGACTCGAAAAAGCGCACCACCGAGTCGTCAAAATAGTGTTGGTCAATTCTCGTCTTGGAGGCTACCACCGGAACTCCGAGCGACATGAATTGCATGATCTTGGTGCTGTAAGCTTCGTTGCCGAATGAATCGGCCCGCTTGGGAACGACGCCCAGGTCGGCGTTGGCCATGATTTCGGCGATTTGCCGTAGCGCCACCGGATCGAAGAAACGCACTTTGCCCTCCAACCCAAGCTCCTCGGACAACGAGACCAAACTGTTTTTCATGTTGCCCTCGCCGTAGATGTGGAATTCCGCTTGGGGCAGTTTGGGGCTGATTTTTTGAAAGGCGCGTATGGCGATATCCAGACCCTGGTGCCACTGAAGGCCGCCCGGAAAGAGCACGATCAGTTTGCCGTCATCACGGGTGCGCCTGCGCGCCCTGAAAATGTTCCCATCCACGTTGTTGATGAAAACCGAGCACTTGCCGTTGGCGCCAGTGCGTCCGGCGTATTTTTCGAGCCAGAGGTGGTTGGAGATGATGACCCGATCGGCGACGCTGGCCGAGGCGCGTTCAATGGCCTTGAGGATGGACACCGTGGTCGAATCTTGCGGCGCCCCGAACTTGCTGGCGTAAAACTCCGGGACAACGTCATGGATGTCGAGGATG
>Ga0137384_10001454_pt1 | contig 18821 bp, 12 predicted proteins | sample SagtaG_2_FD_104922 | JGI IMG/M metagenome (GOLD analysis project Ga0137384, IMG submission 104922) | Vadose zone soil microbial communities from Sagehorn Ranch, Mendocino, California, USA - Sage2_R_60_16 metaG | ecosystem: Environmental > Terrestrial > Soil > Vadose zone | place: USA... | reverse complement strand
CGCGCGCCGATGGCCATGGAATCGTCCTGAGCGGCGACGAGGTCAATCGCAGCTTTGCGCGAAGTGGTGAGCTTGAGCCAGGAACGGACAGTTTTTTGCGAACTTTCCTCGGTCCATTGAGCACGGAGAAGCGTGGTGTGGACGTTGGCAGGCTTGGTTTCATGCATTCCGGCGGTGCGGTCTTTGGCCGCGGAGTTCTCGGCAGGTCCCTGGACACAAAGAATGGCACCGCCGTGAGGGAGCAGCGCCGCGATCTGGCGGCCCTGGATGCGGCCGATTTCCAGATGATCCGACGTGACAACAAAAACGGGGGCGGTGGAGGACTTGCGAAGCTCGGCGATGTAATTGGCGTCGCGATTGAGAACGGCCCAGCCAATGCCCGCGGAGGCTGCCGCGCGGGCAACCTGGGGTAGTGCAGTGCCGCCGACAGGCTCAAAAATGATGGCGTCGGGGCGGTGCACTTCTTCGGCCTGGATCGCCTTAAGGAGCTGCGTGCTTTGGGTGATGGCGTCGTTGTCGGCGTAGATCACTTGAAGCTCGACGCCCAGCTTGCGGGCAGCGGCTTCGGCAGACTGCGCTTGCTCGATTTGGTAATCGTTGTCGTTGGTTGTGAGAGAAACGAGAAAACGCAGTTTTTTCATTCCGATGTGCGCCCTTGTTTGACGAATTGAAACACTAGAATACCGTTTGAAACATACGTTGCGAGAGGAAACTGTGTAGGGAGTTGCGTCATAGGAAATGCCTGACGATGGCAGAAACAGTAACGCAAAAAGTATGGGTCAAGAGCATGGCCGATGGACGGACTCACTTTGAGGGCGACGGGACCGCATTGCACCAGAATGCCTCTGTAGCGGCAGAATTTTTCGTTGCTGCCAAACTGCGGAAGCTTGTCCATGTCCAGGTGCACGTAGCGCGCGACAAAGAGATCGACGTTTCCATCACGGTCGTAGTCGGCCCAGGCCGCGCCGGTCATGAAGCCGCTGCCGCGAACGCCGGCTTTGTCGGTCACGTCTTCGGATTGCAATTCCCCAAGCCGCGGTAAAGTGCACTGCCGCCAAAACCAGTTACGAAGATATCGAGCTTGCCGTCGTTGTCGAAGTCCGCGACGGCGATGCCCATGCCCCAGCCCTTGCGAGTCAGGCCAGCTGATTGGGTGATGTTGGTGAACTTGAGGCCGGAATCCTGATGATAGAGGGTGATGAGCGGGTCGCCACCGGCCCGGCAGCGATCGACCGTCGATCCGTTGACCATGGCGATGTCGAGTTTGCCGTCATCGTCGCAATCGAAAAGAGCGATTCCACCGCTCATGGATTCGATGATGTAGTGCTGCTCGGGCGTAGAGATGTGCGACGCGGTTAAGCCCGCTTGGCGGGAGATGTCGTCAAACAAGAGTGATGAGCCAACTGAAGGTTTCGTTTGAGTCTGGGCCAGAGGAGAAAAGCTCCAAAAAGAAAAGGAGAAGGGTCAGTAATAAGGCAAAATGTTTCAATCTGCGGTGGCCATCCGCTTTTTTGTGTCGCACACAGTCTATCCCGGCTCCTGAGCCTCTAAAGCCATTGAACGTCTGGGCGATACAGAATAGTATCTTGAACCAGGCCTATTCTCGCATGAATAAGATCGCTCGCCCGAGACTCTTCGCCCTTGCTTTCCGTGCTTGCATGGCGACTCTCTCGCCGCAGGTTCTCGGAGGATCCTGTAGATGACCCAGTCGTCGAGGAAGACGCAGCCCCTTCGCTCGGAACCGCGAGTGACCCTCAAAACCATCGCAGACCACCTCGGCCTTACCCCGGGTACGGTTTCCGCGGCTCTGAACAACTCCCCCGCGGCGCGGTCCATCCCGGAACATACGAAAAACCGCATCATCGAAGCAGCGCAGACGCTGAATTACCGGCCAAACTTTTTCGCGCGCACTTTACGCCTAAAGAGAACTTATACGATTGGCGTGATCGCCGAAGAGATTGGCGACGCCTACGGCGCCATGGTCATCAGCGGGATTGAAGAATACCTGCGAAAGAACAACTACTTTTTCTTGACGGTCATCCACCGGCACGATCCGAAACTGCTTCAGACTTATGCGCAGATGCTTCTGACGCGAGGTGTGGAAGGCTTCATCACGACCGACACTTCCTTGACCGAGAAGCTCGCTTTGCCGACGGTGGCTGTTGCGGGACACCAACAAGTGGAGGGAGTCACCAACATTGTCCTAGACCACAAGCGTGCCGCCCGGCTGGCCCTCGAACATCTGAAAAGCCTCGGGCACGAAGACATTGCGTTTATCAAAGGCCAGACGCTGAGTTCGGATTCCTCTGCGCGGTGGAACGCTATCTGTGAGGTGGCACAGGAGCTAGGCATCCCCGTCCGCCCGGAATTGACAACGCAACTCGAGGGGACCGATTCGACGCCCGCCATTGGATATCCCTTCGCAAAAGAGCTGCTGGCGAGGAAGCATCCGTTCACCGCATTATTCGCATACAACGACATCTCTGCCATTGGCGCTCTTTGGGCATTTCATGAAGCGGGGCTGCGCATGCCGGAAGATATTTCTGTGGTGGGATTTGACGATACTCCAGGGGCGGCGTTTGCCAATCCCCCTCTGACCACGGTAAGGCAGCCACTCCTGCGAATGGGGCAAATCGCTGCTCAAACCGTGGTTGATCTCATCGAAGGGCGTGGCGAGTACCTGGCGGAAATCGCTATCGAGCCGGAGCTCGTGGTTCGCGCTTCCACTGGCCCGGTTTCTTCGCTTCAGCAGAGGAGTTTGGTGATCTCATCTCGTTCTTAATCGCTGAGGATGCTTCAGGCCCGTTCTACTTCCACATTCCCTTGCCTTCCACAATCGTGATGTACCGGTCGACCGGAAGGTCCGTGAACCGCTCGACAGCGCCGCTCGGAAGCGGCCACTTCACTTCGAGCCAGTCGAGCTTTGTGCGGTTTCCGATTCCAAGCACGATGCGTGGGTCGTGTGCAGATAAAAAGCTGCCCCCGCCAACCTTCATACGGCTACGAAGCAGTTCGCCTGATTGATACCTGAGCCGGGCGCCGACCGCGTCCCGGTTGCACTTTTGCCCTATCAAATGATCTCCTCGAAGAGCCCGCGACGATTGGCAAACAGGAAATTGGCGACGGTGTCGTTGGCCACAAACAGGTCCATGCGGCCGTCATTTTTAATGTCGGTGGCCACGACGCCCCAGGCTTTGCCAAGATGAGCGGCGATTCCGGTTTCTCGACTAACATCGGTGAACGTGCCGTCGCCGTTATTGTGAAACAAAGTGCTTGGGCGAGGCTTGAAAAACCGACTCGGCAGCACCCTTGAAGCCCACCTCCCGCGTCAGGTCTCACTTGGAAGAATTGACGGGCATTGCCCTTCCATGAGAACTATAGACTGAACTCCTTCCATGACGCGCGCTACCTCAACTGGCAGGCGATTTTCCTCCGCAGTGCCAATGGTTATTCTTTCGATCCTTTTCATGGCGCTCATGCCTGTTTTTGTGCGCGCGCAACTCTCCACGGATGACCACCTCGCCGAACCTGGGTGGTGGCCGCGTCGCAAGCCTGCAAACTTGAAAGAGTTTGCAGGCAATGCCGCCTGCGCGAAATGCCACTCACGCATCACAGCTTCCCAGGAAGCTACGCCGATGGCTCACACCCTTATGCCGGCCGCCGATGCAGAGGTGCTCCATGGGCGAACCGATCTGGCTTTCCGGAACGGAAAGTACCTGTATCAGATCAAGGCAAAGGATGCGGCTACTCAACTCATAGTTACGGACGGTGAGCGCACTATAGCGGCGGATTTGGTCTGGGCCTTCGGAACGGGCAAGCTGGGGCAGTCGTATCTTTTTCTGCAGGACGGCGCCTACCGCGAAAGCCGTGTGACCTATTTCAGTTCGCTGCGGAACTTGCACTTTACGCCGACACGCGCGCTGCTCTCTCCGCGTGACCTTGCGGAAGCCACGTCTCGTCCTGTGGATAACTCCGAGCTTTTGCGCTGCTTTTCCTGTCACAGCCTTGGAGCGAATGTCGGCGGACAACTTGATACGAGCAAAGCCACTATGGGAGTGACTTGCGAAACGTGTCACGGACCGGGTCTAAAGCACGTGCAGGCGATGGAAGCCAGTCAACTGCAGCAAGGAATCGGGGATGAAGAAGGCCGACAGTTGATTTTCAACCCTGGGAGCCTGAGTCCCGGAGATTCTGTCGATTTTTGCGGGTCTTGCCATGGGACTTGGTGGGACGTAAAACTGACTCACATGGTGGGGATCGCCAACGTTCGCGCGCAGGCTTATCGCCTGTTGAGCAGCCGATGCTGGGGAAACGGAGACGCACGACTTACGTGCATTGCCTGCCACAATCCCCACGAGCCGCTTTCTAAAGAAGCCAGCAGTTACGATTCGAAGTGCCTCGCGTGCCACGTCGCCTCGCCCACTGCCAAGCCGGACAATGATCATCCCGGAGCCGGATGCCCAGTCGCAACCAAAGACTGCATCACCTGCCATATGCCAAAGATTGAGATCCCCGACATGCACACGGCGTTCGCAGACCACTTCATTAGAGTGGTGCGTCCCGGCGCGCCGATCCCTAACTAGGCAAACCTCTGCTGCGCAGTTAGGGTGTGACCGCTATTCGTTTGCCAGAGTAGGTCAGCGCTTTGTCTGGCTTGCTCTCGGCGGTTATGCCGGCACCGCGGCCTTCCCCAACAAATACAATTTGAAAACGACGCTCGGCCAGCATTCCTGGAAAAGTTCCATTCCGCCCGCCAATGGTCAACGTTTGTTTCGCGTCGTCCCAGTGAAACGGAATGGTCGCGTAAGTTCCTTTTTCATAGTTGTAGCCGTCATTTTCATCTTCGTATATCGTGAAATCTCCGTCCGCCCCGCGATAGACGCGCAATTCGATGGGGTCTTCCTGCTTTTCCGTGGACCATTCCTTTTCCGGGCCCATTGGCACGATGGAACCGGCGCGTACAAACAACGGGAGCTTATCCGTGGGCGCTGGCGCGTCCATCATCCGGGGTCCTTCCACAGAACCGCCGCTCCAAAAGTCGTACCACCTCGCTTTGGGCAGATACACTTGGCGCGATCTGACGCCCGGATCGGTCACAGGATTCACCAGGAAGGCCGGCCCGAACATGAATTGGTCGCCGATCATCGCCGAGTGCACATCGGTGCGGAAATCCATAATTAGCCCGCGCATTGGTGTATAGCCCTGGCTGGTGGTCATCCAGGCGACGGAGTAAATGTACGGAAGCAAGCGATAGCGAAGCGTGTCGTAGCTCGCCAGAATCTTCTGTGCTTCCGGTCCGTACGACCACAATTCGTTCTGATTTGTGGAGCGTGTTCCATGGACGCGAAGAATCGGGTTGAACGCTCCGAATTGAAACCACCTGATGAATAACTCCCGATATTCCGGGTCGTCCGGATTGCCGGAAACAAATCCTCCGATGTCGGTCGTCCAATACGGGAGCCCCGAAATGGAATAGTTCAGCCCAGCCGGAATCTGCTTCTTGAAGAATATCCAGTCGGAGTTTATGTCTCCGGACCAAACGGCCGCAGCGTTGCGCTGCGCTCCGGCAAACGCGGAGCGGGAAAGAATGAACACGCGCTTCTTGTCGGATTCGCTGCGCTGTCCCTGGTAGACGCCTTGTGTAGTCATCAGCGGGAATGCATTCGCGTACCTTGCGCCGTTCCCAAGATACGTTTTATTGGTCACCAGAATGTTCGTCTCGCGATCCTCGGTTTCGGGCTCCGTTGTGTCCATCCACCAGGCATCCACGCCAATCTTGAAAAGCGCCTGGTCCATCAAATTCCAATAATATTTTCGCGCGTCGGGATTAAACGCGTCATAAAGCGCCATCTTGGGAGGATGAAAGGACTGCACTTTGGTCCGGTCAATGAAAAATCCACGCTGGTCCATGTCGTCGTAGGTTTTCGAACCGGAACGGAAGTAAGGCCACACGGAAATCATCAAGTGGAAATTGTTTTCATGAAGATCGTTCACCATTCCAGGAGGATCGGGATAACGCGTCTTGTCAAACACCGGTTCGCCCATGGTGTACCACCAGAACCAGTCCTGCACGATGTTGTCGGCGGGAATATGGAGTTCGCGATACTTGTGCGCAACTCCAAGCAACTCTTCCTGCGTGTTGTATTTGTTCTTGCACTGCCAGAAACCATAAGCCCACTTGCCGAAAAGCGGAGCCGCGCCCGTCAGCTCGCGGTATCCGGCAATGATACGGTCGAATTCCGGCCCGTAGAGAAAGTGGTAGTCCACTTCGTCAGCCACTTCCGAGCTAAGGTAAAGCGCGCTGAGAAACCGGTTGTTGAAGCGGCTCCGCGAGGCGTTGTTCCAGAAGATTCCATATCCGTTGCTGGACAAAAAGAAAGGTATGCCAATGTTGGTGTTGTCTTGCGAAATGTCCACTGCTTCACCACGATAGTTCCACACGCCCCCTTGATGCTGGCCGAGCCCGTAAAAAGACTCGTAAGAACCCCAGAGTTTCGAGAAAAGCTCCACATGGTAGGTTTGTTCTCCATTCACAACTGTGGGCGTCATGGTGACTTCGGTTTGCTGGAACAGAGTTTTGCCGGCGGCATCCTGAAACGTGATGCTGCTGTCTTTGCGCGAGATGACCGCTTTGATCTGGCCTGTGCTCAAAACGACGCTTTCATCAGAGGATTGCAGCTCCCATTTCGTGGCGGGCCAATCGTTCTTGATCACCACGAGGTCAGGATGGACCGGGACTGATTCAGTTGGCGAATAGCGCACGCGGATGATCGAGTCGGAGCACACCTGAAGACGCAAAACTCCTTTCTGAAGCGTTAACCGCACGCCATCCGGCTCTTTTTGCAGGTCAACAACAGGATTTAGGGGATTCCACTGCGCCGCAGTGAACGTTGGGAAATAAACCAGCAGAAGCAAAATTGGGAGGATCAAACGGCGCAACCACGACATTGGCTTGCTTCGAAGGATTAGGCGGGCGCGCACAATCATAATCATTCCTCTCGCGCAGGAATTCGGACCGAGAGAGTGTACCTTTTATTATCTTCTTAGGTGAATCTGCGCAGTGCGTTCTCGTTCCTGCACCTGTAGCTCAGTGCAGTTCCTGTTGCTTCCCAGTTCGCGCGGACTGGCGCGCGGCATCGAGAATTTCCATGACCTGAACATTCAGTTTCATGGAAAGCGGGTCTTCGATTGGCTTGTTGTTTCGAATGCAGTCCACAAAGTAAGAAATCGGATTACTCGTTTCACGTGCAGGCGGGTCCAGTGCAACTCGCTCCCCTTCCAACGCGGCATTGGCCTCCTGTCGGCCCGTCGAGCGGGAGAACAAATCTCTGGCGGTGGCGAGCAAGCTTCCCTTTGGCCCGAATACTTGCACCTGCCCTATGTTGTAGGGCCAATCCCAAGAGGCCTCGATAATGGCGGTCCCATCGGGATAATCCAGAACAATCGTAGCGTCATCATCCACGGGGTTGTGCTGGTCTACTTTCAGCTTCTGCGTAACTGCGGAAACGCGGGCGGGGCGCCCCTTGAGCCACACGGCCCACTCCGCACCGTAGCAGCCAAAATCCATGATGGCCCCGCCGCCGTTTTTCACCGGGTCGTAGAGCCAATCGGCGAAATATTTCGACACGCCGATTTCCTTCGGGCCCTGGTGGCCGTATTGCACGATAATTCTTTGAACTGGCCCCAACTGGTTGTCATGCACGCGATGGTAGAGTTCGTGCGTCGAGGCAACCCAGGCATTCCAGTAGTTCACCATCACCTTGATGCCTGCCTGGTCAGCCAAGCGTTCCATCTCGTGCGCGTCCGCGGCGGTCGTGGCCATTGGTTTTTCCGTCGAGTAGTGAATGTGGCGTTTCGCACACTCGCGCAGAATCTCCAGGTGCCCGACGTTTTCCGTCGTGACAATGACGCCCTCCGGCTTCATTTCATCCAACATCTTTACGTAATCGGAATAAAACTTCACGGTTGGTGGAACTTTTGCCTTGGCTTGATCTACGAGCGGTTGATGTGTGTCAGCAATGGCGACTAGTTCGGCGTTTGACTCTCCCGCCAGATCCCTGAGCAATCCCCAAACGTGATCGTGATCGAGGCCGATAATTGCTAACTTGGTTTTCGACTCTGCTGCCTTGGGAGCCTCAGAAGCAGGTCCAGACATCGTTGCCCGCGCAAAGACGAGAAAAAAAGACAGGGACAGAACAGCACGTTCGAACCATACATCGAGTGGTTTCATTGTGTAATTCCCCGGACCTGCATCAGTTGTGGAGTGACGCCTGTTCGCGCCCCATTCGCAGAGCCGCGTCAGCCTTGCGCGCTACGAGTCCGAAGCCTCCGCTCACTGCATCCTTCTCCAGGGCCTGCAAGTGCGATATTCCCGCTGCCCTGTTGGCCGAGTTCATCTCCATCTCTCCGAGTACAAGCCGCGCTTCGAGGGCGATGCCAGCAAAGGTTGCTGCTGTAGCACGCGCAATCACCTCGCGAAGCTGTCGCATGGACTCATTCCTGTCCGCGGCGTTCCCCGAAGCTGCTTGTATCCGTGCCGCCGCAATCGCGGCAAAGAGCTCCAGCTCTTCATTGCGTGACTTCTTTGCGGTTGCCATGGTTCGTTCAACGTAATTGCGCGCTTCAGCTAGCTTCCCTTGCGCGAGCGAGGCTTGCGATAGTGCGAGATAAGCCGCTGCAGCCTCTTTGTCCGCTTTGGTCTTCTCGAAAAGTTCGGCGGCCTGCCTGGCTTGCACCGCAGCTTCTTCGTTCTTGTCCTGATCCAGCAGCAATTCGGCAAGGTGGACCTGCATTTGGGCGGATTGGGACTTGTCACCAATCTTGTCGAAGATCGCCTTCGCCTCCACTTCGTCCTTCCACGCGGTCTCAATATTTCCTTCCGTTTGCAACAGCCGCCCCAAACCTGACAGGGCCGAAGCCTCTTTGCTTCGATCGCCGATTCGCCGGCAAATCTCCAGAGATTCTTCGAGCATTTTCCTCGATTCCACGGTGTTCCCTTGCCGCAAGAACACTTCTCCCAGCCCCGTTTCGGTTAATGCCTTCCCGTCAATATGCCCGATCTCGAGATAGGTCTTCAGCGATTCCTCGTAGCTCTTCCGGGCTGCGGCAAGATCTCCCAAAGCCAGATAGATATCGCCAAAGTTATCGCGTTCGTTCGCAACGCCGAATCGGTAGCCAATCTGCTGGTAGATGGCGAGCGACTTTTCGTACTGTTTCTTTGCGCCCTGATAGTCGCTTTGCATCTGGAGCGCGATCCCGCCCACGGTCGCTGCGGTTGCCACACCGCGCTGGTCGTGCGCGGCAAGATAGAGCTGCTCCGCATCGCGAACCACAGCTTCAACTCCGTCGGGTGCAGCAAGGTTTTCGAGCGCCCAGCCTTGATCCGTCAGGGCCCTTGCTTGGAGCAAGGATGCCCCAGCAGCCTTCGCTTTTTCTGTCGCTCTCATGGCGGATGACAGTAGGCTCTTGAAATCGCCCAGGGACTCCACAGCGTGATCCTCTTCCAGGTCGATTCGCGGGTCGTCCCTTTGTGGCGGAGGCAACTCGCGTAAATGCGCTAGTGTCACGAGAGCATCATTTCCGCGCCCTCCGCTGACTTGTACGCTGGCCAAAGCAATGCCGTAATCGAGATTGTCCGGAAAAAACTCAAAAAGGGCCCGATAGATTTCGATGGCCTTGTCCCATTCATGCGAGGTCTCACGGTAGCGGGCTTCGACCAACAGGCGCTCGGCGCGGGGCAAATTGGATGAGAGATCAAAGGCCTTTTTTGCTTCCGTCCTGGCGTTCTCGTCATATCCCAACTGGCTCCATGCAGTCGCCAGCGCTGCATGCGAGAGCGCGTAGTTGGGTTCTGCGGCGATGGCTTTGACTAGGGAATCCCGGGCTGAAAGCGCGTCGAACACCCGCACCTTCGAAAGCCCTTCCGCGTACAAGCGCGCGGCCTCCGCATTCGAGGGAAGAGCCGTGGCTACTTCCACGGCCTCTTCTTTCGTGATCCTTCGAATGCCGAGGTTGGCGCGCAGTTTCTCTCCAGCGCGGGAAACCAGGTCGAAAAGATTCTCCTGCGAGCCGGTCTCGGAATTTGCGTACAGCGTTTCGCCGCTCTGCGTATCGAAGAGCCGCAAATCGAGGCGAATCTGTCGTCTGGGATTTGTTGCCAAGGAAGCGTAAGAGCCCGCAACGACCAAGTCCGTTCCCAGGTTCCTGTGAATTTGCTCCAAATTCTCGCGGCCCAAACTGTCCATATCCTTCAAGGAAAGCTCGGCTTTCATTCGGGCGATACTTTCTGCCGGAAGGGTCCGGAGCTGGCCGCCCGCGGAAAGTTCTGTGGTAAGCCAGTCAGAAAACGCCGTGGAGAGCCACGCTTCTTTCGGATCCCCAGAAAGATTCGTAAAACCGAGGACAGCTACGGAGCGTCGCGGGCTGACGGCGCTAGACGACCCGCTCAGCACAACCGGCTGCGAAACACGCAGATAAATGCCTACTCCCAGCGCAGCTATTGCAACGGCGGCCACTAACCCATAGAAACGCCGCTTTCCTGACGGCGTTTGCAAATCCACGATCCGGACCGGGCCCTCCCCTTCTCTGTGTGAGCCGTTCTTTCCATTGGAGGCGATATGGTCCCTCTCGAACTCATCCTCCGTCCCGTTTTCATGAGCGGCTTCCGATGGCGGCAAGTAAACCGGAGCCAGGAAGCGGTACCCGTGACGCGGAATTGTTTCCACATATCTCGGGCTGTCGGCGGAATCTCCCAGTGCAGCCCGCAGTTTGGTCATGGCCTTGTTCAAGCTGCGATCGAAATCCACAAACGTGTGCGCGGGCCAAAGTTTTTCGCGAAGCTCTTCGCGAGTTACCACTTCTCCGGGATGTTGCAGAAGGAGGGAAAGTATCTGGAAAGGCTGCTCTTGCAGCTTGATTCGAACGCCATGCTTCCGCAATTCCGCGGCGCGCAGGTCTACCTCAAAGACTCCAAAACCCCTGGTTCGGAAGGGACCCTGAACCGCTCGCATGACCATTCACCCCTGCAGGTTGCCGAGGGTAGCACGCAGCGGTGCCCTAATCAATACGGCCTTTTCTTGGCCAAATGGACTCGTTCGCCCAATTTGGGAGCGTTTGCAGCGCTACGCGTTTGTCCGGATGTCGGAAGCGTATCGTTCCGGTCGCGGAAGGGGAGTTTCAGCGTGTCGCGACGATTACGGCGCCCTTGCCTTCCGTGAGTTGGGCAAAGCAGTCGATACAGGGGAGGGTGACTTCTTCGCGAAAGCCGCTGGGCCAAAGGATTTCGATCTTGTCGACTTTAGAAGCGGAGCCGAGGCCGAAATGGACACGCGCGTCGGAAGAAGAAGCGTAGCTGGCCCCGCTGAAGACATCGGCGCGCTGGCGAACGCCGCCAGCGGTGAGGAATATTTTGGCGCCAATGGCGTCGCGGGACGATTTGTACGCCTTGGCTTCAGGGACTGAAGCCCCATTAGTATTGCTGGCGTTTGCGCGGACGGGCGGAGCAAGCCCCGCCCCTACCAGCTTGAGAGTAAGCCAGTGATTCGAGTTGTGGACGACGTTGCGAAGAAGCGCGGGAGTGGAATCAAGGTTATTGAGGACGATGTCGATGTGGCCATCGTTGAAGAGGTCGCCGAAAGCAGCGCCGCGCGCACAGACGACGGAGGCGAGTCCGCTCCCGGTGGCGGGCGAAACTTCCTGAAATTTAGCGCCATCGAGATTCCGGAAAAGCTGCGGACGCTGCGCCCAAGTGGTGCCCCAATCACGCTGATCGGCAACGGGATAAACGTGGCCATTGGCGATGAAGAGATCGAGGAGGCCGTCGTTGTCGAAATCGAGAAAGCCGGTGCCCCAGCCGAGGAACGGGATCGTCGGACCGCCGAGACCGGCTTTGAAAGAGACATCTGTGAAGCTAGCTTCACCATCGTTGCGATAGAGAGTTTTGTAATCGTCGGAAAACGTAGTAATGAAAAGGCCGAGGCGGCCGGAGTGATTGTAGTCGCCTAGGGCGATGCCCATGGAGGCCTGGGCGCGTCCTTCTTCATTCAGGGCGAAGCCACTCATGTAGCTGACGTCTTCGAAGGTGCCGTCGCGGCGATTGCGGTAAAGATAGTTGGGAGTGGAATCGTTGGCAACGATGAGGTCAGGCCAGCCATCGTCGTCGATGTCGGCAAAAACCGAGGCGAAACCGTAACGGCCTTCGCGGTCGGCAACGCCGGCTTTGAGGCTAACGTCGGTGAAGGTGCCGTCGCCGTTGTTATGAAACAGATGATCTCCCTCCCCGAGAAGACCCATCGGCCCGCAGAAAACGTTGACGCCTCGGTATTGGCACGCGCCTTCGGGGACGCCGCCCTTCCCTGCCAGGATGGGATGATCGAGATCGTAGTGGACGTAACCGGGAACGAAGAGGTCAAGCAAGCCGTCGCGATCATAATCGCCCCAAGTCGCTCCCGTGGACCAGCCGCCAAGAGCAACGCCAGCTTTTTCAGCAACATCGGTGAATGTGCCGTCATGGTTGTTGTGGTAAAGACGGTTTTTGCCGTAGTTGGAGACGTAAATGTCGGGCCAGCCGTCATTGTCGTAATCGGCGACTGCAACGCCGAATCCCCAGCGATCGTTGGAGACGCCGGCTTTTTCAGTGACGTCCGTGAAGGTGCCATCGTGATTATTGTGGAAAAGCATGGCGCGAGGCGGGGGCTCGGAACCTTTGGTAGCGGCAACAGTGGAACCATTGAGGAGATAGATGTCGAGCCAGCCGTCGTTGTCGTAATCGAGAAGAGCGACGCCGGACCCGGGAGCTTCGATGATGGTGGATTTCTCACGGGAGCCGGACCGATGGCGAAATTTGTCGAGGCCGGCTTGATGCGTGATGTCGAGGAATACGACGGGAGCACCGTCAACAAAGCCACCAGCAGTAATCGGGCGAGAGTGTGAATCCTTGATGGGGGCGTGAATGCTGCCGGTGGACATGCCGGAGGGACGCGGAACGGGAACGTTTTGAGGCTTGTCGGGAGCGGACTGTGAGGACTGCTGGCTGAGAGCAAAACGCGAGAATGAGAGAAGGAGAAGAAAGGTCAGCGCGAGCAGAAGAAAACTAATCGGGTGGCGTGGATAGCGGAGGAAACTCATTTTTGAGCGGTTGCGGACACGGGCTCGTCCACAGTAAGGATTTGATCGGCGTGGATGTTCTTTAGAGTTTGCGTGATGCCACTGGGCCAGCGAATCTCGATGGATTGAGCGGCGGATTCAGAGCCGAGGCCGAAATGAACCCGCTTGTCGCTGGAAGAAAGGTAGCTGCCCGCGGTGGAAACCGTGGCGAATTGCGGACCTTTGGCGGTGACAAGTTTGACTTCAGCACCGATCGCATCACGATTGCTTTTGTGGCCGACGAGCTTCACCAAAAGCCAGTGATTCTGCGTGGGCGTTTCGTTGTGAAGGATGTGGATGGGTCCGTCGTTGGTAGTGACCACGGCGTCGAGCCGACCATCATTGTCGATGTCGCCGATGGCCATGCCGCGGCTGAGCCAAGGTTGACTGAAGACCGCGCCTGAGGCAGTAGAGACGTCGACGAACTCTTTGCCGGTGTTGCGGAGGAGAAGCATCGGTTCGCGATAGTGGAGATTGGGGTAGCTGAGCTCGACGGTGTCGAGGTCGTGCCCCTGGGCGATGAGAAGGTCCTTCCAGCCGTCGTTGTCGTAATCGAGGAAGTGGACTCCCCAGCCGGAGTGCGTCATGGTGGCGCGGGCAACGCCCGAAGTGAAACTGGCGTAAGAAAAAGTGGAGTCGTGGCTATTCAGATAAAGGGCGTAACGCTGATTGGCGAGATCGGTGACCACCAGATCAGGCCATCCGTCGTTATTGTAGTCGGCGAAATCCACGCCCATACCGGCGTAAGTGCGGCCGTCGCCATCAACGGCAACTTCCGAGAGAAGGCCGACTTCCTCGAAGGTGCCATCGCCCTTGTTGCGGTAAAGAAATTCAACCATGGAGTCATTTGCGACGAAGAGATCAATGTGGCCGTCGCGATCGTAGTCCGCGAGAGCGATGCCAAGACCTTTGCCCGGTTTCGAAAGACCGATTTTTTGCGAGACTTCGGTGAAATGGCCATTGCCGTCGTTATGGTAAACAAGAGGAGCAATGGGTTGGAAAAGGTCCGGATGGCAGTAAGCGCGGTAACCTTCTTTGTGCTCGCCGCACCAGATGTCGTCGAAATCCCACTGAAGGTAGCGAAGGACAACGAGGTCAAGCAGGCCGTCGCTGTCTAAGTCCACCCAAGCAGCGCTGGTGGACCAGCCGGAGCCCGCAACTCCCGCTTTTTCAGTGACGTCCGTGAAAGTTCCGTCGCCATTGTTGTGGTAGAGCTTGTTGCCGCCGTATGCAGTGACGTAGAGATCTTCGAAGCCGTCGTTGTCGTAATCCCCTACGGCCACGCCCATACCATAACCAGAACCTTGCAGACCGGCTTTTTCCGTCACGTCTTCGAAGGTGCCGTCAGGTTTTTGGTGATAGAGACGATTCCAGTAATTGGGACCGGTCTTCTGGGGGATGCTGCCTTTAGGAGTGGGATCCTGCAAAGGAGCGCCATTGACAAGAAAAATGTCGAGGCGGCCGTCGTTGTCATAATCAAAGAGGGCGACCCCAGTGCCCATAGTTTCCGGTAAATAGTGCTTCGGTGTGTGGGACGAAAGGTAATTGAAGCGGATTCCAGATGCCGAGGTGATGTCGACAAATCTGCCGGGAAATGCGTTCTGCGAATCGGGCGCGGAACCCGATTGCTGAGCGGCAACCACCCCCATTAGAAGAGCAAAAAGAAAAGCCCCCAAGAAAAGACGCATAGATAGTTGATATTACAGCATATAGGCCGCTGGCATTGGGCTCCAGGCGCGCCGAGGTCGTTCTGACGGGGGAAGGACGATAGATAACTTTTGGTAGTTGAATCAGTTACACGGGAACGTGCAAATGACATCGAAGTGGATTGACAGCGGGAAGAGGGCTTGAGAAGAGTGCGGTCTGTGACAAAGAGGTGGGGTGTGTCCAGTCCAGGGCAAGTCCAGTCTATCCGGAGGGATACCATGAATTTACACCGACTACAGTTTAAGTGCGTATCGAGGGCGGCCTTGCAGTCGCTGTGTTGGATTCTTGCTGGGGCTGCGTTGGCTTTCTTCGCTTTGGTTGGTGGCATCAGCGCACAGACCGCAGATAAGGCGGATTCGAATAAGGCGACGGAGGCGGAGGCCAAACGCGATTTGACCAAGGAGCCGACGCTGTTTGTGGTTGGTTACGCACATCTGGACACGGAGTGGCGCTGGGAGTATCCCCAGGTCATCAACGAATTCCTTCGCAAGACCATGGACGATAACTTCGCGCTGATCGGAAAGTATCCGCACTATGTTTTTAATTTCAGCGGTGCCAATCGCTATCGTTTGATGAAGGAATATTACCCGGCGGACTTTGCCAAGCTGACGCAATACGTTCATTCGGGCCGATGGTTTCCCGCAGGCTCTTCGATGGAAGAGGGCGACGTAAATGCGCCGAACGCCGAGGCCATCATCCGCCAGATCCTGTATGGAAACGAATGGTTTCGCAAGGAGTTCGGTAAAGCCAGCGCCGAGTACATGCTGCCCGACTGCTTTGGATTTCCGGCATCTTTACCGACAATCCTGGCACACTCCGGCGTGAAAGGATTCTCAACGCAAAAGCTAACCTGGGGCTCCTCCGCCGATGCTGGAGGCCCGGAATCGCGCGAGAAGACGCCGGAAGGAACGCCGTTCAACGTGGGGGTGTGGGTAGGGCCTGATGGCGAGAGCGTGCTGGCGGGCCTGAATCCGGGGAGTTACAGCGGAGGAGTCTATACAGATCTAAGCAAGCCGCTGCCCGAGGCGCCACCGGACGCCGCGCTGGGAAAGGTTCAAGCCGAGATCCAAACGCTACGAGAGAAATTGGAAAAGGTCCAAAAGAGTGGACAACCTTTAGATCAGAAAGATATTCAGGAATTTCGAGGCTTGCAGAATCAGCGGGAAGCTCTGATGAAGATGGACCAGGACCGCGCTCGGGAACGATTTCAGGATGACTGGGCCGCGCGAGTGGAAAACAACGGGAAAGTCAGCGGCTTATTCACGGACTACCACTACTACGGGACGGGGGATGTCGGAGGAGCACCGGATGAGGAATCCGTAAAGCGTCTGGAAGCAATAGTTACCAAGGGCACGGCGAGCTTTCCACCCATAGGGGTGTTCTATTTTTCGAGGCAGCCGCATCCAGAGTGGCCCCAGGTCAAAGTCGGAGAGGGCCCCGTCCATGTTCTTTCCGCAACGGCGGACCAAATGTTTCTGGATATCACTCCTTACGAAGTAGCAGGCTTGCCGCGTTTCACAGGCGAAATGGAGCTGACCAATCATTCGGCGGGCTCCTTGACTTCGCAGGCCTATCAAAAGAGGTGGATTCGCAAGGAGGAGTTGCTCGCGGACGCCGCGGAGAAAACATCGATTGCCGCGGAATGGCTGGGAGCGCGAGCGTACCCGCGCGAGCGGTTGAACAACGCGTGGACTCTGGCGATGGGCGGGCATTTTCACGACATCGCTGCAGGAACGGCCACTCCCAAAAGCTACGAGTTCGCCTGGAATGATGACGTCATCGCGATGAATCAATTTGCAGGAGTGCTGAGCAACGCAACCGAAGGCGTGTCCGCGGCGCTGAATACCGAAACCAAGGGCGTCCCGATCGTGGTTTTCAATCCGCTGAACATCGCGCGCGAGGACCTCGTGGAAGCCAGCGTGGAATTTGCCGGAGGAATGCCAAAAGCGGTGCGGGTCACGGGGCCCGGCGGCAAGGAAGTTCCGGCACAGATTTCGGGAGGGAGAATTCTCTTTTTGGGTCAAGTCCCGCCGACAGGCTATGCGGTCTACGATGTGCAGGCAGGTACGGAGGTCGCAGCGTCGACGTTGAAAGTGGCCAACGATTCGCTCGAGAACCAATACTATCGCGTCAAATTGAATGCGGATGGAGATGTCGCCAGCATTTTCGACAAGTCCATCGGGAAGGAACTCCTTGCTGGACCGGCAAGGCTTGCTATCTCCTACGACAACCCGCAACAGTGGCCGGCGTGGAACATGGATTGGGATCAGGAGCAGGCAGCGCCGAAATCCTATGTGAGCGGTCCGGCAAAGATTCGCGTTGTGGAGAATGGTCCGGTTCGCGTCGCCTTGGAGGTCTCACGGGAAACCGCGGGTTCGGCATTTGTGCAGACGATTCGGCTTTCTGCGGGTGACGCAGGCAAGCGCGTGGAGTTCGGGAATGTGGTTGATTGGAACACGAAAGAGTCCAATCTGAAAGCCACGTTCCCGCTAGCCGCCTCAAACCGCATGGCTACTTACAACTGGGATATCGGCACGATCCAGCGGCCGACAGCAGAGCCGAAGAAATTTGAAGTGCCTTCGCATCAGTGGATTGATTTGACGGACATGAACGGCGAATTTGGCGCAACAATTCTTACCGACTGCAAGAACGGTTCGGACAAGCCGAATGACAACACGATCCGTGTCACGCTGATTCGTACGCCCGGCACATCCGGCGGATATCCCGACCAGGGCACGCAGGACATCGGCCGCCATGAGTTCCTTTACGGCATCGCGGGACACGCCGGAAGTTGGCGCGACGGGCAAACCGACTGGCAAGGACAGCGCCTGAACGCGCCGCTGATCGCTTTCGAAACTTCGAAACACGCTGGAGCACTGGGCCAGGAGTTTTCTTTGCTGAAGGTGAGCAGTCCGCGCATTCGAGTTTTGGCGCTGAAGAAAGCGGAAGAAAACGACGAGATCATCGTGCGGCTCGTGGAGTTGGACGGCAAACCGCAGGAGAACGTGCGAGTATCGTTCGCAGCGCCAATCAACGCAGCGCGAGAAGTGAACGGCCAGGAACAACCCGTGGGACCAGCCACGGTGACCGAGGGCGCATTGGTCACGTCGTTCTCGGCGTATCAGCCGAAAACTTTCGCGGTGAAGCTCGCCGCAGCACCCACCAAGGTTAGCAGTGTGCATTCCGCGCCGGTGAAGCTGCCTTACGATGTGGCCGTAGCCAGCAACGACGGCACAAAGTCAACTGCGGGGTTTGATGGCAAGGGCAATGCATTACCCGCCGAAATGCTGCCTTCGCAAATCCAGTTTGATGGTGTGGAGTTTCAGCTTGCTCCCGCAAAGACCGGGACTCCCAACGCGCTCACCGCGAAAGGGCAAACGGTTACCCTCCCCACAGGCCAATTTGACCGGGTCTATGTTCTGGCAGCTTCGACGGAGGGGGACCAAAAAGCCACGTTTCAGGTTGGCGCTAAGAAAGCCGAGCTGAACATTCAAGACTGGGGCGGATTCATCGGGCAGTGGGACGACCGTCAGTGGCTGGCCAGGGACGTTACGATTCCAGAGAGGCTGGGCCGGCCGGCACGAACAAGGCACGATGACTACGCGGAGATGACGGGCATCAAGCCGGGTTACATCAAGCGAGCGGACCTGGCGTGGTACTGCTCGCACCATCACAACGCCGCAGGCGAAAACGTTGCGTACTCCTATTCCTACCTGTTTGCCTATGCCATCGATGTGGACCCCGGGACAAAAATCATCAAGCTGCCTAACAACCAGAAAATCCGAATCCTGGCAATTTCGGTTGCCGAGGAGAATCCGCTTACAAAACCTGCGCAGCCTCTTTACGACGTTCTGCCTCCAGGGGCAGCAGGCGATAAGGACTTCCTGCTATCCAGTTCGGCCACCAGTCTCTCCGTCACACAAGGGCAGAGCGCCACAACGAAGATTGGCGTAACCCCAAGGAATGGGCTG
>Ga0137384_10001450_pt1 | contig 18863 bp, 14 predicted proteins | sample SagtaG_2_FD_104922 | JGI IMG/M metagenome (GOLD analysis project Ga0137384, IMG submission 104922) | Vadose zone soil microbial communities from Sagehorn Ranch, Mendocino, California, USA - Sage2_R_60_16 metaG | ecosystem: Environmental > Terrestrial > Soil > Vadose zone | place: USA... | reverse complement strand
GTCTCGCCCGGCTTCGGAAATGTCTTGGCGATCACGCCCTCGAAGACGCCGTCGTGATCGACGAAGAGAATGTAGACCACGGGCTTGTTGTCCTCGACCTTCTGCCACAGCCCGGCCGCCGTCGGCTCCGCGGCGCGGCCCGACGAAGCACCAGCAAGACCGATGGCAAGGCCGGCCACGACAGACAGCAAATGTGGAAATCTCAAGAGCCTGTTCCGCATCGTCATCACCTTAACATCCGCCAATCGATGGCCGCAGACTACGGCCAATTCGGGAATGGTGCCAGTGCCGGAAACGACGCGCCGAGTTCCACGACCTCGCGCGCATCGCCGCTCTTGTAGCAATTCAGAAACATCAGGTCACAATCCCGTTGGAATCAGCCGACGCCGAGTTTCTTCTGCAGGCTCGATGATGACGTCGTGTACTGGAACACCAGCCGCTTGTCCGGATAGACGTAGCGGTGCGCCTTCTGCGCCATCAATGCGCCTTCGTGGAAGCCGCACAGGATGAGCTTCAGCTTGCCGGGATAGGTATTGATGTCGCCGATCGCGAAAATCCCGGGCACGCTGGTCTCGAACGCCGAGGTCTCGACCGGAATCAGATTGTGCTCGAGCGCGATGCCCCAATTGGCGACCGGACCGAGCTTCATGGTCAATCCGAAGAAGGGCAACATCGCGGTGCAGGCAATCGTCGAGACGGCGTTGTCGTTGCCCTTGATGGTCGCGCCCGCCAGGGAGCCGTTCGCGCCTTCGAGCGCGGTGACCTGACCGATCTTCAGGTCCATCTTTCCGGAGGCGACAAGTGCGCGCATCTGCTCGACGCTATGCGGCGCGGCGCGGAAATCGTCGCGCCGATGCACCAGCGTGATCCGTTTGGCGATCGGATGCAGGTTGAGCGTCCAGTCCAGCGCCGAGTCGCCGCCGCCGACGATCAGGAGATCCTGGTCGCGGAACTGCTCCATCTTGCGCACGGAATAGAACACCGAGGTCCCCTCATAGGCCTCGACGCCGGGGACCGGCGCACGCTTGGGCTGGAACGATCCGCCGCCGGCAGAAATCACCACCACCTTGCACTCGAACACCTTGCCGGCATCGGTGGTGACGCGAAACGCCGGATCACCGATCTTCTCGATCTTCTCCACCATCTCGTTGAGATGGAAGTTCGGATGGAACGGCTTGATCTGCTCCATCAGCGCCTCGGTGAGGCCGTGGCCGGTGACGAAGGGAATGCCCGGAATGTCGTAGATCGGTTTCTCCGGATACAGCTCAGCGCACTGACCACCGACCTTGTCGAGAATATCGACGAGATGCGCCTTGATATCGAGCAGACCCAGTTCGAACACGGCGAACAGGCCGCACGGACCCGCCCCGATAATCAGCACGTCGGTTTTGATCGCTTCGCTCATGTCGCTACTTTTGGTTGGGCAGCGCCCGGATCAGGCGTCGGCGGGGGTGGTGAATGGCGCCTGTCTAGCCAACGTCGGGGAGCGAGGAAAGCCCATAATGGGGCAGCCAATGCTGGGACCTCTTGCCGGCCCGCCTCAAGTGGGCTGTAACATTTCAAAAATTCCGGGAGACTGGTTTTGAATGCACCCCTGAGACCCAAGGCGATGCCGCGCCTGGAGGACTTCCCCTACCGACTGAGCGACAATGTGCGTTTTGGCGATCTCGATCCCAATCAGCACGTCAACAATGCGGTCTATGCAACATATTTCGAGACCGGCCGCGTCACCCTGATGAAGGACCGCAGCTACGGCCTGATGCCGGAGGGGCTGGCCTGGATCATGGTGCGGCTCGATATCCATTTTCGCGCCGAACTGCGCTGGCCCGGGAAGATCGAACTGGGACTCGGGGTGACGAAATTCGGCCGCACCTCGGTGACGTTAGAACAGGTGGTATTTTCGGAAGGAGAGTGCGTCGCCTCGGCGCAGGCCGTGACGGTGCTGATCAACGAGGCCACCCGCAAGCCGGCGCCACTGACAGCAGACATCATTCGCAACTTTCAGCCATGGCTGAAGCGCGGAATCGAGATCGCGTAGAGTCCTGATGGCGCGGCGAACGCTGCAGGAGTCTGAATCGGCGGCTCTACAGCGCGATACGATGACGTTGGATCATCATCTCGCCTTTGGCTTTTGATTGAGCATAGTCTGCGCGCAAACGCCCTTGGCGTTTGTCGCGAGGGAAAGTCGTTATTCCCTTTTTCCTGATCATGCCTCAGGCCTGCCGCTCCGGCGTCGAGACCACGAGGCCATCGAGTTCGTCGGTCACCTTGATCTGGCACGACAGGCGCGAATTCGGCCGGACGTCGAAACCGAAGTCCAGCATGTCCTCTTCCATCGGCGAGGGCGGACCGACCTTCTCGCGCCAGGCTTCGTCGACATAGACATGGCAAGTCGCGCACGCACAGGCGCCGCCGCACTCGGCTTCGATGCCCGGAACGCCGTTGCGGATGGCCGCTTCCATCACGGTCGCGCCGTTCTCGACGTCGATGGTGCGCGTCTCGCCGGTATGGTCAACAAAGTTGATCTTGGCCATGGTCGCTCGTATTTCGGGAGGAAGAATATGTCGCGGAGGAGGAAGTCCGGGCAGTCCTATAACGGGTCGATCCGCTCCGCGCTAGTCTGGCGGCTCGATCAGGACCGGTGCAGGATTGCAGTGATCGCGGCCTGCGCCGCGCCGACGGCGTCGCTGAGATCGGCGAGGGCTTGCGCGGGCGCCTGGCTATCGCGGATCGCCGCCTCCAGAGCCTCGGCGGTCTCGGCGACACGAAACGCGCCGATCGCGCGCGCCGACCCCTTCAGCGTGTGCGCCAATGCGCCGGCCTCCGCCGGCATCGCGGCGAGCGCAGCGGCCAGATCGCCAGCCTGGCGTGCGAACATCCCCAGCACCTCGCGCTCGAGGCCGACATTGCCGAGCGTCATTCGCCGCAGATGTTCCAGATCGACCGGACCATCGTCGGCAGCAGGTGGCGGGGATGGCATCGATTCGATCCGTTTTCAGCGAGCGGTATCTCGGAACCCAGCCCTGTCGATTTCAGGTGCGAAAACCCAGTCTGTTTCGCGGACCAATCGTGGCGAGCGTTCATGGAGCGTTCTGCGTCATCGCCACAATCTCGCCCTGTTCTTGATAAAAAGGCGACTCAATTCGCGTTGGCCGGGGATAATCCGAAAGGCTACCGAGGCCTTGCTGCAACAACCTGTTAACGATGAATAAGAATGATTAAGATTGTGTTAATCCCAGCCATTTCATTCGTATCGCGCAGTCAATAGGATGTGACCCGGATGTGGCGGGCAAGGTGGCGGCGGACGGCCGTGCCTTCGTACCGTGCCAAGTGTGCCGGTGGTACCGAGCTTGCAGGGATGCTCATGCAGGGATGCCGGCATGCGAAAAGCGAGATGAAGGCTGACTGATCATGGCAAACAACCCCAATAAGGTCAAAGACCCTACTGAAGTTGCGCTTTCTGCCATTCAGGAAGCCCTCAACATCAACGACGCGCCAACCGGATCGGACCGCAGCGACATCGGGCTGCTGGTTCCGCCAGGCGGGTCGACTTTCAACGAGCAGTCGTTCGACGTGCGGACGGGTTCCGAGCGGTCGGTCTACGAGACGATGGATGAAACGCCGGCGCCGCGCCGGCCCGCCAACGACGACCGCGACACGATCGGGCAGATTCTGCAGTCGATCCAGAAGGGCCGCCCGGCGCGAAATTTCTACCGGCTCGCCACACTGTTCAGCGCCGCCTGGATTGCCGGCTGCGCTGCGCTCACCGTGATCTTCCTGTCGCCGATTCAGGCGGCCATCAGTCAGGGCGGCGGCGGCGTCTTCGTGCTCGCCGGTCTTGCCGCTTTGTTCTTCGCGCCGGTTCTCCTGTTCTATTTCATGGCAAGCATTGCCTGGCGCGGCCAGGAGCTCGGGATCATTGCGCAGGCGATGGCGCAGGTCGCCATCCGTTTTTCCGAGCCCGAGGGGACGACGGCAGATTCGATGGTGACGGTCGGTCAGGCGATCCGCCGCGAAGTCGCCGCCATGGGCGACGGCGTCGAACGGGCCATCGCGCGCGCCGGCGAGCTTGAAACCCTGGTCGCCAACGAAGTGGCGGCGCTCGAACGCGCCTATACCGACAACGAGGTGCGGATCCGCGCGCTGCTGCAGGATATCGCCCATCAGCGCGACAATCTGGTCGGCCAGGCCGAGCAGGTCCGCAGCGCCATCTCGGGCGTGCAGATCGACCTGCGTCACGACATCGCGCTGATTTCGGACGCGATCGCATCCCGCGTCGACGAGGTCGCGAAAAGCATCACCGGCGCGTTGGAAGAGCGCGGCGCTCACATCACCTCCGCGCTCGGCAACGCCGGCGACAACATGATCCTCGCGCTCGGCGAGCGCGGCGGCGAACTGCTCGATCGCCTGGAGGAGGCCAGCGCCGAGACCACGCGCTCGGTGCTCGACGCCAGCGAGCGGCTCACCACCAGCCTCAATTTCAAGACCGGTCACGTGCATGACGAGTTCGCCGATCTGGCCGACCGCGTCCACGAAATGCTGAACGAGCGGATCGACCGCATCATCGGCGAATTCGAGCAACGCTCGTCCGTCATCGTCGACGGAATCTCCGAGCGGACCGAGCAGGTCCACGACAACCTCAAGAATTCCGGCGACTCGCTCCTGCTCGAGCTCGAGCTGCGCAGCGGCGACCTCGTGGGCAAGATCGACGAAGCCAGCAACCGGCTCGCCGAACAAATCCTGACCAGCGGCGACAAGGCCGGCGAGGCGCTCGATGCCACGGTCAACTCGCTGGTCGCCAAGGTCGTCAGCCAGACCGAGACCACGCATGACACGCTGAGCCTGCAGATGAGCGCGTTCGACGAGCTGGTGAAGAACCAGGGCGCCGAGCTCGCGGAAAAGTTCGCCCGCGACAGCGGCACGCTCGGCGCGCTGATCACCCGCCACATCTCGGAGTTCGACCGCACGGTGAAGACCTTCGGCGGCGAAATCGTCGAGCGCATGGGTCAGCGCACCCAGGAGATCGCCGACAGCCTGAAAACCTATGTCGACACCTTCGACACGCGGTTGAACTCGAACGGCGGGGAGATCACGGCCGCGCTCGATCAGCGCCTCCTCCAGTTCGAGACCACGCTCGGAAACCGGGTGAGCGGCCTCGATACCTCGCTCGACAGAAAGATCTCATCGTTCGATGCTTCGCTCGACAGCAGGATCTCGTTGTTTGACTCCTCGCTCGACGGCCGCCTGCAATCGCTCGAACAGAACTTCGACACCAGGGCGAGGTCGGTGACCGAGACCATCGACGGCCGGCTCGGAACGCTGGCCTCGTCGCTCACCGACGGCGCCGCGCAGGCGATCCATTCGATCGACTCTCGCCTCACCCACCTCACCTCCTCGCTGACCGGCGGCACCGCCCAGGCGATCGACGCGATCGATCAGCGCATTGCCAGCGTTTCGAAGACGATCAACGGTCGCAGCGCGGAGCTGACCGACACCATCACCGCCCGCTTCCAGCAGGTGCACCAGAGCATCGAGGCCAAGGTCGAGGCGATCGCCAGCGATATCGACCTCCGCGTGGCACAGTTCGAGGACCTGCTGGGTTCGCGGGTCGAGGCCGTGGCCGGCCGCATCGAGAGCAGCGGGCGGCAGGCCAGCGACGACCTGATGGCGCGCGCGGAGCTGCTGTCCGCCGGCATCAAGTCGCATGTCGAGGATGCCGAACGCTCGCTGACCAACCTCGTGGTCAACACCAGCGAGACCATCCAGACCGGCGCGCGGGCCGCGCAGCAGGCCCTGCTCACGGTCTCCTCCGACGTCGGCTCGCAATTGAAGGTGACATCGTCCGAAGTCGAGCGCGCCCTGACCGCCGTCGGCACCGGTGCGGCCAACTCGGTTCTCACCAGCGCGCGCGAGGCGCAGCTCACCCTGGTGTCGGCTTCCGGCGATGCCGCGAGCCAGATCAAGACGCTGGCGGGCGACGTCGAGCGAACGCTTTCGGCCGCCGGCTCCGCAACCGCCGCCTCCATCCTTGCCGGCGCGCGCGAGGCCCAGACCACGCTGGTCACGACGTCCGCCGATACCGCCGACCAGGTCAAGGCTCTGACGGCCGACATCCAGCGCTCGCTATCGATCGCCGGAACGTCCACCGCGGAGGCGATCACCGGCGGCGCCCGCGAGGCGCAAAGCACGCTCATCAGCGCCTCCTCGGAAGCTGCCAAGCACGTCAAGTCGCTCACGGCCGACGTCGCGGGGTCGCTGTCGATCGCCGGCAAGTCTACCGCCGATGCCATCACCGCCGGGGCCCGTGAGGCGCAGAACGCCCTCGTCAACGCGTCCTCGGAGGCCGCCAAGCACGTCAAGTCGCTCACGGCGGACGTCACGGGGAGCCTGTCGGTCGCCGGCACGTCCACCGCCGAGACCATCGCCAGTGGCGCCCGCGAGGCACAAAGCACGCTCATCAACGCCTCCGCGGAGGCCGCCAGACACGTCAAGTCGCTCGCGGCCGACGTCGAGCGGACCTTGACGGCGGTCGGAGCGGACACCGCCGCCTCGCTCGTCAACAGCGCACGCGAGGCACACAGCTCGCTGACCGCGACGGGCACCGACGCCGCGATCCAGATCAAGACGATCTCCACCGAGATCGAGCGCTCGCTCAACGCCATCACGGCCAGCACCACGGACAACATCCAGACCAGCGCCCTCAACGCGCAGAACGCGCTGGTCGCCGCCTCCAACGAAGTCAGCGCGCGGGTCAAGTCGACCGCGTCCGAGATCGAGCGCACGGTCCTTGCCGCCGGCAACAGCTTTGGCTCGGCCGTTTCCAACAAGACCGACGAGATCGTCAATCACGTCCAGCAACAGACCGAGCGTCTGTCGCAGATGATCGACGGCAAGCGCGGTCAGCTGGTCGAGACGCTGGGCGCCAAGACCGGTCAGCTGGTCGATGCGCTCGGCAGCAAGACCGGTCAGTTCACGATCGAAATCGACCGCGTCACCTCGGATGCGCTGAAATCGATCGAAACCCGCGGCCAGGCTTTTGCCACCTCGATCATCGGAAACGGTTCGGAGGTTGCACGGACGATCACGTCGGCCGGCGATCTCGCCACCAGCGCGGTCAGCAAGTCGCTGAAGGACATGGAGTTGTCCTCGCGAACGGCGATCGAGCAGTCGCGCCAGGTGTCGATCGCGGCCGTGACCGAGATGCAGGAAACCAGCAAGATCCTGCGGACCGATACGGTGGCGCTGTTCGAACGGCTGCGCGAAGGCAACATCCTGTTGCAGGAAGTGCTGACCGGCGCCCACGACAATCTCAACTCGCTCGAGCGCGCACTGGTCACGCGCGTGGCCGACTTCGTCTCCGCAATGAACGACGTCACCTCTCGCAACGGCTCCGCCACTCAGACGCTGGAAGATCAGCTCGGCATCTTCAACGTCAAGACCGCGAAGGCGCTGGAAGATCTGGGGGCGCTGTCGGGTCAGTTCGACTCCCACGGCCGGGCGCTCGCGGAAGCCGCGGCCGTCGTCGAACAGAGCAACCGCGACGCGAGCATCTCGATCTCCGAGCGCAAGGCGACGCTTGAATCGCTCGTCACGACCATCGACCTGCGGACCACCGACCTGGACCAGCGGCTGTCGCGCTTCACCAACCTGTTGGATGAATCGCTCGCAGCCGCCGAAGAGCGCGCCCGCGACATCGCCCGTGTGGTGGCGGAGACGGCCGGCGCCGGCTCGGCCGCGATCAACCGGCAGTTCGAGGTGATCCGGTCCAACGCCGAGGAAGAGCGACGGCTGACCGGCGAGTCGATGCGCGAAATCTACCAGCAGACCACGCAGCAAGCGGAATCGATGTTCAAGCAGTCCGCCGAGAAGTTCGCCCTGCTGGTGGGAAGCATCAAGCAGATGGCCGCCGAGATGCACAACGAGCTGGAATCCACCCGCAACGAGCTCCGCCGCGGCGTGCTGGAAATGCCGCAGGAGGCCGCCGAAAGCACCGCGCAGATGCGCAAGGTGATCGTCGACCAGATCGAGGCGCTCGCCGAGCTGAACCGCATCGTCGCGCAACACGGCCGCGGCCTCGACGTCGTGAGCAGCGGTCGCGCCAGCACCAGCAGCTCCATCACCCAGCGCCAGGAAGAGCCCGTGATGGCGGTCGCCAGCGCACGCAGTGAGCCGCGCATGCGCGATATCGGCAGCGCTTCGAGCCTGCCGCCACCGGATCTCGGCGGGCCCCCGGTGTCGCGCCGCACCGAGGCCCCGCCGGTCAGTCCCGCGGCCACCGCCACCACCGACCAGGGCCGCGACAGCTGGCTCTCCGACCTCCTGAACCGGGCCGACGGCGCAAGCGCCAACCGCGACACCACGCCGCCGCGCGGCCGCGCGACGCCAACTCCGGCGCAGCCGGGCGGCGCCAATCCGCTGGAGTCGCTGTCGCTCGACATCGGCCGCCTGATGGACCGCACACTCGCCGCCGAGATGTGGGATCGCTATCAGCGCGGCGAGAGCAAGGCCTTCACCAAGCGGCTCTACACCCCGGCCGGTCAGAAGGCATTCGACGAGGTCGCGCGCAAGTATCGCGCCGACCGCGGCTTCAAGCAGACGGTCGACCGCTACGTCACCGAGTTCGAACGGCTGCTCGACGAGGTCGCCCGCGACGATCGCGGACCGCAGGCGCTGCGCAATCAGCTCACCTCGGAGACCGGGCTGGTCTACACCCTGCTCGCGCACGCGGCGGGACGGCTGGGGTAAGTCAAAAACGGGGAATGGCGAACAGCGAGTGGCGAATGAAAGCGGAGGCAGCGATGCCTCCGTTTTTTGTCCGAGTGAGGAGCCAAGAGAAGCTGGAATTCATGAATGGTTTTCATTCTTTCGGGCGATGGACGCGACAACAGGTTTCCAGCCGTTCGAACCGCATTCGAGCGATACAGCAACTACCTCAAACAAAACGAAGCAGCCTTTCCTCCGCGCGCTTACGAACTCGCGACATCAGATTGGTTCTACTATCCCAACGATCATCGCTGCCCGCATGATGCGTGGCTGGCGTCGTTTCAAATGACAGAAACGCCCGTTCGCAAGGCGCTCAAGCCTTGTTCAATCTCGATCCGCTTGCTTGGCGCCTATCACGACGGACATATCGAAATAACCTACCCAAGAGTATTTTCTTACTCGCTCCAGGCTTTCATGGCAGGCGGGGTCACGTGCCATGGCGACTGGCGGTACGACGAGTTCCGTCTGTCAGAGCGCGGCCATTTGATCCACGAGATCGAGTGGGCTCCGCAGGTGCAAGGCAAGCCGCTATCGTGGATCATCGAGGCAGATGATATCGATTTCCGCTGGATCCCCATGAAGACGGAACGAGCTTGATCACCGAACCTGCACCCAGCCCAATTCCATTTAGGCTCGTGAGGCGCGCCGTTCACTCTTAGCTACGGCCGCTTCCTGTCGTTCGCATTCGCCGCCGCGGCGGGAACAGGCGCCGCCGCAGATGCCGGTTGCGCAGCGGCGTTGGCCGGGCCGAAAATGAGCCGCGTCGGGTTGCGGTCGAGATTGTTCACCGCGCGGCTGATATCGGCGAGCGTGCGCCGGCCATCGGCCATCAGGGCGCCGGACCGCTTGTCGAGATCCTCGGCAAGTTCGCGGATCGATTTCACCGTCAAAAACAGCTCGCCCCCCTCCCTGCCGCCGGCCAGCGTATTGAGGCCGAGCATCAGACTGTCGGCCTTGCCCATCACGCCGTCGACCCGCGCCATCACGTTGTCGATCCGCTCGGAATTGCGCGCCAGCGAGGCGGTGAAGGTCTCGAGATTCTTCAGTGAATTCCTGACCGCCTCCTGGTTGTCGGCGACCACCTTGTTGATGTTCTGCAGCGTGCCGCGGATCGCCTCGGTGACGTCCTGCAGCCGGTTGGGATCGGCGGTGAGCGTCGGCACGCCATCTTCGTCGAGCGGCACCGGGGGCGCGGCCTCCTCGCCGCCCTTCAGCGAGATCGCGGCCACTCCAGTCAGGCCCTGGAATTCCAGCCCGACCAGGGTGTCCTTGCGGATCGGCGCGTTGTTCTCGACCATGGCAAGGGCTACGACCCGACGCGGATTGTCGAGCTTCACCGAGATCACCTCGCCTACCCTGATCCCATTGAAATTGACGCTGCCGCCGTTGCGCAGGCCGGCCGCCGGGCCTTCGAAGACGATGCGCAGGGGGGCGCGCGTCTTCGTGGTGTGAAGCGACTGAAACCAGAGCACGAAGCCGAACGCCGCGGCAATCACCGCCAGCGTAAAGGATCCGATCAGGACGTAGTTCGCCCGCGTTTCCATCAACAACTCCGGTATCAGGTCCCAATCAGCTTCGCCGATCAGGACCGTCGCTTATCTTTCGTTTGCGCATGATCTCCCCCGAAAACAGGTATCCACTTTTCGGGATCATGCTCAGCCCATCACAGCGCGGGCGCGCTTGCCGTGGAAATATTGCCGTAGCCAAGGATGCTGCGAGGCCTGCATGTCGGCCATCGATCCTGCAGCAATGATCTTACCGTTCCCCAAAACGGCGATGCGGTCGCAAGCGGTATAAAGGCTGTCCAGATCGTGGGTTACCATGAAAACGGTCAGTCCCAAAGTGCGCTGCAGGGTGCGCACCAGTTCGTCGAAATCGCCGGCACCGATCGGGTCGAGCCCCGAGGTCGGCTCGTCGAGGAATACCAGTTCCGGATCGAGCGCGAGCGCCCGCGCCAAGGCCACGCGCTTGATCATGCCGCCGGAGAGTTCGGATGGGAAGCGGTCGGCGACCTCCGGCCGCAGTCCGACCATGCCGAGCTTGGCCACCATGATCTCGTCCAGCAGCCGCTGCGAAACCCTGAGATATTCGCGGACCGGAAATTGGATGTTCTGCCGCACGGTGAGTGAGGAAAACAGCGCGCCCTGCTGGAACAGGATGCCCCAGCGCCGCTCGACACCGCGGCGCGCTTTGGTATCGGCCGCGTCGAGGTCGATGCCGAACACCTCGATGCGTCCGCTCACCTTCGGCACGAGGCCAATGATGGTGCGGGTCAGCACCGACTTGCCGGCCCCGGAAGGACCGACAAAGCCCAAGATCTCGCCGCGCTTCACGTCGAGATCGAGGCCATCCAATACCCGCGTGCTGCCGAACTGCACGGTGATGTCGCGGACCCGGATGATGGCGTCGGAAGCCTGCGGCGCCATCATCACATTCCGATCGAGGCGAAGAAGATCGCAAACACGCCATCCATGACGATGACGAAGAAGATTCCCTTCACCACCGAGGCCGTGGTGTGCTGGCCCAGCGATTCCGCGCTGCCCTGGACAGCCAGCCCCTCGACACAGGCGACGATACCGATCACCGCCGCCATCACCGGGGCCTTGATGATGCCGACGGTGAAATGGTCAATCGAGATGGCATCGCGCAGACGCAGCAGGAACGCTTCCGGATCGACGCCGCCATAGAGCCAGGCCACCAGCCCGCCGCCATAGAGCGCAGCCATGGCGCCCAGAAAAGCGAGAATCGGCAGCGCGATGACGAGCGCCAGCATTCGCGGCAGGATCAGAACCTCGATCGGATCGAACCCCATGGTGCGCAGCGCGTCGATCTCCTCGCGCATCTTCATGGAGCCCAGTTCGGCGGTGTAGGCGCTGCCCGAGCGCCCCGCGACCATGATCGCCACCAGCAGCACGCCGATTTCGCGCAGCACCAGCACGCCGAGCATATCGACCACGAAGATGTCCGCGCCGAACCTGCGGAAATGGAAGATGCCCTGTTGCGAGATGATGCAGCCGATCAGAAAGGTGATGAGCACGATGATCGGCACCGCGCGCCAGCACACCTGTTCGAGATGATGCACGGTCGAGGTCAGGCGAAAGCCGCGCGGATGGATCAGAACCCGCCCGCTCGCCGCCAGCACCGCGCCGAGCATATCGATCAGCCCGGCCATGGTGCCACCGACGCCGGCCACAGTGCGGCCGACCTGGTCCAGCATGCCGCTGATCGTCACCGCCGGCACCTCGGCGATCGGGGCAGCCTTGACCCTTCGCACCTCGTCGACCAGGCTGGCATAATTCTCCGACAGTCCGGCGATCTCGGCCTCGATCCCACCCTGGGTCAGGCTGCGGCGCAGCCGCTCGATCAGCCAGGCCCCAAAGGTATCGAGTTTTGAGACCTGCGAGACGTCGATGAAGATATTGGACCGGCTTCCGGCCAGCTTTTCGGCATCTGCCACGATCTGCTCGAGTCGCGGCGCAAAACTGGCCGTCCATGCCCCCGCGGCGCACAGGGCGAGCGCGTTACCCCTCGCCGTCCGCTCCATTGTGGGGTCGCCATTCACGATGCCAGCTCCATGGCCTACTCGCCGCAAATCAAGGATAGTCCCAAGATGCCCCCGGCGCCTTGCAGAAGCCGGCCGTCAAGTCGATGCGGTTCTGAGTGAACCAGAACCGGACGCGCTAGCTCGTTGTCGCAACGCGATTTCTTCGCACCAACCGATATCCCGAAAACGCCATAGCAGCCATACTTGGTTGCGCCGGGCAAGTTCGGGGTTCAGAAAATGGCCAGATTTTGAAATGACTTCCGCGACACCGTTGACTTTGTCGTTGCGAATCGAACGCTGGCCGATCGCCGGTTCCTTCACGATCAGCCGCGGCACCAAGGCCGAGGCTGTAACAGTCGTGGCGGAAATCGGCCAGGGCGGCCTCTCCGGGCGTGGCGAATGCCTGCCCTATCCACGCTATAGCGAGACCCCGCAAGGGGCGCTGGAGGCTCTCAAGGCGATGCAGGATGCGGTTTCCCAGGGACTTTCCCGGACCGCCCTGCAGGCCGCCATGCCTCCTTGCGCCGCCCGCAACGCGCTGGACTGCGCTCTCCTGGATCTCGAGGCCAAGCGCAGCGGCCAGCGGGTCTGGGACCTGCTCGGGTGCAGCCCGCCTGAGGCCTCGATCACGGCCTATACGATTTCGCTGGGCACGCCGGAGAAGATGGCGGCGGCAACCGCCCGGGCCGCGCACCGGCCGCTCCTGAAGATCAAGCTGGGCGGCGACGGCGACGATGAGCGAATTGCGGCAGTTCGCGCGGCCGCGCCGGACGCCGAACTCATTGTCGACGCCAACGAAGCCTGGATGCCGGGCAACCTCGAGAGAAATCTCGCCACCTGTGCGGCAGCCGGAGTCACGCTGGTCGAACAGCCGCTGCCGGCCGGCCTTGACGATATGCTGGGGCGGATCCGCCGGCCGGTGGCGGTCTGCGCCGACGAAAGCGTGCATGACCGGACATCGCTCGAGGCGCTGCGCGGGCGCTACGATGCGGTCAATATCAAGCTCGACAAGACCGGCGGACTGACGGAAGCGCTGGCCATGGCAGATGCCGCGCGCGCGCTCGGCTTCGACATCATGGTCGGCTGCATGGTCGCGACCTCGCTATCGATGGCGCCCGCAATGCTGCTCGCGCCGCAGGCGCGGTTCATCGATCTCGACGGTCCGTTGTTGCTGGCCCGCGACCGCGATCACGGGCTGCGCTATGACGGCAGCCTGGTCTATCCGCCCGAGCGCGAGCTGTGGGGATGAGCCGGCTGCGCGACCCATATCAGCAGCCCGCCCGACGCCGCCATCACGTAGTAGACGCCCTGACCATAGTGCGCGTACACCGCGCCCGAGAGAATCGATGTGCCCGACATGACGACACCGCTGCAGGCAGCAAGATAGCCCTGCCCGCGCACCATCGCATGGACGGGCACATGGCGCACCAAGAGGCCCATGGTGCCGACCTGGGTCAGGCCATAGGTCAAGCCGTGTGCGAGCTGGACGAAAGCCAGCACCGCCACCTGGGGTTCCTGCGCGGTCACCGGCCAGCGCACCACGGCACAGAGCGCGCCGATCACCATCATGGTCGCCGGCTGCAGCGTCAGTCGGGGCGACACCGCGAAGACCACGATCTCGGCCAGCACGCCCAGTACCCATAGCCCTGCAATCGTCAGCCCGCCGAGCCCGTGCGCTTGCCAGTTGATCGACGCGAAGGTGTAATAGGCGGCGTGGCTGCCCTGGATCAGCGCCGACGCCATGATGATGGCGAGAAAGCCGGCGTCGCGCAGGAGCGCGTCGCTGCCATGGGAGTCGGCCTTGCCTGCCGCCGGCCCGTCCAGGTCTTGCAGGACGAGGCTGGCCACGGCGCCGAGCGTGGCCAGGGCAACGATGACCCAGATCAGTTTCCCTGCCGTGATGACGTCCGCGAGCAGCCCGCAGACAAGCGCGCCGGCCACGAAGGCGGCCGATCCCGAGAGCCGCAAACGTCCGTAGTCGAGGCCATATCGCAGCACACCGCGCAGCGCATAGGCGTCGGTGAGCGGCACCATCGGCGTCCACGTCGCGCAGGTCGCGACATAGGCCAGAAACACCAGCCATGGCTGTTGCTGAGTGCCGACCAGGGCAAACCCGAGCGCGGTCGCGATGGCCGTGACCACCAGGGCCGCGCGCAGCACCTGGCGGCGCTCGGCGAGGGCCGTGACAAAGGGCAGGATCGTAAAGCGCGTCACCGCGGGAACGGCGACGATGATGCCGATCCAGCCGGCATCGATGCCGATCGCGCGCAGCCAGACCGGGAAAAACGGCAGATGCGTGCCACTCAATCCGAACAGCGTGCCGTAGAACAGCGCCACCCGGCCGGCAAACCGGCGGGAGGCGAGGGTCTGCGAAGCCATGGGGATTAGTGATTCGGTCGGCATCAATTCAATTGCGATTCGGTCAATATCGTGATGATCGTTATCGCAACGCGCACTGATTTGCGCGACAGGTTTGAGATGGCCGACGACGCATTTGCCCTATCGCCGATTTCCGCTCGCGCGACGCAGCCGAGCGAATTAGACTATGAGGCGATCCGCGAAGCCTTCATGGAGACGTCGCGGGGGCGCTGGTTCCTCGGCGAGTATGCCAAGCGCAACCGCAACGCCGACACCACCATGGTGCTGGATGCGGTGGCGCGGATCGAGGAGACGCTGGCGGCGCAGCGCGTGCCACCCGAAGCCGACAATCCTCTTCCGGAGGCCTTGGCCGCAATCAGGAGCGCGATTGAGCAGGCGGCGGAGGCCGCCTCGTCCGCGATCGACGGGCTAGGGGTTGAGGAAAGCCTGGCACCGATCCGCAAGGGTGCCCGCATCATCAAGGAAATCTCCTGGCGCTGGCGCGAAATCGGGGCGGATTCCCGGATCTGCGACCTGATCGATTCCCAGGTCAGCGCCATCGAGGCGAGCTGCGGCCAGATTTCCGAGATCGATCCGCGCCCGAGCCTGAGCAGCGCATTCGAGCTCATCAGGAGCAGGATCGAAGGGCTCGCCCAAGGCGACAACGAAGACACGAACGACGACAGGGCGGTCGCGCCGGCCGCGGACGAGGTCATGGTGGCCGTCCCGCCGATCACTGCGGAACCGGTCGCCGTTGTCCCGCCAATGACGGAACCGGTGGCGGCGGCCACGACGGAGCTCGAGCCGGAAATTTCGGCAATGGGCAGCGTGGAAACCGCCGTCGCTGAACCGGACCTCCTGCAGGATTTGCCTCAAGACATCCCATCGGACATGCCGATCGTGGCCGCGGTCTCGGCGGTCGAGGTCGCGGACGAAGCGATCGTCGCCGCCGATGCCGAGGATCAGGCGGATTTGGGCGCCGCGGTTCTGGACGAGCAGATCCTGGACATGGTCGCGCTCGAAATGGCGGCGGCCGATCCGGACGGCGAGCATGCTTACCTGCACGCCGAAGCAGACGACGGCGACGTGTTCGAACCGGCGCCGGCCGACACCAACACGCTGGCCGAGGCGCCCGGACCTGCGATAGTGCCGGTGCAACCTCCGCAACCTCGGCCCTTGTCGCAGCCTGCGGCGCGCCCCTCTTTCGAGCAGCCGTCGCAACCCTCCATCGGTTCGGCGCTTCTCGCCAATGGCTTCCTGGAGCAGCATCGCACCCCGGCCAACGATCCCCTGGCGCCAATCCGCCGCATGAGCCAGGCAGAGAAGATCGCGTTCTTCTCCTGAATGTTCGGTTCACCAAGCAAGAACCGGCCTTCGCAGCGCTTCATCGGGCAAGCGCCCGTACAGAGTGACTGACATCACGTACGACGAGGTGAACCCGGTTTAGCGTCCTCACAACCGATCTCGAGATCGAGATTGGTGTGAGGAGGACACGATGTCCCGTTCCAAGAAGTCCCGTTTCAACCTGTCTCGTTTTAGATTTCTGCTGTTATGCGCCGGTCTGCTGGCCAGCCTGGTCTGCTTCGCACACGATCGGGTTTATGCCCAAGCCGCGAGCGCGGAGATCGGCGTGCAATCGCCACCGCAAGACTTGAACCGGCAAATCTCGAACCCGCAGGGCGAGCCGCAACAAGCGGCGCCCGCCGGCAATAATGGCGCCTCCCTTCCGGTGCGAGGCCCCGAACAGCGGGTCGCGCTCGTGATCGGTAATTCGAACTACCAGAATGTCCAACAACTCGCCAATCCCGACAACGACGCGCAATCGATGGCGCAGTTCCTGAACCAGGCCGGCTTCGAGGTGATCGCCGCGACCGACCTGACCGAGAACGACATGATCAAGGTGGTGCAGGACTTCTCGGCCAAGGTTGCCGCCCGCGGACCGAACACGGTCGCCATGGTCTACTATGCCGGCCACGGTGTGCAGCTTGCGGGCGAAAACTACCTCGTCCCGGTGGATGCGAAGATTTCCTCACCCTCCGATCTCGTCAACAACTCGGTTCGCCTGGTCGACGTGATGGCGACCCTGGAAGCGATCCCGAGCCGCATGCGCATTGTCGTGCTCGACGCCTGCCGGAACAATCCGTTCCCGGGCGTCAACGACGCCGGCCGCGGACTTGCGATCGTCGATGCACCGAACGGCTCGATCGTCGGATATTCGACGGCGCCGGGAACCGAAGCCCTCGACGGCGCCGGCGGCCACAGCCCCTATGCCGAAGCCTTCCTGCATCTCGCGCGCGAGCCGAACCTGCCGATCGAGCAGCTGTTCAAGCGCGTTCGCCTCGAAGTGAGCCATTCGACCGACGGCCAGCAGACGCCGTGGGAGAGTTCGTCCCTGACCAGCGACTTCTATTTCTTCGGCGACACGGCCGTGGCGGCGACCCGCGCGCCCGATCAAGGCCATATCACCCAGGTCGCATCGAACCTGCCCGGCCGCGCGGTGCGTCAAGCCTACGACTACGTGCTGGCCGAGGGCTCACCGGAGCATTATCAGGAATTCATCGAGATGTTCCCGAACGATCCGTTGTGCGACCGCATCCGCCGGCTGCTCGGAAACCTGCTGGAGGCCGCCGCCTGGCATCGCGCGGTGCTCGCGAACACGCCGCTCGTCTACAAGGCGTTCTACGAGAATTACGCCAACGGCCCCTATGCCCAGTCGGCGCTGAAGCTGCAATCGCAGCCCAAGATCGTGCCGCTGTTGCAGTCCACCCACCTGATCGTGCCCGCGCAGCTCGCGCCGACGCTCAAACTGACCAATCTCGGATCATCGAAGTACAATCCCGTCCTCAAAGCCGGAGAAATCGGTGGCTTGACCAAGCAGTCGTCCGATCAACATGGCACGAGCAAGATCGTCACCCTGCCCGCTTCTGGCGGAACTGCGACCTCCTCCATCAAGGGCAACGAGACCGGCAAGATCGTGAGCCAGCCGCTGACCACGGTTGGCAAGTCCAACGGCAATCAGGAGCTCAAGAACAATGGTCCCTCAAATCATGTCGTCGATGGTCCGGCCACGCCGCAGCACTTCAAGACCGACGGTCGGGAGTCCGGCGTGCTCAAGCTCAACGCCAACCCGATCAAGGATACGCTGCCCCGCGGCAACAACCTGCCCCCGAAGATCGGCGGCGGATTGAGTGCCAATCCGAACCCGCACTTCGCCCAGGGCCCGGGACGCGGCGGATTCATGCATTGATCGCGGCACGGCGCGACCGATCACGAGCGGGGCGGAGCTGCGCATGCTCTGCCCCGCTCCGTTCGAGGATTTTCGCTCAGGCGACGAGCTTGGCGTAGAGATCGGCGTCGACATTGCCGCCGGAGAGAACGATGACGATGGTCTTGCCGCGCGAATCGATCTTGCCGGCCAAGAGAGCGGCGAGGCCAACCGAGCCGCCCGGTTCGACCACGAGCTTCAGCTCGCGGAAGGCAAAGCTGACGGCATTGCCGACCTCCGCGTCCGTCGCGGTGACGCCGCCGGACAGAAGCCGGCTGTTGATCGCGAAGGTGATCTCGCCGGGGATGGCGGCCATCAGCGCGTCGCAGATCGTGCGCCCCTGGGCGTGATGCCGTTCGCGGTGTCCGGCGCGCAGGGAGCGGGTGTGATCGTCAAATCCTTCGGGCTCGGCCACGATCAGTTCGGTTTGCGGAAAGCGCGCCTTGACCGCGGTCGCGACGCCCGCGATCAGGCCGCCGCCGGACGCCGGCGCCACCACGATATCGGGGACGAGGCCAAGCGCCGCCATATCCTCGGCGATTTCGCGGCCCGCGGTGCCCTGCCCCGCGATCACCAGCGGATCATCGTAGGGAGGCACCAGTGTCGCGCCACGCCGGCCGGCGATGTCGCGGGCGATGGCTTCGCGGTCATCGCGATCGCGATCGTAGAGCACGACTTCGGCGCCATAGGATTTGGTGCGCTCGCGCTTGGAGACCGGCGCATCCGCCGGCATCACGATGGTGGCCTGCATGTCGAGCAGCTTGGCTGCCGCGGCCACGCCCTGAGCATGATTGCCCGAGGAGAAGGCGACCACGCCGCCACCGCGCCTGTCCTGCGGGATCGACGAGAGCTTGTTGAAGGCGCCTCGGAACTTGAACGAACCGGTCCGCTGCAGCATTTCCGGCTTCAGGAACACTTTGGCGCCTGCGCGCT
>Ga0137384_10001448_pt1 | contig 18880 bp, 18 predicted proteins | sample SagtaG_2_FD_104922 | JGI IMG/M metagenome (GOLD analysis project Ga0137384, IMG submission 104922) | Vadose zone soil microbial communities from Sagehorn Ranch, Mendocino, California, USA - Sage2_R_60_16 metaG | ecosystem: Environmental > Terrestrial > Soil > Vadose zone | place: USA... | reverse complement strand
TCGACCAGATCGGCCACTCGTCGACCTCCTCGCCGACCCTGGGCAGGTAGGCGCGGTACAGGTCGTCGGCGCTGCTCTTGACCTCCCGGACCGGCTGCCAGGACGCAAGCGCCTGCGGTTGCGCGCCGCGCAGCAGCGCCGCCGCGTTGGCCGCGCGGGTGAGGTGGCCGGTGAAGGTCTCGTCCACGAACGAGCGTGCGCTCACCAGTACCGGGATGCGCGTCCCCGGCGGGTCGCGGTCGCCGGCGTCGGCGAGGTGGTCGCCAGGGAGCAGGGCGCGGCCGCGCGTCACGCAGCGGTCGAGGCCGAGCAGGGCGGCCTCGGCGGCCGGGTCGACGCCGGCGATGACGATCGGCTGCAGGACCTCCACGCCGTGGTTGGGCGGGTCGGCCGGCGGGCCGCACTGCCCGTGGTCGCACTCGACCGGCGCGAAACAGCTCACCGGGTAGCGGCAGTCGATCGTGCGGCCGCGCAGGTCCAGCGTGGCGTCGCGGGTTCCCGCCACGTAGCGCACCGTGCCCTCTCCGGCCACCACGATGTAGTGGGTTTCGACCGTCGCCCGTGACAGCCCAGCATCGGTGGTCGACTCGATCACCAGCTTGTACACCGCCAGCAGCCTGGGGGCGGGTTCCTGGTCGAGGAGCACGCCGAAGCCGCCGGTCGTCCAGTTCACGGCGCCGGCGATCGCCACCGGCGCGGCGATGGCCACGCCGGGGATATGCCGGATCGCCTCGAGCTGGCCCCGGGTGATGCCGCCTTTGGCAAGCCCGCTGACGTAGTTCGGCCGTACCAGGCCCTGCCGGGCCTCCAGCGGCGTGACCGAGCCGGGCGGCCGGACGAGCAGGTCGTAGGGGGTGTTCCAGGTGCGGGCGATGTCACCGCGCAGCACCGCCCTGGTCGTCTGCGAGGTGCCCACCAGGGTAATGAAGCCGAGCGTGGCGGTCAGCAGCCCGAGCGCGGCGAGCGCCGTGGCGGTGCGCCGGCTGGCGAGCTGGCGGACGGCGAGCCAGAGCATGGCGTCACTCCAAGATGTGGGTGGGCAGGTCCGGCGCGGTGACCATGCGAATGCCAGCGTCGGTGGCGGTGGCGTGGTCGGATTGCACCTGGCCGTCCACCAGCCGCACGACGCGGTCGGCGACCGCCGCGACCACTGGGTCGTGGGTGGCGATGACCAGGGTGAGCGTCAGCTCGGCGCGGAGCCGGCCGAGCAGCTCGAGCAGCGCCTCGGTGGTGGCGGCATCCAGGTTGCCGGTCGGCTCGTCGGCCAGCAGCAGGGCGGGGCCGCCGAGCAGCGCTCGGGCCATCCCGACCCGCTGGCGTTCCCCGCCCGACAGGCGCGCTGGCGGGTGGTCGACCCGCCCGGCCAGGCCGACGGCGTCGAGCAGCTCGCGGGCTTCGCGTTCCAGCTCGCGGCGGGACCGCCATGGCAACCGTGCCACCACCACGTTCTCCAGCGCGGTCAGGCCGGGCAGCAGGTGCGGGTCCTGGAAGACGAAGCCGACGTGGCGGGCGCGGAAGGCGGTCAGCTCGTGCTCGCGGAGCGCCGACAGTGCCTGCCCGAGCACGGTGACCTCCCCGCCTGTCGGCCGGTCCAGGCCGGCGATCAGGTTGAGCAGGGTGCTCTTGCCGGACCCGGAGGGGCCGGTGACCGCAACGGCGGCCGTGGCCGGCACCGTCATGGTCACCTCCCGGACTGCGCGCACCTCGGCCGCGCCGGTCGCATAGCTCCGCGAGACAGCCTCGAGGTGCAAGGCGGGAGCCGCGTCATCGCCGGCCCCTTGCCCCTGCCGGCCGCGTGGTTCGGCTGCCCGCGTCTCCGGCGGTGCACGGTGGTCAGTCGAGTCCGGCAACCTTGCCACCTCCGCTGCTCCTTGGCCTCGTCCCGCGGGGCATCGCGACGAGCTGCTCGCTGCGGTCGCGCACGCCGGCGAGCCAGCGCAGCTCGCCGTGGACCCGGTGGAGCTCAGCGTCGACCGCCTCCCGCTGGAAGCCGCCGTCGACCTCGTCGCGGAGCGCCCGCAGCGCCCGCAGCGCCCGGGTGCGCTCCGCGAGGATCAGCGCGGCCAGCTCGGCGAACCGCTCGGGCAGCACCAGCCGCGCGAGCGCGAGCCGGACGACGAACTCCTCGACCGGGCCAGGCTCGAACAGCCACTCGGTCGCCACGGCGCGCCCGCGCCCGGTCAGCCGCAGGAGCTGCCGGTCCGGTCGGGTTGCCTGACGCACGCGGCGGCTGACCACGAGCCCGTCGCGTTGCATGCGCCCGAGCGTCAGGTACACCTGGCTGGCGCGCGTGACCCACAGCGGGCCGAGCTCGGCCTCAAGCGTCGCTTGGAGCTGGTAGCCGTGCGCCGGCCCGTCTAGCAGCAGGCTGCAAAGGACCTCCCGCAACGCCATCTCCACCTCAGCATCACCGCGTGCATAGTCATCGAGTGACTATACACGCGATGCCCACCGGCACCAGCGACGGCACCGTGCTCCTGGCCTCGGCGGACGCTCGCTACCGCCAGCTTCCGTTCCATTGTTCCGACTGGCCGGAGTACTACAAGGCCGCAGCATGACATCGAGGTTTCTGAACCTACGGGTGTTCTGGACCGAAGGCGCGGAGGTCATCCGCACGCCGATCCGGGCCTGCGGGCAAACGCCTATGCTGAGCGGTGGGTGCAGACCGTCCGGGTGGAGTGTCTGGACTGGACGCTGGTGCTGGGCCGGGGCCATCTTGTGCGGCTGTTGCGCGTTTACGCCCGGCACTATAACCAGCAGCGACCGCACCGCAGCCTCGCGCCGGCCGTGCCCGAAGCGCGGACCCAGAGTTCAACATCGGTCAGCGCGTGAGAGGTCAGACGTTGCGATGTACTGGGCGGCCTCATCCATGAGTATCACGAGGTCGCAGCCTGATGAACCAGATTTCCGTGCCCCACAGGCTGTGTGGGTGTGCTCAGCGGTCGAGGTCGTTGGGCTGGTCGATGGGCTGGTCGATGACTTCGGCAAGGCGCCAGGCCAGGAAGTCGCGTTCGGTCGTATTGGTGGCTAGGGAGAGCGCGGCTTGGTAGGCCTGTGCTGCCTGTTGGGTCTGGCCGAGGCGTCGGAGCAGGTCGGCTCGGGTGGATGCAAGGTAGGGGTAGTTGGCCAGGTGGGGGTCTTCGGCGATCGTGTCCAAGGCGGCGAGACCGGCGGCCGGGCCGTCGACCATGGACACGGCGACGGCGCGGTTGAGCGCCACCACCGGGGAGGGCCAGACCGACAGCAGCAGGTACTTTGCCATCGTTGGTGGCCTCCTCAGCGTCGGTGGCGGCTCGGTGTGGTCGCACACTATCTCGACGAACGAGCCTGGCCAGAATCGACAGGCTGACCACAGACCGCCGGATTTTTTCCAGCGCTCGAGCTTGAACAGCTCCGGCTCCTCACAGACCCAGGCGTCGCGATGAACTACCCGTCAGGCGTGCGGCGAGCCGCGATACGCCATGAGTTCGTAGTCGTCGACAGCGACGACAGTCCCGCCAACCTGCGGGATCAGCTCCTCACGCCAGCCCGTGACGGCGGCCGCGTTTGCCTGAAGGTTCTGTGCGAACATGCCGACCCCCATTCGTGTCAAGCGACAGGACAGTTTCCCTCGCTACTCCCTGACGGTGCTGATCGGCTCAGCGGGCGGGGCCGTGTCGGGGCTGTCGGGGCTGTCGGGCAGCAGCACCTGGAAGCATGCGCCACCGCCGGCCCGCGGCTCCACCCAGGCCCGGCCGCCGTGCAGGCTGGCAAATCGCGCCACCAACGCAAGGCCGACGCCGGACCCGGGCGCGTGGCCGGCCTCGCTGGGCCCGCGGTGGAAGGGCTGGAAGATACGCTCGCGCTGCTCAGCGGGCACGCCGGGCCCGGCATCGGCGACCGTGAGCAGCGCCCCAGCATCGCGCCGGTCGACCCGGACCCAGATCGGGGTGCCGGGCGGGGTATGCCGGGCGGCGTTGACCAGCAGGTTCTCGACGATCCGCTCGACCTTGGCCGAGTCGATCGCGATCTGGACCGACGCCACGTCCACGACAATCGGGTGGTCGCCGCCGAGGTCTGCTTGGGCCTGATCGACGATGGTGGCCACCAGCGCGCCGAGGTCGATGCGCTCGCGCCGTGGCTCCACGATTCCCCTGGCCAGCCGGTCGAGGTCGAGCAGGCCGCAGAGGATCCGATCGAGCCGGCGGGCATTGGCGGTGAGCCGGCCGAGCAGGTCGTCGACCTCGGCGGGGGGCAGCGCCCAGCGGCTTCGCTCCAGCGTCAGCGCGATCCCCAGGACCGAGGCGAGCGGGGTGCGCAGGTCGTGGGAGACTGCCTGCAGGAACGCATCCTTCAGCTCATCCAGGCCCCGTAGGTGCCCGGTGGCGGCTTGCTCGCGTGCTAGGGCGGCCCCAAGCTGCTCGGTTGCCACGCGTTCCCGGTCGAGCGTGGCGTGCAGGACCCGCTGGGCCTGGCGGCGCTCGGTGATGTCGCGGGCGACCAGCAGGTGTCCGCCGCGCCGTCCCGGCCGTCCGGGCAGGGGAAAGACGGCCAGGTCGTAGGTGCGGCCGGCCACGGTGATCTCGCTGGCGGTGACCTGGCCCTGGCCGATGGCGCGGTCGCCAAGGGTAGGGAGCAGCCGGACGGCCGGCTTGCCGACCACGGCGGGAACCGGCAGCCCGACCAGGCGCCCGGCCGCCGGGTTGGCGTCGATCACCCGGCCGTAGGGGTCGAGCACCAGGACCGGGTCGCCGATGATCTCGAAGATCTGGCTGCGGGCCATGGGGCGTTGGTCGAGCAGACCGAACCGGAACACCCCAAAGACCAGGACCGCGGCGGTCACGGTGAAGGCGAAGGGGCTCAGGTCGACCAGGCCGAAGGGGCCTACGCCGAGGTTGAAGAGGAGATTTGTTGCCCAGGGAAGCAGTACCGAGACCAGCACGATCATGCTCTGGCGCCGGTACAGCCGCGACAGCCGCGCCGACGCACCCACGAAGACGGCCGTGCCGACCCACAGCAGCACGTCGGTGTAGACCAGATGCACCCAAAACACCGGTCCAGCCTGTGCGACCGTGCCGCCCTGCGGCGTGTAGAAGCGGACCAGGTCGTGGGTCGCGGTGTTGGCCAGCAGGACGAGCACGGCCAGCGGCTCGAGCGCGAGCAGCACCGCCACCAGCCGGGTCGGCCACCTGGGCCGGCCGATGTAGTGGAAGACAAAGGCGAGCCACGCCGGCGTGAGCAGGCAGATGCCCACATACTTCAGGTCACCCCACAGCTGCCGGGCGCCCGGGTCAACGACGCTCAGCTCCAGCGCGTAGGCGACGCTCCACTCCAGCGCCGCCAGGAGCATGACCAGCAGGCTGACCGCAAGGGCGTCGCCTCGGCGGCGCCAGACATAGCCGACGGCGAGCGCGAAGAAGGCGGCCCCGCCAAGCATCAGCCACCCTGCAGCCGACCAGCTCCAGGTCACGACGCCCCAGCAGGGGCCGCTGGCTTGGAGCAGACCAGCGTGTCACCCATGTGCCGCCGCCTCCCCTCGACCCGGGGAAACGCCAGACCCGCCGTTTCCGTCGATAGGCCGAGCCGGGCCGATCGGACAACAACGCAAGAGCATCTGCCCGCACACCGGGAAGCGTCAAACGGCGATGCCGGGCGACCACGATGCTTTGCTTGGGGACGGCGACAATCGGCGAGGTGCTGTTTGTCTTCGGGTTCATCTGAGTCACGGTCGCCTCGGTGGTGCTGTCCGCGAAGGTCGGCAAGTGGGTCCCACGATCGGTGCGTGGATCCGGCTCATCGTGCTGTCGTTTTCACCCTGTCGGTGGTGGCCTACGCGGTCAGCCACGGCGTCCACGGCGTCACCGGTGGTGGCTTTCGGCCCTCCTACGTGTCGTTCATCGCGCTGGTGCCGATCCTGGCGATCCTGCTCGTGCTGCCGACCAAGCAGGTGACCAGCCTCGGCGGCTTCCTCGATGCCATCAAGGCCGTCTTCACGGTCTATGGGGGGTCGGTGGCCGCCAGCGGCGCGGCCACGCTTACTGGGCTGGGGGCGCTGCTTGAGGGCGTGACCGCCGCCGCCTTCGTCTTCGCGCTGCTGTCCAGCGGCGCGACCTGGGTTATGGGCGCGGACCGGGCCGAGGCGATCATCGCGGCCCTGGATGGTGCTGGGCCGCGCTGGCTCGGCTTCATCTCGCCACGGTTTGGGACCCCGGTGTGGGTGAATATCATGACGGGCGTCTTGTCCACGGTGGTGATGGTGCTGGCGTTCTTGCTGGCGGGCGGCAACGCCGACAAGTACTTCGCGGCGGTGCTCGGGCTCACCATCTCCACGACCATGCTCTCCTACATCGGGATCTTCTCGGCCCTGGCCAAGCTGCGCTACTCCCATCCCGACGTTGCTCGCCCCTACCGGGTGCCTGGGGGGAAGCCGGGCGCGGGTGGTGTCGGGCCTGATCACGTTTTGGGTAGTGTTGGCGTCGGTGTCGCTGGTGTGGCCGGGCTTGGGGTGGGCTGGTTTGGGACCGCAGGCCGCCCGGATGACTCGCTGCCTGCGGGGTTCACCCGCAGCCAGTTCGAGGTGTCGCAGGTCGGGCCGCTGGTGGCGCTGGCCATGATCCTGCGGCCCGGCAATGCCGGTCCAACACCCAGCCGACCATGTGAAGGTGCTGGCGATGGCGCTGCTGGCCCTGCCCAAGCCAGCCCGCGGGCGGCCGATCCTGGTCCGCGCCGACTCCGCCGGCGCCACCCACGCCTTCGTCGACGAGCTCGTCCGCCGCAACCTTTGGTTCTCGATCGGGTTCGACTGCGACCAGCGTGTCCAACAGGCGATCCTGGATCTGCCCGAGCCGGCATGGCAGCCCGCCGTGGACCCCGACGGCCGACCCCGCCGGGGTGCCTGGGTCGCCGAGCTGGCCAGGCTGGAGCTTGAGGCGAGCCGGGCCGTCGCCCAAGCTTGCCCGCGCCTATGCCATCATGTGCCTGTCGGCAGGCAGCGTCGCCATCGATCCGCTGGCCCGGATGTACGGCCGCCGGGCACTGGAAGTCGCAAGCACCGTCGAGCAGCTCTGGCCATGGCGTGCGTGCGCTTCATCATCAGCGTGTACAACATGGGCTCCGTGCGGTGGGAGGAAGAGCAGGAGGCAATCGGGGAGGCCGAGGCGGCTGGTCGGCCGGGGGAGGCGGCCGCCCCCGCGGCAGGCGAGGCACGGGGGCGGGAGCGCCGATGAGCGTGTCGCTGTTCGAGGGCGTCCCAGCCGACGAGGTGGCCGTCGCGCTGGCCGGGCTGGAGCGCCGCCGGTTCGCCGCCGGCTCGACCGTGCTGGTCGAAGGCGACTACCTCGGCGAGCTGTATCTGGTCGAGTCGGGCGCGGCCGACGTCTTCGCCGTCGGCCGCGACGGCACCGAGCACCACCTGGCGCGCGTGGGGCCGAGGACAACGCTCGGGGAGATGTCGCTGTTCACCGGCCAGCCCGCCTCGGGGACGGTGCGCGCCCGGACCGACCTGCAGGTGGTGGTCGTGACCGCGCGGGCGCTTGAGCGCCTGGGCGATCGGCTGCCCCGCGTCTACCGCAACATCGGCGTGATCCTCGCCGAGCGCCTCGCTGCCTCCACCCGGCTCCTGGTCGGCGATCGGCCGGGCCGGGTTACCGTCCTGGTCGACCGCGGCGCCCCGCCCGACCTCGCGCCCGCGATCGCTGCCAGTGTCGCCTGGCACACCCGCGCGCCGGTCGCGCTCACCGGTCCGGGGGGGATAGAGGCAAATGAGGCGCACGTTCTCGTTCGCGTCACCGGCGACGGCGCTCCGCCGGCCGCCGATGCGCCGGTGGTGGAACTCGTGGGTCCGCAAGATACGCCGAGGGTGCCGGAGCGGCGGCTGGCTGTCCGCGGCTGGGTCGATGGGCCGGTGTGGCGGGGCCCGGACGTCGGCGGGACCGTCTCGATCCCGTCGCTCACCCCTGCCGATCGTGCCGAGCTGGCCCGCGGCGTCCTGTCCACCTCCACGCCGGCCGGCGCCGCGTTGGGCTGGGTGGCGCGCGACGTGGCCGGGCTCAAGGTGGGGCTCGCGCTGGGCGCTGGCAGCTACCGGGGCTACGCGCACGTCGGCGTCCTGCGGGCGCTGGGCCGCATGGGGCTCGAGCCCGACTACCTGGCCGGCACGAGCATCGGCGCCGCGGTGGCGGGGCTGCACGCCATGGGCTACGACACCGAGGCGTCGGCGGGGTTCCTCGATGCGCTCGATGGCGTCTTCTTCCGGCCGACCGTTTCACGGCGGAGCCTGCTGTCCAATGCGGCCCTTGCGGCCAAGATCCGAGAGATCTGCCTGGACCGTCGGATCGAGGACCTTCCGCTCCCGCTGGCGGTGGTCGCGGCCGACCTGGAGACAGGTCGGGAGATCGTCTTCCGCCGCGGCCTCTTGTGGCTTGCCGTGCTCGGCAGCAGCTCGATCCCCGGGGTCCATCCCGCCCTGCGCATCGGGCCGTACACCGCGGTGGACGGCGGCATCGTCAATCCGATCCCGAGCAGCGCGGCGACGGCGATGGGCGCCGACAAGGTCGTGGCCGTGCGGCTCGGCCGGCCGCAGCCAGCGAGCGACACGGACGCCGAAGCGCGCGAGGGCAACGAGCGCCTCCCGTCGGCGATCGAGACGATCGTGCGCTCGGTCGAGCTCATGCAGGCCAGCATGCGTGGCCAGCGGTCGCCCGCCACCATCGTGATCGCACCGGAGTGCGAGGACATGCCCGGCATCGGGTTACGGCGGTTCAGCCTCGGGCGTCGCTACGTCGAGGCCGGCGAGGCGGCGATCGAGGCGGCGCTCCCACGGATCGCCGCCGCGCTGCCCTGGCTGCGCTGAGGCGGGTCGTGGGATTCACACGCGCCTGAGACGCGACCATACTGAGGCGCGCGAGCGGGGAACGAACGCCGGGGGGAACGCCATGGAGAACGCCGCTCAGGACGCCCGAGAACGCATCAACTGGCTGAGCTCCACGCCGTTCCTCGCCTTCCACGTGCTGGCGGTCGTCGCCCTCTTCACCGGCGTGGACCGGCGCTCATTGCTGGCATGCGGCGTGCTCTATTTCACCCGGATGTTCTTCATCACCGCCGGGTACCACCGCTACTTCGCGCACCGCTCGTTCAAGGCCGGCCGGACCGTGCGGTTCCTGCTGGCCCTCGGCGGGACGACCGCGGTGCAGAAGGGCCCCCTGTGGTGGGCGGCCCACCATCGCAGGCACCACCTGTACGCCGACACCGACCGCGACCCGCACTCGCCACAGCGCGGCTTCTGGTGGAGCCACGTCGGGTGGATCCTGTGCGACAAGTACAAGAGCGTCGACTACAGCGACATCCGGGACCTGGCAAGGTACCCCGAGCTCCGGTTCATCGACCGGCACCACTGGATCGGACCGGCGGCCCTGTTCGCCGGCTGTCTCCTGGCCGGCGGGTATCGCGGCGTGCTCGTCGGCTTCTTCCTGTCGACGGTGCTGCTGTGGCACGCGACGTTCGCGGTGAACTCTGTCGCGCACCTTTTCGGCCGGCGCCGGTACGAGACGAACGACACGAGCCGCAACTCCCTTGTGGTAGCACTGGTCACCAACGGGGAAGGGTGGCACAACAACCATCATCACTATCCCACCTCTGCCCGGCAGGGGTTCTTCTGGTGGGAGGTCGACGTCAGCTACTACCTCCTGTGCGGACTCGCTGCGGCCGGCCTGGTCCATGACCTACGGACTCCGCCTCAGCGGATCCTGCTCGCCCCGGAGTCCGTCCGTCAGGAGTCCGTCCGTGCGCGGCCGTAGCTCGGTCGAGGACCGGGTCACGGGGATCTTCGACCGGTTGTTCGCCGGCACCGCATTCGCGCTCCAGCTGCCCGATCGTCCGCCACGCCAGTTCGGGCATGGCGAGCCTGCGTTCCAGTTCGTGGTTCGCAACCAGGCCGGTCTGGCCGCCCTCGGCTCGCTCAACGAGAAGCGCATCGGCGCGGCCTATCTGGCCGGCGAAATCGACCTCAACGGCGATGTGGTGGCGGCGCTCGACCTCAGGACCAACCTGAGAGACCAGCGTCGGCTGGCCTACCTGTTCACCACCTACGGGCTCGGCTACCTGTGGGCGACCTACGCGCAGCCGCGCCTGTTTGGGCAAATCAAGTGCGACTCGCAATGGATTAGCCAGCACTACGACCTCGAGTCGGATTTCTACCTGCTGTTCCTCGACAAGCAGGCCCACTGCTACTCGCACGGGTACTTCAGCTCCGACGACGACTCGCTGGAGTCGGCCATCCAGCGCAAGCTGGACACGGCGATCGCGGCGTGCGGGATGCGGCCCGGCTGGCGCGTGCTCGACATCGGAGCGGGCTGGGGCGCGTTCACTGAGCACGCCGGGCGCCAGGGCATCCAGGTGACATCGCTGACGATCTCGGCCGAGTCCGAGCGCTACGTCCGCGAGCTCATCGAGCGCGAGCAGCTCCCCTGCCGGGTGCTCCTGGAGCACTTCCTGGAGCACGCGACCGATGAACCATACGACGCGATCGTGAACTTCGGCGTAACCGAGCACCTCCCCGACTATCGGGCCACCCTGGCCCAATACCGGCGTCTCCTCAACCAGGCGGCCGAGTGTTCCTGGATGCGTGCGCCTCCCGCAGGAAGTACCCGTTCAGCGCGTTCGTTCGGTCCTACATCTGGCCGGGTAACGCCACGCCGCTGCACCTCGCCTCCTACCTCAAGGAAGTGGGAAGGACGCCGTTCGAGGTGCTGTATGTGCACAACGACCGTCATAACTACCTACTCACGACCCTGCACTGGGCGCAGAACCTAGACCGCTGCCGGGACGAGGTGGTGCAGCGCTGGGGAGAGCACGTCTACCGGCGCTTCAGGATCTACCTGTGGGGGTGCGTTCACTACTTCGGCACCGGCACCATCACGGCCTACCGGATGCTGCTCCAGCTGCCAGACCGGTCAAGCCGCGTCACTGCGGCGCCCCAAGACCTCGCCGGAGTGCGCCCTGGGTCACGACCTCGGTAGCGTACGCCGTGGCCACACGGTCACCATCCTGGCTCGTGAACCGCACCTCGATGTGACCGATCTGTCGGCCTCGGCTGACGACGACGCCTTCGAACCGCAGGCGGCCACCCCGCACCGCGCGGTGGTAGGAGATGTGCAGGTCCGCCGTTGCGAAGCCCTCCTCGCCGCCGAGCGTCGTGGCCACTGCGTGGCCGGCCGTGGCGTCGGCGAGCGCGGCGAGGTAGCCGCCGAACAGCGTTCCATCCGGGTTGCAGATCCCCGGGTCGTAGTCCCACTCCCCCCACACCCGTCCCGGCTCCCAGCCGCTGAAGTCGGGCAGCGCCAAGCGGCGCAACGCGGGATGCTGGAACGACCCGCTCACCGTACCGTCGAGCATCTCCCTCCAGTCCACGGCCAGTCCTTTCGCTCAGCTCAGACCAGTATCACTCAGCTCGGGAGCTATGGGTGCCAGAAAGTTGGTCGCAGGTGCTGGGCTGCGAGTTCGCCAGAGGAGTCACCGGCCGCGATGATCGGCACATGACCTGCGACTGCTGCATCAGCGTGTTGTCGTCTGGGTTCCCATCAGCGGCGCCGGTCGAGCGGATGACATACCGACTCGTTGGCATGCTGCTTGGGTCGGACCACGGCATGGATTTCCCTCCGGCTTCCCTCCGCCTGACGCCAAGCCGCGCGGAACGGGCGAGGACACCGAGGGACAGGTGAGGCCACCGCCTGGCTGTTTGCCCAGCTCACGGCCGGTTGCGAGGTCGGCCGCATGCGCATCGCCCCGGCTGGAGGTCCCGCATCATGCTGCCGCATCATGCTGCAACGCTACGGCGCCTCGGCTGCCGACGCCCCGACGCCCGCGCCCGTGGAGCCCACCGTCGCATGTCGCCAACGGACCGGATCGGCCGGCCGGGCACGGCAAGGCCGATCACGACGAGCCGTGTGGTGCGCGTTTACCTGTCGCCAGTAACAGATGCCAGTAACGGATCGGGTGAAGTCGTCGTTCTTTTGGGTGGCTGACAATGACGCGGCCCGGGGGAGGGCGACTGGGCCTCGAGTGAGGGAGGTGCCCGATGCGCTCACGAACTGTGACCCGACTGCTGGCCCTGGCGGCTGCGTTCACGCTGGCGACGGTGGCCCCATCGACCGCCGGACCGTTCACCCGCAGCCCACTCAAGGTCGTCTCCGTCTCCAGCCCCTTCGCTGGCTGCGATATCTCGGGGCAGCCCGGGGTGAACTTCCTCAACAGCGAGGTCGAGCCCTGGGTGGCGGTGAACCCCACCAACCCGGACAACGCCATCGCGGTGTGGCAGCAGGACCGATGGTCCAATGGCGGGGCCAGGGGGCTGCTCACGGCGGTCACCCATGATGGCGGTGGGACCTGGGCCACCACCTTCCCCCACTTCAGCACCTGCGCTGGCGGGACCGCGGCCAACGGGGGGAACTACGAGCGGTCCTCAGATCCCTGGGTGACCGTCAGTCCCAACGGCGATGCCTACCAGATCAGCCTGTCGGTAAACTTCGTCAACGACCCGGCCACGGCGATCCTGGTCAGCAAATCCACCGACGGCGGCGACACCTGGAGCGAGCCCACCGCGCTGGCCCGCGACCCCAGCAATGTGGCCCCGTTCCTGTTCAACGACAAGGAGTCCATCACCGCAGACCCCACCAACGCCAACTACGCCTACGCGATCTGGGACCGGACCCGGTTCCCCAGCGACCAGGCCAACTTCAACGCCCAGCACGCCTTCTCGTTCCGGGGTGACGCCATCTTCTCCCGGACCACCGACGGCGGCGCCACCTGGGAGCCGGCCCGGGCCATCTTCGCCCCCAACAAGCTGCAGGCCACGATCGGCCACCAGATCCTGGTCCGGCCTAGCGGGGAACTGATCGATCTGTTCACGCTGTTCCAGGGATCGGGGAACAACCCGCCCGGCGCCAGCCTGGCCATGATGCGCTCGACCGATAAGGGTGCGACGTGGTCGGCGCCGCAGGTGATCCAAAAGATCCGGTTCATCGGCGCCTTCGACCCAGACACCGGACGGCCGATCCGGGCCGAGGGGTTTGTTCCCGAGGTCGCCGTGGATCCACACAACGGCAACCTCTACGTCACCTGGCAGGACACCCGGTTTGCCGGGGTGGACCAGATCGCCTTTTCCATGTCCACCGACGGCGGGGACAGCTGGTCGGATCCGATTAAGGTCAGCCAGACCCCGTCCAGCGCGGCCCCGGCCAACCAACAGGCATGGGTGCCGGCCGTGCACGCGGCCGCCGACGGGACCATCGCCGTGACCTACTACGACTTCCGGTCCAACACGCCCGATCCCGGGGTCCCAACCGACCACTGGATGGTCCACTGTCATCCCGCGGCCGCGACGACATGCGCCAAGGCCGGCGACTGGGGTGACGAGCTCCGGCTGACCGACACCTCCTTCGACGTCGAGCAACTGCCGTTCGCCCGAGGACCGTTCGGGTACTTCGTGGGCGAATACGAGGGCCTGTCCAGCAGCGGGAACACCTTCCGGCCGCTGTTTGCCGTCGGGACGGGAGACCCGGCCAACCGCACAGACATCGTGACCGCCACCACCCCGTAGCGATCCGGGGCTGCGGCTGCGGCACTGGAACGGCACGCCCGCCGTCGTCCGAGACGACGGCGGGCGTATTCGCGAAGGGGCTCTCGCCGCCAGGATCCCACTTGCGCCGCACGGCCGGTCGCCCCGGGTTCACTGCACTGGACCGCGTTCTGCTCGCAGCGGCAAGCCGCGCACTTCCCCGGCGGCGGTGGACGTCATGTACAACGACCAACGGCCGCACCGAAGTCTTTCTCGCGGCCACTAACATGCGGCTCACCCGCTGTGTGACGGTACGTCCTGTTCTCGGTGGAACTCGACACCTGACGCGACTCGTGGTGGTCATGCTCTGCGGCAGCGGTGACAGCGGCATCGTGGTCAGCATCAGCGATCGCTACACCGGTGGCGGTGCGGTGGGCGCAGATCGAGGTCGCGAACCCGAGGTCGGTCCACCAGTGTCTTCGCCATGACCGTCCTTGCCATGCTCGTTGCGCCTCGCCTGGGCGGATGATGGTCCGGGTTCAGGTGCAGGCGTAGACGATCTCCACGGCACCGGAGGGAAGGGCACGCTCACTCTTGAGCGTCAACCCGGTGTCGGTGCTGACCGACGGTGTCAGCTGCATCCCCTCGCCGAGCAGCAACGGCAGCACGATCAGGCCGAGCTCGTCGAGTGCTCCCAGCAGCCGGAAGGTCTCGATCGTGCGCGGGCCGCCGATGAGGTGGACGCCACCGCGCTGATTCGCTGCCCGGACCTTTTCCAGCAGCCGCGTCGGGTCGCTGTCGACGACCACGTGGTCGGGCGTGCCGGAGGGACGGCGTGCGCCGAGGACGAACACGTCCAGGTCTGCCCATGGCCACTCGTCAGCGCTGACCGCGGGCTCAAACGTCGTGCGATCCATGAGTACCGCATCGCAGCGTGCCTGGAACTCGGCGAACCCATAGGTCTCAGGGTCCCAGGCCGGATCGGCGAGTTGCGCCGGCCACCCGTCTGGCGTCGTCACATAACCGTCGGCGCTTATGCACATGCGGGTACGAATCTGCATCTCCCTTCGTTCCCTTCTGGACTGGACTCGTCGTCGTGCCTGGTTCGCCTCTATCTGGTGACTGCACTGCGGGTCGATCCCGAGGTGGCGGGGTTAAGAATGGCCACGGTTAAGTTAAGAGGGCATTTCGGGACCGTGAGCTGTAAGACCAGCTAGGCGGGCTCACCGGCCGGATGCCTTATGCCTGGTCCAGCTCGCGGACCAGTCGCCTGGGGGCGACGAGTCGCCATCCCTCGGTGAGCAGCTCGCGCAGTTGGTCGGGCCGCACGGTGGCGAGCCGAACGATCACTCCCGGGTAGTTCTCGTAGTGGGGTGTGACGAAGAAGGTCTCCGGGTCCTCTTCCAGCAGCGCCGCACGCTCGGCGAAGTCGGTCCTGACCACCACGAATTCCTCGTGGTCTGCGGCGTGCGCGGGCCGGCTGCGGCTGTTGTTGGGCAGGTAGGCCACCAGTTTGCCGCGCACCCGCAGCGCTGGGTTGTCGTGAAGGAGGCCCTGTTCGGTGCCGGGCAGCGCTCCCAGCAGGTCACACACCGTCTCCCAGGTCGCCACACGCAGCTCCTTTCTTGCCGACGCAGGTGCGTCTTCCAAGCACGCCACAACGTTGGCACACAACCCCTTCGGGGTGGTCTGGGGATGTGGAGGGCGAGGGAGTCTTTGACGGTGCCTCGCTGCGGCTGAGAGGAGACGATCGTCGCCTACCACAGCCAAACCTCCAACTCCCCAGCTCACCCAGTCCCTACAGCGGAGCCACACCCTTGTCAGATCTCCGACGACGTCTGGTCGTCCATCCTCGCGAGCTGCGCCTCGCCGGGATAGGTCCTGATAGGGCCACGGGCCTTGATCGCCGGTGCGGCGCCGGGCCGTTGGTCGTTGTGGACAGCCATGAGCTTGCGGAACCTCCTCCAGGGATGGGATCAGCTCGTGTGCGGCTTGGGCTGGCCCACGGGATCCGGCCTGGCTATCCTCACGGTGCCCACCTTGAGTGCCAGGTCCGCCCTGCTCCTTCGTCCCCGATCAGCGGGACGGGTGCGGGGATGCCGATCTCGTCCAGGCGTTCCATGCGCCAAGGACACCGCCACCGGAGCCGACTGTCCAACAGCTGGCCGTGTGCGTTGAGCAGCGAGAACCGGGTCAGGCGATAATCCGCCGATGGCCCGACAAAGCAGCGGTGCGGCCGGGACACAAGGTGCTGATCATCGGGGCGGCCGGAGGGTCAGCGGGTCAGGCCCAGGTGGCCCGGCAATCGGATCACTGGACCCGTGACTAGCGGTGTTGCTGATGGTGGGGTGTTCGGATTGTGGCATGCCGTGGGCACACTCTGAAGCTTCCGTTTTGACCAGGCAAATGGCCGCGACTACGGAGAGGCCGACCCGTACATTGTCCGAACACCTCGGCCCACAGAGGCAACCCTCCAAACCCGTGGATGTGCGGACTCGACGGATGCACGAAGCGAGTCTCCTGAGTACCACCCGATCTGGCGAGACTCATCCTGGCGTCGTGGTGGCGTCCGCAGCCGATGGCCCGATCGAGGTCGATCCGCGCAGCGGTGGGCCGTCCAGGGCGCAGTGGGAACCCGTCGGGATAAGGACCTTGGCCCGGCGGAGCTTGGCCGGGTTGCGGATCGTGGCGGCGGCGAGCAGCCCTCCCGCCACACACAACCCGGCGGCGATCAGCAGCGCGGTGGTGAAGCCATGGTCGAGCCGCACTGGGTCCAGGTAGGCCGTGCCGCTGATGCCGGCTGCCACCGGCAGCACCGCGACGGCGATCAGCCCGGCGATCCGGGCGACGTCGTTGTTGACCGCTGAGGCGACCCCGGCGTGCTCGGGTGGCGCGGCGGCCAGCACCGTCGAGGTCAGGGGCGCGACGTTGATGGCCAGACCGAGCCCGTAGACGACCACGCCGGGCAGCACCGTGGTCAGGTAGCCGCCGGTTCCGGTTGCGGTGGGGCCGATGCGGGTGAGCATCACCATGCCCACTGCCACCACGATTGGTCCGACGCTCATCTGCAGCCGCGGGCCGATCCGCGTCGCCAGCGCCCCGGAGCGGGCCGACAGCGCCAGCATGATGAAGGTCACCGGCAGCAGCGCCGCGCCGGCGGCAATCGGGCTGTAGCCGGCGACGATCTGCAGCTCAACCGGGAGCAGCAACAGCCCACCGGCCAACGCCGCGTACACCACGAAGGTGACGGCGTTGGCCGCGGAGAACTGCCGCGACCGGAACAGGCTGAGCGGCAGCATCGGCTGGGCGCGGGTTGCCTCCGTGGCAAGGAACAACCCCAGCAGCACCGCCCCGGCGCCCAGCGGCCCGACCACCGCTGGGGCGGTCCAGCCGCTGGATCCGGCCTGGATCAACCCGAAGGTCAGCCCGGTCAGGGCAAGGGTGATCAAGGCCGCGCCCAGGTAGTCCAGGCGACCGGTGACGCTTGGGTCACGCGACTCCGGGACGTGGCGGATGGCGATCGCGCAAACGATGATCGCGAGCGGCAGGTTGATGCCAAACACCAGCCGCCACGACACCGCCTCGATCAGCCACCCGCCGAGAAACGGCCCGATCGCCGAGGCGACGCCGCCAAACCCCGACCACGCCCCGATCGCTTTCGAGCGGTCCTGTGGTACAAAGCTCGCCTCCAGGATGGCGAGGCTGCCCGGGGTCAGCAGCGCCCCACCCACCCCCTGCAGGATCCGTGCGCCGACCAGGACCCCAGCAGACGGCGCGATCCCGCACAGCAGCGACGCCGCGGCGAACCAGACCACGCCGACGACGAACATCCGCCGCCGGCCGAACCGGTCGCCGAGCGCGCCGCCCAGCAGCAGCAGCCCGGCAAGCGACAGCGTGTAGCCGGTCACCACCCACTGCAAGCTCGCCACGTCGGCGTGGAACTGGCGGCCGATCGCCGGCAGCGCAATGCCGACCACCGTGCCGTCCAAGGTCGCGATCCCGGACCCAAGCACCATCGCCAGGATCGTCCACCGTCCCGGCGCTGTCCCGATCCGAAGCATCCCCCCGCTGCCCTCGGCGGATGTCCCGGCCGGGCCCGTGCGATCACGCGGTGCGTCTGGCGGGTGGGAGGTGTCGGCGCGGTCGGCGTTGTCCATGGCGCAGGGACGGGATTGGGCCTAGGTGAAGCGCTTGACGAAGGCGAGGGCGGTGTCGGCGACCTCGCGCCAGCCGCTGTCGATAGTGAGTGCGTGCCCGCGGCCCTTCAGTTCCATGATCTCGGTCACGCCCGGGTTGTCCTGTTGCTGCTTGTAGGAGGCATTGGCGACCGCCGGCGGGACGGTGTGGTCCCGCTCGCCGGAGATGATCAGCAACGGGCCGCGCTCGGGGTTCTTGGTGTCGACCTTGGCCTCGGTCCAGGGATTGAGGTTGGCGCTGGCGGCCTGGAACAGGGGTTTCCCGGAGCCCGGCACCGCGAAGGCCTTATACAGCTGGTGGGCTTCGTCCTCGCTGACGGCGTTGGCGAAGCTGTAGCGGAACTGCTCGTAGGTCAGCGGCACGGCCCGGTTGCGGTTGGCCGGGTTGCCCAGCACCGGCGACGCCGACTTCAGCGCAGAGATCGGCAGCGGCAGCACGCCCCGGAACGGGGCCGGGTCGATCGCCACCGACACCCTGGCCAGCCCGCGGCCCGCCAGAATCTGGGTCAGCAGCCCGCCAAAGGAGTGGCCGATGACCGCTGGCTTCTGGTCCAGCTTGCCGATGATCGCCGCGAAGTGGTCGGCGACCTGGCCGATCGACTTGCCGGCGAACACCTCCGGGTGGGCCTTGGCCTGCTCGACGGTGTCGGGGTCGTCGGGCCAGCCGGGGGTCAGCGCCACGTAGCCGTTGTCCTCGAACAGTGCCGACCAGCGGTCCCAGCTGCTTGGCAGCAGCCACAGGCCATGGACGAACACCACCGGCTGACGCCCGGTCGCGTTTGCGCGTTCGGACTGTTCCAACTCATGCTCGGTGATCGTCTTGGCGTCGGTGCCGTTACCGGTCACTGGCAGCCCCTCCTTAGGGAAGGCAGCGCGAACACAGCGCTCTCGTAGGACCATGTCAAGTCGTGGGGCGCGTGATCGTGCCGTTCGGCCTAGCCATCACGCAGCGAGCCGTCCGCTGCGCTAAGTCTACGTGCCTGGTCGGGCGGGTCAGGAGACGAGTCGTTCTACCCGCTTGCCGAAATCCCGGAGGGAGAACGCGGCGAAGATCTCGTTCACCCCATGGAAGATCGCCCACACCCCAACCAGCGTCACCAGCGTCAACACCGACCGCTGCCACGCCCGGATCGCCCACACCCCCAACACCAGC
>Ga0137384_10001440_pt1 | contig 18943 bp, 9 predicted proteins | sample SagtaG_2_FD_104922 | JGI IMG/M metagenome (GOLD analysis project Ga0137384, IMG submission 104922) | Vadose zone soil microbial communities from Sagehorn Ranch, Mendocino, California, USA - Sage2_R_60_16 metaG | ecosystem: Environmental > Terrestrial > Soil > Vadose zone | place: USA: California... | reverse complement strand
TCTTCCGCGATGATTCGTTCGGCCTTTGCCCGCGCGGCTTCCTGATGCAGTTCTCCAGCATGATGGCCGCCCAGGCTGCCCTCCATTCTGGAAAGCCTCAGCCAGGGTTTTAATGAAGTCCTGCCGGTCAATGTCCTCCAGGAATATCTTCTCGCGCCGGTCGCCTCGGCTCATAACGTGATACATGGCCCTGGTATTGAATGCGCAGTTTGCGAGGCATGGTCCGCTAATACCAGCTCCACCTTCCTCTGCAACAAAAAAACAAACCAAACTATGGGTTGGCCCCTTTTCCCTTTTCCTGAAGCTTTTCTGAATGCCCGCTGAGAAGAAAGACAATGTTTGGGCGCCGGCTGGATCGGGACTGCCTCAAGATTCCGTTGCCGGCGAGGTCCAAACTGAATACTGGCGGTGGTGTCCGCGCTGCGGTCACGAACTTCGGAACGAGAAATGCAAGGTGCGATGCCCTCGTTGTCACTACTTCATGAGCTGCTCCGATTTCGATTGAAGCCCTGGTTGAGGCGCGCCTATCCCTTGAATCTGTCCAATACTTTTGTGCAGCGGCTTTGAATAAGCGCCGCGACAGGCTTTGCAGCATTGAGTTCTGTGATCAGGTCAGGTGCTTTTGAGAGGACCGTTTTCGCCAGTTCCCGCACACGTCGTTTTACCATCGGCCTGGCAAGGCCCGCTTCTTCCGCCAATTGATCAAAATGCTTTGGAAACACCCTGTCGGATGAATACTCCCCGCCGATTTTCATCGCCATTTTTGGGGAGAGTTCCGGGTAATAGGCCGTGCTGAGAACATCGTAAAGCGGCGCCAACCGTGTTTCTCGGCCGTAAAGCAGCGAGAAATTCTTTCCGTGAGCATCGTGGTTTCCGATCAGGAGATTGAAAATAACGGCGTCCAATAATCGTTGGAGGTCGATCACCGGCGTGCTGGACAATTCACGCAGCAATGTAAAGCACTGCTTCAGCGAAGGCCCGCCTTCGTTCTGGTATTTATTGTCAGGAACGATACCAAGCGCCTGGCAAGAATCCTCCTGATGCTCCCGTTCCAGATACTCAGGACCGCTCGGAGACTCCTTTAACAGGGTGCGGTCATAACGCTTGACCAGGAGATAATCAATGTTCTCCACCTTTCCGACTTCTGTCTTGGCGGCGTGCAGTCCAATCGCATGGGCCATTTTCATGCAAAACGCTTCATTGAATACAATCCCTTCGAATCGCTCGATGGCCGGTTTCAGAATGTGCGTGCTCGGCGCTCCACCAAGAGGCAGGGAGATTTGATTGTTTGAGATATGCACCGCGATTTTATCCTGGGCGCCAGCCAACGAAAGCCGGATGCCATCCTCTCCTGCCATCAGAGGACGGCGCGGCAACTGCCTGAGAATTTCCGCCAATTTCTCACTGCTCAATTGGCGGTAACCATAGTTGCGTTCCGGCAGACTCTCACCGGTCGTTATAAACACCACCGCTCCAGCGCATTCGCCGCCGATTTGCTCCAGCATGGCGAAGTCGTTTCTGGCACTGATCCCGAGGTTCTTGGCGATAATCTCGCGTTTGCTTTGTTCTGGCAGAATGCCGGCAAAGAACCCCTGGCATTCCCTGCGGCTGAACCGCTCTTTTCTAAGCGGCAGGGAGTGCGACAACGGAATTGCCTTTGCATCGGTCAGCCAGCTTTCGACATAACGGAACGACATTTGACCGTGCTCATCCTGAGTGAGCTGGCCAGCCAGATGCCGACGCAAGTAAACATTCAACGTCCGCGACATTCTTAGACTCCCTGGTTGTCGTTCCCGGCGGGTGGAACCAATTCGATTTTGATGCCGAGCGTCTGCAGAACGGTGAGTGCCTTGCCAAGCTGGCAGGTAGCCTTCCCCTTTTCCATCTCGATGATGAACCGCAAGCCTGTGCCAGAAGTCATGGCCAAGTCCTTTTGAGTCACCCCCATGGCTTTACGAGTGCTTTTTACCAATTCTCCCACGGTTTTCGGAGTGTGTTTCATATTACCGAACGGTAACATTGCACGCAATTACGGCTGAAATCAAGCAAATTATTCCCAGACGGGAACAATCGCCCCTGGCGGTAAGAAATCAATGATTTTTATTCCCGCTGGGGAACAACAGAAGCTTGGAATTTGGCTCCGCAATTACTGCATGAATACGACCTGGGCTGCATCATTCAAGCTTCGCATCATGTCGTGTTCTGCTCCAATGAGGCCTTTTCCGAACAGGTCCGCACGCCCTAAAAGCCGCGTCGCGGTCAGAAGCATTGGACCGCCCTGGTAAGCCGCCAGCACATGCGCGAAAATGACAACGCCGCGAAATCTTCCGTCTCGATCATCGATTCGTGTCCGCGCTTGGCTTATGACTTGGGAGCCCAAGGTGTCGATCTCACTCAGAAGTGGTCGAAGTAGTCCTCCCAGAATGAGAACCGCCCGCGCCAGGTATACCAAGCGACCGGCCCGATCTCGGGGCCACCCGTGCGCCGCTGGAAAACTGACCAAACCGACGGGATTCTAGCATCAACAACCTCGAAATAGGAAACGCCCTTCCATATGGGCGTACCTTCGTTGTCCGATACCACTTGGTACGAAGATTCTCGATCAAACTCTATTGAGATCGCGAGGACCAGATACTCCCGGCCCACTGCGAGCGACTCGGTGCTTCCAGTCACCAGGCGCGACCCATCTTTCTCGATAGCTGTGCACTTCACGCGCATTTGTTTTTCATCACTTCGGACCATTTGTGGGTTACTTCGCCATCCGGCGGGACATTCACGTGCTTTCCGTACCCATCATGGCGTTACTCAAAACGGTACCAACGCACAATGCATCTGCCGCTCAACCGGGCCGTGGTCCCGCGCCTTTCTATGCTTCAATTAGGAACCTGTTGAAGCCACACGCGGAGGGCCATGAACAGGTTGGTCTTGCTTGGGAAGGCCATGAGTGCGCGGGTCTTTACGGTCTCGGTGATGCCGTTGGGGTCGCTTGACTGGAAAAATTCCTCGACCCAGTTCGTTCCCGTGTTCCAGGTGAGCAGATTGGTGGAGACAAACACGCCGTATTGGACGTCCCGAGGCGGGAGGCGGCGGGTGTAGGTCATCGTGAGATGCTCCAGGCCGTCGCTGGTATTCGTTTCAAAACCCCACGCGAATGGCGGCATCGGGTTCACCCCCGTCGGATCGCGGTTGAGAGCGTAATCGGCGAAATTCGGCACGCCATCGTGATTGAAATCTGCCCGGGCGCCGCTTACTTCCGGATGGGTCAGTTGCTCCAAGGAGAAGTGCGCGATGCTCCACACGCCGTAAGGCGAATCGTGGATGACGACCGTCGCCTGCCCATTGCCAATCGAATAGGAGATATTGCTGACGATGGTCAGCGTCACGGGTTCGTCGCCCTCGATTTCATAATCGAGGAAGGGCAGCAACTCGATGGTCATGGTATCGGTGCCTGGCGCGAAGGTCACGGTGTTGGGCAGTTCGGCGTAATCCATACCATTGCTGGCGGTGCCGGAAATCGCGAGATACACGGTCAGCTCATTCGTAGCGCCATCGCGCGTGAGTGTGAATTCGCCGGAGACGGGGCCGAGCTCGTCGGCGTCGCTTATGCTTGTGTAGATGTCCACGCGCGTCGGCAAAATGGCGGTCACTGTCACGAGGGCGAAAGACGCCGCCTGGCCGTCATCCGCCGTGAGCTGGAAAACGTAATCGCCGGGGTCGGTAAACACCAAGGTGTTGGTCAGGCTGGAGGGATCGGGAATGGCAATGGCGCTCGTGCCAAGATAAGCCCAAGTCGTAGTCACGCGGCCAGGCGGATTGGGCAGGCCATCGTCTGTGACTGTGCCGACCAGCGTGACCGGAACCCCGGTTTGGACCGTGACGTTCGAGTCGGCGTCCACCACCGGCGCGTGGTTGGTTATGGGCCAGCCGTCCAGGGCCAGGATTTCGTCCGCGCTTAGAGCGCGCGGAAACAGGCGCACGTCGTCAATCGTCCCGTTCCACGAATTCGAACTGTCCGCCGCGCCCTTGCCGACGATGAATTGGGGACAGTTGGTCAGCCAGCCCGAGGCCACAGCAAATGCCGACTGCGGCTGGTCGGGGTGGCCGTTGATGTAAAGGGCCGGCGCGAGGCCATTGCTCCAGACCAGCGCAACCTGCTGCCACTGGAAGGGCTTGATCGCGCCGTTGGCGCTGGAACGATGCACAACGCCTTGGGTAGTCGGCAGGGTCGCTTCGATGACGTTGGTGTAGTTGCCGCAGGAAGCATAGGTGCGGGTGGCCAGAGCCAGTGTCTGGTTGGTTCCCGAATCGCCGGCGGCAAACAATCCCTGGTCGAAATTCGTCGTTGCCGGTTTGAGCCAAAGCGACAAGGTGAATTGGTTGAGGCCGTCGAGAAATTGCGTGTTGCGAACCTGGCGCACGCAGTCGTTCGTGCCGGAAAAGTTCAGCGCGCCGCCGAGAACGCCGTTCGTCGTCCAAACTGGAGCGCCGACGAACTGTCCGTCACGGCCCGCGCCGGAAACGTCGAGCACGTTGGTTCCGGCGCCTTCGTCAAAGGGCCAATGCAACAGATTTGTAGCCGTCAGCGCATCGGCTGCCACAATGGCGATGACGTCGGCGTGTCCTTGCAACAGGCCGTCGTCCGCAGTCAGCCGCAAGGTATAGACCCCGAGGTTGGTGAAAAAAATGGTCGTATCGGCGGTGTTGGTGCTGCTGAAGCTGTAACTGTCCGGTCCGCTGAGCTCGGTCCAGGCGAGCGTATTCGACGGCTGGTCGTCGGTCACCACCGCCCTGAGCACCAGGCCGACGTTGGTGCGCACCAAATAAGCGATGCCGTTCACCGGGCTGGTAATCGTGACGAGCGGCGTTTGGTTGATGGCGGCATCGGCGATGGTCAGGACTGCGTTACTGGGCGAAAGAATCGTGTAGGCCGGGTTCGGCAACAGCGCGGCCGTAACGCTTTCATCGCCTTCGACCACAAACTCGTTAGTCGGCGTTACGAACAAATCAATCGAGGTGACGCCGCAGGTGAAATAAATGTTGGTGGGGAAGGAGGGATAATCCGCGCCGTAAGTGGCCGTGCCGCCGACCCCGAGGTAGGCGGTGAAATCGAATTTCGGGTCGCCCGTGCGGATAATGCGAAAGACGCCGTTGGAGCCGCTGCCTTCCAGCACGTTGGAGACGACGGTCAAGACCCTGACCATCGGCATATCATCATCAATAATTACCGTGGCGTTGGTGGGCGCGCTGAGCTGATACGCGGCGTTGGTTTGCAACGTAAGCGTCACTGTCACTGGGCCTTCGACGATTCCATTGTGCAACGGCAGGATCGGCAGCGTCGCAGTCAAACTGCCCGCAGGAATGACGATTGAATTGGGGATGGCGGCGTAATCGAGACCATTGCTGGCCGTGCCGCTGATCGTGAAATAAATGGTCGCGGACGCATTGGTCGTGCCAAAGCGCGAGAAGGTGAATTGGCCGGAAACCGGGCCGTACTTGGACGAGTAAAAATCGCTGGCATCAATCCAGACCCGTTGATCGTTGTCCTGAATTGTCACCGTGGCGGAGGATGGATAGGCCACGCGGTAGGCTTCGTCGTCGGTGAGCCACAATGTGACGGTTTGCTCGCCTTCAACCAGCCTGTCGTCAATTGCCACGACCGGCAACGTCACCGAAGTTTGCCCGGCAGGAATGGTCACGGAACCAGTGAGCGCCACGTAGCGCGCGCCGGCGACGGCGGTGCCGCCGATCGTGAAATTTATGTTCAGCGCATTATTCGCCGGCCCGGTGCGCGTGAAAAGAAATGCGCCGTTGACTCCTCCTTCGACCGCGTAGGGCTGATTGGTCGAGGTGATGGCGACAATCGGCAGCGGGTTGGTGTTGTTGTCAATGATCGTCACGATCGCCTGGTTCGGCGAAACAATTTTGCCGCCTGGCGCGCTGGTGAGCGTGACCACGATAGTCTCGTTGGTTTCCACCGTGCGGTTGGCAACTGGAATCGCCGGCAAATCTACAAAGGCTGCGCCGGGGGGAATGGTCACGGAATTCCCCAACGGCGCGTAATCGGTCGGCGCGCTGGCGGTACCGGTCACCTGAAAATTCACCAGCAGGCTTGCATTGGTCGGCCCGTCGCGCCGGATGCGGAAGTTGCCGGGCGTCCCGCCTTCCGCCGCGACGGGCGCGGTGGCGGTGATGCTGGCCGAGTTCGCGTCGTCGTCCAAAATCGTGTAGGTGTGGACCTTGATGGCATCCAGGGTGGCGTTCGTCGGATTGAAAAGCACGACTTGCACCGTCTGCGGCGGCTCGACGACGTTGTCATCGAAGATGCGCAAGGGTATGAACGCGACCCAATTGCTGGCCGGAACCGTCAGCGTTCCCGGCGGGAGGTAATAACGACTTGTCGGCGCGGTGCCGCCAATGACCCGATAATCCACGGTCACCGGCACTGACGAGGTGATGCTCAAGCCCACGGCGATGCCGGGCGATTCGCTGTCCACGACCGCGGAAGTAGAAGCACAAAAACCAACCCCCGGCACTTGGCTGGTGCCGTCGTCCAAAATGTGCACGCGCGCCGTTGCCGGCGAAGCGACATTGTAATTGGCGTTTGTCTGCACAGTCAAAATCACGTCTTCCGTCATCTCCCAGATCAAATCGTGGAACGCGATCACCTCGAGGGTCACTGAACTGGCGCCGTTCGGAATCACCGCGGTGTTGTTCAGCGGCAAATAATCTGCGCCCGGCGTCGCCGTGCCGCTGATGGCCAGATAGACTGTCAAATCGCCGCCGGTGACGCCGCCGCGGGAAATGGTGAACTCGCCCGTGGTGTCGCCCTGCTCGGAAAGGGTGCCCACCGGCGTGGAGATTGACACGGTTGGCGCGTGGTCGTCATGAATGAAAAGTGTCGCGCTGCCCGGTGTGCCGACGTCGTAATTGAATTGATTGGTGAGCGAAACGGTCACTGACACGTCGCCTTCAAGCAGGCTGTTGTGCAGCGGTGTGACCGTGATGTCCGCTAAAGCGCCGCCCGCTGGAATCGTCACTGAATTTGTCAGCGCGACATAATCCGTCCCTGCTGCCGCCGTGCCGCTGACAGAGTAAATAACCACCAGATTGTGGGTCAAATCGCCATCGCGTTTGACCGTGAATCTCCCTGGTGTGGAAGGCTTGGCCGCCCCCGCCGTCGCGTAAACCGTCACGCTCACGAAGTCGTCCTCCAGAATCGTGACGGTCGCCGACGCCGGGCTGCCGGCCAGGTAAGCGGCGTTTGCCAGCAGGGTGACCACGACGGTCTTATCCTGTCCGACAGTCGTATCCCCAATGGGCTGAAATGGAATGGTCACGCTGCTTTGTCCCGCCCGAATCACCGCCACGCCCGGCAGGAGGGTGTAATCGGTTCCCGCGCTCGCGGTGCCGCCGACCGAGTAGTAAACCGCCAAATCGCCTTGGAGACTGCCGGCGCGGCTGAACACAAATTCGCCGCTGTCCATCCCGTTCTCGGAAATTTCCGGCGTCAGGGTTGCGACCGTCACCGCCGGCGTGACGGCTGAATTGTTCCCGAGGATCGTGATCGTTGCCTCGGCCAGAGGGGCCAGCGCGTACGAGGGAGTCCCGTAATTTGGATCATCCCCCAGCGTCAGCGTCGCGGTTTGCGGCCCGGTGACCAGCGAATTGTTGATGGCCTGGAAGGCGAAGGTCACCGTGTTGGTTCCCGCGGGAATCGTGACCGCCACATTGTTCGTCACCGCGGGATTCAGCGTAAAATCGCTTCCCGGTCTGGCCGTGCCGGAAAGATAAATCTGCACCGCCAAATCGTCGTTCGTATCGCCGGTGCGCGTGACTGTAAATAAATGTGTCGTGCCGTCGTTTTTAGCCACGGCGTTCGTGTCGACCGCTAGGTTGACCCTCGGCAGCGGCAGGCCGATGAAATCGGCGTCCGCGACGTCATTGGTGGGGGAAATCGGGTTCGACCAGTTGGTCGCGCTGACCAACGTGTAACCGAACTCAACGGCGTTCAAGCCAAGGTCGCCGGTAACATTGCCAATGAGGTAGCGCCCGTCGCTGTCTGTCCAGCCGCCTACGAAAGCTGACAAGCTGTTCGAGCCGTTGCTCACCAGCACGCCTTCGAGTGGCACTCCGTTGGTGTCCGTCACCCGGCCACTGACTCGATACCCACCGGAACTGCCGACGGTAAGCATGGTGTTCGCGCTGGCCTCCCCGCCTTTCATGTCGCTGACGACGCAGCGCACAACGTGCACGCCAGGGGCGGAAAAACTTTTTGAAATCCACGGCAGGTTGTTGGTGGAGAACGTTAAGTCATCGAACGACCACGCGTAGGCCAAAGGGTCGCCCTCGGGATCGGAGGCGGCGGCGTGCAAATGCACCAGCGTGCCCGGGGCGACGTTCGTTTGGTCCGCTTCGACGCGCAGCACGGGCGGTTGGTTGCCCGGAAACGCGCCGAGATTGACTTGCACGTCCAGCCACGGGTCGGCACCGTCGGCGCCGCGGGCCAGGGTGGTGAGGTGGACGCCCGCGGGGTTGTCGTTGAAAGTGCGGCCGACGACCAGAGCCGCATCATCGCGGGAGTCGCCGGTGAAAGTGGGCGACCCGGGCGTGGTGTCAATCAGTTGGGTGCCGCCGCTGCTTTGCGGCCAGGGTGACCAGTTCAACAACACCCCGGCTTGGAGCCACGGGTTGCCGGTGAAGAGCTGGCGGAACTCAAGCCAATAATAGCGCATGAAATCCTTTTGCACGGCGGCGGCGTAAAACCGGCCATCCACGCGCTTCCAATCGGGCACGTCAAACGGATAAATGCGATACACCCCGTTGCTGGCAATGACCTGCACCGCGTCGGCCTTCAGCCAATCCAGCTTGCCTTTGTGCGCCGCGTTGAACTGGTAAATCCCCGCCCCGCCGGCTCCCATCGTGTCGTAAATGTTGCCATATTCGAGGTTGGTTCCCGGCCCTACCATGCTGGCGTTGGTGATCGTGTCCCAAAAATTTGCGTGCCAAAGGCCGTAATTGTGCCCCAGTTCATGCGCCGTGACGCCGGTGCCCATGCTTTGCAGCCAGACACCCTTGCCACCGACGTACGCCAGCCCGCCGAACCCGTAACCGGGCACGGACGTGAACGCGACAATGTCGCGGTCGTAATTTTTTGTATCGTAACCGGCCAAGCGCGTCGCCTCGCGCGCATCGGCCAGCAGTTGCCCCGGGCCAATGGTCGCATACCAGGCCTTAAGCTGGGGCAGCGTCACCAGCGGCGCCACCGTCGGGTCGAGGGAGGTCAGGTCGTAGGAATTTTGCACATAATACGCGTCAACGCCGTTCATCGCCGAGTAAGCCGCCGTCTCGGAAATCGGCTCGGTCAAATCGTCCGGGAAATTCACGCGTATGTAGAGGAGGCGCTTCGGCCCGTGCGTCCAGGAATCATCCCTGGCCCCGCCAACCCCGGCGATGCCGCTGCCGCCGAATCCGCCTGCGCCGCTTTCGGCCAAGGCCCATTGCCGGTTCACCAGCTCGTAATGGTCCGTGCCGCAAAAGCAGAGAATGGCGCCCCCGCTCTCGGCGAAGACCGGCTGGTTGCGCCACGCCGCCGGCTGGCCGGACACCCCGCAGATTTGGTCGCTTGGGCGTCCGAGCTTTTGTGCCAGAGCCGAGGCTTCCTCAGGAGCCAAAACGCGGAGCGGGTCCGCCTGGAGCGCCAATTTGCCTTCGAGCGCGATGCCGTGCAACGGGATGGCGTTGTTGCAACTCTGCGTTAGCCGCCGGCCATAAACGAACGCCTGGTAATGGTTTGTGCCGAGCCTGACGCTGCGCAAAACCGCGCTCTGGCCAAGCTCGAAATCGGTTGCCACGGCCACGTTGAAATCGCCGCGCCCGTCCACCTGCTCCTCAAAAAAGCGGGTGACCTGCGGCGGGAGAGTCTGACGCCACCCAAACGGGACGGTTAGAGCAAGCGCGTTGGCGGGGTCGGCCTGGATCAACTCCAGCATCGCCTGGCGCCGCTTCCAGGCCAGGCGCTCACCTTCCACCACATTGGCCGTTGAGTTGGTGAACTGCTCCGCCCAGCGCGCAAAGTCATCGAAAACGGCTATGCCTTTTGTCGGCGCCACCGCCGCCGCCACTGCGTTGGTCGGCGAGGCGGTGTTGGTTTGTGAGGAGGCGCGGACTGGCGGAGCAGTAATAATATTTTGTGGCGTGAACGCCTGGCCTTTTGGCATGGCCGCAGTTGTCGGGGAGGAAGCCGGCGTCGGAGTAGCCGAAAACGGTCCGCGCCGGGAGAAATAAAGACCGGCGAGCGTCAAGACGCCTATGAGCGGCGCCAAAATGATTAAGCGCCTCAAGCACCACGCCCCTCCCAGACGTGCATGGCCATGCCCAAGGGCAACGGTTTCTCGCTACTCGGACGGGTGCCTTGGGGCACACTTTTTTTGGCGCTGGAGAGGGCCGCCGGCAGTAGCGTTGCGAGGAGGGCAATCAGCATCAGCAATTTGATCAAAATCCAGCCCCCTGGAATAGTGGCATGCTTCATGAGGACCCCTAAGGTTCTAATGCGTCAAATGGTTGCTACGCCTTATATATGGCTCTGCTCACAGCTTTGACAAGTGTGCGTTTCAGCGCACAGCCCCGTGACGGAAGTGTTCCAATTTTCCGCGTATTCCGCGTATTTCGCGGTTTTAATCCTTTTCTTAGGCGATGATTTGGGCCTTGATGAAATCCCTTGCTCGCCGGGCGCTCAGAAGCATAAGATGACTTCTGAAGCAAACTCGCATCATTTAGTTAATTGCACCCGCCCATTATGAAGAGATTCATTTCCCTCGTTGTTCCAGTCCTGCTGGTCTTGCCAGCCCAGGCCGAGTGGCAATATCCGCCCACAAAAACCGTCGATGTCTCGGACACATATTTCGGGAAGACGTACAAAGATCCTTACCGCTGGATTGAGAACATCAAGGACAAGGAGGTCGAAGCCTGGTTCAAAGCCCAGGCGGATTTGACAGATGGCTTGCTCGCCAAAATCCCGGGAAGGGACGCCCTGGCCGACGAATGGATGGCCTTGGACAAGCTCAAGCCCGCCTCATACGACTCAATCACCTACGAAAATGGCCGCGTCTTTTACAAGAAGACCCTGGGCGGCGAGAACGTGGGCAAGCTCTTCTTCCGCGAAGGCTGGAATGGCGCGGAGAAACCACTCTTCGATCCCAACACCTATAAAACCGGCGTGGTCACGACCATCCAAAGCGTTCTGCCCTCTTGGGACGCGAAATACGTGGTCATGGGCTTCTCTTCGGGCGGCGCTGAATACTCCGAGCTCCGCGTCTTGGACGTGGACCGTGGGATCCTCCTGCCCGAGAGCATCTATCCCTCCGTGGGACCCATTGGCTGGCTGAAAGACAACAAATCTTTCTTCTATGACATCGGCAAGGTCACCGACATCAAGAGCCTCGACATCGAACTGAACCGCAAAACCAAAGTCCACACGCTCGGCAAAGAGCTCGCCACGGACATCGATTTCTTCAGCAATGAAAGCTACCCGGACCTGGCCATCGCGCCCAAGGAGTTTCCCAACGCCTTCATTGATGAATCCTATCCCGATTACATCCTCGGTTTCCTGGGCACCGTGCAGGCCGAGTTCCGTATTTTCTATGCGCCCAGTTCCGAGTTGAAGGGCGGAAAGATCAAGTGGGAGCCTCTGTGCAAAGTCTCAGACAAACTGGTCCGCGGCCTCGAGTTCGACCGCGATCACGTTTACGCCGTCACTCATGCCGGCGCCCCAAAGTACAAGGTCGTTTGCACGAACGTAAAGCACCCGGACTGGGAACATGCTGAGACAGTTATTCCGGAGGCGGCGGACTCCGTCCAGTATATCGCCAAGAGCAAGCACTACCTCTTCGTCGTTTATTCCACTGGAGTTGTGGGCCGCATCGTCAAATACGATCTCGCCACGGGCAAGAGCGCGGAAGTCAAGCTCCCCGCTTCCGGCACCGTCCATATCAGTTGTCCGGATTTTAGGAGCGATCGCTGCATCGTGTACATCACCTCCTGGACCTCGCCGGTGACGATTTATGATTTCGATGCCGGCAAAGACACTTTCGCAAAAAGTATCTTCAACAGCGACGTCTCCTATCCGGGATTCGAAAAGCTGGTTTCCGAAGAAGTCGAAGTTCCCGGGCACGACGGCACCATGGTCCCGCTCTCCATCGTTTACAAAAAGGGAATCCCGCTTGACGGATCGAGTAGCTGCATCCTCACTGGCTATGGCGCTTACGGGATGAGTGCCAATCCCTACTTCAGCATTCGCAATTCCGTGGCAAACCGAGGGGTGGTGCTTGCTTTTGCTCACCCCAGAGGCGGCGGCGAAAAGGGCGAGGCCTGGTACAAAGCCGGTTACAAGACCACCAAGCCCAACACCTGGCAAGATTTCATCTCCTGCGCCGAGTACCTGGTGAAGAAGCGATATACCAGTCCTCAGAAGCTGGCGGGAACCGGCACCAGCGCCGGCGGGATTCTGATCAGCCGTGCGATCACCGAACGCCCCGATCTGTTTCGCGCCGCAATCTGCAATGTCGGCTGCGCCAACGCGCTCCGAATGGAATTCTCGGCCAATGGCCCGGTCAACACCCCCGAATTCGGCACCGTGAAAGATTCCGTTGAGTGCCAGGCCCTGTTCGAGATGGATGGCGTCCAACACGTCCAGAAAGGCGTGAAGTACCCTGCCGTGATGGCTGTGGGCGGATGGAATGATCCGCGGGTTACTGCCTGGGAGCCTGGCAAGTTCGTCGCTGCCTTGCAGGCGGCCTCAACCTCGGGTAATCCCGTTCTCATGAAAGTCAACTACGACAACGGCCACTTCACGGAGGAGAAAATTGTCACCTTCAAGAATTTCGCCAGCCAGACTGCATTCCTCCTTTGGCAGACGGGTCATCAAGACTTCCAGCCGGCGAAGTTAGACTAGCTGGATTACCGGCCACCAAGCGCATCCCTGGATCGCGCCGCGGCCGAAGATCTGGCTCGCAGGAATGACCGGGTTGTATGTGTTCAGCGTGGGGAGCGCACGCGCCTCGCGTGCCGTGTTCGGCGCCCTCGCCGAGCACACGGCAGACGCCCAGCCGGTGATGGCCTAACACGCCAAATGGGCCATCGAACAAATCTATGACCGCCAACAAAAAAAGATTGAGGAAACGGAATCGCCCGCCGCAAGAACGCCCGCGTTGGAGCGAGCAAGACCTGCGGCGCTTGCTCCGGCTCTATGGGAACACGCCGAACTTCATCATTGCGTGGCGCCTCAAACGCACCCTCCAGAGCATCGCTGCCAAGGCGCACAAATTGCGGCTGAACAAGGAACCAGAGCGGCTCGTGCGCATGGGCAGGGAAAACATTGCCCGCCGCTGGGGCAAGAAACGGTCATCGCGCCGGCCAGCACGCGCCTCCCGCACCCGCAGATCACCTGCGCGCCGTCCATGAATCAGCGGGTAAGGACGCTTTCCACAGCGTCCCTGATCTCTCCCTGTCCCGGTTTCCAAAGTGGGACGCTGTGGAAAGCGTCCTTACCGCCGCCGTTACTGGCCGGTTACAGCATATCGAATATCAGAATATCAGAATACGCCTTTTCCACTTGACCTCCTCGGGCCTTTGATCGGAGTCTAGCCGCGGTTTCAATGTCCAGACTCTCGCGCTACTCCCAGTCGCCCGCCTTAAACAAGTCGCCCAGTGGGTAGCGGAAGCCAGGTAGCAGGTCCTCCCCTTCGAGGAAGCCGCCGCTGCCGATGAGCTTTCGGCGGGTCGGTCCGCGGCAGACCTCTGCGAGTTGGGCGTCCGGATCAATGATCCACGCAAGCTGTGTGCCGCTTTCGAAGAAGTCCTTGAGCCGCTCGTCAATTTCGGCGCGGGTGTTATTTGGCGAAAGGATTTCCACGGCCAAATCGGGCGCGCCGGGAAAAAAAGCGCGTGTCGAGCGCTTGAAACCGAGCGCAATCAACCGTTCCCGGCTGACAAACGAGATGTCCGGCGCGCGGCAGTTCCGGTTCTTCATCCAGAAGCCCGTGCTGGAGTCCAGGACGGCTCCGGACCGTTTCGCCTGGACGAAAGTCCGCATCGCCGTCAACAACTCGGAGCAGATGTCACCGTGGAAGAAATCATTCTTGGGACTCCTAACCAGTTCGCCGTTGACGACTTCATGGACGTATCCGTCCTCAGGCAAAGACTGCAACTCAGACTCGGTCCAGATTTGCCCGGCAGGTTGGACTACAGCGCTCATAAGCCTACAGTAAGGCCGCCTGAGGCAACTGTCGAGCCTGTTCGGGCCTGTCAACAACAGGTCTTTTTCACTTGACCTCCTCTAGTAATTCATCGGACCCTAGCCGCGGTTTCAACGACCTGACTGCCCCACGCGCCGAGTCTCTCTTGGCGCTTGCCGGGAGCGGATGGTTTTCCTTCCACGCGGAAGGAGTGCGGGCTTGCGACAAATCGGTGTGTGGTCGTGAAGCCCGCCAATGCTCCGGTGCCTGCCCGAAAGTCGCGGATGCCGGGCGCTTACCTGGACTGACACACACCAAGCGAAACAGATAGAACCTATGATAACCAGACCTGCCCTTCGTGTCCTCGCCGGAACCGCGCTCTGCGGTGCAACGCTCACGCTCATTGCAGTCTCGGCGGCCCGCGCCGATCACTATTCAACCACCGTCCTTCAAGACCAACCGCTGGCCTATTATCGGCTCAATGATTCGCTCCAGCGGGCGAACGTCAACCGGAACAGTGGCACGTTGGGAGCAGCGGGGAACGCCACCAACATTAATGTCCATTCCGTCGCCGGGGCCATTGCCGGCAGTCGCAATGCTGCGCTCTACTTCGATTCCACTGCCAGAGCCATCATCCCCTGGAACGCTGCCCTCAACCCTGACGCGACTGTTTCGTTCACGGTCGAGGCCTGGTTTTATCCGACGAGCGACAAAGTCGTCGGGGCCTTCGTCGGCCCGGCGCCGATCATGAACAGGTATTCCGGCAACGTAACCAATCGTCAGGGCTGGGTTTACTTCCAGAGAAATCCCGATTCGTCGTACAGCAACGATGGTCAAACCGACGTGGGATGGAACTTCAGGACTTATACCGGCGTCGGCAGTCATGTCGGGATAGATCTCACCAGCCAGGTGCCCTACAAGCTGGGTCAGTGGCAGCACGTGGTGACCGTTTGGGATGGGGCTGCCCAAACTGCCTCGATGTATATTGACGGCGTTCTTGCGGGCACGACCAACATTGATTCCGGCGGTCATGCGGCAGATGGCACCGCTTATGTCGCCAACACCTCCGACCACGGCTCGGAGCAAGCCGTTAATGGGCCTGCAGGGTTTTCTATCGGCTCATATAACAACACCGAACTCGGCTCAAACCCATTCAGAGGCGCTGTGGATGAGGTCGCGTTCTACTCAAAAAAACTGACGGCCGCGCAGGTCCTCGCCCACTACCAGAACGCAACCAATGCCGCGCGTGGGACGAATTACGACGTGCTCATCCTATCGGACGGGCCGGTTGGCTATTGGCGGCTGGATGATCCTGTTCCCGGCCCGGATGTCGCAGTGAACATGGGTCTATTGCAGAATGCCGGCGTAGCCACTCACACCGCCGAGGTCAGACACCCTGGCCACAGTGCGCTGGCCGGCAGAACCGAGGATGGCGCCGCCGCTTATCACAATCGAAACGGAATGTCCACCACGACTATGCCGTGGGCGGCGGAGAATAACCCGGACTCAGGCACTCCATTCACCTTTGAGGCCTGGCTCAGGCCCTTGAGGGACGTTCAGGGCGGCAAGGCGCCGCTGAACAACCGCTACGTCAGTTCCGGCCACCGCACCGGCTGGGTCATTTACCAACGCAACCCCAATCTTACCTATCCTCCAAGCGAAGGCCATGGTTGGGCTTTCCGCATGTATGACGGCGTGACCGGCAGCGGGCAAGACGTGCTGACCGACACTGACTATGTCGTCGGCCAGTGGAGTCATTTAGTCGTAACTTGGGAACCTCAAACCGATAACGGCGATCCGGGCGTCAACGGGAATCATCAGTTTCAAGGCATATTAACAGCTTATTTCAACGGTGTGGCAGTCGCCTCAAACACTTTCGCACTTTACGCGGCAAACACCAATCCCACCGAGGACGCCACCCCCGCCGCTGATTTTGCCGTCGGTTCCTATAACGCCGCTTCGACCCTCGGCAATAATCCTTTCGAAGGGGACATTGACGAAGTCGCGCTGTACACCAACTACGTTTTGACGGCGGACCAGGTCCTGGCCCACTATCAAGCTGGGACTGACTCTCACCCCGCCACCAATTATGAGACCCTGGTTCTGAGCGCTTCGTACGACGGAGCGGGGACGCAGGCGCTTCAGCCGGCCACCTACCTGCGCTTCAATGAGCCGGCTTTCCATCCGGCGGCCAACAGCGGCAGCGGCGGTGATGTCGCCGATGGAACCCTGGTCCTCAACGCCAACCTCGCCGCCGGACCACAACCTCCGGCGTACGCGGGTTTCGACGCATCAAACGCGGCCTTGCACCTTGACGGCTTAAAACAGTGGGCGAGTCTGAACAATCCGTCGGGTCTGAACATCTCCGGCCAGATCACTTTGGAAGCCTGGGTCATACCCGACGCTGTCCAGGGCGATCCGGCACGGATCATCTCCCACGGGCCGCCTACCCTAAGCGATTTCCTCACCGCGCCCCCTGATGACGCGGTAACCAACAGCTCGGAAGTCTTTCTGCGCCTCGAAGGCGGCGGGGCCAATTATGTGGTTGGTTCCTCTGAATTTACTAATGGCATTGGCGCAACGACCTATAGCGCCAGTTACCCCGTTCCAGCGGCTGATTTGGGTGGTAGCAACTGGGTGCACCTGGTTGGCACTTACGATGGCGCCAATTGGAAGCTCTACCGCAATGGCACGCCGGTTGCCACCAATGCCGCCGCCGTCGGCGCGCTGACGGTAAGCAACGGTGATTGGGCCATCGGTGCCACAGGTAATGGGTGGGCAGATAATTTCGCCGGTGCCGTTGCGAAGTCGCAATCTATGACCACGCGCTTTCCGCTGGCCGAGTGGCAGCCCACTATGCCGGCGCCACTTCTGCTCCGCTCCTTACCATCACGCGCTCAGGCAACAGCCTGATCCTGAACTGGTCCGCAGGCACCCTTCAGCAGGCAGATGATGTGACTGGCGCTTACACTAATGTGGCCGGCGCGAGCGCGCCCTCTTATCCGGTAACGCCCAACCAAACAAAGAAATTCTACCGCCTAGTACAATAGTGCCGATGACCAGACAACTTACCCGCCGGAATTTTGTAACCACCGCCAGCCTCGGTGCGCTGGCAACCCCTTCACTGCTGGCCCTGGCCCAGGCGCCGCAAATCCGCGCCAGCCGTCCCGCCAAACCCGTCGTCGTGTCTGCCGCCAATGGCAACAAATCGAAGGACGCGGACGGCCTTACCTGCGTCGCCAGGGCCTTCAAGATGATTACCCAAGGGGCAGACGTGCTCGACGCCGTCGTCGCCGGCGTGAACATTGTCGAACTGGACCCGGAGGATTCCAGCGTCGGTTATGGCGGGTTGCCGAATGCGGAAGGCGTGGTGCAGCTCGATGCCTCGGTCATGCACGGGCCGCTCAAGCGGGCCGGTGCCGTCGCCTGTATTGAAGGGGTGCGAACCCCTTCGCTGGTTGCCAGGAAGGTGATGGAAGAAACCGACCATCATCTCCTGGTCGGCAAGGGCGCCCAGCAGTTTGCCCGGAACATGGGCTTCAAAATCGAGGATGACCTGAACACCGAGAAATCGCGCAAGCTCTGGCTCGAATGGAAACGGCGAACCGACCCCGCCCACTACCTTGATCCGAAGACGCGCGCCGAAGCGTGGCGGCGCGCAGGGCGGGCCATGATCGCTGAAGGCTTGATTGAACCCGAACACTTTTACGGCACGATCAACTGCAACGCCGTCAACGCCAAAGCAGAGGTCTGCGGCGTCACCACCACCAGCGGGCTGGCCTGGAAGATTCCTGGCCGGGTTGGAGATTCGCCGATCCTCGGCGCCGGGCTTTATGTGGATGGCGAGGTCGGCGCGGCGGGCTCCACTGGCCGGGGCGAAGCCAACCTGTTTTCGCTCGGCTCGTTTCTGATCGTCGAAGCCATGCGCAACGGGCTGGCGCCCAAGGACGCCGGAATGGCGGCGTTGAAGCGCGTGGTGGCGAACACCATAGAGAAACGGCTCCTAAATGCCCGTGGGCGCCCCAACTTCAACGTGGTGTATTACGTTCTCAATGCCAAAGGAGATTACGCCGGAGTTTCGTTGTATGAGTCGGAGAAGCACCCCGTCCAATACGCCGTGTGCACCGAAGCTGGGCCGCGCACCCTCCAGGCGGAGGCGCTCTTCCCCGGCACCCCAGACGGCTGATCGCATGACTACGGGACCACAGGACTACGGGACTACATGACTACGGGACCACAGGACTACGGGACTACGGGACGAAACAAAAGTGAGGTAACTCTTCAGATTCAGAGTGTGTCCGAAAAATCCACTCCCTCTCCTCCCCGCTTATCATTACCCACAAGTCCGGGATGCCATTGAAGGCAATCCCAAAGGGATTGTGTCCTGCAGCCCAGGGTTGCGACCCCACTCTTTCCGACAACCCTTGGCCATTAATACAACCCAAATGCTTACAATGCGCCACCGCCGTATTGATACCCCTGTCCAGAAAGAGCGGGGGAGCTACCCTGGGATATCGTGCAACCCGCGTCTCAACCCCAACGGGGTTGTGGCGGCGCTCGGCACCCACGCACACAACCCTCTTGGAGTTCCTCTTGGGGGGTGTTGGAGGCGTAAACCCGTAAGGAGGTGCATAAACGTGGGTTGTTTTTGAGTTCCAACCCGTAAGGTAACCCGTAAGGAGGCGTAAGGAAGCCGTAAGTCCCAAGACTGC
>Ga0137384_10001429_pt1 | contig 19036 bp, 12 predicted proteins | sample SagtaG_2_FD_104922 | JGI IMG/M metagenome (GOLD analysis project Ga0137384, IMG submission 104922) | Vadose zone soil microbial communities from Sagehorn Ranch, Mendocino, California, USA - Sage2_R_60_16 metaG | ecosystem: Environmental > Terrestrial > Soil > Vadose zone | place: USA... | reverse complement strand
GTTCAAGCGCAACCAATTCGGCGGCGCGATTGGTGGACCCATCATTAAGAATCGTACGTTTTTCTTTGCCGACTTCGAAGGCATTCGACAATCAAAGGGCATCTCATATTTGACTACTGTACCGTCCCCTGCGGCACGGGCCGGGCTGCTATGTTCGATTCCACAAGGCCCACCTAACCCTTGCACAACCACTCAGCTGCCAGTCGGCGCGAATACAGATGCCAACGGCGTGGACCTTGCAGCAGCGGCATATCTGCCCTTCTTTCACATGCCCAACGGAGACATCATCGGAAACGGAGACATTGGGCAATACACCTTCGCTGGTCAGCAGGTCGTCAACGAGAATTTTCTTACAGCCCGCATCGATCACAAATTCACGGACAAGGATGCTCTTTTTGGCACCTACGTATTCGACCGAACGCCTTACTCAGCTCCGGATGGAGTAAATGATGTCCTGCTCGGCAACCTGTCGGCAAGACAAATTTTCGCACTGGAGGAGACACACATTTTCAGTACGGGCTTCGCGAATTCGGTGCGCCTTGGGTACAACCACGAGACCGTTAACAACAATGAAGGCCTGGCGGCGATTAATCCGTTGGCAACCGATACGGCTCTCGGCATTTTCGCGGGCAGGACTTCGACTCAGGTCTTCATCTCCGGGGTTACACCCTTTTTAGGTGGAGTGGGCGGAGAATCCACGTATTTTTACCGGTGGAATTCATTCCAGCTCTATGACGACGCTTTTATCACGAAGGGTACCCATACCATCAAATTCGGCTTCGCGGTCGAACCCATGCGGCTCAACATCCGAGCCCTCTCCGATCCCAATGGAATTTTTAAGTTTGGGTCGTTGAGCGAGTTTGATGACAATGGAAACTTCGTCCGCAGCACCTTCCTGCAGAATATTCCCAGTAGATTTCAAGGAGGCATCGCCAGCAGTCTTTCACCGCGCAATCTTCGCACAACCCTGTTTGGTGTTTACGTGCAGGATGATTGGCGATTGCGACCCGGCCTGACGCTTAATCTGGGTCTGCGTTATGAGATGAACACCATGCTGACTGAGGCCAGTGGCAAGCTCTCCAACTTAAGGAACATCACGGATGCCACACCCCATCTCGGCGACCCGTTTTTCAACAATCCCACGCTGAAGAATTTTGAACCGCGCATCGGTTTCGCCTGGGATCCCTTCAACAATGGCAAGACGGCAGTCCGAGGTGGCGTAGGAATGTTTGACGTTCTGCCGCTGCCTTATCAGTTCACCCTGCTCACCACGTTGGCAGCTCCCTTCTTCCAATACACTTCGATCAAAAATCCCGGGAATGGCACGTTCTTTTCGGGGATTACGTCCTTTCCAGCCAACAAATTGCGGGCAACATTTATCGAGCCTGACCCCAAACGAAATTACGTCACACAGTGGAACCTCAATGTGCAGCAGGAGCTTACCCCCAACTTAACCGGAATGATCGCGTATGTGGGATCGCGCGGTATACATCAGCCCTTCCGCGTGGATGATGCCAGGATGGTGCTACCGACCAAGACCTCCGCCGGATATGTTTGGCCATTTATTTCAGATCCGGCTGATCCCGACTTTGGCGCCGCCTTGGACCCGTTCAATACCAACTACGGCTCGATTCGAGGACTTTGGTACAAGGGGCACTCCTATTTTGATGCGCTGGAATTACAGATGGTCAAGCGCATGAGCCACGGCTTTCAGGTGCAAGGTGCATTTACGTGGGGAAAGAGCATAGACACCAGTTCGGCCACCATGGCGGGGGACGCGTTCGGCAACTCGATCTCCAGCCTCCATTGGTTCGATTTAAGCTTGGGGCGCGGACTGTCTGATTTCAATATCGGCCGCACCCTAGTGGTGAATGGCACATGGGAAGTCCCGTCACCTAAATCTTTGTCAGGACCAGCAAAATGGGCGCTGGATGGATGGCAGTTAGGCCTTATTTTTCAAGCCAGCGATGGCGTCCCCTTTACGCCCACTTGGGGCACCGGCGACGATCCGGCGAATACGGGCAGCAACGACGATTGGGCTTTCCCCAACCGGCTTGGCGGTTCGGGATGCAACACGCTCACGAATCTCGGCAATCCTGCCCACTACATTAAAACTGAGTGCTTCTCCGTTCCAACAGCACCTAACCTGGCCTTTTGGAATCAGTACTGCGACCCGCTCCCACCGAGCCTGGGGGGCACTCCGGTAGACCCAAATTCATTGTTGTGCTTCAACTTGCGCGGCAATGCCGGGCGCAATATTTTGATTGGTCCGGGCTTAACTAACGTGGACTTCTCCGTGTTCAAGAACAATTACATCAGGAGAATCTCGGAGAATTTTAACGTGCAGTTCCGCGCTGAGATTTTCAACATCCTCAACCATAGCAATTTCGCACCGCCAACCACGCCGGACAACACCGATATTTTCGACTCCACAGGGTCTCTAAGCGATGTGGCAGGTCAGCTATCACGAACCACAACTACGGCGCGGGAAGTGCAGTTCGCCGTGAAGATAATCTGGTAATCGACGATATGGTAGTCAAGGACACGCAACAAATTCCTCAGGAGAGAAGATGAAGAAAGCGTACATGATGTTTCTGGCCATCCTGCTTTTATTCACCATGGGTGCTGCGCCCGACAAGGGAAAACCACTTACGCTGATCCAGACCTTCAAGCTACCCGCGGAAATTAAGGGTAGGTTCGACCACTTCGGGATCGATCTCAAAGGTCATCGGCTTTTCGCTACTCCAGAGGATTATCACGCTCTCCTTGTTCTTGATTACCGAACCGGAAAAATACTTCAGACTGTACACGGTATCGAAAAACCGCATGCCGTGGTTTACCGCGACGACATTGATCGCATTTATGTGACTGACGGCGAAGCCGGCGTGGTTAGGATCATCGATGGGAAGACTTACAAGATCCTCAAAAGCGTTCCGCTCCAACTCGATGCTGACGCAATGAGCTACGACCCCGCAACCAAACTTCTCTATATTGTCAGCGGCGGCAAGGACGTCAAGATGTCTTATTCCACGTTGAGCGTCGTGGATTCGACAGCTGGAGAGAAACTTGCGGACATCAAAGTCGAAGGCGACACTCTGGAAGTCATGGCTCTCGAGAAGGCGAGCCCAAAGCTTTACCTTAACAACCGTGCCAAGAACGAAGTGCCGCTGATCGATCGCGAAAAGCGCACTATCCTAGAAACTTGGCCGGTCACTTTAGGAAAAATGAACGTGTCCATGGCGTACGATGAGGCGAATCATCGTCTCTTTGTAGGCTGTCGCAGTGGCCACATTGTGGTTTTTGATACTCAGACGGGCAAAGAACTACAAGCGCTGAAGATTGCGGAAGGTATTGATGACCTTCATTTCGACGTTCGCAGCAAGCTTCTAATTGCCGCCTGCGCAGCGGGAGAGGTCGACATCTATCAAGAAGTTGATCCCAATCACTATCAGTCGCTCGGGCAAATTCCATCCCGACCTGGCTCCAGAAACGGTCGGCTGGTGCCTGAACTGCATCGATACTTTTTGGCAGTTCCCGAGCATGAGGGCGCGAACGCTGAGATTCGGGTCTTCAGACTTCAGTGACGCTGGCGAGCTTAAGCTAACGTCGGGCCGTTGCCCGGAAGTTCGTTAGAGGGTCACAGTTCAGGGCTTACTGTTTCTCTGACGTGGCTGCAGCCAGTATTCGAGGTCTCATTACTTCATTTTCCCGGACGTCATCTCTGGCGATCTGAACAATGAAACGGCTGCCCTGACCCTCAACACTAACCACCCTGATCTCGGCATTGTGTGCACTGCAGATGGATTTCACAATGGCGAGACCCAGGCCGGCGCCTCCGGAATCCCGGGAACGTGCTTTGTCGGCACGATAGAATCTTTCGAAAACGTGGGGAAGAGCTTCCGCAGAAATCCCCACGCCGGTGTCTAAAACCTCCAGCAGTGCGCCCCCTTCGTTTGCACGGACAGCAATGGTTACCCGTCCGCCAGCGGGGGTGTACTTGATAGCATTGTCGGTAAGATTGACGATTACCTGCTTCAACCGCGCCTGATCCCCTTCGATCCAGACGTCCTGGCTGACGTCACAACGAAGCGAAACCGACTTCTCCTCTGCCAGAAGTCGCATCTGATCGGCGGTCGAACTGGCCAACTCGCCTAAATCGAGCCGAACTTTTTCAATACGTGCTTCACCCGCATCCAGGCGCGAAATGATGAGCAAGTTTTCCACGATCCTGGACAACCGGTGCGTCTCTTCCAGCGCACTCCCGATCTGGTCAACTATTTCGGCTGGAAGGCGTGGATGCTGCACGATTCCCTCCAGTTCTAACTGAAGGATGGTCAAGGGCGTCCGTAATTCGTGAGAAGCGTCGGCGGAGAAGCGCGCAATGTGCTGGAATGCATTTTCCAGGCCCGCAATCATGTGATTCAGGGAGATAGACAAACGTTCAAGCTCGTCTCCTGTCTTGATTACTGGCAAGCGCTCGCTCAGATTGGTGGAGGTTATACCTTCGGCGTGCCGGGTAATGTCCGCCACCGGGGTAAGAGATTTTCTCATTAGCCAATAACCACCCACTACTGCCAACGAAACGATCAACGGCATGTAAACAGCCAGCGTCTCTGACAATCCATGCAAAACATCTTCGATTCGTCGATCAGATAACCCACTCTCGATCCAATACTGAGTCCCGTCCGAGTTAGTTAGCACAATTCCCCCAATGACTAATCGGTAGCCATCGGGCGTTTTTACTTGTCTCGAATAATCCTTTTGCCGTTTTTCCTGAGGCAATGGAACACGCGAAGAATCGAAACTGTTGTCTTTGGGTTCTCCTGAAACATATACGGTGCTGCCGTCGGCTCGAGTGATACGAAGAAAGTAGCCATTGACTTCTGGCGCATAAGCTTCAGTGATCTCCCTGGAAAGCCACTCTGCTCCCTTAGTAGGATAGCCAGCAAATAGCTGCAATCCCATGGAACGAGAACGTTCGATAAGCGTTCTCTGCAGTTCTGAGGTGAGATATCGCTCGAGGCCGAGATAGATCGACACTCCAAAGACCAGCAAGGCGCCGGCCAAGAGTCCCGCATACCAGGCGGTTAATCGAAAACGAAGGGAGTGAGTGTTCACGATTGCTCCGCACCGCTGATGGCATAGCCAACGCCCCGAACCGTCTTGATCAGTTTGTGCTCATGAGCATCATCAACCTTGTCGCGAAGATGGCGGACATAGACATCCACAATATTGGTGATACCGTCAAAACTTTGATCCCAGACATGTTCAATAATCATGGTGCGGGAGAGAACTCTGCCGGCATTCGACATCAGATATTCCAGTAATGAGTACTCCTTTAACGTGAGGTCAATCCGTTTGCCAGCTCGTCTTACTTGTTGCGAAAGACGATCAAGTTCCAGGTCTTCCACTCTGACGCTGCTGCTCCGGTTTACCGAACCGCGTCGCAAGAGTGCTTTCACTCGCACCAAAAGTTCGGCAAATGCAAAGGGCTTGGTCAAGTAATCGTCAGCGCCAGCCTCGAAATTACCTACTTTGTCAGACACCGCATCTCGCGCCGTCAAAATCAGAATAGGCACATCCGAGTCTTTTCCGCGGATACGGCGCAAGACTTCGGTGCCGTCCATGACGGGCAACATTAAGTCCAGAATAACCAGATCATAGTCGTACGTATTCGCCATTTCGAGCCCACTCTTGCCGTCATTCGCCACATCGACTGCAAAGCGTTCAGCGGCCAAACCGCGGGCAACAAAACGCGACACTTTGGGCTCGTCTTCTACCAACAGGACTCGCATCTTCGACCTCGCTCTCTCCATATATATGAAGAATGCAGGACATGAATACTACATGAACCAAAGATTAAAGTTCGTTCAGCACTCCGATATGACGCGATAGCCGCGGGGATGGCTGGCGGCGTTGTCGCGTGCTTGTCTGAACAACATTTTACCTGGCGTTCATGGCACGTTAATTTGTTTCGGCTACCTAGGATGATATGCAAGTTCATGTCATTAAAGGTCAGACTCTATTTCTCGTTTCCCATGCCATGCACTGCGAGGTGGTTGTGCCAGTCTTTATGCGTTAATTCCCTCAAAAAATCTCAATCGTTTACCTTGCGCTGAGCGGCGGAAGGGGAGTGACCGAACTTGGCTGAACAGCGTCCAACACATATTCGGTGGCGAATCCTGTCGATTGTGACCTTGATTATGGTGGCGACGGCGCTCGGCCGTCTGAATCTAGGCATTGCCGGTAAGTACATTCAGGATGAGTTTAGTTTCACCAACCAGACTATGGGGTGGATTCTCGGGGCGTTCAGTTTCGGATATGCCCTCTTTCAAATTCCCTGTGGTTGGGCGGGCGATCGTTTTGGTCCGCGTACGACGCTGACTTTTGCCCTATTGTGGTGGTCAACTTTCACCGTTCTGATGACCTTCGTTGCTTCATTCGTCCACAGATCGTGGTGGTATCTCGCCTGGGCCTTTGCCATTGTCCGATTTTTTACTGGCGCCGGAGAGGCTGCGAGCTATCCCAATGCCAACAAGATAGTCGCCTCCTGGACGGCAAAGGAGGAACGCGGCATTGGAAGCAGCTTACTGCTGGGCGGAGTTGGCGCAGGAGGCATTTTTGCGCCAATTCTGCTATCCAGAGCCATCGAGCGATGGGGATGGCGTTTTTCTTTCCTTCTGTGCGGTCTGCTCGCCGTGACGATCGCGCTGATTTGGTTTCTGTACTCCACCAACCGGCCGGAGGAACATCGTGCCGTCAACTCCGCTGAACTGAATCTGCTGGGATCAACGTGGGGCGACAACGGCCATCATTCATTTCAGTTAAAAGGCACGCCGTGGGGCAAGATTTTTTCCAGCAAGTCGGTTTGGGGACTGATCTTGAGTTATTTCTGTCATGGTTACACGCCATACATTTTTTTTACTTGGTTTTTCATTTACCTTACGCGCGTGCGAGGCCTAACCGTCACAAGGGGCGGCTGGTGGGGTTCGGCTCCGTTTATCGCCATGACAGTGATGGCGCCGCTCGGAGGATGGCTTTCCGACAAGGCTGTGGCCCGCTTCGGCCGGCGCCATGGACGCCGAAGCACCGTGTGGATCGGCATGACTGCTTCCGCCCTCATGCTTCTTGCGGGTGGTCGCGCGTTAGGAGATACCTCAGCCATTTTGCTGCTGGCCCTTGCGGCGGGGTTCAGCAGCTTCGCTGCGCCGAGCTGGTGGGCTAGTTGCATTGATATGTCTCCGAATTATTCGGGATCATTGTCTGGTTTGATGAACACGTGTGCCAACATTGCCGGTGGCATTGCACCGATTCTGACCGCACATTTGGTGACCACATTTGGCTGGACCACAGCGCTGGATGTCGCGGCATTGGTGAGTTTCACCGGCGGGGTCATCTGGTTGGCGGTGGACGCCAGCGACAATATTGAAACCGATGCGGAATCCAGATTCAGGGAGGCGGGAGCAATCTAGTTTTGTTTCGATTGGCACTTGTAAGGAGGCGTTCGTGAAGAGAATGACGACCGTGTTTCGCGAGATGTTGGAGAGCCCGGAAATTATCCACGCACCGATTGCCTACGATCCCTTGACCGCGAGAATTGCGGAGCAGGTCGGATTTCGAGCTCTAGACTTAGGCGGCTATGCTTTGGGGGCGAGCTCTTGTGTGCCGGAACCGCTTCTCAGTCTCGAAGAGGTCCTGATGGCAACGCGCCGCATCACGGCCGCAGTGTCCATTCCCTTGATGGTGGATGGCGGCGCCGGCTACGGGGATCCGGTTCACGTAATTCGAACCATTCAAGAGCTCGAACGCGCCGGCGCCGCTGCCGTCCATATTGAAGACCAGGTTTATCCAAAGCGTGTGCACTACCACAAAGGTCTTGAGCACGTGATTCCAGCCGAGGAAATGTGCGAAAAGATTCGCTACGCAGTGCGAGCTCGCCGTGATCCGGACTTCGTAATCGCAGCCCGGACCGACGCCATGATTTCAGATTGCTTCGCTGAGGGCATTCGTCGAGCCAACATGTATGCAGAAGCTGGAGCCGATATGGTGATGCTTTTCCCCAACACGATTGAAGAAGCATGCAGAGCTCCAGTTGAGGTACGTGCACCGCTGATCTTTGTCAACAGTGAAGGGAATCGATTCGGAAGGCCGATTTTTTCGATAACAGAGCTTCAAAGTATGGGCTACAAGATGGCCAATGATGCCATCAGCGCCATCATGGTCACCTTCAAAAGTGTAAAAAACCTATTCTCGCGTCTTTATGAAACCGGCCGTACAGGCATGGACCAATCGGTCTTCATTAAGGTGCGCAAAGAGGTCGAAGATGCCATCGGACTTGAGCAGTTTTATCGGGTCGAAGAAGAGACTGTGGAGAGGAAAAACTAGAACAATGTCTGATCGTTCAACTGTTTGATCCTGTCTTTTAGAAGGGACTTCACAGCGTGGACCAAATCTCTCCAGTCGTCGAACCTGCAAAAATCCAGAACACGAACTTAGTTCCCACGCGGGTGCGCTGGCATGTGGTTACGCTGATGGCGATCATGGCAGGCCTGACCTATATCGATCGGCTGAATCTCGGCATTGTCGGCAAGTACGTTCAAGAAGAATTCGAATTTGATTCCCAGACCATGGGCTGGATCTTCGGTGCATTCAGCCTTGGTTATGCCGTATTTCATCTTCCTGGTGGATGGCTGGCAGATCGCTTCGGAGCACGTCGCGTTTTAACAGGAGCGATTCTGTGCTTTTCTATTTTTACGGCGGTCACCGCGATTGCGCCGAGCCTGCCGGTCCTGGGATTACTTGGAGCGGCATGGTCATTTGCCATCGTCCGCTTCGTCATGGGGCTTGGCGAGGCGGCAGCCATTCCAATTGGCAACAAGATGATGGCGTATTGGCTGGGAGAGAAAGAGCGTGCATTCGGAACCAGCATTTTTCTGGCTGGAGTTGGAGCAGGAGGCGTCGCCGCACCCGTTCTTGTTGGCTGGATGATTAGACAGTGGGGGTGGAGGGCGTGCTTCTTGCTGTTAGGAGCTGCTGGAACAGCTTTGGCGTTTCTTATCTACAAATACGTGACGAATCGTCCGGAAGAGCATCCGGGCGTCAATGCAGCAGAGCTCGCCGGTATCCGTTCCCCTTCAAAAATTGGACCGACTCCAAACCATGGCGTTGTGGTCAGCAAAGTTCCGTGGGGTCACGTTTTTTCAAGTCCCTCGATGTGGGGACTGATGATCAGTCATTTTTGTTTGGTATATCCGGTCTACATTTTCGTGACCTGGTTTTTTATTTATTTGGTACGCGTACGCGGTGTCGCTATACCAAAAGCAAGTCTGTGGACATCGGCGCCCTTTATAGCCAATTTATTTATGGTTCCCCTTTGGGGATGGCTCTCTGACCGTGCGACGGAAAAGTTTGGCAAGCGGCGAGGGCGAAGGGCGACCGTGTGGCTAGGCGTGGCCTGTTCCGCAGGCCTGCTATGGTCGGGAAGCCATACAGCAAATAACACGCTGGCTATCGCACAACTAGCGGCTGCGGGAGGACTCAACTTCGCCGCTTCTTCTGTTCTATGGACTACATGCAATGACATTGCGGCAAAGTATTCAGGGTCGATTTCCGGGCTTATGACTACCTTTGGCAGCTTGGGCGGATGGTTGTCGCCGATCTTAACCGCTGCTATTGCGACGCGATTTGGTTGGACCTACGCTCTGGATTTTGCGGCGTTGGTGACTCTGGTCAGTGGTTTCGCATGGTTCCTGATAAACGCTGACCAAGCCATAGATTAATCACCAAATCAGTTTCAGGCCGAGCTGTACCTGGCGCGAAGGGGTTTGGGTCGAGTTGATCAATCCGGCGCCAGACACCGGATTTCCCAGCTCATCGAAGACCGCATGGTGATCGAGAGGCGGAGCAAAATTCGCATGGTTGAAGGCATTAAAAATCTCTACTCTTGGCTGTGCATTAAAACGATCCGCTATTTTCTTGATGTAGGTATTCTTCAAGACCGACAGATCGAAATTCGAGACTCCCGGGCCGATGATAGAATTTCGCCCGGCGTTGCCGCGTAGCGTGGCCGGGCTGGGAAATGAAAAGCATCCCAGCTTGAGGTAGTCGGCAGGATTCCCGGCATTTATAGGGTTGTTGCACGTTCCGCCGGTGAGACGAATCGGTACGTCATACGGATCAGAGCTATTCAGGCCCAAAGGATCGCCACCGATGATGACCGTGAATGGAGAACCTGTGCTGGCCTGATAAGTGCCCCCAAGCTGCCATCCGCTGGCTAGCGATCGCTCAATCCCTCGGAACGATGCAGGTGAAGGAATTTCCCAGGTAAAACGGACCGAAAGGTTGTGTGCGATGTTGAAATCGGAAAGTCCGCGATTGAGCCGAAGGTCAAACCACGGCAAGCTTGCGATGGAGTTGGCAAATTGATCGCCGGCGATAGTTGCCGAACCTGTGTCAATGCTTTTCGCCCAAGTGTAAGAAGCCTGGGCTTGCACACCATGCGCAGTCCTTCCTTTGAGCTGTAACTGAAGGGCGTCGTAGTTCGAGTCGCCACGCCACATGAGAATGTCGAGCCGGCCGACATTCGGATTCAGCTTCTGTCCACCGCTGGCAGGCCACAAGTATCCTGCGGGCGTAAGTTGGGGGAGCACAATGTTACCGTCATCGACACGGAAGGGTTGATGCACGCCGCGTGAACCTACATAGCCTATTAATGCAGTCGAATTCTTGGTGGGGTCAAGCTCAACGTTGAGGTTCCACTGCATCACGTAATTGCGCGATGGATCAGGTTGAATATAAATATTTCGCAGCGTCTTCGGATCCGCGGAGGACAGCGACACCGCCGTGAGCGGAAATGAGTTTGCCGGGAGATTCGTGGGGGTGCCAAGTTGAAAAAACGGAGCTGCGAACAACGACAACAGCTCAAATTCGTAAGGCAACGGAAGGACATCGAACATCCCAAATCCAGATCGGACGGCGACCTTTCCGTTTCCTAACGGATCCCACGCCAACCCAAGTCGGGGCTCGAAGTTGCGCAAAGTCGGGTTAGAAAAATATGGGTCGCCAAGGTGGGGAAGAGGATCTGTCAGGTGTCGCAACGTGGCGAGCCTTCCATGCCCGTCCGTGGGGACAGTTGCCATCTCGTATCGAATTCCAAGGTTCACGGTGAAATTTCTATACCATCGAAAGTCATCTTGGGCGTAGGCGGCGGCAACGGTTTGCCGTAGTCCTCGCGGGGAAATTGTTCCCGGCAGCCCGATATCCAGCGAGTAAGGCCGGTTCACAAGAAAATCGGAAATTGACTTAAACGTGAACACCCCATTTGGGTTGCTTTCCGCCAGCATGTTGTTCCGTATGCGTTCGAGGGAGAGTCCGAACCTTAACGAATGGTTTCCCGTGGTGAGTGTGATGTCGTCGTACGCCTGAATCGAGTTCCAATGAAAATTGAAAACCGAGTTCGCACCTAAACCTCCCGCAAAATCAGTGAGCTCGAGTACGCTGATTCCGCCCGCAGTATGCCCGGAAAGAAATCCCAGCGACGCATCGCCTGCCAATGGGTTGATTGCAACCGGGGTTTGTCCCAACAAGGCAACGACTCTATTGAATCCGAGTCGAAAGGAGTTGACTGTTTGAAGCCCGAAAGTGTGGCTCTCCAAAAGAGTAAAAAGCTGCCGCCTGCTTTGTACGCCGGTCAATTTGGTGTCGAGTTTATCGGGTTGGATTGTGTTTGCAGTGTCGAAGACGTAGGTCCCGGAGAGGTTGTCGTGCTCCCTAAGTTTTCGATCCAGGCGGGTGGTGAAGTAATTCTCTCCCGTGACCTGTTGACCTGAAAATGTGAAGATCCCCGTGTCGCCCGGAGGTAGAATTCTGCCATTGGGTAAGGGATAGAACGCCAGGTAAGGCGCAACCTGTGAATCGACTGTAACGTTGCCCGATGAAAGCTGACCGCTTCGGGCCGGTAGTGAAAGAACTGTATCCACCTGGGTGGTGCCCAACGACTGTCGGAGTCCTTCGTAATTAGCGAAGAAGAAAGTGCGATCTTTTTGAATTGGCGCGCCTGCGGAGGCTCCGAACTGATTGCGGCGGAATGGTGGCTTTGTCATGTCAAAAAAATTGCGCGCGTCCAGAGCACTGTTGCGTAAAAACTCATACACGGTGCCATGAAACGCACTGCTTCCAGAGCGCGTTACGGCATTGATAACTCCTCCGGAGGACCGACCGTAGGTAGCAGGATAGTTGCTCGTGACGACCGAGAATTCCTCGACAGCGTCGGCGCCTAAATCGAGTCCCAGAACACTGCCCGGCGCCGCATTCGCATAGTCGTTGATGCTAATGCCGTCCAGCAAATAATTGTTTTGCTGTGGGCGTCCGCCGGAAACACTGATCTGCGCTCCAAAGCCACGCTGTCCCCGGCCAGAACTGGTATTGGTGGCATCAGGCTGGGTGCGAACCGACGAGACTCCCGCCTGCAGCGTGGCAGCCTGCGTCCAGTCACGCCCGTTTACCGGCATGTCGCGAACAGTTTCTGAGCTCACCACTCCACCCATAGAGGATGTCGCAGGCGTTTTTTGACTAGGCTGATTGTTAGCGGGTTGCAGCGTGAGGTTAACCACACTCTGGTTTCCACTCGTAACTGCGATAGTGGCGGTCACACTCGAGAATCCGGGCATGGAAGCACTGACTGAATAATTCCCCGGTGGGAGATCTGACGCGGAAAAGAAGCCGCGTACATCGGTGGTGACTGATGTGGTCGCGTTTGTCGTCAGGTTTTTGATTGAGATATGAGCATTGGAAACTGGTGCACCAGAGGGGTCTGTGATCGTGCCATGAAGGCCACCAGCTACCTGGGCTCCTGTCCAAGGAGAAAAGAGTAAGAGCACTCCGAAAGCTAGCATTGTTCGGAATTTCAAGTGTCTACAGCCTTAGCGAAGCATAAATCGATTGCAAGCCTGCAATCTTATCGAGCGATGATCTCTTAGCAAGGTTATTCGACATGTCGTCAGCGAGCGGTTTACACGTCGGCCAGCTAAGCGTCCCGCCGGCTTTTGGGGAGGGCCGAACGGCTGACAGTACAGCCGGCGCTACCCGAACCTTTACTTCAGCATGGTGGTCTCGCAACATTAAATTGGACAGAACGCTGAATGAAAGTTTGTTCAGGAAGTTACGAGGTAAACGCGCTTACTTTTCAGATCCAGCTTTTTCCAGGAATCGCTGCGAGCGCGGAACGCCACTCTGAATGCCATTTCATATTGGATTCAGAATGTCTTAATGTGCCATAGCTATAGTCAGGCGGTTGTTGCCGCTCTTACTTGCGTCCTGTAGGCACCGCGCCTACACGGGAGCGCGAGCCCGAATGAACTCGTCCTTAATTTCCAGGAGGATCGTGTGAACAAGGCTCTTATACTCTTTGTGGCGCTGGTTTTTGGCTTAGTGGGCACCAGTCGAGCCGAGAATTCCGTGGGGAAAAAGGCGCATGGTACGAATGCCAAAGTCGCTGTAGGGAAAGCTCCCCTGCGACTGGTGAAGACAATTCTCTTGCCCAACATTGAGGGAGATTTCGATCACTTCGGCATTGACCTCAAAGGGAATCGTCTATTCCTTACCGCTGAAGATCACCACAGCGTTGAGGTATTCAATCTGAAATCGAATACCCGCGTTCACAGTATCGGCGGTTTGGGTGAACCCCACAACGTGAGGTATCTTTCCGATTCCAATAAGCTGCTGGTGGTGGATGGAGATGCGGGTGAGGTGAAATTTCTTAAGGGTGATTCTTACAAGCCAATCGATTCTGCCAAGCTGCTCGAAGGCGCTGACTCTGCCGTTTTCGACCCTGGATCAGGTTATCTTTACGTGGCGGCTGGTGGCAAGGACGCCCATCTGAACTACTCCAACCTTAGCATTACCGATACAAAGGAAGACAAGCATTTAGCTGACATCCGGATCGAGTCTCCTATTTTAGAAGCGATGGCCCTGGAAAAGTCGGGGCCGCGGATGTTTGTGAGCGACACTGCGCATACTCAGGTGTTGGTCGTCGATCGCGAAAAGCATGTTGTAGTTACCAAATGGCCTGTCACTGGTACCCAGAATAATGTCACGGTTGCACTGGACGAGCCTAATCACCGGCTTTTCCTGGTGACTCGTACACCTCCGCAGTTTGTCGTGATGGATTCGGAGAACGGGAAACAGATTACGAGTTTGCCGGCCGTGACCGGGGCCGACGATATGTTTTTTGACGCTGCCCGCAAACGGATCTATGTCACAGCACGTGAAGGCCACATTATGGTCTACGAACAAAAAGATCCCGATACCTATTTATTACTGGCAAAAGTCCCCGGCTCAGTTGGGGGAAAAACATCTTTGTTTGTCCCCGAATTAAACCGCTTGTATGTTGCAGTTTGCAAAGCCGGAGGTTCAAAAAAGGGATCGAAGGTCGCTAAGGTCGAGATTTTTGAGGTGCAGTGACCGAGGAATGTCGAGAAGCTCGTGAAATTTGAAATTAACTAGTATCATGCCGACCGGCGAAAGCCGTCGAATCGCGAGTAATGAGGTGTGCGGGAATGGTACTGGCAGCTTCTCCAAAAAAGCTGGTGGTCGCTGCGTCGCGCGAACCTCTCAACGGCAACCAGATTCGCGGGTTCTGGGCTGCGTGGGGCGGTTGGGCCCTCGATGGAATGGATTCATTCATCTACGCCCTGGTGATGGTGCCCGCGTTACGCGAATTGCTACCACGCTCTGGTATCCCTGACACTCCTGCCAACGAGGGCCTGTACGGTGGCTTGCTCTTTGCACTCTTTCTGGTCGGCTGGGGGATGGCATTCCTCTGGGGCCCTTTGGCCGACAGATTCGGCCGCGTTCGTACGCTCATGCTGACCATCGCCTGGTACTCCCTGTTCACTTTTCTCGGCGCCGTGGCTACCAGAGTTTGGCAATTGGCGGCGTTTCGCCTGCTCGCTGGCATCGGCATTGGCGGCGAATGGGCCATGGGAGGAACGTTTGTCGCGGAAGAATGGCCCGAAAGCCGTCGCAAGATGGGCGCCGGCTTGATGCACACCGGATATTATTTCGGATTCTTTTTGGCAGCTTTGCTGAACTACGTCATCGGGGCTAAATACGGTTGGAGGGCGATGTTTGCGGTGGGCGGAGCCCCGGCTCTTCTAATAGGTTTCATTCGCTACGGGGTGACCGAACCGAACCGTTGGGTCAACAAGGTAGAACAGATTAAGTCATGGTCAGTGACTCGATCATTTTTCATGCTTTTCTCGCCAACTTATCGGCGGCGGACGATCTTGAACTGCTTGTGTGTATTGGTGTCGATTGTTGGCTTATGGGCGGGTGTCGTGTATGTGCCGTCCGCCGTAATTAACCTTGCGACGAGAGCTGGCCTGAGCCCGGTTGAAGCCGCTCGGCTGTCTTCCTATGCCACCATGTTGTTGTCGCTCGGTACAATTTCTGGCTGCATAGTATTACCTGCTTTTGCGGAAAGGCTTGGCCGCAGGGCAACCCTTGGATTGTATTTTGCGGTGATGCTGGTATTTATCCCGCTGGCTTTTGGCTATGCGTTTTACCTGCCCACGCATGCGCTCTCGGCCTTCATTACGTGTTTGCCTTTCCTGGGATTTGGTGGCGCCAATTTTGCGATGTACACGCTATGGCTGCCAGAGCAGTATCCGACCGAATGCCGAGCAAGCGCTTTTGCACTTGCGATCTCGATTGGCCGCTTCGTTGGGGCCGGAATTACGTTTTTAGTTGGTGCCGGTGTTTCGCATTTTCACAGTATCGGCATTCCTGTGGCTCTCACCAGTGTCGCATTTGTGTTGGGACTAGCTCTCCTGCCTTTTGGTGAAGAGACTACCGGAAAGCCGCTGCCGGCTTGAGTTGTGGAACATTACCGAAGGGAAGCTAGAGTCTTAAAATCGTCATGATTCATACTGGTCGTCATTTCCTCCAAATCCCGGGTCCAACCAATGTTCCGGACCGAGTCTTGCGGGCCATAGATCGTCCTGTGATTGACCACCGAGGCCCGGAGTTCGCGAAATTGGGAATGGAAGTCCTGGAAAATATTCGCCCGATTTTCCAGACAACCGGGCCAGTGATTATTTATCCCGGTTCTGGGACCGGTGCCTGGGAAGCAGCCATAGTCAATACGCTTTCTCCCGGTGACCGGGTGCTAATGTTTGAGACCGGCCATTTCTCCCTTCTCTGGCGTCAACTTGCGGAAAGATTCGGCATCAACGTGGAGTATGTCCCAGGCAACTGGCGCAGCGGAGCGGCGGCTGCGGACCTGGAGTCACGCCTCGCTTCGGACCAACAGCATACTTTCAAAGCGGTGATGGTCGTTCACAACGAAACCTCAACCGGAGTGACCAGCCGCATCTCTGAAATTCGCCGCGCCATGAATAACGTCCACCATCCGGCGCTGCTCATCGTTGACACGATCTCTTCTCTAGCGTCCTCCGACTACCGCCACGACGAATGGGAAGTTGACGTCACCATCGCCGGGTCGCAGAAGGGTCTCATGCTGCCTCCGGGGATAAGTTTTAACGCCGTTTCGGAAAAGGCCATCGCAGCCAGCAAGCGAGCCAAACTGCCGCGGTCTTATTGGGACTGGCAGGAGATGTTGAAGCCCAACCAAACAGGGTTTTTCCCATTTACCCCGGCCACCAATATGCTCTACGGCTTGCGGGAAGCCCTGTTGATGCTGCAAGAAGAAGGTTTGCCCAACGTTTTTCGCAGACATGATCGTCACGCTGAAGCGGCTCGGGCCGCGGTGCGGGCCTGGGACTTGGAAATCGTTTGTGAAAACCCTCGCGAGTATTCGAGCTCGGTGACGGTGGCTTTTATGCCGAAGGGTCACGACGCCGACCAACTTCGAAACGTCATTCTTGAAGATTTTGACATGTCGATTGGAGCCGGGCTTTCGAAGTTAACCGGTAAAGTATTTCGGATTGGCCATCTCGGCAGCTTCAACGATTTGATGTTGGCCGGAACCCTGAGTGGAATCGAGATGGGCCTCAGGTTGGCGGGCGTGCCCCATAAGGAAGGCGGTGTTACGGCTGCCCTTGAATGCCTAGTCCAAACAAAAACGAAGGCTGAACCGGTGATGCAGGGTAAGTGACGCCGCCCGTGTTAGTGGCACGAGATTAAGTTGCGTCAGAAGGGACTTAACCGATGAGCACTGCGCCTAAATTGTCCACGACGCACGCAGGAAGGCTTTCCACGACGACGAAGGTGTTGATACTGATCTGCCTCATGTATGGGATCACGTACATCGATCGAGTGAACGTGAGCACAGCGGCTTCGGTATTCAAACAGGATCTTCACCTCACCAATGCTCAGGTAGGACTTGTTTTCTCGGCGTTTGCCTATCCATATTTGTTCTTCCAGATCATCGGAGGGTGGGTAAGCGACCGTTTCGGAGCGCGTCTGACGCTAACTGTCTCGGCACTAATTTGGGCGATTGCAACTTTGTTGACGGGATTTGTCGGCAGCCTGGCTGCCATGCTCGTGGCTCGCGTCATGCTCGGGTTTGGAGAGGGCGCCACCTTTCCCACGGCTACCCGAGCCATGTCTGACTGGACAGTGGAAGGGAAGCGTGGGTTCGCTCAGGGGATTACGCATTCCAGTGCGCGGTTGGGCAATGCGCTGACGCCACCTTTGGTCGCTTGGCTGATTGCGCTGGTCACGTGGCGCGGATCGTTCATTATCCTCGGAATCATCAGCCTGGCTTGGGCAGCAGCGTGGGTCTGGTACTTCCGCGACGATCCCGGTGAGCATCCTGGGATCACGCCGGCCGAATTGGAAGTGCTGCCACGATATGCTTTGCGGAAAGAGAGAAAAAAAGATCCGGTACCCTGGCTACGCTTAGCTCGCCGCATGCTTCCCGTCACCCTGGTTTATTTTTGTTATGGCTGGACGCTTTGGCTCTACCTCGCGTGGATACCTTTGTTCTTTCTTCACAGCTACAATCTTGACTTGAAAAAGTCGGCACTCTTCTCCGGAGGTGTGTTCTTTGCCGGCGTCGTCGGCGATGCGCTGGGCGGGATCCTCAGCGATTACATCTACAGCAAAACGGGCGATTTGAATAAGGCGCGCCGCAACCTTGTGGTTTTAGGATTTCTTTGCTCGCTGGCTTGCATGGTGCCGATTCTGTTCTTGCACAATCTTCCCTGGGCTGCCATCTGTCTAAGCATGGCGTTCTTTTTTGCCGAATTCACCATCGGGCCGATGTGGGCGATCCCCATGGATATCGCTCCCCGTTTCTCTGGCTCTGCCAGCGGTTTGATGAACACGGGGTCGGCGCTGGCTGCCATCATTTCTCCTCTGGTTTTCGGATACGTCATCGACAAAACGGGAAATTGGGAACTGCCGTTCCTGGGCAGCATTGGCCTGCTGTTTTTGGGCTCTATCATGGCATTTTGGATGAAGGCAGCAGAAGGGCTCGTCGGTGGCTCGTTTACTGCGGCGAAACAACCGGCAGTTTAATCTGTAGTGGCCCGAGCTGGCCAGACTTCAGAACATTTGTCCTCCCTTATTCCATTGCCGCTGAGTTCCCACGCCAAGCCGGTTGATTCCTTTCCACAGGCCCTCGAGCTTGAAACCGAGTTAAAGCGCGAAGTTCGAGGCGAAGTACGGTTTGATCGCGGAAGCCGCGTGCTATATGCAACCGACGCGTCAAACTACCGGCAAATTCCCATCGGATTGGTAGTCCCACGCGACGTCGATGACGTCATTGCGGCGGTAGGAGTGTGCAGGAAGTACGGCGCTCCTATCCTGGCTCGCGGTGCCGGGACGAGTCTGGCCGGACAATGTTGCAATGTCGCGGTCGTGTTCGATTTCACGAAGTACGTGAACCGGATCCTCGAGGTCGATCCCCACAAAACAATTGCGAGGGTTCAGCCGGGAGTTGTGTTGGACACTCTGCGAAATCAGGCGGAGATCAATCACTTGACGTTCGCGCCCGATCCTTCGACTCACAATCGATGCACAATCGGAGGAATGATTGGCAATAATTCCTGCGGCACCCACTCTCTACTCGGCG
>Ga0137384_10001424_pt1 | contig 19065 bp, 17 predicted proteins | sample SagtaG_2_FD_104922 | JGI IMG/M metagenome (GOLD analysis project Ga0137384, IMG submission 104922) | Vadose zone soil microbial communities from Sagehorn Ranch, Mendocino, California, USA - Sage2_R_60_16 metaG | ecosystem: Environmental > Terrestrial > Soil > Vadose zone | place: USA... | reverse complement strand
GAGTTCCGCGAGGTGGACGGCAGGTTCGAGGTGATGGGCTTCGTGCTCGAGCCGTCCGAGGTGGTGGTGGAGCGGCTGGAGAAGGCCGGCTGGGCGGTCGCGTCCGACGGCGGCATGACCGTCGCGCTGGACACCGCGCTCGACGACGAACTGCGGCGCGAGGGACGGGTCTACGAGACCGTCCACCTGGTCAACACGATGCGCAAGGAGGCGGGGCTCGGCCTGTCGGACCGGATCGCACTGTGGCTGCCCGCCTCAGACTCCGACCTGCTCGGCTACCGGGACTGGATCGCGGCGGAGGTACTGGCGACGTCGGTGGACCTCGGGCCGACCGACCAGGTCAGCTTCGAGCGCGCCTGACCAGCCGCGCGGCGTCGGGCAAGGTGTCCGCTTTGCCCGGTACGATGCCAGCCACCGTTGTGCCTCCTCCAGGGACATCACCAAGCCGTCCCCCGGCACCGGCACCTCGCTGCGTGCAAGCATCAAGCGGCCGCGGTGCCCTGCGCTGTCCGCCCGGTCCGCAGCCGGGCGGCCCGCGCCCGGCGGCGGTCAACACGGCGATGTATCCGCCCGCAGCGAGGGCCGGCGGGGTCCGCGACAACGGGCCGGCTGCTGAGCCCGGATCGCGAGGATACCCGCGGCGAGCCACGGCGACGAGGCACAGCACGGCAGCCACGGGCTGCCTGGCTTCCATGAGCGGCTGAGCGACCAGGCCGGCCGGGTGATCAGGGCGCGACCCGCGGCCCGGCGGCCCGGCGCCGGCCGGCAGCAAGACGAGCCGGCCGGCAGCAAGACGAGCCGGCCTGCGACAAGACGAGCCGGCCAGCCCGCTGGCGATGCGCCGGTCCGGGGGGACGCTTAGTCGCGGGGAGGAATAATAATGGTGAGCCAAGAACGCTGGCCGCCGTGGATCTACTGGCCGTTCGTTGCGGCAACTGCTGCCGACTACCTCCGGCAGGTCCCCCGCGATCTGAAATTCTCTGACCCGATCCTGTTCACGGCATCTGTCCTGGGCTATCTCAGTACCCTGACCGGGATCGCCTTCCTGGTCTATCTGCCGCGGCACCGCGTCAAGCTTGAGCACGCGCAGTGAGTCAGGCCGCGGGATCGGGCTCGAGGAGGCGCAGCCGGTGCGCGGCCGCCGCGGCCTCTCCCCGGCTGGCCGCGCCGAGCTTGGCGAGAATGTTCGACACGTGCACGCTGACGGTCTTGACCGAGATGAACAGCTCCTCGGCGATGCCTGCGTTGCTGCGCCCGTCGGCCACCAGCCGCAGCACGTCAATCTCGCGCGGCGTGAGAGCAGCCGCGACCGCCCAGTCGGCCGCGGTGTCCGCCCGCGACGGTCCCTGGCCCGGCGCGCTCGCGGCCTCGGCGAGCGGGATCCTGGCGCGCCTGGCGAGGAGCTTGATCTGGTTGAGCAGCGGGGTTGCCCCTAGCCTGGAGGTGATCTCCGCGGCGCGCCGCAGTTCGCGGGCGGCGGCGTCACGGTCTTCCCTGTCGGCCAGGGCCGCCTCGGCCGCGCGGAACAAGGCGATGCTCGCTGGATAGGGCTCGCAGACGGCGTCCCATGCCTGCGCTGCCTGCCGCCACGCCCGCGCCGCAGGGTCGCGAGTGGCACGGCTCGCGCCAGCGGCGTCATCCGCGCCTCCCGTGCCCGCGCGCAGCACCTCGCTGTCGAAGGTGAACTGGTGCGCCCGCTGCAGCAGGCCGCGCACGCCGAGCTTGGCCGCCTGGGTGCGCAGGGCAGTGAGCAGGCCCGCGGCCTGTGCCGCGATCACAGCGCCGCCCGCGGCGCTCGGCAGCGCCGCCACGTCGGCGCATACCCGGGCGGCGGCCACGAGCAACGGCCAGCAGTACCGCGGGCTGGTCTGCAGGTCGAAGGAGGCGAGCGCGCGCTCCGCGGCGGCAAGCGCATCGCCAAGCTGGCCCTCGCCGTGGCAGAGCTCGATCTCGAGCCGCGCGCCGGGCAGGTGGAACTGGTCGTAGTAGGCGATGCCGGCGAGCAGGTCCTCCGCTACCGCCGCCGACTCCCGCCCGGCCGGGAAGTCGCCGCGGGCAACGGCCATCGCGGCGTGCAGGTGATGCAGTGACGCGCGCGTACTGGCGACGGGAAACAGGTCGAGCGCATGCTCGATGACCTCGGCAGCCTCATCCCACCGGCCGAGCGACACCAGCGGCTCGGCCAGGTTGATCGACAGGAACGTGCCCGCTGTACGGGCCAGCCCGTAGTTCTTCGCCTCCACGACGCCGCTCTTCGCCACTTCCGCCGCTCGCTGGTGCGCGCCCATTCCCTCCAGCAGGTGTGACTCGTTGGTCGTCGCCCGCAGCAGCATGTGGTAGTCGCCGGCCTGCCCCGCCGACGCGCGCGCCTGCGCGATCAACGCGAAGCCCGCTTCCTCATCGCCGGCGCTGGTCCCGCCTTCCTGCAACGCGAGCGTCATCAGCGCGCTTGCCTGCGTCGCGAGGTCACCGCTCTGGCGGGACAGGGCCAGCGCCTCCTCGGCAGCCGACCGCGCCTGCTCGTTCTGCGTGCCCCTGGACAGGTTCTTCGCGAGGCTGGCCAGCACCTTTGCCCGTTCTTCGTTATGGTCGCCGCCCGCGACAAGCCGGAGAGCCGCACGCAGGTCCTCGATCCCGCCCTGGGCGCCCTTCTGGTGCCGCAGCGTTCCGCGCTTCTCCAGCAGCAGGGCCGCCCTGGCGGGCTCGGCTTCGGTGTCAATTTCGCCCAGGGCGGCGGTCACGAACGCCAGCCCGCGCTGGTCGTCGCCCATCACATGCGCGAGCCTGAGCGCTCGCTCCAGGACAAGCACGTGGTCGGCGCCGACCAACTCCGCGGCCGCAGGTACCTTGTCCCACAGCTCGAGCACGCGGACCAGCATGGCGAACTGCTCTCCGTGCGCGAGTGCCCGGCCCGCCTCGGCTGCCGCCCGCCAGGCACCGGCCAGAGCCTGCGGCACATCGTGAGCGCGGTGCCAGTGGTGTGCCAGCGAGATGGCCGCGCGTCCTGGCGGAACGAGCGACGGATCGGCGGCGATGGCCTCGGCGAAGCGGGCATGGAGCCGGCCGTGCTCGCCTGGCAGGAGGCTGTCGTACAGCGCCTCGCGGATCAGCTCGTGCCGGAACGAGTAGCCGGCGGCGTCGCTGAGGAGCACGTTTGCGGCCACGGCGGAGCGCACGGCGCGGTACAGCCGATCGTCGGCAAGACCGCTGACCGAGGCGAGCAGCGCATGTGAGATGTGCTCGCCGCCGACGCTCGCCACCATGAGGAGTTCCTGTGTATCGGTTGGCAGCCGCTGCGCACTCGCGAGCACCAGGTCCCGTAGCGACGCAGGCAACGCGCCGTCGCAGGCCAGCAGCTCCTCAACGAAAAGCGGGATTCCCTCGCTCCGCCGGTACACCGCGTCAACGACGGCCGGCGCCGACTGGCGCCCGAGTATCCCTGCCACCTGCTCGGCTGCCTCATGCCGGGTCAGCCTGGGCAGGTCCATGCGCAGTACCCACCTGATCCTGCCCAGCTCGGCCAGCAGCGGGCGGAGCGGATGGGTCCTGTGCAGCTCGTCGGAGCGGTACGTGGCGATGATCGCCGCCCTGCCGAGCATCCGCTGGTTGCTGACCAGGAAGCCGAGCAGTTCGCGACTGGACCGGTCGGCCCAGTGCAGGTCCTCGATGACCAGGGCGACCGGGCGTTGCTCCGCCAGATGCTCGAGCAGCGCCAGCATCTGCTCGAACAACCTCGCCCGCGCCTCGCCCGGGTAGCCGTCGGAAGCGGAACCCGGCCCGCCGGCGAGATCCGGCAGCAGGCGGCCGAGCTCCACCACCGCCGGCCCCGGCAGCAGTTCCAGTGTCCCCGCCACCCCGAGCTCGCGAACCAGCTGGCGCAGCACCGCCGTGAAAGGAGCGAACGGCAGCCCGTCCGCGCCTAGTTCCGGGCAGCCGCCGATCAGGACCATGATCCCGTCGGCCCTCGCTCGGTCCGCCAGCTCGCTGATCAGCCGGGACTTGCCGACGCCCGCCTCGCCGCCCACAAGCGCTGCCGCCGGGCTGCCCTGCCTGGCCTCCTCGAGGGACTCGCCGAGCAGGCTAAGCTGCTCGGCCCGGCCAACGAAGATCGGGCTGGCCGGCCGCGCGCTCATGTCCTCCAGCATGCCATCAGATCCCCGCCCTGCCTCAGGCGGCTCGATGACCAGCATGGCCACAGCCATCGTCAGGCGCGGGCGCTGCCGCCGCGCCATCGGAAACCAGGCGACATGCCGGCGCCGGACGCGCGTGGCGCGCGGCCCGCCGGAACGGTCCGTGCCACGCCGGACTCACCCTCGCCTGCCGCGCGGCGCGCCGCGCCTGCCTGGCCCGGTCTGACTGCTTCGCGGCGAGCAGCATGTCGCGGGTTTGGGCCGAAGCTATGGCCCGCAGTACATCCGGATGCATGTCTGCCTCCTCAACGGCGGGCCATGTCTTGGCCCGTTGCGTCGATACTGGCGCTAAGGCGCGGCACCCGGATCGGGTGAATTCCCTATCTTTGCCCTTGCCCGCTCCGTAGGCTGCTCGGATCGCGTCGCGGTCAGTGCTCCGGCTCGTCGATGGAGACCTCGTCGTAGCGGACCACGTCCCCCAGCCACGAGCAGCCCGCGCACCAGGTGAGGAAGATCCGCTGGTCGGCTGCCCAGGACTCGGAGACCAGTCCCCCGTCCAGGCTGGCACCGCACATCGGGCAGAACCTCGGCCGGTCGAGCAGATGGCGCTCGGCGTCCGGCGCGAACCACTCCCCCGGCGGCGGCAACGCGTGCGGGTCCGCGGGCAGCGGGTGCGGGCCGGCCGGCCGCCTGTGCGCGTCCGCGGGCAACCCGGACTCAGCCACTCGCCGCAGTCCTCGCCCGAGCGGCCGCCGCGTCTTTGTGCAGCGCGAGCAGTTCGTCCTTAATCGGCGCATACCGCATCGACCCGCCCTTGATCCACTGATCGGCGAATGCCGCCCCGGCGCCGAACTTGTCCTTCTCGCACGGCAATTCGATGATCTCGTGCGGGGTCCGCACCGTCCCCAGCGGATCGCCGCCGGCCTCGACGATCCGCATGTTCTCCTTGAACATCTTGCGCAGCATTGCCACGCCGGCGTCGCTGCGGCCCAGGTGCTCGGTCGATCGGTCCACGATCTCGCCCTGTGATACCCAGGCCATGATGTCCTGGCCCTCGACGTAGTCGGTGATCAGCGCGCCGTCCTGGTGCCGCCAGGGAAACTCGTACGCGACCGGGCGATCCTGGTGCTCCCAGCGGCCGCCTTCCGGATGATGCAGGGTGTAGAACAGCTTCCAGGTGTGGGTGTCGTCGAGCGGCACCCTGATCTGCATCTGGTCCACCCACTGGCCGCCGACCCGCATCCCGTAAGGGAATACCAGCGGGTGGCCGATCTTCCAGTCGTCGTTCTCGTCGCTGTTGCCCTCGAGCATGCGCCGCTTGATGATCCCGTACTCGAACTCGTCGAAGGCCACCCTGACGTGCTTCTTCTGGAACGACTTCGGCGCCTCGAAGCCGCCGATCTGGCCGAGGAACTCGAAGTAGTACCCGTGCAGCCACTCCACGTGGTGCGGGTCCACCGAGTTCTCCATGATCTGCAGCCAGTTGCACGGCAGCGTCGTGTACCCGATGTCTCTGATGCCGTCGAGCACGTAGACGTCGAACCGCGGCAGCTCGGGCGCCGGGTCGGGCCCTACGTACACCCAGACCATGCCGCCGAGCGGCTGCGCGCGGCCGGCCTTCGCGCGGACCCGGTCGCGGAAGTTGGAGTTGTCGCTCTCGGCGGGCTGCTCCAGGCACCGCCCGTCGAGCGCGAACCGCCAGCCGTGGTATCCGCACCGGATGCCGTCCTCGTGCACCACGCCGTAGCTGAGCGAGGCGCGCCGGTGCGGGCACCGCTCGGCGATGATGCCGTACCGGCCCGACGGGGTCTTGTACAGGGTCCAGTCCTCGCCGAGCAAGCGGACGGTCTTGCTCGGCCTGGCGTCGAAGTCCTGCTCGAACGCGATCGGATACCAGTAGCGGCGCAGCAGGTTGCCCATCGGCGTGCCGGCGCCGACCCTGGTCAGTTCCTCGTTCTGCTCGACCGTGAGCACGTCAGCCGTCCTTCCCTGTCAGTCCAGGACCGTGACGGTGCCCGCATTGCCGTCCACGCGGACCCGCTGGCCGGTGGTGATCCTCGCCGTGCCGAAGGCGGTGCCGGTCACGGCCGGCAGGCCGTACTCGCGGCAGACGATCGCGGCGTGGCTCATCATGCCGCCGACGTCGGTGACAGTCGCGACGATCTTGCCGAAGATGGGCGCCCAGCTCGGGGCGGTGAGCGGGGCGATCAGCACCTCGCCCTGCTCCACCTCGCCGATCTGGTCGGCGGAGTAGATGACCCGCGCCCGGCCCTCGGCTACCCCTGGAGAGGCGCCGAAGCCGGACACCGCGCCGCTGGGTCCCTCCTCGGCGGCGCGCAGCCAGCCGGCCACGCTTTCTGAGGTAATCCCCCACAGCATGACCGTGAACGGCTCGGTCACCACCTCGGGCGGGGCGCCGAGCGCGGGCGGGGCGTTCCACTCGCGCAGCGCGTCGAGTATCCGCTTGCGCCGCGCGATCTCCGGCTGCCAGTAGCGGCCGCCGCGCGGCTCGGTGCCGACCGCCCACGCCGCGTACATGTCCCACAGCGCCTCGGGCACCTCGTCGCGCTTGAGCAGGAAGATGTCGTCGGCTTGCTCGAAGAACCCGGCCTTGGCGAAGACCTCGCCGAAGGCCCGCATCTTGCGCCACAGCACCGAGTGCGCCCAGTGCTCGACGTAGAAGTTGTGGTTCTCCACGTAAGGGAACACGGTGCGGGACAGCCCGAGCTTGGCGTCGAACGCCTCCCTGTCCTCCTCGGAGGAGAGCAGCTCCCGGTACTCGGACACGATCCTGTCCCGCTCGGCGTGGATGGCGGCAACCGGCCTGGCCAGGTCGGCGCCCTGCTTCAGCTTGCCGATGTAGTCCTTGATGAACCCGAACGGGATCTCCACGTGCTCGATCCAGATCCGGTCGGTGTGGTAAAAGCCCGAGCCGCTGGAGAAGTTGAACCACGGCTCGCACGCCTCGTCCCACTGGGCCAGCCAGGCCCGCCCGGCATCCGAGCCGCGCAGCGCGTCGCGGATCTGGTCCGGGCCGTCGGCGTCGAACACGCCGTCCACGCCCGACTCGACGGCCAGCCTGGCCAGCTTCTTGAGCTCGTCGTCGGGGCGGAACAGGTCGACCTCCACCCCGGCCACCATCCGGGCGATGCCGAGATCGGGGATGGACGGGAACGCCTGCTTGCAGAAGCCGAAGAAGTCCAGGTAGGCGGCGTAGCCGAGGTTGAGGAACTCGAAGTGGTACTGCCAGAGCCGCAGCGCGCGGTCGCAGAGCCGGTGGTAATTCTCATGCAGGGTCAGGCCGCTGCCCGTGCCGCGGCCCTCGGTGATGACCTCGATCGGCTCCTTCTCGGGCAGCGGCTCGATCTCCACGTCGCTGATCTGCTTCACCAGGGCGCGGATCTTGACCAGCCAGTTGTCGTAGAGCCGGTCCCAATTGCCGAAGTAGTAACCGGCCCGTTCGAGGAACTGGGGAACCCTGGCCTCGATCTCGGCCGGATTGGCCACGCCGACCGGCGACAGGTAGACGTAGCCGTTGAGGATGCGGAAGTCGACGCCAAGCGCGGGCGGGATCAGGTAATGCCTGGTGTTGTACTGCGACAGCGAGGCAAGCGCGAACTCCAGGAACGTCGCGTCCCACGGCGTCAGGACCTCGGGCCAGTGCACGCCGTCCTGGAACCAGAAGCCCGCGTCCTCGTACTCGCGGCGGTCCTCGCTGAACAGCGAGGAGTACAGGTACAGCTTCTCCCAGCCCTCGGCGCCCGGCGGGGTCTGGATCTCAAACGGGCTCGGGAACCGATCTGGCATGGTGTCCTCCTGGTCGTTAGGGCTTGCGCGCGTACAGCGGGTTGATAAGGGTGCTGACGATGCTGGTAACCGGGTCGATCCCGGTGGAGACCACGACCTTCTTCTTGCTCCACACCGTTTCCGGGCGGGCCTGAAGCAGGACGATGTTGGTGCCGTCCGGCAGGTCGGCGTCGACCGCCCACTCCACGTCCTGCGGGCAGCCGTAGTGCTTCTCCGCCGCCCGGGCGTACCTGGCGATCGCCCCGATCTCGGCGTCGGACAGGCTCGGCGCGACCGCTTCCTCGGGCGGCAGTTCGGTCAGCCGGACCTGGCCGTCGTCGCTCAGCCGGTACGCGTGCGTCTTGGCCGAGACCGTGCGCCGCGAGATCGCCCCGAGCACCTTGTCGACCAGGAAGTTGTCGGGGGTGACCTGGCCGGCGACCACCGCCTCGCCGAAGCCCCAGGCGCTGTCGATGGCGACGGTGGAACGGTCGCCGTCGTGCGGATTCAGCGTGAATGCGACGCCGGCGGCGCGGGGGCGCACCATCTTCTGCACGGCCACGCACATGCTGATGTCCAGGTGCTGATATCCCATCGCCACCCGGTAGTGGACGGCGCGATCGGTGAACAGGCTCGCCCAGCAGCGGCGGATGTGGTCGACGACGGCGTCGGCGCCGCGCACCCACAGGTAGGTGTCATGCTCGCCGGCGAACGAGGCATCGGGTGAGTCCTCGCAGGTCGCCGACGAGCGCACGGCAACCGGCGCGTCGGCGGTCATCGTCTGTTCGCACAGCCGCTGGTAGGCGGCGCGGAGCTCAGCCTCGACCTGCCCCGGTACGGGCCAGCTCACGATGAGCTCGCGCACTGCCGCCGCCCTGGCCGACACGTCGACGGGATCGGCGACGTCGAGTCCCGCCAGGTGCTCGGCGATCGCGGGCATCGCGCCCGATCCGTCCCTCGCAAGCCGGAACGCGTGCGTTGTCACCGCGAAGCCAGGCGGAACGGGGAGGCCGGCGCTGATCATCTCGCCGAGGCTGATGCTCTTGCCGCCGAGGCAAGACCTGTGCTGCTCGGTCACCGAGTCGAACCAGACCACGTTCGTCACGCCGATGCCTCCTCGAATCGCGGGTCGGTGCCCCCGGCCAGGTCGGCGGGCACGGGTATCCGCACCTCCTGCACGCGGTTCCGGTACAGCACCAGCGCGGTGACGCCGCCCTCGATCAGCCGGACCCTGACGAACTCGGCGTTGAACGGCTCGCCGGGGTCATAGCCCATCGCCCAGGTGGCGAACGCCCGGATCGGGCCCGAATGGGTGGCGACGACCACGGTGTTGCCCGCCGCCTCCCGCTGCAGCCTGAGCATCCCTGACCAGAACCTGCGCACGCACGAGACCGGCGGCTCGAAGTGCAGCAGGGGCATCGTCAGCCAGTGCGTGATCGGGTCGCCGCCGCCCTGCTGTATCCCCCAGAACCGGTCGGTCTCAACCAGCCAGCCCGGCCGCTCGCCCAGGCCGATCCGCTCGTAGCGCTCCATCTCCCTGTGATACAGCCGGAACGCCGCGGTCACGTCGCGCGGGCCCTGCGGCGTCGCCACCGCGAAGTTCCTGAACTCAGCCGCGGCCGCCACCTCGCCAACCTCGGCATCGCGGCCGAACAGGACCATGTTGTCGACCAGGCCGCGGCGCAGGTGCTCGGCGGTCTGCCTGGCCCGGTTCGTCGGCGCGCAGGCGATGACCACGCGGTGCCCGGTCAGCACGCGGCGGGCGATCTCCTGGCCGCGGCGGTGCGACTGCCACGACCCGAGCGGGGTGAGGCCGGACTCCGAGGAGTAACCCTGGGTCTCGCCATGCCGCACCAGGTAGACGTCGGTGACGACCTTGGCGCCCTGCTCGCGCCGCTCGGGGACGATCTCCTTGGTCCTGGTCACCTCCGCCCAGGCCGGCGTGACGCCCAGGTCCTCGCCCTGCCAGGCCGGCTCGCCCGCCTGCTTGGCGCCATTGGGCCCGGCCTGGCGGGCGCGGAAGCTGCGCAGGTAGAGCGGGACGCCCGGGTCGCCGTTGTCCTGCGGCGGGCCAGCGGGGCCGGCTCCGGCGCCGGCCCTGGCCTGGTAGCTCGTGAGGTACGCGGGAGCGTCCGGCCGGTCTGTGCGCGGCAGTTCCGCACCTGGTCCCGTTGCGCTCATGTGTGCACCGTGAGGAACCGCTGGTTGACCACGCCGTCGTAGTAGAACAGCGCGCGGCCCATCTCCGCCTCGGTCCAGGTGGTGGGCTCGGCGTCGGGATCGACCCAGTAGCCGCCGGTGTAGACCTCGTTGCGGTTGCCGCACGGGTCGAAGAAGTACAGGCACTGGCCGCGGGTCACGCCGTGCCTGGTCGGGTTGGTCTCGATGTGCACGCCGTGGTACGCGCAGGTGTCGGCGGCGGTGCGGATGTCGTTCCAGTCGTCCACCCAGAACGCGAAGTGGTGCAGACCGGAGTTGGGCCCGGTGATCAGCGCGATGTCGTGCGCGGTATGGGAGACCTCGAGCCAGGTGGCGATCTGGAAGCCGTCGTTGCCGACCACCTGCTCGGTCAGCCGGAAGCCGAGCATGTCGCGCAGGAACGCGGTGACCGTGTCGACCTCCTCGGCGGTGAGGAAGATGTGGTCGATCCGCGGAGGCGCCATCCCGACCAGCCCCATCGGCCGTGGCGGCGGGTTGGTCCGCGGCAGCAGGTTCCCGACCTGCTCCATGCCGTGGACAAGCTCCATCTGGTGCCCGCTCGGCAGCGCGAACCTGATCGCCTGGCCGTGGCCGGGACCCCACTCGCCCTTGTCGTAGCGCCGCACGCCGACGCCGGCCGCCTCCAGCCGGCCGGCGTAGCGGTCGAGATCGTCGGCGTCGGTGACCTTGAAGCCGAAATGGTTCAGGCCGTGGGTCGGCGCGTAGCTCAGCACCACCGAGTGGTGCTGGTGCTCGTCCCAGCACTTCATGAACACCCGCTCCGGCTCGCGGGCGGTCTCGATCAGGCCGAGGACCTCGCTGTAGTAGGCCGTCGCGAGCTCCAGGTCGGGGACCCGGATATCGACGTGGGAGAGCCGCAGGATGGACATCAGGTATGCACCTTCATGAAGCGGTCGTTCAGTTCGCCCTCGTAGTAGAAGATCGCCCGGCCCGCGTTGTCTTCCGTCCAGGTGATCGTCGGGAAGTCCGGATCGGGGCGGTAGCCGCCGGTGAACACCTCGTTGCGGGTGCCGAGCGGGTCGAAGAAGTAGATGGTCGAACCGCGGGTGATGCCGTGCCGGGTCGGGCCGACGTCGACGGAGATCCCGTTGTAGGCCAGGATGTCGGCCGCCGAGCTGACATGATCCCAGTCGTCCAGCCAGAAGGCGAAATGGTGCAGGCCGCCGTTCGGGCCGGCCACCACGGCCAGGTCGTGCGGGGTGTGCGAGCGCTCCATCCAGGTGCCGATCTGGTGGCCGTTGCCGTCGAGCAACTGCTCGGTGACCCGGAAGCCGAGCACGCTGGTGTAGAACCTGGTCGACTCGCCGACCTCCTCGGCGGTGACGAGCACATGATCCATCCGCGGCGGCGATATCGAGTCCTGGCTTTGCGGGTCGAACAGGAACGGTCGCGGGTTCAGCTTCGGCAGGCTGCCGCCCACCTTCTCGACCTCGTGGACCAGTTCCATCGGGTGCCCGCTCGGGGTGTCGAAGCGGATCGACTCGCCCTGGCCCACGCTGGCGCCGCGGCTGATCCGCTGCACCGGGAATCCGTACCTGGAGACGGCATGCTCGAACTCGGCCAGGTCGTCGGCGCGGGTGACCTTGAACGACATCAGGTCAAAGCCCACCCTGGGCGCGTAGGTCAGCCGCAGCGAATGATGGTCGGTCTCGTCCCAGCACTTGAGGTACACCGAGTCGGCCGTCCGCCGCACTTCAACCATGCCGATGACCTTGGTGTAATAGGCGCAGGCAAGATCAAGGTCGGTGACGGTGATGTCGACGTGCGACAGGCGCAGGACGCCCACGGCATCGCTCCTTCGCGGACCGGGTACTTGCTGGGAAGGTAGAACCGGCGTCCCGCATATAGGACCGATGTGCCTCCATGCGGGACACAGGTCTTACCGTCGTCGCATGCAGGCCCCGATGGAACCAGCCCGGACAAAGCAAGCCCGGACAAAGCAAGCCCGGACAAAGCAAGCACAGCCGTCCGCGCTTGGCAGCCCCGAAGACGCACGCGCCCGGCTGCGCGACTACGTCCGAGCGCTGCATCGCGCCTACCTCGGCGGCGCGCGCCTACTCGCGCCCGGCGAGCATGCCGCGCTGCCGCTGCTCGCCGCGCCGCGGGTCACGGTGATCGTCGCCGCCGCGCGCCACCTGCACGTGATCGCGGCCACCGACCTGCTCCCCGCGCCACAAGGCCAGGAGGTCGCCGAGCCCGACGAACTCGACGGCTTGACCTGGACCGTGCGCTACTACGATCCCGTCGTGCTGCCCGAGCTCGGCATAATCGGCGAGCACGATGGCGCCGACCCGGCCGCCATGCGGCGGGCCCTGGGCATCGCCGGCGTGCTGTACCACCTGTCCGTCACGCCGGGCGGCGGGCTCACCGCGCATCACGCTCAGCACGCGGGCACCGCGCTGGTCAACGAGCACGCCGCGGCGGCGCGCGACGGCGAGAGCCTGCGGGCGCTGCTGCCCAGCCGGGCCGGCCTGGTCGACGAGCTCATCACCGCCGAGCGGCTCGGCCTGCACCACAGCCTGCGGCTGCTGGCGGCGGCGCTGGCCCGCGGCGACCAGGGCGTCGCCGTCGCGATCGACGGCGACGACGACGCGGCGGTGCGCCGGGCGGTGCTTGCCGCGGCGCGCTCGGCGGCGGGCTCGGCCGGGGCGGGGCGCCGATGAGGCAGGAACCCGAGGCCGGCCCGCCGCCGGCCCGCCAGGTCAGGTCGGGCTCGACCCAGGTGCTGAGCAGCGTGGCGAACGCCGCCAGGCTGCTGCGCGAGTTCGGCAGGGGCGAGCCGCAGCTCGGCGTCAGCGAGCTCGCCCGCAGGCTCGGCATCGCGAAGAGCAGCGCGCACCGGATCGTGCATACCCTCGCGCGGGAGGGCCTGCTCGAGCGGGTCGAGGAGACTGGCGCCTACCGCCTGAGCGTCACCATGCAGATACTCGGCGCCAGCGCCCACGCGACCTCGGGCCTGCACAGCGCGGCCACCGCGGCGCTCGACCAGCTCCGGGTGCTCACCGGGCAGACCGTGCACCTGTCCGTGCTCGACGGCCTGGAGGTCGTGTACGTGGAGCGCAGGGAAAGCCCGGTCGCGGTCCGGATGTTCGGGCGGGTCGGCAACCGCGGCCCGGCCCACTCCACCGGATCGGGGAAGGTGCTGCTCGCGTTCCTGCCGGCCGACGAGCTCGACCGCCGGCTGGCCGGCGTGCGGCTGGCCAGGCGGACGCCCTATACGATCACCAGCCAGGACCGGCTCAGGGCCGAGCTGTCCAGGGTCAGGGCGCGCGGCTGGGCGGAGAACGTGAACGAGGCCGAGATGGGCTTCGCCTCGGTCGCCGCGCCGATCCGCAGTCCGGCAGGCGAGGTCGTCGCCGCGCTCTCGGTGGCCGGGCCCGTGCAGCGGATCGACGGCGACAACCTGCGCCGTTACGCCCGCCCGGTTACCGAGTGCGCCGCCCATATCAGCAGGCGGCTGGGCTGGGGCGGGCTCGCCAGAACCGGGGAGGTACCTTCTTGACCGTGATGTCCGATGCGACCGTTGCCGACCTCGGCGCGACCCTGTACGCCGCGAGGCGCTCCGGCGTCCCGATCGAACCGCTCACCGACAGTCACCAGGGCATGTCGGTGACCGATGCCTACCGGGTCCAGCGCGATCTGGTCGCAAGGTTGGTGGCCGACGGCGACCGGGTAGTCGGCTACAAGCTCGGCCTGACCAGCGGGCCGATGCAGCGGATGTTCGGGGTCGACTCCCCCGACTTCGCCCCCGTGCTGGCCTCGCACGTGCACGCCGACGGCGCGGAGGTGGCCGTGTCGGCTTTCATCCACCCGCGGGTCGAGGCCGAGATCGCGCTGGTGCTCAGCGACGACCTGGCCGGGCCCGACTGCACCGCGTTCTATGTGGCCAGGGCGGTGGCGGGGGCGGCCGCCGCGATCGAGATCGTGGACAGCAGGATCGCGGGCTGGCGGATCAAGCTGGCCGACACCATCGCCGACCTGGCTAGCAGCGGCGCGATCGTGCTCGGCTCGGCGGTGGTCCCGGTCGGCGGCATCGACCTGCGGCTCGCCGGGATGGTGTTCAGCAGGGACGGCGAGGTGATCGCGACCGGCGCGGGCGCCGCGGCGCTCGGCAGTCCGCTGCACGCGACGGCCTGGCTGGGCCGGACGCTGGCCGGACTCGGGGAGTCGCTGCGGGCCGGCCAGTTCGTGATGACCGGCGCCCTGCACGCCGCGGTTGATATCGCGCCCGGGCAGCGGTACCGCGCCGAGATCGACCGGCTCGGCCCGGTCGGCCTGCGGATCGGCTTAGCGGGGGCCCGGGGTTCGTCCCCCCGACCGGCACTGACGAGGAGGAACGGATGACGGTGCGGTGCGTGATCATGGGATCGGGCAACATCGGCACGGACCTGATGATCAAGCTGCGGCGGTCGGAGCCGCTCGACCTGGTGGCCCTTATCGGCATCGACCCGGACAGCGACGGGCTGGCCAGGGCACGGGCGCTAGGAATCGAGGCATCGCACACCGGCATCGACTGGGTACGCGACCACGCGTCCGAGATCGACCTGCTGTTCGACGCGACCAGCGCGTACGTGCACGTGCGCAACGCCGGAGTGCTCGCCGACCTCTGCATCGCGGTGATCGACCTGACGCCGGCGGCCCGCGGGCCGAAGGTCGTTCCCACCGTCAACCTCGGAGAACACCTGGACGCGCCGAACGTGAACATGATCACCTGCGGCGGCCAGGCCACCGTGCCGATCGTGGCCGCGGTCAGCCGCGCCGCGCCCGTGCCGTACGCGGAGATGGTCTCGACCGTGGCCTCGCGCTCCGCCGGTCCTGGCACGCGCCAGAACATCGACGAGTTCACCAGGACGACTGCCCGCGCGCTCGAGGAGATCGGCGGCGCCAGGATCGGGAAGGCGATCATCGTGCTCAATCCGGCCGACCCGCCGATTCTCATGCGCAACACCGTGTTCTGCGCGCTGCCCGACGGCAGCGACCACGAGGCGGTGGTCGCCTCGGTCGAGCAGATGGTGGCTGCCGTGGCCCGCTACGTGCCCGGATACCGGCTGAAGAACCGGCCGGTGATCGAGGAGGGCCCGTTTGGCACTCCCGGCGGGGAAGTCCCGCACCGGGTCGTGGTGCTGCTGGAGGTCGAGGGCGCCGGTGACTACCTGCCGGCCTACGCCGGCAACCTGGACATCATGACCGCGGCCGCGACAGCGGTAGGCGAGGCCAAGGCCGGGCACCTGGCGGGGGTGGCCGCGTGACCTCCCCGTTCCGGCTCACCGACTCCACGCTGCGCGACGGCTCGCACGCGGTGGCGCACCAGTACACGCTGGCGCAGGTGACGGACATCGTGGCCGGTCTCGACGCGGCCGGAGTGCCGGTGATCGAGGTCTCGCACGGCGACGGCCTCGGCGGCTCCTCGTTCAACTACGGCTTCTCAGGCACCGATGAGATGACGCTGATCGCGGCGGCAGTGGCGACGGCCAAGCAGGCTAGGATCGCGTGCCTGCTGCTGCCGGGGATCGGGACGGCCGAGGACCTGAAGGCCATTCACGACGCCGGCGCCAGCGTCGCCCGGGTGGCCACGCACTGCACAGAGGCCGACATCGCCGAGCAGCACATCGGCATGGCGAAGCGTCTCGGCATGGAGGCAGTCGGTTTCCTGATGATGAGCCACATGGTGGAGCCTGAGGAACTGCTCGTCCAGGCCAGGCTGATGCAGGAGTTCGGCGCCGACGTCGTGTACTGCGTGGACTCGGCTGGGGCGCTGACCGTCCCCCAGGCCAGGGACCGGATCGCGGCGCTGGTGCAGGGCCTGCACATCGGTGTCGGCATGCACGCGCACGAGAACCTGTCGCTGTCAGTGGCGATCTCGCTGGCCGCGCTTGAGGCCGGCGCGACGCACATCGACGGCTGCACCGCGGGCGCCGGGGCCGGGGCGGGCAACTGCCCGACCGAGACGCTGGTGACGGTGTGCCAGAAGATGGGCATCGAGACCGGCATCGAGGCGCTGGCCCTGATGAACGTCGCCGAGGAGATCGTCAGACCGGCGCTGCGCCGGCCGCAGCTCGTGGACCGCGCCGCGCTGACACTCGGCCTGGCCGGCGTCTACGGGTCGTTCATGCTGCACTCCGAGCGGGCAGCCGAGCGGTACGGCGTCCCCCAGGCCGATATCCTGCTCGAGCTCGGCAGGCGCAGGGCGGTGGGCGGCCAGGAGGACATGATCATCGACGTGGCGCTCGAACTGGCGGCACGGCGGGACGGCCAGCGATGAGCGATCCGGCTGAGCTCGCTGCCCGGCTGATCGATGCAGCGCGGAAGGGCGCCGGCATCGAGGCGCTGACGACCACGGCCGGCCCTTTCGATGCCTCGGCCGCGTACCAGGTGCAGGATGCCGTGGTCGCCGACCGGGTCGGCCGCGGCGCCGCGGTCGTCGGAGCCAAGCTCGGCTTGACCAGCGTCGCCAAGCAGAGGCAGATGAAGGTGGACGAGCCGCTGTACGGCTGGCTCACCGGCGACATGGCGATCGACGTCGGCCAGCCGCTGCGCTGCGAGCGGTTCATCCAGCCCAGGTGCGAGCCTGAGATCGCGTTCGTGCTGCGCGAGGATCTGGCCGGCCCGCACGTCACGGCGTCGCAGGTGCTCGGCGCGACCGCTTCCGTCTGCCCGGCGATCGACGTGCTCGACTCGCGGTTCGCCGGCTACTCGTTCACCCTCCCCGACGTGATCGCGGACAATGCCTCGGGCGCGGGGTTCGTGCTCGGCGGCCAGGCCATCGACCCGGTCGGCCTGGACCTGCGGCTGACTGGGGTCGTTCTGGAGAAGAACGGCGAGCTCGTCGCCACCGCCGCGGGCGCCGCGGTGCTCGGTCACCCCGCCGCCTCGGTGGCCTGGCTGGTTCGCGCGCTCGCGCCGCGCGGGCGGGGGCTGGTGGCGGGGCAGGTCGTGCTGTCCGGCGCGCTGACCGAGGCCGTTCCGGTGGCTCCTGGCGACGTGATCGTCGCGCGCTTTGACCGGTTGGGCACCATCGAGGTCGCCTGCCGATAACTCCGGGAGGACCGCTATGCCCTTCGTGCAAGTCACGATGGTGCGAGGGCGCACCGTCGAGCAGAAGCGCGCGCTGATCGCCTCGCTGTCCGCGGCCGTGGCCGAGTCGACCGGCACGCCGGTGGACCGGGTCAGGGTCGCCATCTACGAGGTGGGACCCGAGGAGTGGGGCATCGGCGGCCAGCCGTACTCCGTCGTGCGCGGGGTGCCGGCCGATCAGTCGGCTGGCCAGTCTGCGAGTCAGGCGGCGGGTCTCGCGGCTGGCCCGCAGGCCGGGCCGTCCTCCGCCCCGTGACCTGGGTGCGGCTGCTCAGGGTTGCTGACCTGAGCGAGACGACAGCCAGCCGGGCCACTCATGACGGCAGCGCGTTCTGCGTTGGCCTCGCCGACGGCCAGCCGTGCGCCGTCGACGACCTGTGCCCGCACCGCGAGGCCGCCCTGTCGGGCGGCGTCGTGTCAGACGGCGTGATCACCTGCCCAGGCCATTTCCGGCGCTTCGACCTGCGCACCGGCCAGTGCGTCGGTCGGCCCTTGGAGTCGGTGGGCCGCTACGAATGCGAGGTCATCGACGGCTGGGTGCAAGCGGAGATCGCGCCCCAGGCGCAGAAGAGCTCGCTGCGCGACGTGCTGCTCGCGCACGCGCGCGGAGACAATCCGCGCAGAGCTCAAGGCAGGCAAGCCTGCTCAGCTGGCCTCGTAGCGCAGCTCAACACTGTCTCGGTGGCCCGACCAGCTCAGGTTGAGAGTCCAGCATCCGGCGGCTGGCGGGCGTGCCGATCGGGATCGAGGTGACCCGGCTGTGCGGGCCGCCAGTCCTACGGCGAGTTGAACCGCGTGTTGACCCGCCTGGTCATCTCGGCCATGGCCGCGGGCCTGATGGCGCTGGCGGGTGCGAGATCACCAGGCGACTGCCCGGTGCGAGCGCGCCCGTCAGCCGGGCCCGGTGGCGCCCTGCGGCGCGCTGGTCAGCAGGGCGCGTGCGTGCAGCAGCACGACCAGGTCGTTGTCCGCGTAGACGACGCGCGACTGTAGTGCGACGGACTGCGCGACCTGGTAGGTGTCGCTGGCCGTGGGCAGCCCGGCTCGCTAGACGCCGCGGGAAGGCGGGGCGGGCGCGCGGCGGGTTGCCTGGATCGCCCGGTACAGCGTGTGCGCGTAGACCGAGGTACCTGGCTGCAGTGGATGTACGTGGTCCGGCCAGAGCAGATAGGTCCGATTCCTGATCGTGTCGAACCAGTCCGCGAGCACGACGGCCGGGTGCCTCCGGACGAAGCCCGCCATCGTGACGTTGACCTCTTTGCTCCATTCGTCAGGAACATGGGTGTTGACAAGCACAAGTCTCCGATGCGGCCCGACCAGCCGCACCAGCTGGTTGAGCTCGCCAGTGGTAACGATGTAGTTCGTGCCGAGGCCCACGACCACCACCGGGCGCAGGCGGCCGCTGGCCGCGAGGCGGCGCACGATGGCCACACCAGCCGGCATCTGCCGACTGGGCTTCGCATCGATGTAGATGCCAGGCAGAACCGACTCCAGTGCCATGGCGCTGGCCGCCATGACCGAGTCGCCGATCGCCGTGACCTGGCTGCCGGACACCCGGTGCTGTGCGGTTGCCGGAGCCGGCCGGGCCGCATGCCCGGTAGGCTGCCGCGACGCGTGCGCGCGGGTCGCCGCGCTGATGCGCTCACCATGGATGACTTGCCTTTCCAGGCCGGACGGCGCGTCGGGCGCACCGACGACACTGCAGCCTGCCGTGCAGGCGACGACCAGGGCAGCTGCCGCTCGCAACGCCGGCCGCGTAGCGCCCAGACCGGGACGCGGGACGCTCATCTGCGTCATCCGGCCGACGGCAGTAATGGCCACCGCGGCAACGTCCTTGGCCTGTCCGGCCCGCCCG
>Ga0137384_10001423_pt1 | contig 19065 bp, 15 predicted proteins | sample SagtaG_2_FD_104922 | JGI IMG/M metagenome (GOLD analysis project Ga0137384, IMG submission 104922) | Vadose zone soil microbial communities from Sagehorn Ranch, Mendocino, California, USA - Sage2_R_60_16 metaG | ecosystem: Environmental > Terrestrial > Soil > Vadose zone | place: USA... | reverse complement strand
ACTGCTTGAAGATGCGACCAATGGCGAAGAGATGCTTGAACTGGTCCGGCGCTATATGCCTCACCTTGTGTTCGTTGACATCAAGATGCCGAAACTGAACGGGCTGGAGGCCATAAAAAACGCGAGAACATTTGCCCCGGACACCAGGTGGTTTATTTTAACGGGTTTCTCAGAATTCAGCTATGCCCAGGAAGCACTGCGCATGGGGGTTTCCGACTACCTGTTGAAACCGGTAGACCCGGAAGCGTTGAGGACTGTCATGACCGGGGTGGTCAAAGAAAATAGCAAACGGCTGGTCGCTCTCAACAAACAATTTGAGCGTGACATAGCTGGTATCTACCATGGTTTAAGCTCTATCAAGCAGGAGGATAGTGATAGCCTGCTCAGGAGAGCGCACTTCATTGGAGCCATCTTTTATATTGATAGCTTCTTAACAGAAACGGAGAAGGCGAAACGAGAGGGCGATTTTCTACGAGATGTGCAGGTGATAATTGATGCTCTGGTAACGTTTGAGGGCAGGATAGCCCTTTTTGCTTTACCCGGCGGGGAGATCGCTTTAGTTGGAGCCTGGGAAGCGGAGCGTGAAGCGCCAGGTGAGCAGCTTAGTTACAAGTGCCTGTACCGGGTTGAGCAGCTTTTATCACGCTATCAAGATCAGAGTTTCTGTGTAACGATACTACAGACTCCTATTTGCCTCTCTTATGACGAGCTAAATGAGAGATTGAACTGGCTGCAGAAGTTCTCAGCTCTCCGTTCGCTGTATGGCATCGGCAAAAAGCTGCACATAAAAGAGCTTTCGCATTATGCAGCACGACCACATATAGTAGAAATGAGTACGCTCTTAGGCAAGCTGAGCCACTACTATCGAGAGAGGATGTATGTGCATTACATGCACACTATCGATCACCTGGTACAAGCATTCTCGCCGGGAGTTGACAACGGATCAAAGAAAGGAGCAGCGAACTTTCTCTGTCATACACTTCCCTGCCGGCTCACCCCCGGGCAGGATATTGCCGAGTGGAAGCGGGAGTTGCAGGTCTGTGGCGAGGAGTTGTTGCTTATCCAGCCAAAAAAGGACACCAGGGACATAGTAGCACAGGTCATTTTGTTTATAGAGCAAAACTATGCAACCGATATCAGCATTGCTCAGATCGCCGAAAAGCTGCATGTGACCCCAAATTATCTGAGCTCCCTCTTTCATAAAAGAGTCGGGACAACCTTTATGAAGTATCTGACAAAGATTCGTATGCTCAGAGCAAAAGAGCTGTTAGCCGATCCTGACATGCAGGTGCAGCAGGTTGCAGAGCAGGTAGGCTATTATAGTGTTCGCCACTTCACCAAAGTATTTACGGCCTTTTGCGGCTATTACCCATCAGAACAACGAAAGAGACACCAGTGAACTGTCACTCTTGATTCGATGGGTAGAAATGTAGGGGCGACCCTTGCGGTCGCCCTGCTGACCATGCCTCACCCTCCAGTTTTCACGGTTCTGGTATCTCAATAATGACCTGCGTTCCGCAGCCTATCGCGTTGCTGATCGAGAGGGAGGCCGCCTCGTAGGCTATCTTGAGGCGTTCACGTACATTAGCAAGACCAAGGTGTGGGTTGAAGCCCTGTGCCTGCGTTGCAAAGCCCACCCCATTGTCCTCAACCAGGATACGAATCACGGGTTTCTCCTCTTTGCCCGCAAGAACCGTTGTCGCATGCACACGCAGCAGGCATGGGTGATCGGCGGGCTCAATGCCATGAATAACGGCATTTTCGACCAATGGTTGTAAAAGCAGCTTGGGTATTTTGAAATCTGTCAGCATCTGCTCGCAGTACAGTTCAAACGACATTTTCTCCTGGAAGCGCAGAGCCTGAAGTTCACAATAGCGCTGCAAAAAGAGAAATTCCTCTTTGATCGTCACCCACTCCTCACTGCTCAGAACATGCCGCAGCAGCCCGCTCAGCGCGATGATGGCATTCTCCAGGGTTTGGCGCTCACCCAGTCGATTCAGGCCGATAAACCCATTCAAGGTGTTATAGAGAAAATGCGGTTGAATTTGTGATTGGAGCGCACGATATTCGGCGTTGCGCTGATTTAATGTCGCCACATATTCACGCCCAATGGTCTCATCCAGTTGAGTAATCATGGTGTTGAAGGCATTCCCTAATATCGCTATCTCGTCTTCCCCTTCGATGACAACGTGGGTCTGCAGGTCCCCTTCCTGTACCTGTTTCATCACGCCCATCATGTGTTGAAAGGGCCTCACAATCCAGCGTGAGAGGATAGAAAAGAGCAGGAACGTCAGGCAAAGCCCGAGAATGGCAAAGAGCGCTCCCACAATATCAAGCCATTGCAGCTGGGCATTAATTTCTGACTGTGATAACAGAATGACGACGCTCCACGGAGCAGAGGCGGTTTTCTTGATCACAGGCAAGTAGGCATCCCCACTATCTTGAATCGCGGATTCTTTACGCGCAAGTGCCTGTACAACGCGCCCGGATAATGGCTGGCTGGAGTAAAGCAGTCGCTCATGTGTCCCGAATACAGCGATGATGGAACTGACATTGAGCCTGACTCCATTGACAATGTTTCTGAGCACAACGGTATCGGCATCCGCCATAATCACGGCCAGAGGACGGCCAGTGTCGGGGTCTTTGATCAGGCGGGCGACAGAAAAGACCTGTGCTGAGAGAGGAGTCAATAAATAATCCTGCGGATGGGGATTGACAAACGCCACATCTCCATTGGCAGCAATGGCCTGCTTGTACCATGTTTGCTGCTTAAACGGGTAGTTGGGGACAGGGCTTGAAAAACTATATTTGCCCGCGACAAAGACAGAGCCATCATAAGGCAAGATGATTGTACTGAGGATATCCTGCCTGGTGGTACTCAGATAGTAGGGCAGGGTGGCGTAAAGAGGTTGATTAGCCGCCAGTTGTTGAGAAGCACTGGCAGTATCGTACTTGTGGCTGGCCTTCAGCTTGAGCGCGTTCATCACATCGTTGTTGAGATAGGGTGTTAATGTTAAGCGATTTAAATCATCAAGGTAGGTATCGATGTTGCGTGACAGCGCGGTGAGTGTTGCGGCTGTCAGCGTCTGAGAATCGCGGGTAATGACGCTCTGGTAGTAGCTTGGCATGACAAAGACAATAATCGCCAGGGGGATAACGGTGGTGAGCAGGTAGAGAATGGATAACTTCACCCGCAGGGTCTTTGGAAATTTCATGCCTGTACTCCTCGTTCAAGGTGCAACGCTTCATACATGCCAGGGTGGATGAGGGAGGGCTGAGTAGAAATGAACGCGCTTATTGTAGGTTTACCACATACACAAACGAAAATGGATGCATTAGACTACTGGTAGTATGGTAGTTGATCCTGGGAACATTGTCAAGAAGCAAGCGGCCTGGGATACACTCACTACCACCTGTACTTGTTGGAGACCTCAATGGTCCGCTCCGCACTTTTTTTAAGGAAAACAGGAGGTGTCTCATGCAACGTCGCGCACTCGGCGTTGTCCTCGCGTGCCTATTTCTCTTTGGCTGGCTCTTGAGCGCCTGTGGCTCAAGCGTTGGATCACCCGGCCCTTCTAGTGGGAGCCCCATCACGCTCACAGTGGCTACCAATCAGGTAGGAAACCAGGCTCAGGTGCTCCAGGATATCGCCCAGAAGTTTATGCAGGCCAATCCCAACATCAAGGTGGATTTCTCGGCTCCAGGGGCAGAGTACGAAAACATCATGAAGGTGAAGATGGCCTCCAGGCATCTCCCCGATGTGTTCTCCACCCATGGCTGGGCAAAAATTCGCTATGGCAACTTCCTGGCCGATCTCCGGGATCAACCCTGGGCTGGACATCTGAGCCCGACCATTAAGGACACTGTGACCGATGCCAATGGGAAGGTGTATGTGCTGCCGCTCGACCAGGATAAGTCGGGCCCTGTCTACAATGTAGACATCTTGAACAAATTTGGCATTGCCGTGCCCACAACCTTCGATGAACTGGTCGCCGCCTGCCAGACCATCAAGGCAAAGAGCAATGGCCAGATCACTCCCATCCACATTGGCGGCGCGGATTCATGGCCCCTGGGACAGTTCTTCGACTTTTTCGCCACGCCGCTGCTCATCAGCCCCTCGCAGAACTTCAGAGCGCAGCTCCAGGATGGGACGTTCGATTGGTCGAAATGGACCCCGCTGCCTCAGATGCTGATGCAGCTTCAGCAGAAGGGCTGCTTGAACAAGGATGTGCTGACAGCCAAGTATAGCGATTCGGCCCAGGCCTTTGCCCAGGGGAAAGTGGCTTTCGGCATCTATGGTCCTTTCCTGATCGACGAAGCCAAGAAGATCAATCCGAACCTCAATGCAGGACTGATGCCTATTCCCTCCATCATGCCTGGAGATGCCCCTACCTTCGCGGGAGGCGAAAAGACCACCTGGGGAGTCTGGAAGGATTCACCCCATCTGGCAGCCGCGAAGAAGTTTGTCGCTTTCTATGCGCAGCCCGAGAATATGGCTCTGGTAGCTCAGGCGGATAGGCTGCCTCCTGGTCTGGTCGGCGTGCAGGCAAATCTGGGCGACCTCGATCCCTACTTCCAGAAATATAGCACTACTAAGGTCTGGCCGTACTTTGATCGTGTCTACTTACCCAACGGGATGTGGGATGTGATGTGTAAGAACGCCCAGAACTTACTGGCGGGTTCCATCACCCCCGCGCAGTACAGCGCCAACATGAAGCAGGAGTACCAGCGACTCAGAACTGCATAGCAGAAGCGCCCCGTTTCCATCTGACCCAACTCAGGAAAGGGAGTGCGGCACGTTGACTGTACCCCCTTTCCACCTTCCCGGCATATCTAGAACAAGGAGCAAACTGTGCATCAGCAGGTCCGCCTTCAATCGGCACAACCAGAAGAGCTGGTCACCAAAAAAGCCTCCGAGATGCGCAGGAAACCGCGCAGATCATCGCCCTGGCTGGTCAATCTGATGTATCTGCCCGCCCTTATTCTCTTAGCAGTGTTTATCTTTTACCCCTTTATTCAGGGGGTCCGTTACTCGTTCACCAACTGGGATGGCTATTCTGAGCAGTTTCGCTGGGTCGGGCTGCTGCAGTACCAGCGCTTCCTGAGCGATCCGGACATGCTGCGCACGATTGTGAATACCTTTATTTATGGCTGTGGCAGCACGCTCCTCCAGAATATACTCGGCCTGGCCTACGCCCTCTTTTTAGACCAGAAAATACGCGGGAAGGGATTTGTCCGCACCATCGTCTATCTCCCCATCATTATCAGTCCCTTAATCATGGGCTACATTAGTTATTTCTTTTTTCAATATGATGGAGGAGCCGCCAATGACGTTCTCCACGTCTTGGGGCGGGCTCCGGTAGATTGGCTGGGCAATGGGCCAACCGCCGTCTGGATTATTACCTTCGTCAATACCTATCAATATATGGGCGTCGCCATGATAATTTACCTCGCGGGGCTGCAAGCGATCCCTCGCGAATTCCAGGACGCTGCGGCTATTGATGGGGCTTCCGCCGTGGCCCGTTTCCGATTTATCACGCTGCCTTTACTGATGCCAGCGATTACTGTCAGCGTCGTCTATAACGTGATCGGTGGTCTGAAGCTCTTTGATGTGATTGTCGCGATGACCAATGGTGGCCCGGGCTATGCTTCCCAGTCATTATCAACGATGATGTATAACCTCTACTTTGCGCGGGAGGACGCGGGCTACGCGGCAACGTTAGGCAATATCATGTTCCTCATCATCACGGTGGTGGGCATCGCCTTATTAATCGCTTTACGGCGAAAGGAAGTGAGGCTCTAATGAACAAGAAGCTGGCGTTGATCGTCACGGTGCTGATCTGTGTACTCCATATCATCCCATTTTTTATTTTGCTCAATATTGCTTTCAAATCACCGCACGATACGAGTTCTAAGTGGCTTACCCCTTCTTACCTGTATCTCGCTAATTTCGTGAATGCCTGGCAGAATGCTCACCTCGATAGTGCCCTCCTGAGCAACTGTATCATCGCGTCCACAGCAGTCGTGTCCGTAGTGATCATTGGAGCGATGGCCTCCTATCCCCTGGCGCGTTTTCCGACGCGCTGGAATACCGTGATGTATACGCTGTGCATCGCTTGTATGATTGTGCCCGCTCTGACCATCCTGGTCAGTCTCTACAAACTGGTGGTCGATATTGGAGGCATAGATACCTACTGGGCGGTCATCCTCATTCAGATCACCTTCTCCTTGCCCTTGACCATCTTCCTCTACACGGGTTTTCTCAATACCATTCCACGAGAGCTGGATGAAGCCGCGCTTATCGATGGCTGCAATCGCTTTACTGTCTTTCTCTACGTTTTGCTCCCTCTCTTAAAGCCGGTCACAGCAACGGTGATCATCCTGGTCGGGGTCTTCATATGGAACGATTACCAGTTCTCGGTGTTTTTCCTGCAGCAGCCAGGAGTACAGACGTTCCCCGTCGCTTTGTCGGCCTTCTTCTCACAGTATCAGAACGAGATCAACTGGGTAGCGGCCGGATGTTTAATCAGTATATTGCCAGCCGTGGTCGTCTACACGTTCTTACAACGCTATTTTATCAAGGGTCTGACCGATGGGATCGCCAAATAATGCTGTCCGAAAATGTCATTCGTCTGGTAACCTGGCTCTTGCATGACCTGAGATCTGCCAAAACTGCGACCATTTTGATGCGTTTTATTTGGCAGGCCGAATTTAACCTGTCAAATGACAATGTGTTATGAGATAGACGTGTCTTGTGCTACAATGCCTTTTCATAGACGTCTGATAATCCCGTTAAGCGCTACCGCGCTTTTTGAAAAAGGAAACCACATGCCACACATACAATTTGGCTTGACTCTACCTTCACCTCGCCAGTTGCCGAGAGCGGACTATCTCGCTACAATACAACGCAGCCTGGAGCTTGCCACCGGGCATTTCGACTCAATCTGGTTCACCGACCATCTCCAGTATGAGAATACTCCTCTGCTGGAGGGCTGGACGACCCTCACCTACTGGGCTGCCCTCTATCCCCAGTTTACGTTTGGCCATGCTGTGCTGTGCCAGTCCTTTCGCAATCCCGCCCTGCTGGCCAAGATGGCCGCGACCCTTCAGTACATGAGTGGTGGTCGCTTCATACTCGGCATCGGCGCTGGTTGGAAGGAAGACGAATATAGGGCTTATGGATATGAGTACCCTTCCGCTGCTACCCGCGTAGAAGAACTGGAAGAAACGCTCCAGATCGTTAAAGCAATGTGGCGCGATGAGCGCGCCACGGTGCGAGGCAAGCACTACCGGGTGGTTGATGCCTGGTGCGAGCCCCAGCCGGACCCGCTTCCCACCATCATGGTTGGAGGCGCTCGGCCGCGCATATTGCGTGTAATCGCACGTCATGCCGACTGGTGGAACGTCTCATGGACGGGTATTGCTGACTATAGTGAGCAGGTAAAAGAATGCGAACGCGCATGTGCTGAAATCGGCCGCGCCCCGAGCACTTTACGGCGTACCTGGTTTGGTGGTTGCCTATGCGCTCCCACAGAGCAAGCCGTGACTGCCCTCAACACAAATAACATCACCCCCGACCGCGGCTTTGTCGGCACTCCTGCCCGGGTTATAGGGCAGATGCGCCCGTTTATTGATCTTGGCGTCGACTACTTCATGCTCGGCATGGGAGGCTTCCCCAACCTGGAGCCCCTCCAGACACTGATCGATGAGGTAATCCCCGCTCTGAACCGTTAGTTCTGTATCTTCGAGGCAATTGGAGGTCGTCAGTCCACCGAGGTGCGCCAGTGGCCGGAGACATTGCTTCCAACAGGTTAAGAAGGCTACTCGACCATTGACCTTCGTATCTCGATAATCTGGTCGCGCAGCTGTGCCGCCTTTTCGAACTCCAGCTGCTTAGCTGCAGCTCGCATCTGCGACTCAAGGTCCTTAATCAGGCGCAGGGCTTCATCTCTGGGGATACCTGCCAGCGCCACCGAAACCGACTTCCCATCCGCAGCTTCGACACTCACCCCGCTCATCTCCTTGATGCGTTCGGACAGTGTCTTGATCTCCTTCTTGATACCGCGCGGCGTAATATTGTGCCTCTCGTTAAAACTCGTCTGGAGTCGGCGTCTGCGATTAGTCTCATCAATGGCTCGCTGCATCGACTTCGTTACCGTGTCGGCATACATGATGACACTGCCCTCTACATGTCGCGCAGCCCGCCCGATCATCTGAATCAGCGAACCCCCCGAACGTAAGAACCCTTCTTTATCGGCATCTAGGATCGCCACCAGTGACACCTCCGGCAAATCAAGACCTTCGCGCAGGAGATTAATGCCCACCACCACATCATAGACGCCCAGCCGCAAATCGCGCAGAATATCAACGCGCTCGATGGTCTCGATCTCCGAGTGCAGGTAATGTACTTTGATGCTCAGTTCTTGCATATAGTCAGCCAGGTCCTCCGCCATCTTTTTGGTCAGCGTCGTGACCAGGACCCGCTGCCCCTTGCTGACGCGCATGCGAATCTCCGCCAGCAAATCATCAATCTGACCCCTGGTAGGGCGCACACTTATCTGCGGGTCAATCAGGCCGGTAGGACGAATCACCTGTTCCGCCACAGCCTGGCTGTGTTCGTACTCATATGGCCCGGGAGTAGCCGAGACGAACAGCGCCTGGTTGATCTGCCGCTCGAATTCAGCGAACGTCAGCGGCCGGTTGTCCATTGCCGAAGGCAGGCGGAAGCCATAATCCACCAGCACCTGCTTGCGCGAACGGTCCCCGGCAAACATGCCGCGTACCTGTGGCAGCGCCACGTGCGACTCGTCCACCACCAGCAGGTAGTCATCGGGCAGGTAGTCCATCAGCGTCCAGGGCTGCTCTCCCGCTGCACGTCCCGCCAGGTGGCGCGAATAGTTCTCAACGCCCGAGCAGAAACCTGTCTCCCGCAGCATCTCGATGTCGAAATTGGTGCGCTGCTTCAAACGTGCCGCCTCCAGCAGCTTGCCCTCGGCTTCCAGTTCCTTCAGGCGATCCTCTAGTTCGTCTTCGATCAACTCGATAGCCCGGTTCAAGCGTGCCTGCGTCGTCACCCAGTGCTTGGCCGGGTAGATGTCCAGGCGTACTCGCTTCCCCAGCACTTCGCCCGTCAGAGGATCGATCTCCGTCATGCGCTCGATCTCGTCCCCGAAAAACTCGATGCGTACCGCCACATCTTCATAAGCGGGGAATACCTCCAGCACATCGCCGCGCACGCGGAAGCGCCCGCGGATGAAGTTGGCATCATTGCGCTCGTATTGAATCTCTGTCAGGTGGCGTAGAATTTTGTCTCTGCGTCGTTCTTCCCCCACCTTCAGAGTGAGCACGACCTCCCCGTATTCCTCCGGGCTGCCCAGACCATAGATACAGGAGACAGAGGCAACAATCAACACATCCCGCCGCTCGAACAGGCTGCGTGTCGTGGAGAGCCGCAGCTTCTCGATCTCTTCGTTGAGCATACTCTCTTTTTCAACATAGGTATCCGTACGCGGGATGTATGCTTCCGGCTGGTAATAGTCGTAGTAGGAGACAAAATACTCTACCGCGTTGTTGGGGAAGAACTCTTTGAACTCACTGAAGAGCTGTGCCGCCAGGGTCTTATTAGGCGCAAGAACCAGCGTGGGTTTCTGCACCTGCTCTACTATCTTCGCCACAGTATATGTTTTCCCACTGCCTGTAACCCCCAGCAGCGTCTGCATCTTATAACCTTCGCCAATACCGTCGACAAGCTGCGTAATAGCTTCTGGTTGATCACCCGTTGGCTGAAATGGCGCCTCCACCCGGAATTCTGGCATGTTCTCTTATCCTTGTGTAGAATATCTTTTCCAATCGCTCATCCATTATATCACATGCCGCGCAGGGAAACTACTGGACAGAAGCAGCATTCACCTTGTATACTTACCTCGTCTTTTTCGACCTCCTAACATCAGAGAAGAAAAATCGGGACATGAAAATAGGTCTGCTCGAAGACGATCCAGAGCTGTGCTCAATGTTGAAGGAAATGCTGGAAACCGGTGGACATACCGTCTCCGCTTACCTTGATGGCTCGAAATTTCTGGCAGCACTCCACTCGGAGAAGCCAGCAACCTTCCTACCACCATTTGATATACTGCTTGTCGATTTAATTCTACCTGGAGACATTGATGGTGAGCAGGTCATCTATCAGGTGAGGCTGATTTATCCCGTCTTGCCCATCGTGGTCATCTCTGCAGTTGCATCCTCGCATCTTGAAGCCGTCACAAGACGCTATCCAGGCGTGAAAGCCCTGCAAAAACCGTTCAAATTGCGCGACTTGTTTGCCGCAATCGAGGGTGCGCAAAAACTCCTCTGACGAGAAGTTCATTGGCCTCCCTGGCTATGTCATTCCATTTATTTTTGAAGTATGAGGGTCACCTTCATTGGCGCAGGTGAGCCCAGCTTTGTTCGCCTTGTTTGGTCACACGTGGAGGCAGGAAGCGTGAAATAAAAGCGACTTCCTTGCCCAGCGACCCCCGAACTTTCAACCCAGATGCGCCCACCCATCGTTTCTACCAGTTGCTTGCTGATGTAAAGGCCCAGGCCTGTTCCTCGGATGGGACCAGCCAGGTCCCGTTTCAGCCGGACAAATTTCCCAAAGAGCAGGGGAATGTCCTCGGGAGGAATACCAGGTCCAGCGTCCTGTACGCAGATGCATACCTGCGAGTTACTATTCGCATACTGAGCGCCAGGATCATATCGCACGGCTGCAACCCACACCGGAGTCTGGGGAGGAGTATATTTGAAGGCGTTGTAGAGCAGATTGCGTAGCACCTGGCATAGGAATTGGCGGTCTGCCCGGACGGCAAGCCCTTTAGCAATCTCCACAGAGACAGGATGCTCCCGTTTCTGCAGCGGCTCAAACTGTTCCAGGACCTCGTACACGAGGTCGACCACAAAAAGATCCTCGACTTGTAGAGGAGTCTTGTACGAGCCTGCCCCCGGTGCATCTAAAATCGTGTTGATCAATGGCAGCAGGGCCTCACATCCACGCGTCGCTTTACGGATGTACGCTGCCTGCTTTTCACTCGTGAGTGTTTTGTGATAGGTTTCCAATAATTCCAGGTAGCCATAGACTTGTGTGAGCGGAGTGCGCAACTCGTGACTGACATTCAAGACGAATTGGTCTTTCATCTCATTCAGGCGCCGCTGCTGCTCATAGGCGCCCTCGATCCGTGCCTGCTCCTCGAGCTGCACGTTGGCCTGTTGCAGTGCCTCGTTTCTCTCCCACAAATCAAGCTGTATCCTGCGCAGGAGGCGGTTCTGACTGGTCATCTCCTGGATGACCAGCGCCTGCCGTACCACCATCAGTCCAAGCAGGATGGTTGCCCCAAAGTCCACTCCCGTTTCCAGGCCTGTTTTGGCCCCATTATATTCCGTCCAGGCTTGCAGCAAGACCGCGGCGGAAACGAAGAGCAAGAGTATCAAGGCTCCCCGCAGCAAGGCGGGTCGTCCTATGCTCTCGCTCTTCCCCGGGGAAGGAACCGGAGCGGGCGCAGGAACTGTGGAGAGCCTTCTGGAGACAAGGTACTTTTGCATGGCACGAGCGCCCAGGCCGACTATCATGTAGCCAAGTGGCCACCCAACGTCCAGTAGCCCTCCTGTAGCATACAGGTTGTGCAGTTCCAGGTAATCATAGATGCTATCGGTAACCACAATCGTGATGAGAGCAAGGGCGAGGAGAAGCACCATCGGCTGCATCTCACGGTCATGACTCCGAGCTGCCAGCAGCAGGAGACAGAAGATCAGCACCAGCTTCGCCAGGGGATAAGCCGTTCCAATGATCTGGCCTGCTACCGTGTCTGCCCCTTGTAGGATCGTCGGACCCAGAATAAAATACCAGCTAATAATGACCACTCCCACCATGATGATCAGGCCTTCAAGGAAAACACGTACCCGCGTCTGCACTGGTAGCGGTCGATGAGGCAATAACAAGATGGCCAGCAGCACGAAGGGATAGGACCCCAGGTAACCTATGTCGGCCCAGGAGGGAAAGAGCACGGGCAGGTGGGCGATGTTCTCATTGTACGTCCAGATCGCCTGTCCTATGATGTAACTCAGGATGCCCAGGCCAAGCAAAAGAGGGACCCATCGCTGGGTGAAGCTCGTCGTCGCGGTGCCTGGCTGCGGCAATGTGCCAGCAGGCGACCCCATTTGGCCGCCCCTGGGCAGAAAGAGTGGCAGCGTCAGCAACAACCCCATCCCTTCGAGCAATCCCTGCGTGAGGTTGTCGACCAGGATTACCATGTGAGGATCACCCGGTTTATAGAGCAAGTAGGCGCCAAAGAGCCCACTAAGTAAAAGGATCAGGACAAAACTTTTGCCGGGGAATCGCATACCTCGCTGATTCACGACCTCCATCACAACATTCCTTCCTTGAATATGTCCCGGAGAATAGACACCCCTCTCTTTTATACTCAATCGTTCGGCACTAGTCAATTAAGAAGGACTTTTTACACGCGAGTGCTCGGGTGTCACAACTATCCTGAATGTTTGGTAACCTGATCATTATTGACATCTTATCTCTATGCGCGTAAACTTTAGTTGTACCAACTCCTGGCTGCGGAAAGCAAGATTTCGACACGTGTTGAAGGTTGTAACCTTCTTAAAAATGTTTGGAGGATTTGAGTTATGTCCCTGGCACATAAATCATTCCGTACCGCCCCCGGCAAAGCACGCATCACTATACCTGGCCTCTTTCTCTTGCTTGTCCTTCTTGCTGGCTGCGGCGGAACGGCCCCTCCTCCCAAAACTCCACCCCTTCAATTTACCTCGATCAACCTCGGACTTCCACCTGCTGCACTCAGCGCACCGGTCGTTGGCCCACTGCCTGCCGCTACTCCCATGCACGTGGGCATCACGTTTAAGGCCAATCAGCAGCTTCTGGCTCAGTTAGATCACAGGAAAGTTCAATCGGGGCAGACGTTAAATCTCGAAACCGTGGCGAATACCCTTGGCATAGATGGCGCAGCCTATCAAAAGATCAAGAGCTTCTTTGGCATAGATGGCGCAACATTGAAGCTGAGTAAACTGCATACCAACCTCACCGTCGATGCAAGGGCCAGAACCTTTGCCAGGCTCTTCCAGACAGGCTTCGTTATCCATAAACTCAATAATCGCACCTTTTATGCTCCAACCACAAACCCTAAACTCCCGACCTTCATCGCGGCTGCCATAATTGCCATCACCGGACTTGACACCTATACCATCTTACAGCATGGCCACTCCGCCAGGCGCCTCCTCAAGGCAGTTCATTCCAGGCACAGCGTCAGCGATTGCCGGCCCCTTGCTGGTTCATTGGTGCCCGGCCAGGTTGCCCATGCCTATGGCTTTGACCAGCTCTGGCAACAGGGATTACGGGGAGAAGGAATGACCGTCAACCTCATCGAGTTGGATGGCTTTAATCGCCATGATATTCAGAACTACTTTGACTGTCTTCATTTTCAAGGCAATCTGAAAGTCGTCAATGTCAACTCTCCACCGAAGACTATAGAGCTGGAGTCAACATTAGATATCGAAACCATCGCCGGCCTGGCACCTACTATCAATATCGTTGACTATCAAGGCCCCAACACGTTCACGGAGTTCAACGACGAACTCCAGCAGATCCTCAACGACAACACCAGGAATACTGCTTCCGGCAGCGTCGTCAGTATTAGCTGGGGTGCCGCCGAAAATCAAATGACCAATAGTAACATCATGGCGCTCGATCAGACTATAGCACTGTTGACGAAAGCCGAGCATATGACAATCTTCGCAGATACATATGATTGTGCTGCCTTCGCCGATCAGACCTACAACCACCTCTCGGTGAGCTTCCCAGCGAGTGACCCGCTGGCAACCTCTGTGGGGGGAACCGTCTTGAAAGTTGATGCAACAGGCAATCGCTCCAGTGAGGTCGCCTGGTCCGACGGCTCGAATCACCGTGTTTGTAATAACCAGTGGGGTACTGGCGGTGGTCTCAGCACTATATTCAAGCGTCCCTCCTGGCAGGATGGCCAGATCATACAAAATAAGTATGCCAACGGGACACGGCAACTCCCGGAGATAGCCGCTATAGCATTTAACCAGGCACTCTACTACCAGGGCCAGTGGCTGTATGCTTATGGCACCAGTGAAGCAACCCCCACCTGGGCGGCTGCTATGGCGCTGGTAAATGAAAACCTCATCAAACAGGTTCACGAGTTTTTCTACTCACCACAATTATTCTACATGGTTGCTAATAACAGTGCTGCCCTGCATTTGCATCCCTTTTATGACGTGATCCAGGGCAACAACCTGTACTATTCTGCAACCCCCGGTTGGGACTTCGCTACCGGCCTTGGCACACCAAACCTGGTGGATTTTTCCTCGGTGCTTCTGTGGTCAACTATCCACCACTAATAGCAAACCACTCCTCCTCACAAGAATGAGCGGTTATCAACTATTTTCGTTGATAATGCCTCACCACACATCCAGAGTCGCTTGATTTGATTATTCCAGGAACAGGGGCACACTATGCGAGCATGGAGGTCACGCATCATTCTATTGGTAGCCATCGTATTGCTTCCCCTGGAAGGCGTGCTCTTATTCAGTATGTGGCCTTATCTATCGCTTGTGGGACAAGCCATCGCGGGACTCTTCATCACCTGCTGCGTGTGTGGCGCTGTCTACGCCGTGGCACTTACCCGCCATCATATTGCGCTCCAGGTCATCATGCTTCGTCATGCCGACTTGCGCAGCCGAACGATTGATGCCAATGGCGTTGTGGTGTTGGAGCAGGAAGACGGCTCATATCGCCATTTGAGCGCTGAGCATGAGCAAGCCAAGCTACAGCTCCCTGCGCCTGTCGTGATCACCGAGGAAAAACCCACTATCGATAGAAGCCAGGAAGAACGGGACATCCTGGACCTGCATACGCATGGCTCAGGGTTTAAGGCCATTGCGCAAGCGTACAAAGATGCAGGCAATCCCTACTGGACGGAATATCGCGTGCGCCAGGTGTGCAATCGCGAACGGTTCGGCGCGTGATTGATTGATTGATTGACTGCGTGACCCGGCCACGCAGCACATCTTTGTACACATCATCATCAGGGAAGGGGATACAGGTATGGAACAGAAACTCGTGAGCTTGCAGGAGATGAAAGCCAGATTTGAGCAGCTCCAGGGGGATGAACTTGAGATTGACTGTGAACAGACGATACGTGTGACCATCTCAGTCTATCGTGGAACGATGGTGGATGGGAGCGTGCCACCTCTCTATTGCTGTGTTCAGTTTTATGGCGTAGAGGATGTTGGATACTCAACCAAACTTCTTGATCAAAATGGGGAGGCTGCTCATACGCTTGAAGAAGTGGCTGAGGCATTCAACATCTCAATGGATGCAAAGATTTGGGGGGTGACCATTGAAGAGGAATAGCTTTTCATTAAGACGGTCGGTTGCAGGATTAGAAGATTCCATCATCACGATATCCGGTCCTGCTCTTGCCATCTCAGGCATTATTGCGGGCGTGGATCTCGTCACCGGCGGGCACTTGCTCACCCAGGTTGGCTGGCTCACGCTTGCCTGGGCGATCACGCTGCTGTTAACCCTGGACTTCCAGGTGTTAGCCCTTGGCGTACGCGGGATGCGCGTGTATCAATCCGACAAGTCCACCGCCCGCAAGGTGGTAGAAGTAGGCTTAATTCTCTCGATTGCTGCCGCCATATCCTTCGTAAGCATTCAGATGCAAAGCGTGATTGCGCGTGTTAATGCAGAGAGTATTAGTATTGACGCGGCAGCCTTGCAGCTGGGCGTCAATCTGGTTGCCTTGACGTGGGAGCGTTCAACGCTGGTGCTCGTCCTCATCTTTCTTTCAGGCTGGCTGCGTGAAGCGCCCACGGCCAGCCAGGGCGCGATTCATCGCGGCCCGGAAGCCGCCACTATCACCGAAGATCTAGCGGTCAATGCCCCCGCACGTGCTGAGGTGCCCGAACACGCGGCATCGCTCACCACAAGCCGCTTTGCAAGTAAGCAGGACGATGTGATACGTGCATTACAGCAAAGTCCACACTTAACAGATGATGAGCTGGCGATGATCTGCGGTTGCTCAGTACGCACTGCTGGCAAGTGGTCAGCCAAATATAAGGAGCTACATCATGAGGCGACTCGTACAGCGCTTTAAGGAAGGCTTGTACTACTATTGTGGCTTGTGTGGCCGTATGCGCCATATCAGCCACTTTCCACACTGAGGCGCAAGCATCATGAATGAACAAGAAGCCACCGGATTGACTGAAGGACGCTTTTTGAGCGTGATGGCAAAGGCAGATACCGATCTGGTCACCGAACTGGCCAGGCGAATCCATATCGAGATCATTGTGTTACTCGCGAGCGACCTACCAAACGCGCAAATCAGGCCACTAAAGCAGGCGTTAGAGCAGGCAGAAAAAGAGGCTGAAAGTCTCATGAAACGGCTTGGGATGCCGCCCGATGTGGTATAATAGGATGTGTTTATAGATAGTGCAGCCCGCATCTTTACGGCTTGAAACGATGAAGATACGGGCCGCTTCAACCGTGAGAGACCCACGGCCTCAAAGGAATTATACAATGTCTAGCAAACGAGGTCTCTCACTCATGAAAAAAGGAGAGACTATGCGGCTCAGGGTTCAGATTGCCGGTATTCCACGGCTCAAGATTGCACACTGGCCACCGGAGTGGCAACAATGCATGCAGGACTACCTCCAGACCTTGTATGACCGCTCAGGCAGCGAAGCCACGCTGGAGAATTACACGTCTATGCTGGGCATCTTCTTCGATTCGCCCAAACAGGCCTGCGAGATGGCCTCAAGCGATGTGATGGCCTATATCAGTAGGCCGCTCATGAATGGGCCGAGCGCCGGGCTTGCCTCCCCAGAAGGCTCGACGAGAAACACCCGCCGGGCTGCCGTTTCCGGCTTCTATCGCTTCGCAAGCACCTATTACATCGCGCCAGGGGAGCCACTGTTCACCGGCACGAATCCCTGTCTTGGCGTCGGGCAGGCCAGGCGAAAAGAGAGTTACAGGGCCATCTCCGACGAGGACTTGTCCAAGATTTTCAGCGTCATCCCGCGCGATGAGCGCGGCGAGCGGGACCGCACCATCTATATGTGGCTGCTCATTTGCACCCGGCGCAGATCAGAAATCATTAACTTGACCGCAAGCGATATTCAACCTGCAAATTTTCCCGATGGCCGCGGCGGTCGCCGTGTGGGAAGGGTCTTCCACTTCAGAGGCAAAGGCCGGGGCATGATCGATGACAGTATGGAGCTTCCCGAAGAGGTGTATAGGCAGCTGCTGACGTACCTGGCGATGAGTGGGCGCTCTTTAGCTTCGATGGACCCGGATATGCCTCTATTCGTCTCCCATCCTGTTACAGTGGGAGCGGGCCTCCCAACAGACCCATGGCGAGCCGTCACCACGCTCGCCATTTCTCAACAGCTCAAGAAATACGCGCGGTGGGCCGGTGTGGAGCCAACAACTGTCACGCTTCACGGCCTAAGACACAGCGGGGCCAGGGCCAGGGCGGATGCTGGCGAGGACTTGCGTAGTATTGCTAAGGTGATGCGCCATAAGAATGTCAGTCACACAGACCGGTATCTCAGCGTCCTGCTTGGCACGTCCGACCCGGGCAGCGCGGCGCTCACCCAGCGCTATGGACATTTATTATCATGATCTCTAATCGTTAGTGTTCCGACAACAGGAGAAGACGTTGACCTTACAGTTTTGTAAGGTGAGGGGAAAAACCCTTTTAATGAACATGTTCATGCGGTATTATGGAGGCAGGCACCTCGGAAGAACCGAAAAAGGTGGCACCAGCCCGTTTGGAAAGTCAATTTTCAGGCGTGGGCGCAGAGAGAGAAATTGGAGCGTATCGCTCCTTACTCTCTGCGCCCACGCCTTTTTCTATAGATTCGTAACGGGCTAGCCCCAAAAAGCAGAAAGCCCGCGAGCTTGGCGGCGGCGGGCAATCGGCATAATCAGGCATCCTTGACAGGCGGCAATCTGTCTACATGGTAGTATAGCATATCGACACAACCTCTGTCATGGATGCTCCAACAAAGGAGTATTCAATGAATACACTCACTATTGAGAAGCCCATTGATCGGGTTCTCGCGCCCCTTGGATTCCCCGGAAGAAAGCCTTATGGCTACTGGCATACGCATTGTAAAGCGCATGCAGACAGCAATCCCAGCCTGTATATCCGCACAGATGATGATGGGAACGTGATTATCAAGTGCCTGGCTGGCTGCACCCGCAAGGCCATCTGTGCATCGCTGGATATCACGGAATCGGCTCTCTACATCGATTATATGTCCCATCCCTATCTGCCTGGCATCAGTGTGATTGACCTGGCGATAGATAAAGGCATCCATCCGAACTCGCTGCTTACAAAGTTTGGGATCACTGACTATCGCTACAGAGGACAGGAGGCCGTTCGCATCCCTTATCCCTGGATTGATGGAACGGCATACCCACGCTTTCGCATCCGGACCCACTTAATAGCCAAGAAGGGAAGCACCTGGAGCGAAGGCAACGAGCCGCTTATCCCTTATGGCTTAGATCGACTTGACGAGGCGCGCAAGGCAGGATATCAGATCGTTGTAGAAGGCGAATCCGACCCCTGGACATTGTGGCTTACTGGCTTCCCTGCGCTTGGCGTCCCTGGAGCAGACCTCTATAACGTCCTGCAGAGCAGCTACTACACCGGCATAGAGAAGGTTATTATCATCCAGGAGCCCGATAAGGCTGGGCACAGCTTTTCTGCCAACGTCGAGAAACGACTAAAGGGCATCGGCTATGAAGGCAAGATATACTTCCTCGATATGGCTGAAGCCTGCCAGGCGAAGGACCCGAACGATCTCTACAAGAAAGACCCCAAAGCATTTAAGGCAACCTTTACCAATGCGCTTGAGAATCGTATCCGCCCGATGTTTCGCATTGTTCCACCTCCAAATGTCTATCGGATCAGAGACTTGCAGCAAGAGGTGCTACCTGAAACGAGATGGGCCATTGACCCGATTCTTCCTGAAGGT
>Ga0137384_10001419_pt1 | contig 19079 bp, 17 predicted proteins | sample SagtaG_2_FD_104922 | JGI IMG/M metagenome (GOLD analysis project Ga0137384, IMG submission 104922) | Vadose zone soil microbial communities from Sagehorn Ranch, Mendocino, California, USA - Sage2_R_60_16 metaG | ecosystem: Environmental > Terrestrial > Soil > Vadose zone | place: USA... | reverse complement strand
GGGGACGCCATCCGGGGGATGGTGTGCAGGCCTTTATGGCCGCCCGGTGCTGGCCTGTGATTCTGCTGGACCACCGGAGACCAGCGGGCCAAGGCGGGCGGCCATAAAGGCCCCCACGGATAGTGATGGGCAGTTTCTTCGGTTGATGCCTATCGGGCACCCATGCTGTTTGCTTTCCCCTGTCTGGCGCCCTGTTTCGTTTCCATGCGCAAGACTGCCTTCGCGTCCGCTTCATGCCCATGGCTGATCAACCATTCTCCAGCATGACCCGCGATCATCATCCACATATCTTACCAACTGAGGCATGGGGGTTGCATGTCGATCATGCTCATGGCGCGTGTGAAATTGGCAAAACAGGCGATCTCGCCTATGTGTATACCGCACCTCCGCCTAAAGCGCTGTTGCGTGCGTCCCGGGACGGTCCTACACACAAAGATGAGTGCGGATGTCCTCAAAAAACATCATCAGTTGCAATTTGAAGAACACGACGGGGTCAATGGAGGGGCGCCCACCGATATGTTCTGTCCTGTTTAGGTGGACGTAACCAAAGTGAGACCTGGGTGGGTTGCATCGCCTCCTGGACCACCGCCACTAACTGCTCGCTCAACTGGTTTAGGTCGAGTTCATTGCGCAGGGTGGCACTGAAAGCGGCTAGCGTCTTGGCGGCGTCATATTTGTTACGGTAAAAGCGGCGATCAATAAGTTTCTGGATATGCTGTCGTAAGGGTTGGAACAGCGCCGCAATGGTCAGGGTAGAGGCAACAATGGCTATATCGTTCGTCTGGTTGATGCGGCCACGCAACAGGAATTGTAGGGCGGTGACGAGGCCAAAGTACACCAGGGCAAGCAGAACAGTCAGCGCGCCGTAAACCAATGTGCGGTTGATGATGATATCGATATCGTAGAGGCCGTGCTGAAGGACGGCAATACCAAGAGCGATGGGAATGAAAACAATGACGATCAGTTGCAGGACATTATCAACAGCGTTGAGAAGAGTAGGATCTATGTGCAATAGCTGCAAGAGGACTGGTAATAGAGAACCTCCAAAGAATAGGATAACTATCAGTACGCCCGTATAAGTGAACCACTTCAGTTGCTGCCGCTCCTCGCCTGTTGCCCGCCGAAAGCGTAAGATCAGCGAGAAAATGGAGGCGAGCGCACAGAGCCCGAGCAACACGAAGCCAACATAAGCGATGGCAAGATAGGGACCAAAGCCCTGAGGCTGATCGGAATTTTGAAGTGACAGCACCTCTCTGTATTTCCAGAGGCCCACGGCTAGCGGCAGGATGAACAGCGCGCTACTGATTGCAGACAACCAGGCGATCCAGCGCCAGCGACGCGTTAGCAGACGACCATTAGGGAAGAGGAGAAAGAGGAATGTTGCTATCCTCGTTCTACTTCTACCGGTTTCCTTGTCCGAACTGCCAGGTAGGCTCATCTGTCTTTCCCTTGCCGATGTACTTCAAAGATGCACAATACCCTGTCGAGGCAGGACATCACGATATTGGAGAAACACTATCAGACCTTGTCTCTCTAGCTGCTCACATATTACCATACGCCCGTCTCAAAAGCGTTACGAATGGTTCGACCGGATGAAAACGACAACAGGTGCGCAGCAAGCTCTACCAATCCCGTGGAGAGGCTACACGAAACAGACGAGAAATGCATCAATATCCCTTACTGCAAATATTTGCACTTTCATGATGAGTTTGTTACAAGATAGCCTCATCCACTCAAGAGTCTTTCAACAAGCTGTACCGCTGCTTTTGAGACGGACGTATGGTACAATGCTCTCGACGAAACGTCTCCTCACCGTCGTTTCATGCTTCTTTGCATTTGAGCGTCTCACTGGTTGCTTCAAGAGGAGCGCAAGGAGGACAGCTATGAACCAGCACCATGCAGCGACTCACACCGGTATTATCAGCCAGGACAACAGCGTCGCCATCGTCATCTCCACCCTAGCAATCGCGGCCCTTTTCCAGCCCTTGCGCCGTAGCATCCAAAGCAGTATCGACCGCCGCTTCTACCGTCGCAAGTACGATGCTGCAAAAACGTTGGCAGCGTTCAGTGCGACACTACGCAACGAGGTAGACTTGGGTCAGTTGACTGAACACCTGCACAACATCGTCCAGGAGACGATGCAGTCAGCGCATATCTCCCTATGGGTACGCCAGAGCGGCCACCAGAGAAAACCAAACACCCAGGTGTAACGAAGAATGTGAATGTAGAAAGGAAGAGCAGGTAATGGCAACCCCAGGAAAACCTATTGATGACCGCGTGGCGGGTGAAATCATGCTCAATGAAGTATTCAAAATTGTGGAGCGGTTAAACGCTACCGCAGGCCAGAGCATGGTAAAAACGGGCAAGAGAAGTGGGAATATGACATTTAACCCGAAGATTATCGTTGATGAAGACGGTCACAAGCAGTACACCTGCTTTGTTGAGATTTACACCCAACAAAGCACCGATACAGGGCAGCAGATAAACATGGAATGTAGCGGGGTAGATGTTGAGCAGTTCAAGCAGGCATTAACAACCGTCTTCACTGCACTTTCTGGTCTTGCCAAAGAAGGCTACCTATCTGATACGTATACCGTAGGACTTATCAAGCCAAACAGTGAAGAGATTGAAGTGTACGCGCCTCAAGCGCTAAAACCAGGTATGTATAGCCTCAAGGAAATCTAAAATGGGCGGCTGTTACAACGCCCATGCTCCTGCTACTCGCTCAGGGTAACGCAGCATCCGCAAAACATCAGCCGCTCAGCTATTGAGATGAGCACCTGATGACGGCACAAGGAGGCCAGCCATGCACGCTCACTCAGGAGCGATTGCTCCCGTGAATGCCGACCCCCCCGGCTCCCCTAATCCGCGCCTGCATGAGCGCTGGTTGCTCATCGCCCGCGCGGGCTGGATTGCGTTAGCGTTGCTGGTTCTGGTCCTTAACATCGTCATGATTCCACGCTTCGATGCCCTGCTGCAAGCGCCTTGCCAGCCCGGTCAAACGTGCTTCGCCATCCGGTTGACCGCCTACGATCGGCAATTGCTGCACCAGCTTGGCCTCTCGCTCGGCTTCCTGGCAGCCTATCGGGTCATGCTGGATGCCCTCTCAGTTCTTATTTACTGCATCTTGGGCATGCTGATCTTCTGGCGCAAGTCTGCTGACCGGATGGCGCTCTTTTGTGCCTTTGTGCTGGTCCTCTTTGGTGGTGCTGGCTTTACCAATATCCTTCAGGACACCTTGGCACTACTTTCTCCTGCCTGGTTTGTGCTGATCGGCACCCTGGATGTCCTTGGACAAACCGGCTTCCTGATTTTCTTTTTCCTCTTTCCCAGTGGTCGATTTGTGCCGCGCTGGACGCGCTGGATTGCACTGCTTGTCGTCCTCTATTGGATCTATACGATCTTCATCTCCAACAGCCTCTACAGCCAGAGCTCCTGGTCCAATCTTGTGTTTTTCGCCTTGCTGTTCTCTGTGGTGGCTGCGCAGGTCTATCGCTATCGCCGCGTGTCCACGTTCAGAGAGCGCCAGCAGACCAGGTGGGTCGTCTTTGGCTTCTCTATCGGCATTGTTGGCTTTGTGCTGTTCATCGGCCTTGGGAGCGCCTTTCTCCCTTCAGCACTGCTGCAATCGGGTGTGGCCGCGACGTTGGTGGCCGGAACCACCATTTATGGTTTTCTGCTGCTGATTCCAATCTCGATTGCCGTCGCTATTCTGCGTTCACGCCTCTATGATATTGATATTATCATCAATCGCACGCTGGTCTATGGCGCTCTCTCTGCTATCCTGGGCACGCTTTACGCGGGCTTCATCATCGGTCTAGAGAGCCTGGCAGGGCTGATTACCGGGCCGGGCTCACAGCAGCCGCTGCGAGAGTCCTTCGCGCGCAGTGCCCTGCAAGCAACCCGCTGGCGCTCCCAGCACGCGTTCCACCGAGAAGAGCAGCTCAACGGTGGCATACCCAACATCTTCAAGCAGGGAGATGACCACTCTGGCCGCCTGATCAGGCTCTTGTATCCCGGGCGCTCTAGTTCAAGATGCTGCGGTCGGGATCATCGATAAAGTGGCCCCCGCCGGTAAGCATCTGGCGCATAAAAGGTACCTCCCGGCGCAAGACGGTAATCTCCTCCTGCAGGCGCTGCAGCGTTGAGATGGATTCAAGCAATTGTTGCTTCTGCTCGACTTCCATATCCATGAGATAAGCAATGAAGTAGGAAAGCTCTTCAGGGAGAGCCGGTATATTGATCTGCTTCGCTTTCTTACCCGCCGCCTGAAACAGCATTTGCAGGTAGGTATTGAACAGGTCGTGGGCCTGCGTGGCAGCAGTGGCCAGCTTTTGCTCTGGCTCGGGAACGTCTTCATATGGCTCCACCAGGCCGGAAAGGTAGGGTTTTTCGCGATGTTGGCTGAGAATATGAAACCGCTGCACGCCCATGGCCATCAAATTGTAGCGGCCATCCGCGAGTTCGTCCAGTTCTTGAATCTCCGCCGTGGTACCAACAGGATATGGTTCCTCTCGCAGGTGCTCGCTCTCTTCCTTAGCCAGTACTACGCCGAAGGGCTTGTTCTCCTCCTGGCATTCGGCAATCATCAAGCGATAACGTGGCTCAAAGATATGCAGGGGTAGGACCATGCCCGGAAAAAGCACTACATTCAACGGAAACAATGCCAGTTCGAATGTGCCAGCTGACATGAGCCTTCTCCTTTGTAAGTAATCATCATCCTCACTTACCTCAAGCGCGTTAACTGTTGGATCAATCTTATAAGTATCTTACCATACAGGGAGAAGAGACGCTCTCAAGGATGGAAAAGTGGGCGGCCTCTGTGGTTGCGGCCGCCCACGTGAAAAACTTGTCACCTCAGGGTCCTATTGTTGGCACCGGAGTCGGGGTGCCGGGCCCCGGCAGCGGCCCCTGACAAGGACCATTCCCGGGAGTTGTGGTGCCGTCGCAGGCGGTGACGCCGGTCTGCTGGGGCACCTCGCTATCGAGCATCCAGTCGATAATGCCGGTCCCCGCAAGCCCATTGAGTTGCGAGGTAGCCTGCTGGCTCACACCAGGCGGCACAACGAACGTTCTATGGGTAAACGACGAGTGGTACTTGCCGCAGGGGATACCGGCGCCATCTATATTGCAGGCACCACTCACCCGTTCGATGACACTGTGCCAGATGGGAGCAGCGCCCGTAATACCAACTACATTTCCCCTGAACTGGGAATTGTCGGCATTGCCCGACCAGACGCCTACCACAACATTTGGCGTGTAACCAATAGTCCAGTTATCTACAAAATTATCGGTCGTACCGGTTTTGGCTGCCACGTCGTGTTGCTTTCCATCGGCCCGATCCCAGTCATACATTGAGAGCACATGGTCGCCCGAGAACTCAAGGGCCCGCGCCGGCTCATCGGAGAGGATAGAAGTCATCAGGTAGGCGATCTGCGGGCTGATGACCTGAGCGCCAGCGGGATGAGTAGGATCGTAATGATAGAGGTGATGGCCGTAGTTATCCCAGATATCCAGGATACCCTTCGGCGGGACGCGTACCCCCTGATCGGCAAAGACCTGGTAGGCGCCCACCATCTGGATCAATGGCACACCGGCCGTACCGAGCGCCATGGCAGGTCCGAACAACTGCGGAACGCCAGCTTTGCTACCGTGCTTCGCGTTGTACGCCGCAACAGCTTCGTCTATCGCCGAAATACCCAGGCGCCTTGCCATGTTCACCACGTTATCCATGCCGGCAAACTCGAATGCTTTTACCGCGGGTACATTGAACGAATTTGCAATATCGAGACGGATGCTGGAGTTCAGGTTGTGGTACCCACCACCATAATCCACGGGATGGTAAGCATTATGTTGGGGATCGGTTTGCCGGCCTCCAGTAGGAAAATAGGTCTTTTTATCCGGCAGCACCAGGCCTGGGTACCAGCCCATCTGAAAAGCAGCTGCGTAGACAATTGGCTTGAAGGACGAACCTGGCTGGCGATAGGCGACGGCAGCATTGAAATTTCCACCGACCTTACGATTATGAGAATACCAGTCGGCACTGCCGTTCATTGCCAGTATCTCACCCGTTTTGGCATTCATCACGACCACCGCGGAGTCGTTGACATTATGTACTTTGTTGAGGGGTCCATAATCGCCGACGAACGGCTGGTATTCCGGCTTATTAAGATGACGGCGCACGGCATTCTCAACAAAGGCTTCCAGGTTGATATCGATGGTCGTATATATATTGAAGCCGCCATTGAGCAGTGTCTCTGCCCCTATCTGGGCTTCCAGTTGTTGAATGACCCAGTACACAAAATGCGGAGCGCGGATATGACGTGCATAGCGCGTGAACGTCATCTTGGCAGTTAAAGCTTCTGCCTGCTGCACCATGCTCTGTGTGATCGTACCCATGCCTGGCACCTGTATACCTAGCGAGAGCATCTGGTTCAGGACAAAATCCTGGCGCGCTAAAGCTCGTGTCCTGTTGTCAGGGCCAAGTGTCGGATCATAGCCTGGCGGGTTTTGTGGCAACCCTGCCAGTAACGAAGCACGGGCCAGCGCTAAGATCGGATCGTGCTGGCCATGTGCATTCTTTTCAAGAAAAGCTATGGCGGGAGTACACACGTGCTGAGCGTTACATTGCGGCGCAAGGTGGAAGTAATCTTCAGCGGCGGCATCTACACCGAGGTCTTGCGCTCCAAAGGCCGAGACGTTGAAATACATCTCCAGGATCTTCCACTTAGGATACTGCTGGGTCAGGCCGATGGCGAGTGCAGCCTCTGTCAACTTGCGATTCAGTGTGATCTGCTTATTGTTGGTGAGGTTTTTAATCAACTGCTGGGTCAGTGTACTCGCGCCGCTGACCACCTGATCGTTGTGTTGCACATACTGGATACCCGCACGGAAAATAGCCTGCGGGTCAATGCCGGTGTTGTCCCAAAACGTCTTATCCTCCGCAGCTACCATCGCATCCCGCATAATCTGTGGAATGTATTTATAAGCAACAGCTGTACGACGACCTCCCCCGTTGTTGTCATATACATCATAGAGCAGCGTGCCGTTGCGGTCGTAGATACGAGAAGTCTGGCTAATCTGCTGGTTCGCCAGTCCTTGCAAGCGCGGTAGCTGGCTCTGATAATACGCATACGCTGAAGCAGCCCCCGAAGAGGAGGTTATTACTAGCAAGAGACAGAATGCTATCGCCAGGCTGATGGCAATTTTCGACCCATCGAGCTGGGCGCGCTTCCAGCGTTCGCGGCGGCGACGCATCAGCATAGCAATGCGTATGGTACGCGAGCGTTTCCAGGGCTTCGACTTTTGAGCCGGTAGCGGACTGCCGGGCCGGTAGAGAACCAGTGGTTGTTGATCGACGGATGGGATGGCCCGCATTCGCCCAGACCAGCGGTGCATCATCTGCTTCGTGTTGGACATCCAACCCTGTGACCCGCCCGAGGGCGCTATTTGTGGCGCAGGCGATGCCTGCTGTTGTGTGGGTTGCCCCGGCGGCAAAGGAGAGTAAGGTGGACGTATCAAAGGAGAGTATTGTTGTGGTATTTGTTGTTGACCATAATCATGTAATGAGCCTCCCGCGCGTGGATTCCCATTATTGCCACCGGGATGGTTGCTATTGGGTCGCTGTTCGTTCCAAGACATATTATCCATCTGTTTTATATATCCTTAATAGAAGTGGTATTCTCACCTTGCATACTATGTACATCGCTGCTCTATCTCAAAAGAACGAGACAAATGCTTAGTTTCAGGGAAAATAGGGGCGACCACCTCTCTACCACACAACTTTTCCTGGAAGCCCGGCTTATCAGTCCTAACGAAGCAGGCAGCACACGTTAACAGGCTCCCCCATTCGGGTCACTGTATGCTGTCACGAAAAATCAGGGAAAGGGGGGATTACCACTACCAGTGTGATAATGATTGTGGTAGTATTGGCAGGTGTAATGCTACTTGTCGTCATTTCAGGTCGTCGACGTCGGCAGGCATCGACAAAACCGACTTCGCCGCCACATATTCAGTAAAGTTGAGAGAGGCTACTTCGATGCTCTTGCGCTATACCCGGCAGGGTCGCACCTACATCAGGCCCATTCTCCTGGCGGTGACACTCTGCCTGTGCACTCTACTACTTTCATCCGTTGCCGCGTCCCCGTCCCCAACCGCCTTCGCTGCAAGCGACCCGATCACAGTTATCTCTCAAAGAGACATCATCCACTTCCCCAATTATATCGACTTCAACATAAGCGCGAAAGACACCAGTGGTGTCATCACCAGGGTAACCCTCGCTATTACATTCACAGTACCGGGCTATGTGGACAGATCGTATTATCAGACCGTACCTGTTGATCATCCGGCTCACACTGTGGCCTTGCAGTGGCGGCAAAAGACAACCGGCAACAACTTCTATCCCCCAGGTACACTGGTTAACTATAACTGGCGACTCCAGGACAACAGTGGGCATGTACATGACGATGTAACACAAAATTTCAAGACCATAGATAGTCGTTTTAGATGGCAACGCCTGTCACAAGGTATGTTGCAGGTGAACTGGTACAATCGCACACAGAACTTCGGTCAATTTATGCTCGAGAAGGCCAGTACAAGCATAACGCACATCAGTACTGTACTTGGCGGTGGGCTGCTGCATCCAATCGACCTCTGGGTATATCAGACCGATGATGACTTCCATGGTTCACTCCCGCCAAACTCCTACGAATGGGTGGGCGGCGAAGCGTTCCCTTCTCTGCGAGAAGCATCTATCGTTGTTGCCGGCAACTCCGATGACACGTTGAGGCGTGATATGCCGCACGAACTGACTCACCTCGTCTTTCATCAACTGATAGAACAAGGCATAGAGGTCCCGACATGGTTTGATGAGGGTCTGGCAGTCTATAACCAGTTCTACCATGAACCCGGAATGTCGGCACGCCTGCAAGAGGCGCTCGATACCCACTCGCTCCTCCGGCTGGACGATATTACGCAGGGCTTCCCCGCCAATGCGGATCAGGCATATCTCGCCTATGCGCAGAGCTGGAACCTGGTCGCCTTCATGTATAGCACCTTTGGCCTCGTAAAAATGGGTGCCCTCATCAAAGAGCTCAATAATCCACACACAGATTTTATTGGAGATTTACAGACATACCTGGGAGAGAACGAACTGCGCCTGGAAAATCAATGGCATATTCACCTACACCAATCACCAACGCTGCCAGCGGATCAGCTCACACCAACGCCCACTACAAAGCCTGTCAATCACCCGCAACAAACACAGTTGCAGGCAAATACTGATAGTAGTGAGCCACTGCTTATTGGCATTGGCGCCTTGCTCGTCCTGGCATCCATGATTTGTTTAACACTGATTGTCGTCACTATGAACAGGCGACGCCAGCAGTCTTTGGCGCTACAGTCCGCACAAGAACTTATCACTGCCAATGCAATGCGCTGGCAGCAAAATAACCAGGCGCCGCCAAACATACAATCATCTATGTATGTGCGACTGGTGGATAACTCTCGCATCGTGCCACCAGGGTCGCCAATTCCAGCTCAGTCACCGTTTCATTATCCACCAGGGCAGCTTGCCGTGCCCCCGTCCTCAACCGGTACGTCTCCCATACCACCAGCAACGACGGCATATTCGCCATTACTTGACAATCAGGCAAAAGAGGACAGCAGACAGTCAAGAGCAGGTGAAAGCGAAGGCACCAGCCCACTTGATCCGGCTTTGCCGAACCAGGAATACTTAAACCAGCAGCCCAGCAGTCTGGCTCCCCAGGAGTGAGGAATCAAGGAGGTTTTTAATGGAAGTGTTTGATGCCCCGGCCCGCTTCTATTCTTCGGGCACATTGCCTTTGGACGAACTCGCTTACTGGATTGCATTCAGTCGTGTGCTTGGCATTGGACCAGTTCGCTTTAAACAACTGCTAGACTTCTTCCATGAAGATGCTGCGGCAGCATGGCACGCTAGCAATAAAGATCTTGCGCAAGCAGGTCTCGATCAGAAGATCATCGAAGGTTTCCTTGAGCAGCGTTCCAGGATCATACCCGAGCAGGAACTGGAGAAATTAGAGCGGCTGCGTATTCACGTGATTACATGGAAGGATGAGGCCTATCCGATCTTGCTGGAGGAAATCGATCACGCGCCTCCAGTACTGTATGTAGCCGGTACGCTTACCGAAGCCGATCGCTTTGCACTGGCCGTTGTGGGCACGCGCAAGGCCAGCGCATATGGACGGCAGGTAACGGAACGCTTCGCAACTGAACTGGCGAAAGGGGAAGTGACGGTAGTCAGCGGGCTAGCGCTGGGTATTGATACCATCGCACATACCGCCGCGCTTGATGCCGGTGGGCGCACAGTGGCAGTCATGGGAAACGGCCTGGATTCGATCTACCCACCCGGCAATCACAACCTGGCCCGGCGTATCGTCGAGTCAGGACAGGGAGCTCTGGTGACCGAGTTTCCTCTCGGTGTAAAACCCGATGGGAAAAATTTTCCTGCACGCAACCGCATCATTTCAGGCCTCTCGCTCGGGGTGCTGGTTACCGAAGCCCCACAACCGAGCGGTTCGCTGATTACGGCAAACTTTGCCCTCGAGCAGGGACGCGAGGTCTTCGCGGTCCCCGGCAGCATCCTCTCCCCAGGGAGCGCGGGTGTCAACAAACTTATCCAGGATGGAGGCGCACGCCTGGTGATGAATATTAATGACATCCTCGAGGTGCTCAACCTCTTCATGGTGCCTCAACAGGTGGAGATGCAGGCCGCGTTACCAGATAATGCCGAAGAACGTACACTGCTCTCCCTGCTCAGCCACGAGCCGTGTCACATTGATGATCTGATTCGCGAATCGGACCTGCCAACAACGACTGTATCGGCAACATTGACGGTTATGGAACTCAAGGGGCTGGTCAAATCAGTCGGCGGTATGCAGTTCGTCCTGGCAAGGTGAGAGGAAGATGCTCGTCACCATTGCACGACCTGCGTTCTGCACCTGCTAGAAACAGAGGACAGATGTGTCGATTTATTTATTTGCTATCAAACTTTAAGTTACTAATGTTTGACAAGCGATGCAAAACAATGAGGTGTCACTGGCCTTCCAGAGAACTAGAACCAACAATAGAAAGTCACTAGGCAGATTTTCGTGCCTGTGACCTCAAGGTCGTTGGAATTTGATAGCCGTTCCCATCACAGCAGCATTATAGTAGAGACCCGTTTCTGACGTACTCAGATGTACGCCAATTACGCCGTCAGCCCCAAGTTCACCCGCTTCATGTTCAATTTCCAGATAGTAAGCAGCCTTACTGAAGTTACACCGGAGACTCTTTCTCTTCTATGAGGACAAATATCCTCGTAGTTGTTTAGCCCCGTTACCCAAAGGTCTACTATATTTTCGTGTTTTCTCCGATGTTAGAGTATATTTACGTACAAATCTTGTTGGTACCCTTATTATTCTTAAAATTCCCTCCGCTTATTTTCCCGTCTGCACTGCCAATCCGAGAATAGAAACTATTTCCATGCGTTTTGGCAGTCGCAAGCCCTCCTTTTGAACCTGCTATTTTTTGGGCTCTCCGTATCGCCATGCCAACCTTTACCTTTAGTATTTGCCATAAATTGAGAATATATCTATATTCATATAAATGAGTTATGCTTGTCAAGCTTGTAAGAATACTTTATGGTAGACTACATGGCCTTCTGTGACAGCAACATTGGTACTGGGCTAACAAGCTAAAATGCTCTTTCCGCTTCGCCGAAATTATATTGTCCGGCGTTGAGGCGAGGTTGTGAAGCGAAATAACTATTGATCTGGTAATTGCGTTAATTATCTGATATTCTATTTGCAATAATTGTACTTATTTTGTGAGATAGAGGTGAATGAACTATGAACTGGCGCTCACCACTCCATCTGAACAATGAGCAAACAGGAACGCTCTCTGCGAGTAACGGAACTGTTTACGTTAATACCGAAGGCAACTCTTCAGCAACCAGCAATCTCTACGCGCTGCGGACTGATACAGGAGCGCAACTATGGAGTAAGCAAAATCTCTCTCTTCAACTCATTGCCTTCGGTACACTGTATTGTTTCGGCGTTGCCACCGATGGAGGTTTCACGAACGATCTCTATGCACTTCACGCCGTTGACGGGACAACACTATGGCATATACACATTGGTAGTTCAGGTAGTAGTTATGGGCCTAGATATATTTCAGTGGCTCGTATGACTGTTTACGTGATGACCGACACAACCCTATATGCTCTCCATGCAAATGATAGAAGCATAGCATGGCAGAGTTCAATATCTGGTTATATGGTGGTTGGGCCATAAAGACCTTCCAAGTAATTGAGCAAAAAAAACCTCAAACCCAGGGTGACATGAGAAACGGCACAGAAGGAAGTTAAGGCAACGTAAGCTATGCTACCGCCTTGCTGTTTCCATCCAAGGGTGGAAGTACTGTTAAGGTTTGGGCGGGTGTCTAGTGTGACGCCCGCCTTTTGTGTCAAGTCGCATTCAGATTGCCGATAATTGACGTCAAATGTCGGCAAAGTTCCGTGATTAGCTCTCGCTAAGAGCCGCCTGAATTGATTTCCAACCTAACAGGACTTTGAGGAGGGCTAAGAGAACCTCAGGATGAGCTAAAAGCCAGCCAATCACTAGGAGTATCCCTATAATCAGCACCGTCTGTACAGGCTCGGATAATTGCCGAAAAGCGATAAACACTTTCTCAATGATGCACACTTTTTTAGGCCGTTTATCTGCCAGGTACAAAATGCTATAGCCCTGTTTACGATGTTTTCCTCGTTTACGATGTTTGCGCAACGCATACACTCCTTTCTGAGCTCACATCAGGGAGGAGCAGCGTGCATTAGTCGCTATCTTATGGATATATGCACTACTATTGACTATTGACTTTTCATGCATATATTGCATATTATAGGATAGTAAAGAATTATCCGATGGTGATTAATTTGGGTTAATCCGCCATTGGGTAATCTCGATCAGCACGCTACATCTCCGATGTTTGCGTGCAAAAACCAAGAAGGCATCCTTCTCTAGAGAACCTTTTGAAACGTCTCTACTTTGGTCGGTTGCGACGTCTCAGAGGATGAGTTGGGTGCTTTTTTGGTGCATGGTGTCAACCATGCATTTGCATCCTTGCATCTGTTAGGAACATACAGCATGAAACTAGGGCTGTCAAGTGGAGAACAAGTGATATCTGCATTTTTAAAATGCTTATAAAACTGCTTAATCTTAATAACTCGTAAAACCCGTTTATTCGCTCTAGTATATTCTGTTTATTTATGAAGTAAAGTGCATATGTATCTTCACTATATAACTTAAATTCTCGTACCATTTCATATAACATCATTTGACCGTAAAGTTCCAATATATTCTCTTCGCTTCCCTCCCATCACCCACGAAAAAATAAATTGCACTTCTTACCCTGCTAAAACCTGCCGATTGTCATATTAGGAGGGAGGTAGACAGTGGAACTGACAACGACGCATATCGCCGCGAGACTTGGTGTATCGGAGCGCACTGTGCAACGCTGGATCGCTAGTGGCAAACTCAGGGCTAAAAAGATTGGACATTATCGCTATCAGGTCGAAGAAAGTGATCTGAATGCACTAATGGTGCCACAGGTAAAGGATATGCAAACACAATTTGCAGTTATACAATTAGAAATAAGGAGCCTGAAACGTGAAGTAGAAGGTCTGAAGCAGCGTATTAACAAATTGGAGCAACGTCTAGACGAGGAGCACAAAAATTAGCGTAAGCGAGACAGAGCTTGTGATCTATGAGGATGAGGACGGTTAAACTGCCACAAAGAGTCTGTCAAGAGGTTTGTGGTATGCTATAAAGCTTACATCCGCTAAGGGTCGTTTCCTGCAATATTTTTCTGCCAATATTGCCATTTTGATGCCATAACGATTTTTGTGTAATGATGTGCAACGAGATGGCGTTAAACCCAGTCCAGGCCTAACTTCCTGACTTTTCTGTTATGCACCATTACACAACATTTGATATGGCATCGCCATTTTCCTTACCTCTCAAGACTGTAGAATATAACTATGAGGTTGAATTGGAGTTATGCGGTGGTTGCTGGCTTTGGGCGCGTCGGAGAATAATTCAATGGACGACATGGCGTTTTTTGAGGTTTGGGCTTGGAGTACGTGAAGTCGGACAAGAAATGATGGGCGGCGTCGAGGCCAGTTTTGAGCCACAATTAATCCAAAAGTATCAGACCCGCTTAGAGGACTTCGAGGACAAAATCTATGGGGTTTGTCCCGTTTCAAAGACAACGACCTCAGCAGCAAGTACGAGGAGAAGAAGTAAACCTTGTACAGATAACCTAGCTGCTCCATAATTTGTTTTGCGCCCATGGAGGATATGATTTCTTTCTCCGGCTAGTTGTGTAGTGATAAGATCAGCCACTCCCTGAAGCGCATTATGTGTTTGCCAAGAGGAACGTTGTATAAGTACACCTACTCCGCGAACTTCTACTAGCTTTCCATCTCTACCTCGTTTGAGTTTTCCATTGGCTTCTTTCATATACAACTTATGGCCTTGAGAAGCAATAAGCCCATTCAAAATAAGTGCATCTCCAACAACGCCTTCCACCTGTGCAAGAAGAGCCGGTATGGAGATGTTGTATTCACGACGCCGATGCGCCTTAATTGCCTGTGAAACAATAGGCCAACGACGACGCAATACAGATGATTGTTGGAAGAGTTGCTGTAGTTTCTGCTCAAACTCCGCCCGCCGCGTCTCTACCGCTAATTCGTTAGTAATTACAGCACTTCTTACTTTTGGGCTGACAGTTGCAAAACGCCTAACCGTTTTGAATGAGACATAATCACTCGTGATAAAACTAAAGCCAGCTTTTTCAAAAGCCTCACCTCCTTCTTTGGCTTCCTTCCAAATTTCATCCAGTTCTGCTAAATCAGGAAGTCCAGCAAAGAACTGAGCCGCGTTCAGGAGAGTAGGCGAAATATCCAATCGGGGGAGGGATGCCGCAAAGTTGTTGTATATCCCAGAGATCAATTGTGTACTAGCAGAAACCTTCTGGAATAACGCACCTAGACCGACTAACGACTGACCTAAACCACTTATATTTGGAATGCTTGCAGAAAGCTGTTGAGCAAGGGAAGCTTGAAGTTGCCCAGCAAGGAGCGTTTGAGGCAATAAGATATTATTTACCAGTGGTGATAACTTAATGGCGTTCCCCAGATTGGCAATCGAAGATGCCAAGTTAAGGGAGGGTAAAAACGCCTTTGACAAACCTTCAATGAACTGTTGCTGCGATGTGAAAAGTGCATCCACTTGTTTGCGGGTCTCACTGGTTAAGGCAGTATAGTAAGCATACACAGCATCTTTGATTTCCTCAAAAGACGCTGTATCAAGTAACGTACTTTCTTCTTGCTGATTGCGCAGCCATCTGACAGCAACAAAGGAAAGCTCATCGTCCGCCCAATCATAAACCTCTTGTATATTGAGCTTTGGTGTGAGCAAGTGGGAATATATAAGTTGAACAGTAAATTCGCGTGCTGGTAATTTTTGAGTCTGTTCCTTGTCGAGCCAGGACATATCTTTTAGTATAAGCTCAGAAAATTCCAAAACTCCATACGTTGGACTCTCAATTATAATGGGCTTGCTCTTGAAGAAATCATCCGCATTTACTGGCATGTTTGTTTTTCCTCTTCCTCCCTACGAATTATTGGAGACTACTTTAGCACGAAATCACCTGATAAACAATCCTAATTGTCTTTATAACCCCGATCTGCTACAAAAGAGCGTATTTTTATATTTTTTAACATGACGCAGCAAGAACTAGAAGAACGCATAAATGACATATCGCAACGGTCTTGAGGCTAGTTTCGCACAAGGAAGTTTGTCCGGCGTGGAGGCTAGGTCTGAGGCTACTTTCTGCAAGAAATAGGGGTACCAATACGATTTGAATTCTTCTGGCTCACTTGCTTACTTGGTTTCCGAGCGAAATACCTTTGGCTAAATCGCGGATAGCTTCATCTTTCATTTTTACATCAGTGACAAGAGAAAGATATTGCATCCCTGTATAGCTCTTCTCAAGAGCAACCAGCTCTCTTGCATGTTCATCTAATCTAACCTAAGTTTTGTCCAAATTAATGACAACATGCATGGGAGCAAGCAGTTGCCGCACCGACGAGAGGAGACGACGAGCTAGATGGGCATCCTGATTGAGAACAATCTGGACGATCTGACCAGAAGCATCCCAGCAGAGAAAGCCACTGATATGGAAGACATCGCGCACCATGCGCACCATCCCATACCCCGGCAAGGGGTCGCAGGTCGCAGATGCTTGCCCGCTGGCCTGAGCCGAGGCAGCCGAGGCAGCACCTGTCAGCCAGTCATGGGCCCAGACGATGACATTGTGCACCAGGCTGCCCAACAGCATGAGCATTTGCTGGGCAGCAAAGCGCTTTTTGTTGCGTTTGGTCAAGCCGACGCCTTTGTCGCCTTGAAAGCTGGTTTCGATGCCCCCACCGCGCTGGTCATACAACCACAGCAGCGCCAGCAGCACGGCATGCGGGTCCTGGGCTTCGCAGGCGGGTCGGCCTACCAAGTGCAGTATATCCTGATCGGAAAGCCAACAGATCAGCACGCCCACGCCCCATTGTCCATTGGGCTTGGGACAGCGCACCGCCACCCGGCGCACAGGACGGACAAAGGCGAGGGCCTGCTCGGTCACCCAGCCGACTTGCCGCTTGGGCAGATGGGGATCGGTGATCCACTCCTGCACCGTTTTGGCCAACTGACGGGCCTGCTGACCCGAACAGGCTTTAGCCAGAAGGTGGTACCCCCGCTCCAAGAGCCAGTTGAGATTGGGCACGCTGCCCCCACCAGCATCGATGCGCAGCAAGCAGTGGGCTCGCTGCTCCTCGGTCAGTTCCAAGGTCACTTCGGCGGCTTCGACCAATTCTTGCAGCGTCGTGTTGAGTTGGCGATTCCCTGCAAAGAGGCGATCCACCACCACTTCCTGGTAGCGGGTGGCCAGCACGCGGCCCAGTTGTCGCCCGCGTCGATTGCGCTGTTGACTGGCAAAGTAGCCTTTGGTGGCAAACTCGGCTTTCTTGCCACACAGCCAGCCGCTCATATCCACATCCAACACCTGCCAGTCGGCTTGATAGTCGTGCCTATAGCCTCGGCTGTGCTGGCGGTAGATACTGTCCACCGGAGGCTCGCATCTGCCCCGCATTCTCCGCCGTACACCGATCGAGCGTTTGCTGCACCACCGATTGCTCAGCACATCCCGTCCGTCCAAAGGCGGCTTGCAAGGCGGGATCAGCTCTCAAGCGGGTATTGATCTCGACCAGACCATGCGCTCCAGCCAACAGAGTGATGAAGCCGTCATAGAGCTTGTCCATCGGGCGGTATTTCACCGTCTTCTGGGCGATCTGCACCCGTTGACGAATGGGTTCAAACAGGTTCATTTGCTGCAATTTGACTCCCAACGCCGCCAGACTCGCGGCCGGGGTAAAATGACGCGTCGTTTCTGTGATACACTCGTTCATGATGGGGCTCCTCCTAATGATTGGATAACTTTTTCTCCATTAGGTATGAGCCTTCCTCATGCCTTTGGCAAGCTCTTCACTTGCTTTCGGTGTTACTATTTGGACTAAAATTGGGTATTAAAGGCCAGTGCCAAACTACTAACAATACCAGAAACTATACTGGCTACCGATGAAACCACCCCAGCCTGTATTTTATTAGTAAAAATGAGAATGACTCCGATAAAAACAAGGATGATAGCCAGAACAAGAACAATAAGTGCTACGATAAACGTAATTCGTGCCTGTTGAAGTCTTTCTTTGCGTTGTGTTGTTAGATCATTACGGGTACGCTCAATAGTATCTTTTAAAAGCTCATTCAGGTCTAGATTAGACTTTAGCATAATCGTTTCATGGACACTCTTATAGATATCCCTCCCTGCTACATCACCTATAGGGCCTGAGAAAATATTGTGAGGCCCGAAGTCAACATTTTGTGAAAGACTAGCGTCACCAATTTCCCCAGATTTTTCCGCATGTGGTTCTTCTCCTAATGAGTTAAGAATGTTGGTCTTGAATGCAGGAACAGACTCCGAAAGAGCATCAATTAAGTCTTCTTCGGCTAATGATGTTTGATTTCCCTTACGAACGTAATATCGTTGATCCTCTGTTAGAATTGGCGCTGGATATTTTTGAATGGTGATAATAAAAATTTGCTTTCCTGCAATATCAACAAAGCGATAGTTCATGAGCGGACGCGGTCGTAACGATGAACAAGCTTCTTGATAAAGGTTCTCTAGCGGCACGCCTTCGGGAACTCCAACGATCCTAAAATTATCTGTTACGCCGATAATAATTATTCCGCCATCTGTGTTTGCGAACGCTGACATGAGACTGGCAAGTTCTTTAGCTGAAGGTACGTTCTCCTTTAGTTCAAGGGTAGATGTTTCAATAGTGCTATACCCGATATCTGCTAATAAACGTTCAAATTCACCACTCCTTGAAATTTCTGTATCCTCAACCGTCCGCGCCTGCATAGGTACGGGAGTAACAAATGTTTTCTTAATCTGATCTAGCTTCTCAAAATACTGTTCGATAAAGGTAACTCCATCAAGTTCGCGTATCCTCCTTGAAAGAGTAAAAGTCCAACTATTGCACTCATTATCTTTACAACCGAACTGGTCATAGATGTAGTAGAGTGCATTTCCTTACTAAAAATAGATGGGAGTCTCAGATTTGGCAGACCCTCTGGCTCTCAGCCTGCTTGGCTGAAGCAGTGCATCTACAGTGAGCCCTTTTTTGTTGGGGTAGCTGAGGCTAACACTTCCCCCTATCACACCACCACTCCCAGGTCTCCCCTGTGCCAAAGGGCCCGGGTTGGTAGTTGTGCGTCCCCTTGCGCACGATCGAGAAATCATTCATGCTGTAGAGTACGATGAAAGGCAACTCCGTCAGGTAGATCTGATGGATCTGCACGAAGATCTGCTGCCTCGCGCCTGGATCCGCCGTCGCCTGTTCCTGGTGGTAGAGGGCATCCAACGCCTGGTTGCAGTAGAAGGTCAAGTTT
>Ga0137384_10001401_pt1 | contig 19166 bp, 23 predicted proteins | sample SagtaG_2_FD_104922 | JGI IMG/M metagenome (GOLD analysis project Ga0137384, IMG submission 104922) | Vadose zone soil microbial communities from Sagehorn Ranch, Mendocino, California, USA - Sage2_R_60_16 metaG | ecosystem: Environmental > Terrestrial > Soil > Vadose zone | place: USA... | reverse complement strand
GTCCACCGTGACCTCGCGCCGTCGGCCGGGGTGGTGGCGGGCGTCGCGGCGCTGCTGCACATACAGCGCCAGGGAAAGAACAGCGCCGAGCACGATCACGGCGGCGACGGTCAGGTACATGCCCAGGTACTGGTGGCTGAACATGGACCGGCGGGCGGCGACCTGGGAGGCGTTGATGCCCGGGAACGCCAGGACCAGGCTGGCCGGGATCGCGACCGCGGACACGAACCCGGCCGCGACGGCGTAGCGGACGCGGCGGTTCTCATCGGCGCGGCGCGCGATGCTCTCGATCGCGGTCAGCTCGGCGCGGATCGCGCTGCCCAGGCGCTGCAGCATCCGCCCGGCCGTGACCGCCTGGCCGGCCATGCCCATCGATTCATACAGCGCCTGGTGGAAGCTCCCGGCCCGCAGCGAGGGAACCAGCAGCCCGAGGTCGGCGGAGGCTTCCACGCTGTAGGACAGTTCCAGCTCCAGGTCCGTACAGCAGCTTGGTTGCGTTCAGCCTGTAGCCGCGCGCCTTCGGCCGCCGCGGCCTTCACGGAAATCGTCACACAGCAGGCAAGTACAGCAACGCTATGAACCTGAAGCGGCCAGTACAGACGACAACCAGACCGCGACCTCCTGCGACGGCCGGTTGAATCAGGTCCGGTGCGAGCGGCGCAGCGGATGACGCGATCAGCCCGGCCACCACCGCCGTGCTTGCACAACGATGTCCCGAACAGGTAATGCGGTGCGACCTCGCAACCGATGAGCTGCCCGGCATACGGGCCCGAGTCGTCGCCGACCCGCCCTGGTATCCCGAGCACACTCGCGTCTTCCTTTTGGCCGCGGCGCGCCTGACCTCCCCAGGCGCCACCATTCTGCTCGCTCAGCCTGCCGTCGCCACCCGGCCCGGCGTCCTGCCCGAACGCGCCAGCATCCTGGCCTTCGCCCACGACACCGGCCTGGAAACCATCGCGATCATTCCCGGTGCGCTGGCCTACATCTGCCCGCCGTTCGAACGTCACGCCCGGCACGCGAGTCAACTGGGCACAGCCCGGAGGCGCCGTAGGCCGGGAAGGCGGACGCCCCTTCCCGGCCTACGGGGCTGGGCTCGCAGCCAGGGGCAGCGCCGGGCCGGTCAGCGCGGCCCGAGCCTGGTCTGCCCGTCGAGCAGTTCCCTTGCGATGTCCAGGTGACCGGCATGTCGCGCGGTCTCCTCGATCATGTGCAGGACGACCCAGCGCACGTCCGGCGGTTCGTTGTCCGGGTCGCCGTGCTTGCCGCGTGGCCGCGTGGCCAATGGCGTCACCGCCAGCACCGCGTCCGATTGCGCGCACTGGTCACGGTAGAAGGCGATGATTTCCGCCGACGGCAGGTCACTGACGAACGCTGCCGTCGGGTCATAGGGGGCAGGTCCTCGTCTCCGGGCGGCGGCTCGGGTTCTGCGCCGGCCACGACTGCCTGGAACCAGTGCCACTCGGCGCCGCCCAGGTGGTCGACCAGCCCGGCCGGCGTCCAGCCCGACGGCACGATCGAGCGGTGCCACGCCTCCTCGTCCAGCCCCGCCACGATGGCAAGCACCGCTTCGCGCTGCGCATGCAGGAAGGCCAGCAGCGCCTGGCCGTCGGTGTCCTCAATCCGATTGCCGGTCATGTCCAATCCTCCTGCTAGGTCGGTCACTGTCCCAGGGATCGCGTTCTCGGGCCAGAGCCTGTGGCTGACGCGGATATCAGCAGCAACAGGCTCGGTCATGTTCGTTCCTCCCGGATGACGCCGGCCGTCTTGGCTGGCCTGCCGGGGGAAACGACGGTGGGGCGCTGCCTGACTGGACGCTGCGCCCATCGGGGAAGACAGGGGGCTGGCTAGGCGATGTTGGCCGCCAGGTCCTGGTAGGGAGGGACGAGCTCGGCCCACCGCGCCGCGGTGTCGCCGCGCTCACGCCCGCCCAGGTAGGCGGCGAGGTTCTCGGCGTGGATCTGCCACCCGGCCCCGTAGAAGGCGATCTTGTCCAGGGGCATGCCCTGGACCTCGATGACCAGGATGGTGTGGTCGCCGTCGGCGGTCAGCGTGGCCTCGAGGGTCTCGTCGAACGGCGGCACGCCGTTGCCCTTGCGCCAGGACTCGTCGGTCTCCCTGGTCGTCACCACCAGCCGGCGCGGGCGCTCGCACGCTACGATGCGCCCGGTGCTTTCGATGTCATCGGCTTCGACGTAGGTGCGGAACTGTCCGCCGGGGCGCAGGTCGCCTTCTACCTGTGCGTGCCAGCGGGCCAGGCGGGCGGGATCGGTGAGTGCCGACCACAGGTCGCCGATATCGGTGTGGTAGCCGTCCTCGACGCGCACGACGCCGTCGCCGTCTGCTGATCGCAGGCTGCCCAGGATGCGGGTGCCCGGGCGTGCGTTGCCGGTCATCTGGTGCTCCTTCGTTCGCGTTTGCCCCGGGCCACCTCGGTGTGCAGGGCGTCCAGCCGTTGTTCCCACAGGGCCCGGTACCGGCCCAGCCATTCATCGACCTCGGCGAGCGGCTGCGGGCGGAGGCTGTAGACCCGCCGCTGCGCCTCCTGGCGGGCCTCGACCAGCCCCGCCTCCCGCAGCACCCGCAGGTGCCGCGATACCCCCGGGCGGGCGATCGGCAGCAGCGCCGCCAGCTCACCCGCGGTGGCCGGGCCGCGGGCCAGCGTCTCCAGCATGGTCCGCCGGCTCTCGTCCGCCAGAGCCCGTAATGCAGCTTCCACGGCATGACTGTACCAAAGCTGTTACGTAACTGGCAAGGTACATATGCGGGTGGTCCTGCGCGCACCCAGGCACTCAACCGCTCACGGAACACAGGGATCTGGCCCTGGACGGTGTCTAAGCAGCTGGCCAGGCGAGCCAGCCGGCCAGACCGTAACATCAGCATCCACACCTGCTGGCACGCTTATAGCCGAATCCCGGGGACACGGATGGTGGCGTATCTCCGGAAGCCCGGCGTGCTCATGACCGCTTACGTAGCCCTGTTCGTGCTGTCAGGGCCGTGGCATGGACTGCACGGCCCTTCTGGCTACGTCGTCCATCCGGATGCGACCCGCAACCTCCCGCAGATAGTCCGCGCAGCGTTCCTCGCCTGGCGTGTGACGCGAGGCAGGCGGATCTCACTCGCCCTGATCATGATCTTCAGTGCCGCTGGCTGCGCCCTCGCGATCGGGGCCATCGCGGGCGGCATTGCCGGCCTGCTGCCAGGAGGCGTGCCCGAGGTGCTCGACGCCATGACCTACGACGCCTTCACCGGCCGCCATGACAACCTGGCATGGAACGCCGGGCGGACGCTGGCGCTCGTCTGACTTTGGCCGGGAACGGCCGACCGGCGGCCGCCACGCACGACCTGCCTGAACGCTCGCATCGACCGGCCTCGCGCTAGTTCGCATCGAGGGGTCATCGCTGATCTTCCAGGTAGCTCGATCGTATGTTTGAATGCGGCTCATGGAGCAGCCAAGCCGCTCGACGTTTCCGGGCTTCCCGGAGCAATGCCGCCTCGGCCACCCTTGGAAGCCAGGCACGGTGGTCATCGACTGGCGGCCATGCGACTGCCGGACGGCGAGCGCAGCTCGCGGCGGCCACCTCGAGGTCACATGCGACACGCCCGGTTGTTCCGGACGCTGGCAGCGACCACGGCATGAGCCCCTCGGGAGGCTGGGCCACCACCGGCCCGGGCACTAGCAGGACGTGCCGGACAGGCACCAGCTGACACCCGCGGCCGACACCAACTGTGCTGGATCTGTCGATACGCATCCAGATCAGCGGCGCTACAAACGCCAGGTCAGCGACCATGCTGAACGCTCCGGCCGTGCCTGACAAGCGAGGGGTCACCGGTTGGAACCCAGTTGAGCCCTACTGGGATGACCTCACGTTCGGCCGGCCTTGTATTGGCATTGCCCGGCTGCGCCGGGCCGATGGTTGCTGGCAGTCGCCGTGTACGGTCCGGCCAGGAACATCCCTGGCTGCGGCGCGTCTTTGCGCCTGCGCCGCCGCCGTCAGCTCATGAGCCGCTTGGTCGATCGCGGCTGCGCGCAGCAGAGTGCGTGGCTCGCTGATCTGGAGGTCGTGGAGTACTCGTCCGAGCGGGCAGGGCTGCGGCAGGGTATCTGGCTGCTGGATGTCTCCCCCCTGTTCCGCCGGGTTGCCTGATGCGGGGCTGGGCGGACTCAGCTGGCTGGCGGAGGCCTCGCGGGCCGTCCCGAGGATGTGGCTCGGAGTTCCCATGGCGACGGCCAGGTCATCAAGAACCGCGACGGCGTGCTTGCCCGCCTCGATCGCGGTGTCGTAGGTGATGAGCAGCTCGTCTGCCAGCGAGTCCGGCGCGGGGGAGTAGGGGTACGGAATGTCCCATTCTTCGGGTGCCAGGCGGGTGGGCACGTAGAGCCGGTGGTCAGCGGCGGCTGCGCGGGCGGCTTCCCGGCCCTCGATCGCGATCCGTGCTACGGCATCGACGGCATGGTGGGCGGCGCTCAGCACGCTGCCGATGTCATCAGGAGAAGGTGCGGCGCCGCTACGCGGCACCGCTGGCGCGCCCGCCACGGGCTCTGCGTTGGGGACGCCCGCGCGGCACGGGCGCGCCGCCACCGGCAGCTCCCCGTGATCACTCCGTCTCATCGGATCAAGCTGTCTGGTTCTGCGCAGGACCGTCTTCCTCGGCGATCCATTGTCCAGCTCCCGGCCACTGCGTCTAGACCGCCCTCCGGGCGTCGCTTCGCGATGGCTTCGCCAGCCTAGACCCAGCGACCACTCGCAAGGGATCGGCGCCTATCGAGGAAGACTCCTACGGTGACGCAATCTCGGGCAGAGCCATCACGGCCTCCTTGCGGACTTGGCCGCTGGGTTAGCGGTGCCGCCGGTACTGCAGCTCGACGATCCCGTTGCTGGAGGCGGTGCTGGAGACCAGGTCGAGCTGGTAGGACTTGGGGACGCCGTCGAACAGCCGGGTGCCCTCGCCCGCAACGTAGGGAAACAAGCTCAGCTGGAGCTCGTCGATCAGGTCGAGCCGCATGAGCGACCGCCAGAGGCTGACGCCGCCCCAGAGCGCGGCTGCTGCCCAGGCGCGCAGCACCGGCTCGAGCGGAAACGCTTGCAGCTCTTCACAGACACTCTGATGCTGCCGCTGCGCGAGAGCCCGGCTCATGCGTCGAGGATGACATTGAGGAAGAGCCGATCCTCGCCCTCCGTGAGGTCGTCGATAAGCCGCTCTGCGGCACGTTATAACTCAGTTTCTCTGCGGCCCTGAAGGTCAAATGAAGACGAGCTAGACTATCCCGCCTAGCCTCAGTCCACCGCCGCGTGGGGAGCGCGAAAGGCCCCTCACCACTTGGGAGGGGCCCTTCGCCCGGGCTCTGATCGACGGCTAGCCTGAGCAGGAAGCTACGGCACTTAGGCTGTAGCGATCATATTGCCCGTGAGGTCATATTTTACCGAAACTATCGAATTCTCCGTTTCGTGCTCCTCCGAGGAATGCATGCCATTCGTTCGGTGTAAATCGGAGAACCGGACCTTCGGAGTCCTTGCTGTCACGAACGCCGATCTCGCCATCAGGCAGGCTCGCCACCTCGACGCAGTTGCCGTTGGAGAAACTCAGGGAGCTCTTAGTCCAGTACGAATCTGAACCGGGCCTTCCCGGGCGGTCCCCGGGCATAAGTCTTTCCACATCCTTACCTCGCTGAATGTCGTGTGATTAATGGCTTAGGACTTGCGACTACGTAGAGTCCCCGAGCAGCTACTTAGCGCACCCGCCGGGTATCTGACCAAGGGTCGCATCTCGCCGGGCGGTGCATCAGATGACCCACCTCGCGATCGGTTTCTATTTAAGCACCAATGACCCCAGTTGTCACGTCGGTTTCAACGTTGGTGCCAGGCCTTTGTACTGTCCCTGGCAGGCGGCGGGGGATTCCGGGCCCAGGTAGCGGCGGGCTTCGGTCCATTCGTCGTTCTGTTCGGCCAGAACAGCGCCGACGAGGCGGATGATGGCGTCGCGGCTGGGGATGATGCCGAGCACGTCGGTCCGCCTGTGTACCTCTTTATTCAGGCGTTCCTTTATCCGGCTCTGGTGGTCAGGGCATCGGGCGCTACAGTGCGAATCCTGCTGTGTTCGTCGCTCTGCAGCTAGATATAAGGTCGCAGATCTGCGACGCTAAGCCTGTTACAGCTGCAGATCCGGCCTCGCATAGCTCGTGCTCTGCGCCTGTCGGCCCGCTCCGTAACTAGATCTGCAGCATGCGGTTGCGTTGTCCATGTCCATGGGCTGTCGACCCTCGACATCTTGAATTCTAGAGAAATACTGCTTATTATAAGATCGCAATATTGCAACACTAGACCTGTTAGAGTTGTATGAAATGAACTTTAGGAGTATCTGTGGCTGCGTCGGAGACACCGGTCGCGGTGGCCAGCGGGCTGCGGCGAATCGGTGAGGACCTCGGGACGTGGCGGCGGCTGCGGCGGCTGACCGCAGCTCAGGTCGCGGACCGGGCTGGGGTATCACGCCACACCGTCATGCGGCTTGAGAAGGGTGAGGGTGCCAGCATGGATAGCGTGCTACGGGTCGCCCGAGCACTGGGAGTACTTGACGCGCTGGTGTCAGCGCTGGACCCGTATGCGACTGACGTGGGCCGTTTGCGGTCGGAGGAGGCGCTGCCGCAGCGGGTGCGCCCGCCAGGGCCGGGGCGAAGACCTTGAGGAGCGACATCGAGGTATACGTCGCGCTCGGCGAACGTAACCTTCTGGCCGGCCGGATGTACCCACACCGCCGCCGAGGATCAGAGTCGGCTAGTTTCGTCTACGACGACAGATACCTTGCAGACCCAGACGCCTACGCCCTGGACCCAGCGCTGCCCTTGGTCTCCGGCATGCTGCAGACGCTCGTAGGGCGTGCGCTGTTCGGCGCGTTCGCTGACAGCTCGCCAGACCGGTGGGGGCGGACGCTGATCCAGCGCGCCGAACGGGCCCGGGCCAGGGCCGCGGCGACGGCCCCGCGGTCGATAAGCGAGGTCGACCTACTGCTCGGCGTCCGAGACGACCTGCGCCAGGGGGCGCTGCGCTTTCGGCTCACCGATCAGGCGCCCTTCCTCGCGACCGAGGACTCAGGAATCCCCATCCTGACGGATCTTCCTGGACTGCTTGACATTGCCACGCGGGCCGAGCGGGACACCGCCAGCTACGAAGACCTCAAACGTTTGCTGCGGGCTGGCAGTTCCCTGGGCGGCGCGCGTCCCAAGGCCCACGTCCTTGATGCTGCCGGCCATGTTGCGATTGCCAAGTTCCCTAGCGCGAGCTCGGACACCTGGAACGTGATGGCCTGGGAAAAAGTAGCGCTTGACCTCGCGCGGGATGCAGGGGTGACGGTCCCGGGCTCTCAACTGATCCGCATGGGGGACCGGCACGTGCTTGTGGTCACCCGGTTCGATCGCCGCGGCGCGGCCCGCATCGGCTATGCCAGCGCCATGACCATGCTCGAGGCCAGTGGCGGCGATCAGCGCAGCTACCTCGAGATCGCGGCGGTGATCGAGGAACGATCCACAGCAGCGACAGCGGACCTGCACCAGCTATGGCGGCGGATGGCTTTCTCGATCCTGATCTCCAACACCGATGATCACCTCCGCAACCACGGGTTCCTGCACGAGCGTGGCGAGTCCTGGACACTATCGCCGGCGTTTGACATCAACCCCGACCCAGACCCCGGTCCGAAGGACCTCAGCACAGCCATCGACTTCACCGACACGCGCGCGAGCGTGAATACGCTGATGAGCGTCGCTGCCTACTTCCGGCTCGATGCTAGCGACGCACTCGAAGTTCTCACAAAGGTCACACGAGCGGTCGCGCGCTGGCGCCAAGTCGCCAAGTCGCACGGTCTGCAGCAACAGGACCTTGGCGTCATGGCGCCGGCTTTCGAGCATGCCGAGAGTGAGCGAGCCCACGCCTTGACAGAGAACAGGTAGGAACAGTCCGCGCGATGCCAGACCGGGTTGAACAGTGTCGCTCCATCTTTCAAGGCGGTAGCGCCAGTTCAAATCCGGTCGGCAACCCGGTGGTTTCCTGCGGGCCTGCGGCCTGGTCAACATCGTGCCCCCGGCCGAGGAGGCTAGCTCCCGGTGTTCTCCAGAGCTCTCAGCAGGGCCTTCATCCACGGGCCGAGGTCGGCTGGGGTCCTAGCCGAGATGAGATTGCCATCGACGACTGTGGCCTGGTCGACCCAGTCTGTGCCCGCGTTCACCATGTCGTCGCGGATGGCCGCCACGCTGGTCGCCTGCCGGCCTTTGAGGATCTTCGCTGAGATCGGCACCCAACCGGCATGGCAGATGAAGGCGATCGGCTTGCCGGCGGCGTCGAAAGCCCGCACCAGGGCAAGCACGGCTTCGGAACGCCGCAGCTTGTCCGGGGCATAGCCGCCCGGGATGACAAGAGCGTCGAATTCGTCCGCAGCGACCCGGTCAACGGTGGTGTCGACGGTCACCGGCCCGTGGCCCTTCTTGCCGGTCACCGGCTGGTCATCTAGGCCGGCCACGGTCACCGTCACCTCCTCCTCGCCCAGCCGGTATAGCGGGTACAGCAGTTCCATGTCCTCGAACTGGTCGGCGGCGAGGAGGAGCACTTTGCGTTCTGCAAGTGCCATGGGACCGACCCTACGCCTCATCCACGCGCACTCGCATGGCCAGTGGGCGGCGGTCAGCCCTCCGCGGTTCGTCCGTGGGATTTGCCCCTGCAGCGCGGCAGGAGGCGCGGGGGACTGGCACGGATCGGCATCTACATCTGGCTCGGCCGGCTGGCCGGGGTCGTGGCCATTGCGAGCTGCCAGCGGAGCCCGGGCGCTGCGAACCGAAAGCACCTCTTCAGGGGTGCGCCGCGGAGGGCAGCGAGGGTATCCGCATGCTGACTGCACCTGTGCGGCAGCTGCCGACGGGCGGCCGAGTCACTTTCCCCGGCTGGCCTCGGGTGGTGTACCGGCCCGGGCGATCAGGTCACGGAGCTGATGCCTCCCGGATATCCCGAGCTTGGGGTAGGAGCGGTACAGATGCGAGGCGACGGTGCGCGGAGACAGGAACAGCCGGTCGGCGATCTCGCGATTGGTCAGGCCGCTGCCGGCCAGGAAGACGATCTCGCGTTGTTGCGGGGTTAGCTCCGCCAGGGCGGCGGGCGCGCTGAGGGGAGCACTGACACTCACCCCGCACGCTCGCAGCTCGGCTTCAGCGCGCTGCGCCCATGCCTTCGCCTGGAGTCCCCGGAAGGTCTCCAGCGCGGCGATGAGGAGCGGCTTGGCCTCGTTGATCCGGCGCCGCCTGCGCATCCATTCGGCGTAGTCGAGTTGCAGCTGGGCTCGCTCGAACGGCCAGCGGTCCCCGGCCGGGTCTGACAGTGCTTTCCCGAAATGCGCGCCGGCCTCAGCCTGGCCGGCGAGTATGCCGTGGGCTCGGGCAAGGATCTGCTCCAGGCGGGGGGACGGCGTTCCGCCCAGGTGGCCGAGCGCTCGTTCGAGGACGTCGCGGCCTTCGATGCGCCGGTCAGCGCGTACCGCCGCCGCGGCAAGGTCGCCCAGGCCGAGATACGAAACGAGCGGATGGAGAGGGCTGCCGTCCGGGCCGAACAGCTGCCGGAGCTGAGCGTAGGCCGTGACGTGAGCGCCGTCGTCCAGGGCAGCGATGCCGAAGACCCGCCGCGCCCGGGCGGCAATCAGCCCGCTTTCCGCTGGGTCGATGCTGGCCAGGGCCCTGGCGGCCTGCGTGCGAGCCGCGGCGGTGTCCGCCCGGATGGCCAGGACCGTCGCCGCCATCAGCGCGGCGGAGGCGGCGACCATGTCCATCTGGTATGCCTCAGCCAGGTCACCGGCCTCGGCCGCTGCCGTCAGTGCATCGTCCCAGCGCCCGGTGTCGATGTACGCCCACCCGAGCGCTGTTAGCGAAGCACCGCTGGAGCCCCGGACGCCGGGAGCCCGGAGCCGGCGCACGGCTTCACGGAGCAGCTCGACTGCTAGCCCGGATTCGTCCAGGATCCAGGCCGTGGCGCCGACACCGGACAGCGAGGGTTCCTCCAGGCGCGAGCCGGCGAGGCGGTGCAGGTGCGGGACGACCTGGTTTCTGCTGCCAAATGGGTCGGTGCAGGCTCGTATCCACAGCCAGAACGCCTCGATGCCTGCCTGCACGCCGTAGCCGTCGGATGGCAGCTGGCCCTGCCGCGCGAGGAGATAGTCGAGCGTGCGGCTGACCACCTGGCGGTCGGCGGGCACGCCGGACTGGTGGGCGACGCTGGCGGCCGTCGCGAGGGCGTCCCAGGCGAGTGCCGGCCGGTCAGGCGAGGCCTCCTTGGCGACGGAGATAAGCGCCGAGAGCGCAGCCGCCTGCTGGTTGGACCAGGTCAGCGCCCAGCCCGCCGCGTGGCGGGCCGCGAGTTGCAGCGCCGGGTCGGCCGTGACAGCAATGGCGCGCGCGGCGAGATCCTGAACCCAGTCGGCCTGTCCGGTAGGGACGGCGGCCGAGGCGGCCGCCACCAGCCGCCGTGCCTGCTCCTCGCGGCCGGGGCTGAGCTCGGCGGAGCGCTCCAGGGCGAGTGCCGCGGCGGCAGCGCCGCCGCGGCACTGGGCCTGGGCGGCCGTCTCCTCGAGTAGCGAGGCTACGCGGGTGTCGGGCTGGAGTGCCGCCGCGGCCAGATGCCAGGCTCGCCGGTCCGGCTGGTCATTTAGCGTATCGGCCATCTGGCGGTGCGCCGCGGCACGATCCGCGAAGGGCGCGGAGTGGTAGATGGCAGAACGGACGAGCGGGTGGGAGAACTGCAGGCCGTTCTGGTCGACCTTGATCAGGCTCAGTTCCTCGGCCGGGACGAGAGCCCTCGCCTCCAGCGCGGACGTGCCTCCGGCGGCCGCGCTAAGGTCGGGGCCGTCGGCAACCGCGGCCAGCAGCAGGGCGGCTCGTGTCGGCTCCGGGAGAGTGCTGAACCGGTGCGCGAGAATGGCTGCGAGCCGGTCGGTCAGCGGCAGCGGCTCGGCATCCCAGCGCCGTCCCGCGGTAGGATCGGCCGCGATCGCCCGGGCCAGCTCGATCAGCGCCATCGGGTTACCGGCCGCCTGGGCGAGCACCTGCCTGCGGGCGCGGCCGCTGGGCGGCCGGGGCTCGTGGTCGAGCAGCCGGCTGGCCTGCGATGGTGACAACGGCTTGAGGTGCAGCTCGGGAACATCCCGGTCGAAGCCGGCCGGCGGCGCGGTCCCGCGCACGCCCAGGGCCAGCACGACCCGCTCGCTGTCCAGACGGCGGCCGGCGAAGGCGAGCGCGTCCAGCGAGCTGCGATCGAGCCAGTGGGCATCGTCGACGACCACCAGAACACCGGACTCCTCCGACAGGTCCGACAGCAGGGTGAGCACGGCGATCCCGGTCAGCAGCCGGTCAGGACCGACCGGATCCGGGGCGAGGCCGAGCGCCCCAAGCAGCGCGCTCGCCTGGCGGTCGGGGAGACCGGATGCGCTGGCCAGTACCGGCCGCAGCAGCTGATGCAGCCCTGCGAACGCGAGGTTCGACTCCGACTCCCGGCCGGTAACCGACAGCACCCGCATCCCGGCGGAGCCTGCCCGGCTGGCCACGTCCGCTAGCAGCACGCTCTTGCCCATCCCCGCATCGCCTAGCACCACCAGCACCCGGCTCTCGTCTGCGGCAGGGTCAACCAGCGCACGCAGCCGGGCGACCTCGGCGTCACGCCCGACCAGCTCCCGAGGGCCTGCCTGGCCCGCCGATGCCATGTCGTCCTCAGGCCAGCAGGAAGTCGAAGATCGTGACGAAGAAGTCCTCAACGGGCTGATCGTTCCTGACGACCCTGCTGCGGGTCACCGCACCTTCCCAGGAATTCACGATGAAGCGGCCGAGCAGGTGCGCGTCGCCGGTCGCGGCGGTCTCCTTGTTGCGCTGCGCCTCGGCGACCAGCGCCGCCACGGTGGCCGACCATGCATCCATGCTGACCGCAAGCTCGCCGCGTACCGCGTCGCTGTGGTCAGCGAGCTCGTTGGCCATGTTCCCCCACATGCAGCCGCGGCCGAACCGGTGCCCGCGCAGGACCGCGTGCAGCGCCTCGAACCCGCTGCGCAGCCGTGCCATGGCCGGCCCGCCGTCTGGGCTCACGGCCCATCCAGACACCCCGGAATAACGGCGCACCGCCTCGACGGCCAGCTCTTCCTTGCTGGGGAAATGATTGTAGAAGGAGCCTTTGGGCACGCCTGCCGCCCGGGTGATGTCCTCGACGGCGCACGCGCTGTAGCCACGGGCATGCAGCTCAGCCAGCCCAGCGTCAATGATCTGCGCCTTCGTGCTCGCCCGTGCCACCACCTCAATATGACTGGTCATCTTAAGGGTGTCAACCGCGCCGCTCCCCTCCTCGCGTGCCTGCGGAGCACCCCGGAGCAGGCGGCGGCAGCCGCCTTCTGCCAGTGCAGTCAGCTTGCGGATACCCGCATGCCGATCACGCTGCGCACAGTGGTGCGAAGGTGCGGCTTCCTCCTCCGGTGGCTGCGGCGCCTACCGCGGTGCCTGCCGTCCGGCAGGCCCGGACGTCCGTGGCAGCCTGCCGGCGGCCAGAGAACTTCGTGAGGCCGTGATGTCTTTCATAACTGTCGGCCATGAGAACTCCGGTGCCATCCGGATCTACTATGAGGACCACGGCTCTGGCGCTCCGGTCGTCCTGGTACACGGTTACCTGCTTGATGGCCACTCGTGGGAGAAGCAGGAAGCGGCCCTGCTGGACTCCGGATACCGGGTCATCACCTACGACCGGCGAGGCTTCGGCGCCTCGAGCAGGCCGAGCGTGGGCTATAACTACGACACCCTCTCCGCTGACCTCAACGTCCTGCTCAGCGAACTCGACCTGCACGACGTGACGCTAGTCGGCTTCTCAACCGGGACCGGAGAGGTGACCCGTTACCTGGCGGCCTACGGCTCCGGGCGCGTCCACGGCGCGGCGCTGCTGGCGCCCCTGCCGCCATTCCTCCTGCGGACCGGCGACAACCCGCAGGGGATTGACCGCAGCGTCTTCGACGAGTTCATGGCCGAGATCTCCGCCGACCGGCCAGCCGCGACGAAGACCTTCCTCGACAAGTTCTACAACATCGACCTCCTCGGCGGCAGCCACGTCAGCGACCAGGCCTGGCAGAACAGCTTCCACGTCGCCATCGGGGCATCAGCCAAGGCCACCCTCGACTGCGTCGGCGCCTCGCTGGAGGACTTCCGCGGCGACCTCCCCCGGATCGACGTCCCGGTCCTGGTCGTGCAGGGCAGCCAGGACCGCATCCTGCCGCCCGAGGCGACCGGAGACCGGCTGCCTCCGCTGATCAGGAACGTCCGCCGCGTCGTCATAGAAGGCGGGCCGAACGCGATCATCTGGACCCACGCCGACCAGGTCAACCAGGCCCTCCTCGATTTCATCCCGCTGGCCGGCGGGTCGTAGCGCCGATCCGGCTCAGGCGGCTGGACAGCCATCGGGGAAGGCTCCCGGCCGGGGAGCCGACTGCCCGCAACTTCGCCATGCAGCTGCCGGAGCATCACGGCGCGGCCGGCGCGGCTACGAGGCCGCGCCGGCCGCCCTCCGGCGGCGCCGGGTGTCATCGAGCTGACCACCCTATTCGGGTGCTCGTGATGGTGCCAGATCATGAACGTAACTCGGGCACCAGTTACCGCGAACGCGGACATGACGTCCCTGCGCGCCTTTCCGCGCCGAGCAGCCCCGCGCCAGCCAGCGCCAGGTGCAGTCATGTTGCGGATACCCGGTCGCTGCCTCGCTCCGCAGGATGGTGACAAGACGAATAGCCGCCTAGCCGGAGCCGGTGACGCACCCGCCCGCCAGGAAGCACAGGACACGGTAACTGCCTTGCCAGGCGCGGGCCGCCTACCAGCAGGCGATCGCCTCCAGCGAACCCGGCTGCACGCCCGGCGCAGCGCCTGGTTTCTGGCCTGGCGATCACCCCGGTGCCTGGCTCAGGTGAGAGCCGGGAGCAGCAATCAGCGCCGGCCCGACGAAAGGAACCGTCATGACCGCCACCGAAAACCCCGGCCCCGGCCCCCAGAAGGCGCTCGTCACAGGAGCGACCTCGGGCCTGGGCCGCGCCATCGCGCTGCAGCTCGCCCGCGACGGCCTGGAGGTGATCGTGCACGGGCGCGACGCGTCACGCGGCGCCCGAGCCGTCGAGCAGATCGAGCAGGCAGGCGGCGCCGCCCGGTTCGCCGCGGCTGACCTGAGCGATCCCGACGGCATCGAGCGCCTGGCCGCCGACGCCGGCGAGGTCGACGTGCTGGTCAACAACGCCGGGTTCTCCTGGTTCGGCGCGACGGCCGACCTGAAGGCCGACACGTTTGACGCGCTGTTCGCCAGCAACGTCCGGGCGCCGTACTTCCTGGTCGCCGCCCTCGCCCCGGGCATGGCGGCCCGGGGCAGCGGCAGCATCATCAGCATCAGCAGCATGGTCGGCCGGGTGGGGCTCGCCCCCGCCGCGGCCTACGGCGCGACCAAGGGTGCGCTGGAGGCGCTGACCCGGGCGTGGGCGGCGGAGTTCAGCCCCAGCGGCGTGCGGGTCAACGCGGTCGCGCCCGGCCCGGTCTATACCGACGGGTCGGCTCCCGAGCGGATCACTGCGCTTGGCGCTACGACGCCGATGGGCCGGGCCGCCAGCCCGGAGGAGATCGCCGGGCTCGTGAGCTTCCTGGCCTCGCCGAAGGCGAGTTATATCACCGGCGCGGTCCTGGCCGCCGACGGCGGCCGCACCGCCATCTAACCGAGACGCAGCGATGCGCGCCTGTAGCGCCACAGGAGACACCATGACTCTCGCACTGCTCTCCCTGAGCATCGACTGCGCAGACGCGGGCAAGCTCGCGGCCTTCTGGGCCGCCGCGCTCGGCCGGCCAGTCGACCCCGGCGCCACGCCAGAGACGGCCACCATCGCCGCCAGCGACCCGGGCGCCACCGGCCCGCGGCTCTCGTTTCACCAGGTCCCCGATGTGACACGGTGCCAGGCAGTACGTCAGCAGCATGCGCGAGCTGGCGCGCGGCCGTCCTGAAACTGCCGGTGCCGAGGAAGAGACCGGCTGGCGTCCCCGGCGGCATCGAGTACGTCATGTCCTGCCAGCCGATCATCGGCAAGGACCTGGGGGAGCGCGCCGCTCGGTTCCGGTTCCTGACCCGCGACCGGGCCGGGCAGTTCACTGAGGCGTTCGACGCGGTCCTCGCCGGCGCGGGGATCAAGGTGGCGAAGATCCCGCCGCGGAGTCCTTCGGCGAACGCGTATGCCGAGCGCTGGGTGCGGACCGTCCGGGCCGAGGTCACCGACCGGATGCTGATTGCTGGGTCACGACATCTGAGCGCGGTTCTGGATGAGTACGTCGTGCTTTACAACGAGCGTCGCCCGCACCGGGCCCGGGACCTGCGCCCGCCGGACGCTGACGAGATCGCTCGGGTTGCCATTACCGATCTCGCGACAGCGCAGATACGGCGTCGCAGGGTCCTCGGCTGGCTGATCAGCGAGTACCAGCAGGCAGCATGATGAGCACCGGATGATTGAGGAAACTGCAGGCCAGTGATCGTGTGCGCAGTTTCGGCACCCCACAGGTACTACATGGCTGCCGCAGGACCAGCGCCGGAGCGATCCCCCGGACGACCGCAGGGAAGCAACGCGATCGATGGCAGCGCTTCGCACGCGACAGTTTGCGACAGTTGGCTCGTGGCCATGGAGCGTTTGGAGGCAGGGAATGGCTGTCATGCTGATCGCCCGCTTCGACGGCGACGTGGACCAATTGCGGCGGGCGTACGACAGGGCGCATGCCTTGATCATGAGCCGCGGGGGCGCGACCGGCGCCGGGGAACTGCGCCACCACTGCGCGATCGGCGAAGGAGCCCTGTACATCATCGGTGTGTGGGAGTCGGAGGAGCGCGTCCGTACGCGCTGGGCCAGCGAGGGGTTCGAAGACGTGCTGACCTCGGTCGGCTTCCCATCACCAAAGACTGCCGATATCACCATCCTTGAGTTGCACGCGACGGAGCCACCGCTTTGAAGCGGCAGCGCCCGAGATGCTGACAGCGGCGGTGACAGCAACGGCGACAGTCGACGCCCGCAACCGACACGCCGCAGCATCACGTCACAGTTGAGCCTTGCCGCCCAACTGGGAGGCCACTGGGCCTGAAAAGCGCACAGTCGCGCAACCATGGCGAAACGTCAAGCCATCAGCGAGTCAGCTCACAGCACATCCAGCCAGGTCAGAAGCATGTAGCTGGTGAGGTCGCCGTCTCCCTGTAAAACCGTCGGCTTAGCCTACGTTGGTTCGAACCCAACACCTGCCACCACGTAAAACTGCAGGTCAGAGTCAGGGCCTGTTTCGTTTCCCTCACTAACCAGGGAGCGATCTGCGCGCTCGGATGCCTTCGCGGTGCTGCGCAGTTCCTGCAGGTCAGCGTGTCGGTACATCCCTTGCCCGGCACGAGGCAGCCGGGCCACGGAGAATACGCGGAGAAGTTTCCGGGCCTGGACGCGCCGCCGCAGGTGCGGAGGGTGCGGCGGCCGCAAAGGCAGCGGTTCGCCAGCCGCTCGCAGGGACCCGCGAGCCCGGGTGCCGCTAGTCATCAGGAAAGGCAACCCGGCTACGGAAGGTGACGATCTGCTCGGAGCCGGGTGTCGCGGCGTCGCGCCTAACGCCGAATCGGGCGCGGAGAGGGATCGTGCACACAGTGACGGTTGCGACGACAGAATGCTTTGTTATGGCGCGCCTCGGTTGGACGTCGATCTTGATGCCGTTCAGTCTGTTGCCAACTCCGTCATTCCCCTCACTTGCCGGTCATCCGGCCCGGTGATCACATCTCATCATCTGGTACCGGTGATGAGTCGTTCGCGGTCGAACATCGCCGACGTGATCCGCCAGCCCAGCCTGTTGAGGACCAGCAGCACCACGGCGCCGCCGAGGGCGACGACGAGCGTGGCGTGGATCACGTTGAACGCGATGAGCGACGTCACCACGACCGACGGGAGGTTCGCGAGTACGCCGAGCTGCTGAGCGACGCGGACCTCGCTGGATCGCGTGGAGATCGCGATGCCGACCCAGATCGACCAGCCGGCCAGCAGCGGGGTGAATACCAGCTGGGCGAGCAGGTCCGAGCCTCGCAGCAGCGCCGGCGCGACGCCGGGCTGTGCGAAGATCTCGACCAAGGCCAGGAAGAAGGCGTAGACCGCGTACGAGATCGCAACCGACGGGACGAAGGACGCCAGGGCCTTGCCCAGCAAAAACTCCTCGCGGCGTATCGGCGTCCCGAGCACCGGCTCGAGCGTGCCCTGCTGGCGCTCGCCGACCACCGAGTACGAGGCCAGCGTCGCGGACACGAGCGCGGGGATGGCCAGCAGGTACAGCAGCTCATGCTCGTGGGCGAGACCGCCGGATGCCGAGGCGCCCAGGTTCAAGACGGCGACTAGGGGCTGGATGAGGAAGAGGAGCGGGAGGATCGCCATCCCGGTGACGATGTTGCGGTTGCGCCGGTACTCCCGGAGCTCCTTGCGGAAGATGGCCCGCACGCGCCTCCTGCTGACGCTCATCTGCGGCGCGCCTCCTCGTCCTCGTTGATCAGCTCGAGGTAGACGTCCTCGAGCGAGTGGTGCGACTCGCCGATCGACAGCACGTCGGCACCCGCCTGGACGAGGGCGCGAGTGACCGCGGGCGCGGCGAGGGCAGGGTCAGAGACGGCGAGGACGTAGTCGCGGGCGCTGTCCTGGCGCCAGCCGTCGACGGCTGGGAGGCCGGCGAAGACGCGGCCGGGCTGCGGGAGGGGGATGAGGGTCCTGACCGTGAGCGTCCTGGCGAACAGCTGGTCGCGCAGCTCGGCGGGCCGGCCGATCGTGCGCAGGGTCGTGTTCAGGATCGCGACCCGGTCGCACAGGCGCTCGGCCTCTTCGAGGCGATGCGTGGTGAGGAAGATCGTGACGCCGCTGCGGCGGAGCTCGGCGATCAGCTCGTGCACGTCCCGGGTGGCGACCGGGTCCAGGCCGGAGGTCGGCTCGTCGAGGAACAGCACCTGCGGGTCGGACAGCAGCGCCCTGGCCAGGGCGACCCGCTGGCGCAGGCCCTTGGACAACGAGCCGCAGGCATCGCTGGCCCGGTCGGCCAGGTTGACGGCCCGGAGCGCGCGGTCGACGCGATCGCCGGGGTCGGCCGCCTCGTACAGGTCGGCGAAGCATCCGAGGTTCTCGGCCACGCTCAGGCGCAGGTAGAGACCGGGCGACTCGGGCATGATCGAGATCCGGCGGCGGATCTCCACTCCGTTATCCGGCGTGAGCGGAATGCCGGCGACCGTCGCCGAGCCCGAGGTTGGCGCGATGAGCGTGCCGAGCGCCCGCACGGTCGTGGTCTTCCCGGCGCCGTTCGGCCCGAGGAAACCGAACACCTCGCCGTGGCCGATCTCAAAGGAGACGTCGTCGAACGCGACCCGGTCACCGAAGCGCTTGCCCAGACTAAGCGCGGACAGCGCCGGGGCGCCCCGGTTCGCGTCGGATGCCGCCACCTTCCGCGGAGTCACGAAACGCTCGCCTCGCGCGTGGACCGCAGGCTCGTCCCGCCCAGGCACCGCGGCCAGTGGCTCGGCTGGGGACGTGGTGCGGCGCCTCAGCTTCCCGATGAGCCACCTGATCAGGTAGATCATCACTGGTACCGCAGGGCCGTGCCGGGCTGGATCCGGGTGGCGCGGCGCAGCGGCCCGCGGATCACGATGACTGTGAGCACGACCACGCCGGCGAGCGTGATCAGCGGGATGACCGGCGGGAATTCCTGGGGAAGGCTGATAGAGGCATCGTGGAGCAGGAGCGTCAGCAGCCCCTGGTAGATCAGCCAGCCGAGCAGCACCCCGAACGCCCAGCCGGCGACGGCCAGGACCACCGCCTCCGCGCTGAAGACGCGCCGGATCTGGCGGGCCCTGGCACCCACGCAGCGCAGGATCCCGACCTCCCGGGTGCGCTCGATGACGCCCATGCTGAGGGTGCTGACCAGGCCCATGAGCATGATCGCCACCACCACTAGGCCCAGGATGTCCACGATGGTGAGGATGGCGGTGTCGGCGGCGGTGATCTGCGCCTCGGTGACGTAGATCTCCGTGGTGCTGACCGGGTACCCGGCGGCGGCCAGCCGGTTCGCTGCGGCGGTGGCCGCCCGGTCGATGGCGGCGTGGGCGGTGCTG
>Ga0137384_10001387_pt1 | contig 19231 bp, 16 predicted proteins | sample SagtaG_2_FD_104922 | JGI IMG/M metagenome (GOLD analysis project Ga0137384, IMG submission 104922) | Vadose zone soil microbial communities from Sagehorn Ranch, Mendocino, California, USA - Sage2_R_60_16 metaG | ecosystem: Environmental > Terrestrial > Soil > Vadose zone | place: USA... | reverse complement strand
TGGTCTATCTGCTGTTCGTGGAGATCGTCCTGCTCGGCGCGATCTGCCTTTGGTGCACGGCCGTCCATGCTCTGGTGGTGATCCTGGTGGTGATTGCGCTCGCCTCGCGCGGCCGATCCCAGGACGCGTGATGGATCGTTCAGCTCGCGGGGCAGTGCCGCTCGCCGGACACGGCGCATACTGAGCCGGCCTGATCACCTGGCCGTTTGACTGGACCGTCTATGTGGGCCTGGTCGTCCTCTACTTCGGACACGCCTGGCTTGCCCGCGGTGTGGCTGACGCGGAGCGCAAGCACGCCGCTTACTTCCTCGCCGGCCTCGCCGCAATGTGGGTCGCGCTCGAGACGCCCATCGACACCATCAGCGACCAGTACCTCGACAGCGTCCACATGCTGCAGCACGTGCTGCTTGGGTTTGTTGCGCCACCACTGTTGCTGCTCGGCCTTTCGCCGGCGATGGCCGGGCGTCTGGCCCAGGTTCCCGCGGCCCGCGCGCTGACCGAGCCGCTGTCCGCGCAGGTCATCGCGGCGCTGGTGATGGTGGCCTGGCACCTGCCTCCGCTTTACGACGCCACGCTTCGAAACGAAGAGCTCCACATCGTCGAGCACCTCACCTTCATCGGTGCGGGCGTCGTCCTTTACTGGCCGGTGCTCCAGGCCACCTCCGAGCACGCAAGATGGCGGATGTCGCCGGGTGCAAAGCTCGTCTACATGCTGCTCGCCACGCTGCCGCAGGACGGCGTCGCCCTGGCGCTGATCTTCTCCCGCGTCCCTTTCTATGAATACTACGCGCACGCGCCGCGCCTGATCGAGGGTTTCAGCGCCCTGATCGACCAGACCATCGCCGGAGCGGTGCTGATGATCCTGGGCAAGGTCACCCTCGGCATCGCCGCCGTGGTGGTGTTCTTCCGCTGGTTTGGCGTCGAGCACAGCGCCGACCGAGGGATAGAATCGGCGATGAGGGTGCGCCGCAGTTGAGGTTCTCTGAAAGCATTCTCGACCTTGTCGGGAACACACCCATGGTGCGCCTGCACAAGGTCACCGCCGGTCTCAAGGCGACCATCCTGGCCAAGCTCGAAGAGCTCAACCCGGGCGGAAGCGTCAAGGACAGGATCGGCCTGACGATGATCGAGGAGGCAGAGCGGACCGGCCAGCTGCGGCCTGGCGGCACGATCATCGAGCCGACCTCGGGCAACACCGGACACGGCCTGGCGATGGTGGCGGCGATCAAGGGCTACAAGATGGTCTTCGTCATGCCGGACAAGATGTCCGCCGAGAAGATCAGCCTGCTCAAGGCATACGGCGCGGAGGTCGTCGTGTGCCCGACCAACGTCGAGCGCGAGTCCCCGCAGTCGTACTACTCGGTGGCCGACCGCCTGACGCGCGAGATCCCGGGCGCCTTTCAACCCAACCAGTACTTCAACCCGCGCAACCCGGAAGCGCACTACCGCACCACCGGTCCCGAGATCTGGCAGCAGACCGAGGGCCGCGTCAACGTCTTCGTCGCCGGCATGGGCACGGGCGGCACGATCAGCGGCGTCGCCAGGTACTTGAAGGAGCAGAAACCCGACGTGCATATCGTCGGCGCGGACCCCGAAGGCTCGCTCTACTCAGGGCGGATCGCGCCTTACAAGGTGGAAGGTGTCGGCGAGGACTTCATGCCGGGCACGATGGACATCAAGATCGTCGACCGGATCGTCCAGGTGACCGACAAGCAGGCGTTCATCGCGGCGCGGAGGCTGGCGCGGGAGGAGGGCATCCTGGTCGGCGGATCGTCGGGACTGGCGCTGCACGCGGCGATCGAGGTTGCACGCGACCGCGACCCGGACGATGTGATCGTGGTCCTGTTTCCCGACACCGGCCGCAACTACCTGAGCAAGTTCTTCAACGATGAGTGGATGCGTCAGAACGGGTACCTCGCGCGGCTGGGTGCGGTGCGAATCCGCGAGGTCCTCGCCTCCCACCCGAAAGGCCTGCCGCAGCTGGTCACCGTCGAAGCGGCGCGGTCGGTGGGCGAGGCCATCGACCTGATGCAGCGCTACGGCATCTCGCAGCTGCCGGTGGTCGAGGAATCAGACGGGCGGGGCGTGGTCGGCACCCTGCAGGAGCGAACGCTGCTCGATCGCGTCTATCGCGACCCGGGAGTGGTGACGACCGCGGTGTCCGCCGCGATGGACGCGCCCTTGAGCCAGGTCGCGGTCGATTCGTCGCTGGACGACGCCTTCGAACCGCTCCTGCGCGGCGAGCAGGCGGTGCTCGTGGTGGAGGATGGCACGCCTGTGGCCGTGATCACGCGGGCGGACCTTCTCGAGTTCGTCGCCCACCGCGGCCAGGGCTGACTTGCCGGAAGAAAAAGAGAGCTGGGGTTTTTCCACCCGCGCGGTGCATGTCGGCCAGGGGCCCGACCCGGCGACTGGCGCGGTCGTGCAGCCGATCCATATGGCGACCACCTTCGCCCAGCAGGGCGTCGGCAAGCACCACGGCTTCGAGTACTCGCGCACCGGCAACCCGACGCGCGGCGCGCTGGAGGAATGCCTCGCCGCCCTCGAGGATGCAAAGCACTGCCTGGCCTTCGCCTCCGGGCTCGGCGCCGAGACCACGCTCATGCTCCTGCTCAACCCGGGCGACCACGTCGTCTACATGGAGGACGTCTACGGAGGCACCTTCCGCCTCTTCGACAAAGTCCTGAAGCGATTCGGGCTGGACTTCAGCGCGGTCGACGCATCGGACATCGACGCGGTGGAGAGGTCGATGAAGGTGAACACGCGAATGGTCTGGCTCGAGTCGCCTACCAACCCGCTGCTGCGCATCGTCGACATCGACGCCGTGAGCGAGGTGGCGCACAGCCACGGCGCGATGGTGTGCGTCGACAACACGTTCGCGACCCCTTACCTGCAGCAGCCGCTGCACCTCGGCGCCGACGTCGTGGTGCACAGCTCGACGAAGTACATCGGCGGACACAGCGACGTGGTCGGCGGCGCGATCATGACCAACGACGACGAGCTGGAAGAGCAGCTGCGCTTCCACCAGAACGCCGTCGGCGCTGTGCCGTCGCCGTTTGATTGCTGGCTCTTGCTGCGTGGGGTCAAGACGCTTGCGCTCCGCGTGGAGCGGCAGAGTCTCAACGCGGTGGAGATCGCGTCAGCGCTTCAGGCCAACAAGGCTGTGCACCGCGTGTATTACCCGGGACTCGAATCCCATCCCAATCGCTCAGTCGCCGCGCGACAGATGCGGATGTTCGGCGGCATGGTGAGCTTTGAAGTCGCGGACGAAGCAGCCGCGTTTCGCGCGCTCGAGCGCCTGAGGATATTCGCCCTCGCGGAATCCCTCGGCGCCGTCGAATCGCTGGCCGAGCATCCCGCCCGGATGACGCACGCGTCGATTCCGCCGCAGGAGCGGCAGCGGGCCGGAGTGGGGGACGGTCTGATTCGCCTCTCGGTCGGCGTGGAGGATGCGGCCGACCTGATCGCCGATCTCGAGTTCGCACTGGAGTCGAGCTAACCGGCACCGTTCGCCCTTGACTCGCCCCGTGACCGATCCCTACATTGGTCGCCTTTCCCAGGCCAAAGTCAATGCAAGGGTCCCGCCACTTCGCATTTGCCCTGGCCGTCGCGATCACTTTGGTCGTGGCTGCTCCCGGCGCCGTGCCGGCGTCCGCGTCCGCCTCGAGGACGGTTGCCGCCGTCCAGGCTCATCCGAGTCGGGAGGTGTTCGGCTTCGCTCTCGCGAGCAGCCTCGCCGACCCGAGCATCGGCTATCCGAGCTGGAACTTCAATTTGCTCTCGACCGTCGCGCTCTTCGGCTTGCATGTGAACGGCAGCGGCCAGCTTGTCGGCGACGCCGGCTGGAACAGGTGGAACTCATCGGCCCTCAGCAACCTGGTCTCGGTGGCGCATCAACACGGGACGAAGGTCGTGCTCACCGTCGTCTTGCAGGACTTCAGCCCCAACACGCCGACGATGTGCTCGGGTTTGCAGCACGCCGACACCACGGTTGCCCAGACGGTCACTGAGGTCAGGGCGAAGGGCGTCGACGGCGTCAACATCGACTACGAAGGACTCGACGGCAGCTGCGGCACCGCCGATCCCTACTGGGCCCAGCACGCCCTGACCGCGTTTGCGGCGAAGATGCGCGCCGCCCTCGGCTCGTCGTACTACCTGTCGATCGACACGTACGCGTCGTCCGCATCCGACGGGTACGGCTTCTTCGATGTCGCGGGCCTCGCCGCTTACGTCGACTCGTTCTTCGTGATGGCTTACGACCTCGAGTACTCGAACTACTCGCGGCCACCGGCAAGCTGCCCGACCTTCTGCCTCGGACCGACCGCGCCGCTGGCCGGCTACTACTACAACGACACGGCGGTCGTCTCGCAGTACCTCGCCGTCGTGGGTGCGGGCAAGGTCATCCTCGGGGTGCCCTATTACGGCCGCAAAGCGTGCGTCGGCGCGGCCGTGCCCAACGCGTTTCCGACGTCGTCGGTAGTCGCGGACAGCTACCTCGACGCGTCCGGGGAGGCGACGGACCCTGCGGTCCAGCCTGGCAGCTTCGTCAGCCATCGAGACGCCAACTCGTCGGGACTGGAGCGGTGGGACACCTGGTACAACGCGAATCTTCACTGCACGCGCGAGCTCTATTGGGATGACGCCGTCTCGCTGGGCAAGAAGTACGACCTCGTCAACGCCAACCGGCTGCGTGGGGCCGGTATCTGGAACCTCAACTACGGGGGACGCGCGCCGGAGTTGTGGGCTGCGCTCGCCGGGCATTTCTCCGCCTGCACGAGCGTCGCGGTCTCGGCCAGCCCGACCTCGCCGCAGCTGGCGCGAGCGCAGGTGGTCACCTTCACGGCCACCTCGACCGGGTGCACGAGCCCGCTCTACCAGTACTGGCTCTGGAGCGGCGCCGCCTGGCAGGTGGTCCGGGCCTACTCGGCGAGCGCGACCTTCACCTGGAGCACGAGCGGTGTTCCCGCCGGGACCTACACCTTTGGAGTCTGGGTCCGCGATTCAGGCAGCTCGGGGATCGTCAACTCCGTCCTCGGCAGCGTCGACGCCTTCACCTCGACGCAGTTCAAGCTGACGCCGTTCTGCGCGTCGGTCACCGGCTCGGTCGCGCCTCCGTCACCGGTGGCCACCGGGACCACGCTCACCATGACCGGCGCCGCCGCCGGCTGTGCGAATCCGCTTTACGCGTTCTGGGTCCTGCCGCCGGGCGCAAGCGCTTGGCAGCTCGCGCGCGCCTACTCCGCGAGCCCCACCTTCACGTGGGCGACAGCCGGCAAGGCGCCCGGGGCGTATCGGTTCGGGGTGTGGGCGCTCGATGGGGGAAGCAGCGGAGTCTTGTCCACCCCGATGGGCGGGGTGGACGCGTACGCGGCGATGCAGACGACGCTGTTCAATCCGTGCAGCTCCGTCAGCGCGACCTCCCCGGCGGCTGCGGTCGTGAGCGGCGGGACTGCGACCTTCACCGCCAAAGCGACCGGCTGTCCGAGTCCTCTCTATGAGTTCTGGGTCAGGCAAGCGACCTCGGGCGCCTGGCAGCTCGCCCAGGCCTATTCGGCCAACCCAACGCTGCAGTGGAGCCCCGCGGGCAAGACACCGGGTGCCTACTACATCGGGGTCTGGGCCCGCGACGCCGCAGGCAACGGCGTCATCAGCACGGTCCTTGGTCGAGCCGACGCATTCGGCTCGAGGCTGATCAACGTCTACACGCCGTGCGCGAAGGCAGCGCTCGCATCCTCGCCGGCTTCTCCGATCGCGCACGGCACGGGCGCCCACGTCACGTTTTCCGCAAGCGCGTCGGGGTGCTCCGACCCGAACCCGCTATATGAGTTCTGGCTCTTCAACGGCACGAGCTGGCAGGTGGTCCAGGGCTGGTCGACGCGATCGACGTTCGACTGGAACACGGGCGGCTTACCCGCCGGAACCTGGCGCTTCGGCGTGTGGGTCCGCGACGCCGCGAGCCCGGGTGTCGTTGACGGCGGTGCGATGGGGCGCTACGACGCTTACGCGCCGGGCGCCTTCACCTTGACCTGATCCAGGCGCACGCCCGATCCCGCCCGCAGCGTTGACAGCCGCGGAGCAAGCGCCAGGTAACCGATCAGCAGCACGAACGCCAGCACGATCGTGTTGTAGATGAACACGTCGACGACGAAGCTCCACAGCGTGGCCGCATAAAAGGCGGCAAGCAGTCCGGCGAAGCGAATGTCGCCAGAGCGCACGCGACCGTATGCGAGCTCTGCGCCGAACCCGACGAGGGCGAGAAACACGAGCGCGCCAGGGATGGTGAAGTCCTGGATCAGACCGCGAAACGCGGTGTAGACGTTGTACTGCGCGCCGTTGATGACCACCTGGTCGGTGTACAGGCCGGCCACCCGTGAGTGAATGTGGAGCAGGTCGAAGACTCCCGCGAACGTGTACTGGCCAAACGTGAGGTGCAGGCTGTCCCAGAGGCCGTAGCGCTGCAGCCATCCCGAAAAGACACCCATGTAAGGAAAGGTGTTGAGCCACAGCGACTCCGCCACCGGACTGGGGCGGCCGGCCGGCGAGCCCGCATAGCGAGCCATCAGGATGAGGACAAAGGCGCCCACCATGACCACGACCAGGCCGGCAAGCCACGCCACCCGTTTCAAAGTGAAGCTCGGTGCCTTGCCGGCTGCGATGCTCGTCGCCAGGTAGGAGCCTGCTCCGAGCGCGAGTGGCAGCAGCAAAGACGACCGTGTCGTCAGGATCACGGTGATCAAAACCGACGGCACGAGTACGACAATTGAAAGCCATCGCGACCATCCTCTGTCGCGGAGGCCGATCATGAGCCCGCTCAACATCGCCCCGAGGTAGGTGGCCGTGGTGAGCACGCGGGCAAGGGCCGGCTGCTCCCACGTGCCGCCGTTGCGGGCGACGGCCAGCTTGTGGATGGACTCGAGGATGGCGCCGAAAGACAGCAGACGTGGAGCGCTGCTGCTGGTCTCGACGCTGTACAGGATCAGCACCACCACGGCCAGCCCTAGGACAGTGCAGGCGGCGATGAGCCAGCCGAGGAGCGGGGGTTCTTGCGGCGGAAAAGGCGACGCCGCCGGCGTAGCATGCCGCCTGCCCGCGATCCATGAACCGAGCAGCACAGCCGCGCACGCCGCGGCGACGAAGAGCATGCCGGCCGGTGCCACGCTGATCGGTCCGGCGATCAGGGGCAGGCCTGCGAAGACGCACCAGAATCCCGCGAAGAACGCGGCCGGGGAATACCAGCTGCCGCCTGATTTTCGAGCCAGCCATGCGATCGCCGGGACCAGCAAGAAGATGGCTGCCGTCAGCCAGCTCATGCCGGACATTCTCTCAAGCGCCTGTAAGGGGCTGCCTCAGAAAAAGTTTCGAGTCAGGTAGCGCAGCGCCTGCCTTCGATACCGCGATGTGTCTCGATTCCAGAGGCCGTGCCGTGTGCTGCGCTCCGTGTGCTCGATGACGATCGAAGGCTCGAACATCACTGTCAGGCCGAGCTTCCGCGCTGTCTCCGCGACAAAGATCTCTTCGCCAAACAGAAAGGCGCCGTATTCGAGCGTGCCGCCCTTCTCGAAGTAGCTGCGGTGCAGGGCGATGAATGACCCGTGCGGTGCGTAGATCTTCTCTGGCGGCGCGGCGTTCGCGCGGACGGGTTCATTGGTCACACCGTCGAGCGTCCGGTGCTTGATCCAGCTAAGTCCCTGGTACACGGCGTCCACGGGATAGTGGCTGAAGATCCAGCTGTTGAGCCGCATCCGCCAGCGATTTGGCCTAAGGCGCATATAAGGGTTCTGCTCGACGAACGAGTTGAGAGTGCGGATCGACGGTGCGATGACCGCCGGCTCGTCGCCGCGATGCGAATCGAGCAGTCGCTGCAGCACATCGCGGGCCGGGAAAAAGACGTCGGGGTTGGAGACGATCACCCACTGGGGCATCTCGCGGTTCTTCAGGTGTTCCTTGAGGGCGGCCGCCGCGCCCCCGAAATAGCCGAGATTCTTGCCGGGAGCGAAGGTTTTGAGGTCGGCGGTGTCGGTCTCGATGATGGTCGGTTGCGGGCTGTTGTCGACCACCATCACGCGCAGCGACACGTTCAGCGTCTGCTCGCGTGCGCTGGAAACGAAATGCTGGGTTTCGACGGGCTTGCGGTAGTTGACGCAGATGAGGAGGAGTTCGGCCTGGGCTGTGACCAACGACGACGTGTCGAGGGTCTTGATCCTGTCCTCTAGGAGAGACACTGACGAGGCATCTTAACAGCCGCTTACCGCGACAAGGCGACGCCCACGGCGTAAAGATTCTTGTACCGATGGTCTGATCCGGCCGACGGATCGACCTCAGCCGGCGGGCTGTAATCGGCCATCCCGTCGTGGACCGCGCCGAGCGTGGGCAGCCGGCCGTAGAGGACGCGTTTGACCAGCGATTTCATGCGCATCGAGCTGGGGATCAGCCTGTAGCGCACGGCCACATGACGGATGGGGCCGAGGATCCGGTCGCGTGACGACGCCGCCTCGATCGCGAAGGCGCCATAAGTGCGCACTTCAAAGCCGGCCCGTGTGAAGAGGCGGGCGACCTCGCCGACATTCGGGTACCGCGTGCTGAACGGGCTCGGGTTGAAGTCGGTGCGGTCGCGGTTGGGCAGGCAGACCATGAGGTGGCCGCCGGGCTTGATGACGCGGCGGCATTCGGCGAAGGCGGCCTCCTGGTCAGTGACGTAATAGATCATCTCGAGCATGAAGACGGCGTCGAAGCTTGCGTCACGGAACGGCAGATGCTGTGCGTCCAACCGCACGAGCGGTGCGTCCGGGAGCTGGCGACGCCCCTCCCGGAGCAGGGACATCGTGTAATCGCCGCCAACCGCCAGGCGAGCGCGCTGCGCGAGATACGGGAGGCCCATGCCGCTGCCACATCCGATCTCGAGGACGGTGCCGCCGGGTGCGAGCTCCGACGCCATGCGGTATCGGAAGTACTGCATGGCGAGCTGTTCCGGCGACGCGGGCAAGCCCCACGTCTCGGTGACGGTGCTGTAGTCAGGTGTCACTTGCGCAGAGGCAGCAGCGCGGTCTTGACGAGGATGTCCAGGTCGTCGCGAAACCTGCCGCGCCGCACATACTCGAGCCCGAGCCGCATCTTCTCCGGGCGGATGAGCTCCGCGTACGCCCTGTCCGGGTCTGGGTGACCGGCCAGGATCTCGCCCTCGTTGTGGAACCGCAGCGACGACCAGTCGGTGATCCCCGGCCGCACCGACAGGAGCTCGCGCTCCTCTGGCGTGTATCCCGCCACCTCCTCCTGCACCTGCGGACGGGGTCCGACAAAGCTCATGTCGCCTTTCAGCACGTTGACCAGCTGCGGCAGCTCGTCCAGCTTGTATCTGCGCAGGAAACGACCCGTGCTGGTCAGGCGAGGGTCGTCGTCCGGCGTGTTGGGCCCTCCGACCCTGTCGGCGTTCGTGACCATCGTGCGGAACTTGTACATGCGGAATTCGCGACCACCGCGACCCACCCGCCTGCCGGCGTAGATCGCGGGCCCGTCGTGGTCGAGCTTGATGCGAGCCCAGATCGCCAGGATCGCGGGCGACGCGACCACGAGTCCGATCGAGGACAGAGCGATGTCGAAGGCGCGCTTTGCGCCACGCGATCGACTCAGGAGTAGAAGTCCTTGATCGCCGCAGCGACTTCGAGGATCTGGTCCTCGCCGAGCTCGTTGTTCAAAGGCAGCGAGAGCACGGTCGTGCAGAGCTCCTCAGTGCGGGGAAGGCTGAAGTGGTCGAGCCCGACCGGCGGCTTGTGGTTCGGCACCGGGCCGGGCGAGACCAGCGTCTCGATTCCCTTTGCGGCCAGGTGGGCGGCCAGCTCGTCCCGGCGTTTTGCCTCGATGACGTAGTTCTGGTAGATGTCGAAGTACGGTCCGCCGTCGGGCGCCGGCGGCCGCCTGACTTCACCCACGTCGGCCAGCTCCTCGTCGTAGATCGCCGCCAGCCTGCGCCGGTGGTTGATCCACTCCGGGAGCTTCTTGAGCTTCAGGTCGAGGATTGCGGCCTGGAGGTTGTCGAGCCGGCAGTTCCATCCCCAGCCCGAAAAGCCTGTCTTCGAGATGCGCCCATGGTCGCGCAGCTCGCGCAGCCGGTTCGCGAGCGCCGTGTCGCTGGTGACGACCGCGCCCGCGTCGCCATAGGCGCCGAGCAGCTTGGCGGGGTAGAAGCTGAACGCGCCCGCGATGCCCCATGCGCCCCCGCGCACGCCAAGGTACGCACCACCCAGCGCCTGCGCGCTGTCTTCGATGACCAGCAGGTCGTGCTTGCGTGCCAGCTCCATCAACCTGTCCATCTGCACGAGCCGGCCGTTGAGGTGGACTGGCATGATCGCCTTCGTTCGCGGCGTGATCGCCGCCTCGATCAGGTGCACGCTCATGTTGTGGTCGTCGCCTACGTCGACGAGCACCGGCGTGGCGCCCACCTGGTGGATGACGGCCATCGTCGCCATGAACGTATGCGACACGGTGATGACCTCATCGCCGGGTCCGATGCCGACCGCCTCGAGCAGCAGGCGCAGGCCGTCGGTGCAGTTGCTGACGCCGACAGCATCAGCCGTGCCGACGAAGGCGGCGAGGTTGTGCTCGAAGTCGAGCATCTGCCCGCGCATGATCAGGTCACCCTTCGAAAGCACGTCGCGCATCGTCGTCATGACCTCTTCCTCGATGCGCAGGAATTCCTTGCCCGGCTCCCAGAACCTAACCGACACGCCCATAGCTCCTTGTGATGACCTGCTGGATGGTTTTAAAGACCGATTCCTCGTCGAGGCCGTGCATCGCCTTGAGGTAATTCTGATCGCCGACGACCTGGTTGAACTCCGGGCGCAGGCCGATGCGCTTCAGCGGGGCGTGTCCCGTTTCGAGCTCGGCCATCAGCTCGGCGACGGCGCCGCCCAATCCGCCCTCGACGCTGTGCTCCTCCAGCGTGAAGACGTAGCGCGTCTCCGTCGCCGCGGCGATCACCGCATCGCGGTCGATCGGCTTCACCGTGTGCATGCTGACCAGCCGCACGCCGAGTCCCTGGCCGGCGAGGCTCTTCGCGACCTTGTCCGTGGTCGCGAGCATGCCGCCCGAGGCGATGAGCGTGATGTCCGATCCGTCGCGGATCGTGATCGCGCTGCCCACCTCGAAGTCGGGTTCCTTGGCGTGGACGATGGGCTCACCCGCCTTGCCGAGGCGCAGGTAGCAAGGTCCTTCGAGCGCGACCACCGCGCGCGTCGCGAGACGCGCCTCCACAGGGTCTCCCGGCGCGACCACAGTCATGTTGGGTAGCGAGCGCATGATCGCAACGTCCTCGGATGCGTGATGCGTCACACCGAGATTGCCGTAGGCGAGCCCGCCTCCAACCGCAACGACCTTGACGTTCGCCCGGTGGTAGCAGACGTCGTTGCGGATCTGTTCGAGGCAGCGCAGCGTGCCGAAGTTGCCGATCGAGTAGGTGAAGACGATCTTGCCGGAAAGGGCCATGCCCGCCGCGAGGCCGATCATGTTCTGCTCCGACACGCCCGCGTTGACGAACTGGTCGGGATGCTTGTTCGCGAACCCTTCGATCACAGAGAAGCCGAGGTCGCCGACCACCAGGCACACGCGGTCGTCCTTCGCGGCGAGATCGTTCAACGTCTCGATGAACGCGGTCCTCACGAGGCCTCCACCTCGGCGAGGGCGGTGACGAGCTCCTCAGGGGTGGGCGGCCTGTAGTGCCACAGCACCTTGCCCTCCATCCAGCTCACGCCCTTGCCCTTGACGGTGTGGGCGATGATCGCGGTCGGTTTGCCTTTCTCGAGCGGCACCGCCGACAACGCATCGCCCAGCTCGGCGACGCTGTGCCCGTCCACCTCACGGGCCGACCATCCGAACGCGCGCAGCTTGTCGGCCAGCGGCTCCAGACGCAGCGTCTTGTCGACGAAGTCGAGGCTCTGGATCTTGTTGTAATCGATCACGATCACGAGGTTGTCGAGCCGGTGATGGCCGGCGAAAAGAATCGCCTCCCAGTTCGAGCCTTCGTCGCACTCGCCGTCGCTCATGACGACGAAAACGCGCCAGGCCTTGCCGCAGCGCTTCGCGGTGAGGGCCATCCCGGCGCCGACCGGCAGGCCGTGGCCCAACGAGCCGCTCGAAAATTCAACGCCGGGGACGCCCGCATGCGTGACGTGCCCATACAGCTGGCCGCCGTTGTGGGCGTACTCGGAGAGACGCTCCTCGGGAATGAAACCTGCCTCCGCCACCGCGGCGTACGTGACGGCCGCGGCGTGTCCCTTGGACATGATCAAGCGGTCTCGGTCGGGCCAGGTCGGGCGCTTCGGGTCGATGCGCATGATGCGTCCGTAAAGCACCGCAAGGATGTCGGCAACCGAGAGGCAGGACCCGATGTGCGACGTCTTCGCAAGGCTGATCATTCGCAGCGAGTGGCTGCGCAGCTTGCGTGCCAGCGCGCGCAGGTCCTCGTCCGAAGCTCGGCCGTTCCCCCTCACGGAATCCTGGCGAACGCGATGTAGGGATCGAAGTCCACGCGCTCGAGCTCGAGGTTGCGGATGCCGAAGGTGTCGAGGACGGCCAGCGTCTCGCCCGGCCAGATGGGGTTGTCGAGCTCGTCGAACGCGACGATCGCGCCTTTCGGCATCCGCGGCACGAACGCCTCGAGCGCCGCTTTGGTCGGCTCGTAGAGGTCGAAGTCGAGGAAGAGGAGGCTGACCACCAGGTGCGGATGGTCGTGGATGAATCGCGGGATGGTCTCCACCGCGTCGCCCTTGATCAGCTCCACCTTGGGGATGTGGCCGAGGAAGCGGTCCCTGTCGTAAAGGGTGATCAGCTGCAGCAGCTCGGAATACGAATCCGCGCTCAAGCCGCCGGGCTCGGCCGTCTGCCAGCCGGGCCCGGTCTGGTCTCTCTCGCTGACCGTCGGGAACCCGGCGAAGCTGTCGAACCCGTAGATGCGGCGCGTCAGGTTGACCGGCTCGAGCACGGCGCTGAGCTTGGCCCATGCCATCAGCCCGTAGCCGCGGTTGACGCCGCACTCGACGATCGAACCTTTGACGCCGATGATCCGCTTGAAGATCTCGTACATCGCCAAGAGCCGCGTCAGGTGCTGGCGGCGGACGTACTTCGGAAAGTTCTCGATCCGGACCTCGACCGGGTCCTCGCTCGCGTTGAAGACCTTCTCGACCTCCGGCCCGACCATCCTCTCCTGCTCGGTGCGGAGGGGCTTGGAGTCGGTGCTACGAGTCATCGGCCACCCGACGGCCTTCCCGTCTCCGCTCCATCCGCGGCTCTTCCGGCCGCCGCGGCGGGTTGTCGTTCGCGGCCATCTTGAGCGCGCGCACCAGCTCGTCCGCACGGCCCGAGCGGGCCAGCTCCTCCAGGCGCTGGATGGTCCAGTCCATGTCCTCAGGACTGAAAACGCGCGGCGAGACGACCTCCATGATCGCGGTGTGGTCGGTCGGCCTCGATCCTTCGTCCGGCCCCAGCAGCTCCTCGTGCAGCCGCTCGCCTGGGCGAAGCCCCGTGTAGACAATCTTGATATCGGCGCCGGGGCGGAGCCCGCGCGCGCGCACGAGCGCTTCGGCGAGGCTGACTATCTGCATCGGCTCGCCCATGTCGAGCATGTAGACGTGGCCGGCCCTGGCCACCGTCAGCGTCTTGATGACCAGGGACACCGCCTCGCGGATGGTCATCATGTAGCGGGTCATCTCGGGGTGGGTGATCGTCACCGGTCCGCCCTGCTCGATCTGCCGTTCGAAGAGCGGGACCACGCTGCCGCGGCTGCCCACCACGTTGCCGAATCGCACCGCCCAGCAGGTCATGTCGCCCTGCCAGCCAAGGATCATCTGCTCGCAGAGCCGCTTCGTGCAGCCCATCACCGAGTGGCGCGCCACGGCCTTGTCGGTCGAGATGAGGACGAAGGTCTTGACGGCGGCCGCTTCGGCGCAGCGCAGCGTGTTGTACGTGCCGATGACATTGGTCATCACAGCCTGCACGGGGTGCATCTCCGTCATCGGGACGTGCTTGTACGCGGCGGCGTGGAACACGAGCTCTGGGCGCTCCTCGGCGAAAAGCTGCACGAGCTGGTCGCGATCGGTGATCGAAACCAGCGCTTCGCGGATGTCGACGGACATCACCATGCGCAGCTCCTCGGTGATGTCAAACAGGCCTGACTCGTTGTTGTCGACGAGGACGAGTCGCCGTGGGTCGAGACCCGCCACCAGACGGCTGAGCTCCGATCCGATCGAACCTGCGGCGCCGGTGACGAGGACGGTCTTGCCCGCCACCATCTCGCGCGCCTGCTCCACCTCGATCTCGCGGTGCGTCCGGCCGACCAGATCGTCGGCCGACAGCTGCCTGAGCCGCGCTCCGTGCTGGCGGCGCATCCAGTGGTCCGCGGCCGGCACGATGAAGAGCGGCAGACCTGCCTGCAGAGAGGCGTTGAACATCTCCTTGTCCTGTGGCTGGGAGTCGCGGTCGAGAACGAACGCGACCCCGTCGGCGTCGGTCGACTTGAGGAGGTGGGGGAGATCGTCGGAATGGCCGACGACCGGCACGCCGAGCACGGTCTGATGGAGCTGGCTCCGGTCCATCGTCACGATCGCCACGGCCTGCCAGTCCGGACTGGGCGACTGGACAAGCTCCTTGACCGCCGGATGCGACGCCGAGTGCGCAACGATCAGCAGCCGGCTGCCTGTGGCCGGAGCGCGCGACAGGAGGCGCGGCAGAAGCCGAAAGATGCCGATTCCCATGAGTGCCGCGGGTGCCGCGAGCAGCGGCACCGCGAGCCGGAACACGCGGTAGTCGCCCGGCAGCGCCCAGTTGGCGAGCGTGATGAGCAGCGACGCTTCGGACACGGCCAATCCGGTGGCGATCGCGTCGTGGATGCCGGCAACCTTCCAGATCCGGCGGTAGAGCTTGAAGTGCGCCTCGGCAGCCCCGAGACCGAGGACGACCAACGCAAACGACAGGAATAGAGCGGTCCGCGACTGCGCCGTGTTGATGATCCGGCCGCCGTAGTTGAGCTGCTGGAACGCCTCGAGGGCGATCCAGAGGATGAGGACCTCGACCACGAAACCAGGGCCGTAGCGCAGCAGCGCGCGGAGCTTGTAAGCGAGCCAGGGACCGGCGCTGACCCGGGCTCCCGATGCCGGGCTGCGGGGGACGGTGCTCATCATCGGCTCGTCAAAGTGTCGCAAATAGGCCCCGGGCTCGCCTACGCCGCCGTCGAGAGAGCCCGTCGCTCAGGTCTCCGCAGCCGGTCGATCCCGAGCTTGAACGCGACGAGGCCGAAGATCCAGAGGCCTCGCTCGCTGGGTATGTCACCGCTCAGGTTGGCCACCGTGAAGAAGACCGCCAGCACCACGAGCACGGTTGCCGCCGGCGCAGACGCCCTCTTCACGCCGTGCCGGAAAAGCAGAATCCAACCCGCCAGCAGGGGCCCGAAGACCAGCACGAAACCGATCGCACCGGTCTCGGCCGCCACCTCCAGCGGCACGTTGTGCGGGTACTCGTAGAACTGCCCGGTGTGGAGAGAGTCGGGGACCTGGCCGGCAAACGAGCCGAGGCCGGCGCCGAGGATCGGGTTGTGCACGAACAGCCGGGCGCCGAGCGCCAGCAGCCTGTCCCGGTCGCCCGCGCTGCTCTCGAGGCCGACGAACCGGTCCGTCACGCAGTGGCAGCTCGACGCAGTTCCGGACGCGCCCAGCCCGATGCCGCTGACACCGGTGTAGGTGACGGCAAGGAAGCCGATGGTGAGCAGAACCAGCGCGATCGGCAGCAGCACGTAACGCTCGGTCGCCACCGCTCGGAGGCGCTCCCACGCGCTGCCGATCGCCGTGCGGTAGCGCACCGCCGCCCAGAAAGCCGCCGAGAGCAACAGCCCGGCCACCAGCGCGACCACCGCCTGGCGTGAGCCGGCCATCATGACGCCCGCGATCCCAAGCAGCCCTAGCGACAGAGATGCCGGAAAGCGCTGAATCGGCCAGCGCTGCACCGCGACCATGGTGCCGAGGGCGATGAGGTTGCCCTGCCACGAATAGCGGTCGGCGCCGAGGAAGTGGCTTCCGAGCGTGATCAACGTGACCAGCGCCACGGCTGATCCGACCGCGACCTGTGCAAGGGCCGTGGGCCAGAACGCCTCCGCGCGCTCGATCATCAGCGCGACCGCAGCCGCCATCGGCAGGACGACCAGGACGAAGTACCCGGTCTTCGAGGTGCCGTACGCGAGCTGATCGGGCTGAAGGTGAAGCAGGAAAGCGCTCCGTAACCACGAGATGACCATCCATGCGGCCACGACGCCGAGGTAACCCATTACAACCCGATCCAACTGTTCGCTGCGCAGAGTCGCGATGGCGGCGAACACGTAGGCCGCCGCGATCGCGGCCGAGAGGAAGACGCGCTGCGGCGACCCGGCCAGCACCGCCACCGGAAGGGCGGCGAGCAAGGCGAGGCGAACAGGGTGCAGCGGCCACAGCTGCGGCCACTGCGCTGCAAGCCTGGCGCCGAGGTGGCGCGGTGAAAATGAGCTCAAGTTCTATGGAGCCCACCAACTAGAACCGGGCGCTCCGACGAGGTACCTGCGATCCGGGCCCAATCGCCACAATAGGAACGCGATGGCCGCAAGCGAATGGTTGATCCCATTCAACAAGCCCACCTTCGAGGGACGCGAGTTCGAGTACATCGGCGCCGCGATCGCATCAGGGCATGTGTCCGGTGACGGGCTCTACAGCAAACGCTGCCACCAGTACCTGGAGTCCGAGCTCGGCGTGGCGAAGGCCCTCCTCACCACCTCGTGCACTCACGCGCTCGAGATGGCGGCGCTGATCCTGACCATGAAGCCGGGCGACGAGGTGATCATCCCCTCGTTCACTTTCGTGTCCACCGCCAACGCATTCGTGCTGCGAGGCGCGCGACCCGTCTTCATAGACGTCCGGCCCGACACTCTCAACTTCGACGAGCGCCAGTTCGAGGCGCTCATCACGGAGCGCACTCGAGCCGCTGTGCCTGTTCATTACGCAGGCGTCGGCTGCGAGATGGACCGGATCGTCGAGGTCGCGTCGAGGCATGGCGTCGAGATCGTCGAGGACAACGCCCACGGTCTTTTTGGCACGTATCACGGGAAGTACCTCGGCACGTTCGGATGCATGGCGACCCAGAGCTTTCACGAGACCAAGAACTTCAGCTGCGGAGAGGGCGGCGCCCTGCTGGTCAACGACGCGGCGCTAGTCGAACGCGCCGAGATCGTTCGCGAGAAGGGCACCAACCGGAGTCGATTCTTCCGCGGCCAGGTGGACAAGTACACGTGGACCGATATCGGCTCGAGCTACCTGATGTCCGACCTGCTCGCGGCGATCCTGCTCGCGCAGCTGGAGTCGCGCGACTCGATTCAAGTCAGGCGCCAGGCCATCTGGGCTCGTTATGAGCGGGGGCTGAGCGACTGGGCGGGCGAGAACGGCGCGCGCCTCCCGGTGGTGCCGGCGTCTCGCGAGCAGTCGTTCCACATGTTCTACATCCTGCTGCCGAGCCTCGACAGCCGTCAGCGACTGATCGCGCACCTGAAGGACAGGGGCATTCTCAGCGTCTTCCACTACCTGCCCCTTCATCTCTCCGCCATGGGCGTGAAGTTCGGCGGACGGGTTGGACAGTGCCCGGTCACCGAGGACGTCAGCGATCGCCTGCTCCGCCTACCGTTCTACAACTCGCTCAGCGAGGCGCAGCAGGACCGCGTCATCGAAGCGATCCGCGAGTTCGCCCCTTAGTGCCCTCCGCGCCAACCCAGGTCGAACCCGAAGAGAGCACCTATCCGCCGGATGTCTATGAGAGCCTCGTCGCGGTCGAGGACCGGCACTTCTGGTTTCGCGCGCGCAACCAGGCGATAGTCGCCGCGTTCGAATCGATCCGCGGACGCCTGCGCCCCGGTTATCGCGTCCTCGAGGTTGGATGTGGCACCGGCAACGTTCTGCGCGAGCTCCAGCGCGCCGCGGTCGGAGGCGATGCGATCGGAATGGACCTTCACATCGAAGGGCTTCGCTACGCGAAGCGGCGCCTGGCGCCGCCCCTTCTCGTGCGCGGCGATGCGGGCCATCCTCCGTTCGCGGTGCGTTTCGAGGTCGTCGGGCTCTTCGACGTTCTCGAGCACCTCGAGCACGACGTGGAAGTCCTCCGCTCCCTGCGAGGACTCCTGACCGTGGACGGCTACCTGCTTCTGACCGTGCCGGCCGACCCAAAGTTGTGGAGCTACTTCGACGTCGGGTCGCGCCACAAGCGCCGCTACGAGAGAGACGAGCTGCACCAGAAGCTGACCGCGGCCGGGTATTCGGTGGAATACCTGACCCCTTACATGGCGGTGCTGCACCCGGTGCTGTGGTGGGGGCGGCGGATCACAGGCCGAGGTCATCACCACATCGATGATTCGCGGGAGGCGTGGAACCTGGCCGGCGCGGACCTCCGCGTGCGTCCGGTCAGCGGCGCGGTTCTCGGGCTCGCCCTGCGCCAGGAGATCCGCTTCGTGCGCCGGCGGATTGAGCTGCCCGTCGGGGCTTCGCTGCTCGCCATCGCCCGGGCAGCCTGACGATGCCGGTCGAGGCTCCCGGGGTCCGGCTCTCTCCGCTCGACATGGAACGATTCGGGACGGTGATCGCCCGCGCGGACGGGCTCACCGCTCGCGAGCTCCCGGCGGTCCTCGACTTCTGCGAAGCCAACCAGGTCCAGATGCTCATCGCGCGAAGCGGCGTCGAGGACGCGACGACCACGCATGCGCTCGAGTCCGCAAGCTTCCTTTTGATGGACACGCTCATCTACTACGAAAGGGACCTGGCCGCGTCGCCGGTGCAGCCCGGCGGCACTGAGGAGATCCGTGTGCTCGGACCTGATGACGCGGCGCGGGTGGAGTCGATCGCGCGGGAATGCTTCCGAGACTACCTGGGCCACTACCATGCGGACCCTCGGCTGGACCGCGAGGCGTGCACCGAGGTCTACGCGTCATGGGCCCGCTCGTCCTGCGAGAACGTCGGACCGGACGCCTTCGTCCTGGTCGCCGGCAGCCCGCGGCGGGACGGGTTCAGCACGTTTCGCCGCACCGCGAGCGGCGAGGGCGAGCTACTGCTGGGCGCGGTCCTGCCGGCGGCGCGAGGCAGGGGTCTCTACCGCCAGATGACGCTGGCCGGAATGCTCCGCATGCAGGAGTCTGGGACCAAGCGTTTCGTGACGTCCACCCACCTCGGCAACTGGGGCGCGCACG
>Ga0137384_10001380_pt1 | contig 19263 bp, 17 predicted proteins | sample SagtaG_2_FD_104922 | JGI IMG/M metagenome (GOLD analysis project Ga0137384, IMG submission 104922) | Vadose zone soil microbial communities from Sagehorn Ranch, Mendocino, California, USA - Sage2_R_60_16 metaG | ecosystem: Environmental > Terrestrial > Soil > Vadose zone | place: USA... | reverse complement strand
TCATCCGGTCCTGCAGGCGGGCCGTGCCCGGGTCATCGGACCGGACGTGCTCGATGAACAGCAGGCGGCCGCCGGGGCGCAGCACCCGGCGCAGCTCCCGCAGCGCCCGGGGCTGGTCGTCGACGCCGCACAGGACCAGCGTGGACACGGCCACGTCGAAGCTGCGGTCGTCGAAGGGAAGGTCCTCGGCCGGCGCGCGCAGGACCCGGGCGCTTGGGCGTCGGGCACGGACGTTGCGCTCCAGGTGCCGCAGCATCGGGGGCTGCGGCTCGGTGATCGTCAGCGACCCGACGGCCGGGCCGTAGCAGGGCAGGTTGAGCCCGGTCCCGCCGCCGATCTCGAGCACGTCGCCGTGCGCTCCGGCGAGCAGGCGCTCTCGCATGGCGCGCAGCCCGGCGGCCTCGGTCTTGGCCATCTGGCGGTCGTAGGTCAGGGCGAACAACTTGGCACGCAGGCTCATCGCTTCCTCACTTCGGTACGTTCGCGATTGCTGGCAGTGCGAACGTACCGAGGCCGCCGGAGCCGCCGCATGAGGCGAATACCCCATCTTCCGCCCTGCCGCCGACAGGTACCTGACGGTTACGCTTGGCTGGTGGGAGGGGATGCCGGCCGACCGCGGGTCCGGCTGGCCGAGCTGGTCGCGGCGCTGTCGCTCGGCGTCGACCTGGGGTTCGGCCCGCCGATGGAGCACGTGCTGCGGCGATCGCCTCATGCCCCGGCCGCCATCCCGCGGTTACGGTCGTGTCTCCCGATCCCCGAAAGAGGCACCATGCCAAGGCTCAGCCAGGACAGCGTCCCGGACGTCCAGGACGCCGGCCCGGCCGTCGACCGCAGCGGCGACCTGGACGACATCACGGTCGACTTCGTGACCATCCGGCAAAGTCACGCGCTGGCCCCGCTGCTCCGGGGACTGCCGGGAGACAGCTGCCAGTGCCCGCACTGGGGACACCTGCCGGCCGGGACGATCACCGTCAGCTACGCCGACCGCGATGAGACCTACCAGGTCGGCGACGCCTTCTACATGACGCCGGGGCACGTGCCCGCGGCCGCGGCGGGCACGGAGTTCATCTAGTTCAGCCCCAGGGAGCAGCTGGCCGAGACGGTCTCGGCGATGAAGGCCAACGCCCGGCGGGCGATGCAGGGCAGGTAGCCGGACCAGGGCCACGATGCTTCATGACGCTCGCGGCGGGCACGCTGTCCGCCATATGTACGTGTGCTGGGCCTATCACGGGTCGGATCCTGCGGACAGCCACGTACAGGTCCGTACAGCTCCCCAAACCTGCAGGCAGAAGCCCTCGGCCGCCGGATGCACGGACGCAGAGAACGGCGGTGCAGGGACCACCCAGCCAGATCCTCCCGCGTACCCGGGATGCTCAAGCACCCCACCGGCATAGCACACCCGTTTCCACCCGCTGCCGGCCTCTGATGAACCTTCCATGTACTTCTCCTAGACCCGCGCTCCCAGGGCAGCGCAGCTCGCCGTCCTCCAGACTTTCCAATTCATGCGAGACCCATTCGTTTGCTTGGCTGATGTTGTCCCGAAGGGTCGTGCTGTCGCCGACACGTGGTCGTCCACCAGCCGTATAGTCCGCTTTGCACAACCGTCATGACTGTCACCCACGGCTCCGGGCGTCACTCGGCGCGCAGCGCGGTGGTGGTTCTGGATGTGGCGGCCCAGGCGGCGGGTCCGAGCGCGCCGGCCAGGGCGATGGCCGGCCCGGCCAGGGCGAGCAGGGCGAGTTCGCCGGAGGTGTAAGGGTCCTGGCCGGCGGTGTGGAGCATGCCGGTGAAAATGGATTGCGCTCCTGAGGAACTCTGGGGTGGCTGGTCGATCCGGGATTGCCGGGAGGCGCCGGGTTGCGGCCCGCCGCGGGCTTGCTGGGGCGGCGGGGAGGCATATCGCACGGCTCCGCCGGAAGGCGCGGCACTGCCGGGAGGCGGCGCACCGCCGTGAACGCCGGGCATGAGGGAGGTCATGTTTTCCGCCGGGCCTTCCTGCGCGTTGACGACGGCCCGGGCGAGTACCGGTTCCAGGGCGGTGCCGGCGGGCAGGGCGATGGCCGCGGCGATGATGGCGGGGGCGACGGCCCAGCAGGTGACCATCGTGATGACCTGCCGGGGTGTCATCCCGAGCGCTTTGTGTATCCCGAGGTCGTGGACCCGTTCCCGGGCTTGTGTCAGCAGCGTGCTGAAGACGCCGATCCCGGCCAGGACGACCACCAGCCATGCCAGTCGCCGGAACAGCGCCCGGCCTATCTCTGCGACGCCGATGCTGGGCACGATCTTGGTGATCTGGGAGGACAGGCCCACGGCGAGGACGGCCGCGGTCAGCCCGATGGTGATGGTGGCCAGCGTGGCGGCCGACCGGGCGGGGCGGGTGAAGGGGGCGGCCAGCCCGACGGTGACCGGGCGGGGCAGCGGCAGCCTGCCGGCGATCCGGTGGACGGCGTGCCCGTGCCCGGCCGACGGGGCCTGGCCGGCGGTGATCGCCTGGACGGCCGAGAGCCGCCCCGCCCGCACGGCGGGGACCAGGGCGGCCAGCGCGGTCAGCGTCAGCATCCCGGCCGGTACTGCGATATCGATCCAGACGGGAACGGCCACGGTGACGTTGAACACTGGGTTGTCCTGGATGCGGGGCAGCACCCACTGGTTGCCGAGCGCCGTTCCGGCCAGCGACCCGGCTAGGGCCGGGATCCCGAGCTGGGTGAGATAGACCGCGACGACCTGGGCCGGGGTGAAGCCGATGCTCTTGAGCACGCCGATCCGGCGGTAGCTGGCCGTCACCGCCCCCGCGGCGACGCTGGCGATGATCACCGCCGCGAGCGGCAGCGCCATGAGGGCGTACGGCACGTTGGACGACGCCCTGACCCCCTGGCCCATGATGTCACGGTTGGCGGAGGCCAGTGAGGTGGCATAGCGGATGATCGAGCCGGCTGGCAGCGCCGCCCGCAGTTCGCTCAGGTCCGCGCTGACGGGGGCGGCGGCGGTAGGTGCGTTGCTGAATGTGTAGAGCATCTGTTCCTGCCGGGGTGCGCCGGCCTTTTCCAGGGCAGAGATCTCGGCGGGCAACGCCCAGTTATTCTGCGTATCGTCCTGGTATGGCAGCGAGGCGAACCCGACGATGGTGAGCTTCGGCTTGCCCGGAAGGCTGGTGGCGGTGACGGCGGTCACCTGGCCGACTGATGCGCGAGTACCGGAGAGGTCGTTCTGGTCGATCTCGCCTTGCCGGACAGGCCACCGGCCGGTTTTCTGGGTGATGTCATCCAGCGGGCCGGATCGCGAGGCCCGGCCCACCACGGTCACCCGGCCGGAGACCGGGGCACTCCCCTGGTACCCGGGCGTTGCCGGAATGGTGATGCTGACCGTGGTCGCGGGGTAGCCGACGGCCTTGGTCACTCCCGGCAGCTCGCGGGTCCTGGCGAGCTGGGTGCCCGTCACCTTCGCGGCGTCGATCGTCACCGCGAGGTCCGCGCTGTGGTAGTGGGCGGACACCGCCTGGAACGCCAAGGTGGCGGTGGTGGCCAGGGTCAGCGCGACCACGGCGGCCGTGCCGGCCGTGCCCAGCACCATGAAGACCACCACGGTCTGCACCAGCCGTCGCGCCATCCCGGCCGCGGCCGCCTTGAGCACCGCCGTGCCATGGCTCATGACATGCACTCCTTGTCGTTCGGTTGCCTTGGGCGGTTGTCCCTATTCGGTGCGCAGGACGGCCGTGGTTCGCGACACGGCCGCCCACACGGCGGGTCCGAGGCTGCCGAGGACGGCGAGCCCGAGGCTAGTGAGGGCGAGGAGCGCGAGCCCGCCGGCCCGGTAGACCTCGACGAGCGGGGCCGGGACGCCGGTGCCGGTCTGGGTTCCGATGGCGTGGATAGTCAGGTCGTGCAGGACGAGGGCGGCGGGTACCGCGATGACGGCGGCGACGGCCGAGGGAACGACGGCCCAGAGCAGGACCACGCTCACGGTCTGGCGCGGGGTCATCCCGATGGCCTTGACCACGCCCAGGTCGTGCACTCGCTCGCGTGCCACCATGATCATGGCGTTGAGCACCCCGAGGGCGGCGAGCGCGGCCACGAGGATCGTCAGCAGGCCGATCAGCGAGGTATCGATGTTGCGCAGCCCATCAGCCTGGATCGTCAGCGGGCCGGTGACCGCGTAGGCGGATGATCTCAGCTTTCTGGTGAGCGCCGTCATGTACGTCGCGGGGTCGGTGCCGGGGCGCAGCCTTATGTCGTACTGGGTAATCGTCGTAGCCAGGGGCGTGCCGGCGAAGGTGGCCGAGCCCGCGAAGAGCTCGGGCGGGCCGGGTTCGAAGATCTCGCCGACGATCGTCGTCCTGACCAGGTGACCGTCGGCGCTGAGGGTGAGCTCGTCCCCGACGGCGAGACCGGTCTGGGTCAGGAACTCGTGATTGACATCGACCTGGCCTGCCCCGTGGTACCAGGTTCCCGCTATGAGAGTGCCCTGGAGCCAGCCGGAGGCACCGTCGTAGACCCGGGTGAGCAGCGGGAACTGCAGGCCGGGCACGCTGAGCGCGGAGGAGGCATCAAGGAGGCCGCCCATGATCGTGAGGCCGGCGACCGCATGCTCGGTGCCCGGCAGCGCGGCCAGGGCGGAGGTGAGCTCGGCCCGCTGGCGGGAACTGAACGGCGCGAGGCTTGCGCCGGTGGCGGCGAGCGTGACCTGCGCCTGCCCCTCGCCGGTCAGCGGCAAGTGGGTGAAGGTGGTGACCGACGAGCTGAGGCCGGCCGCCAGCACGACCGCCGCGACGCCGGAGCAGACGACGGCGCCGGTCAGGGCCGATCGGCCGGGACGGGAGAACGGCGCGGCGAGCCCGAGCGTCACCGGACGCGGAGCCGGCAGGCCCGCGAACACGCGCTGGGCGTGCTGGCCGGCTCCGGCCGCCGGGGCCTGCCCCGCGACGATGGCCGCGGTCGCGCTCAGCCGGCCAGCCCGGACGGCGGGGACAAGGCCCGCCAGGACGGTGAACCCGATGCTCTTCAGTACCCCGATCCGGCGGTAGCCGGCGACGACCACGCCGCTGACCACGGCGGCGGTGATCAGCCCGGCCAGCACCATGGCCAGCAGGGCGAAGGCGAGGACGAACGGCGTGTTGATGCCCTGCACGCCGCCGAGCTGGTCGGAGGTCAGCAGCCAGGAGACCGAGCTGACGACCGCACCCTCCGGCAGCGCCGCCTCGATCGCCTTCAGGTCGGCGTCCATCTCGACCGCGGTGGCGGCGCTGCCGAAGGTGTACAGCATCTCCTGCTCGGCGGGCGCGCCCGCCGCCTCCAGCGCGGCGATCCCGTCCGGCGTCATCCACGCCGCCTCGTCGCGCGCGGCGGAGCCGCCTTTCCCCGCGACGAGCAGGCGGGGCTTGCCCGCCAGCCCGCGCACGGTCATCGTCGAGCCGACCGGGAAGCCCGCGAAGCCGGAGTAGGAGGGCGCGAGGACGATCTCGTCCGTCGCCGCCGCCCACCGCCCGCCGTTGCGGGTCAGGTCGTCGAGCGGCCCGCCGAGCGAGATGCGACCGACGATGGTCAGGGACTGCCACGCGCCCGCGCCGGTACTGACCCGCGGGCCGGTGCGCGGCGAACCTGGTACCGAAGGCGTCGTGCTTGCCGTCACGGTCGTCGCCGGGTATGGTCCAGCGGACCCGGTCACCTCGGGGAGGCGGGTCGTGTTCGCCAGCTCCTGGGCTGTCGCACGCTTCGCGTTGACGTAGAGCGCTAGCTGCGCGCCGTGGTACTTGGCGAAGTTCTCCTGGAACGCTTCGTTGGCGCTGGTGTACAGGGTGAGGCCGAGCGTCGCCGACGCGCTGGCCGCCAGGAGGACGATGAACAGCACGGCGGTCTGGACCGGCCGGCGCGCGACGCCGCTGGCCGCCGCGCGCAGCACCGGTGCGATGTTCATCCGCGGGCCGTGGCGATGTCGCTGGCCACGTGGCCATCCAGCAGCCGCACCACCCGGCGCGAGTACCTGGCGGCGAGTTCGGGGCTGTGGGTGACCATCACCAGCGTCTGCCCGGCGGCGTTCAGCTCCAGCAGCAACTGGCCGATCTCCTGGCCGGCGGCGGTGTCGACCGCCCCGGTCGGCTCATCGGCCAGCAGCACCGCCGGGGAGTTGATCAGCGCCCGCGCGATCGCCACCCGCTGCCGTTCCCCGCCGGACAGCCGCGCCGGATAGGCGTCGCGGTGCCGGCCGATGCCCAGCCGGGCCAGCAGTTCCGCGCACCGGGCCCGGGCCTTGCGCCGCGGCATCCCGGCGAGCTGGGCGGGCAGCAGCACGTTACCGGCCACGGCCAGGTCATCGAGCAGGTTGAAGAACTGGAAGACCATCCCCACCTGGCCGCGCCGGTACCGCGCCGTCCTGGTCTCGCCCATGCTGTCGATCCGCTGCCCGGCCACGGTCACCGTCCCGCCGCTCGGCTTGTCGAGTCCGGCGATCAGGTTCAGCAGCGTGGATTTCCCGCTGCCCGACGGGCCCATCACCGCCACCGCCTCCCCCCGGGCGACGGACAGGCTGACCCGGTCCAGCGCCGGCCCGCCGCCCCCGGCATACCGCCGGGTGACCTCGCTGAGCTGGATCAGCATCTCCGCGCGGTAGCCGCTCCGGTGACCACCGGCCGCGGCGTTCGCCATGCCATGGCTCATGACGTGTACTCCTTGTCGTTCTGCTGTCTGGAATTGACCTAGGACGCGGTGCTGAGCGACCCGGCGGGCCACCACCACTCCAGCTGCCACAAGAGGCCCACTCGGCAGGCGCGCCCCGCCGTCTGGAACTGCGGCGTGTGCGTGTCCACCCCGATCGCCCACAGATCGGGGACGTGGGCGCCGCCGTCTATCAGCGCTGGGTCGGGGTAGCCGGCGATCCCATGCGCGCGCATGCATTCCGCCACGCTCAGCGCCCGATCGACCAGCGTCTGGGACCTCCCGGCGGACCTTCCGCTCCCTGGCGCCAGTTGCTCGCAGGCGCGGAACGCCTTGTCATAGCCGGGGCTGGACAGCATCCCGCGCGGCGGGGCGACGGGATGGATCAGCAAACCCCCGGGTCCCAGCTCGGGGGCGGGGAACTCAGGCGCGCCGTGTGCATGCATGCACTCCGCGTACGTGAGGGATTGCTGGTATATCGACGGGGTCGGTGACGGCACCGGCTGGGCGGGGCTGCCGCCACCGCAGGCCGCCGCCAGCAGCACGATCCCGGTCGGCAGCACGATCCGCGCCAGTGTGGCGCCCAATGAACCCGCCCGACTGCTCATTGCCACATGCGCCTTTCGTCACGAGCCTGGCTGGTATTCCTGGCAGGCCTGCCGTGCGGCCCGGAACGGCGCGGAATCCTGGTCGACGCCAGGGCCCGGGCTCGGGAAGCCGCCGCCGGAAGGCCCGACCACAGGGCTGGGGAAGCCGGATATCCCGTGGGCGCGCATGCAGGCGGCAAGCTTGGCCAGCTCGGAGCGGAGCGAAGCGATCTGCTGCTCGGTAAGCGGGAGCCCGGCGGGCGCGAGCCGCTGGCAGGCCGTAACCGCGGCCTGCCATCCCGGCCCCTGCTCCTTGTTCAGGATCCGCGCTGTGATCTGGTATCCGACCGGGGGGTCGTACACGCCGCTGGGCTCGATGACCGGGTCGGGCCAGAACGGCGCGCCGTGGGCGCGCATGCACCGCGAGTACGCGAGGTATCGCTGATAGCCCGTCGGCTGCGATGACGCGGATGAGCGGGCCGGGCTGCTGCTGCCGCCGCCGCATGCCGCCGCCAGCACGACCGCGCCGGCCAGCGCGGCGGTCAGCATGCCCGTCCTGCAGCTCATGTGGGTCAGGTGTAGCGGGCCACGGGTGACAGCACGGTCACGAACCTTGTGACCTGGCTGTCACCTACGGCCTGGCATCCTGGGCGGCAGGGACTCGCCTGAGCCGACGGAACGGCCTGCGGAGGGGAGAGGGCATGAGGGTGCTGGTGGCCGAAGACCACAAGCGGCTCGCCGAGACGGTGGCGGCGGGGTTGCGCGATGAGGGCATGGCCGTCGACGTGGTCTTCGACGGGCAGGACGCGCTGGACCAGGTGGCCCTGGCCCGCTACGACGTGATCGTGCTGGACCGGGACCTGCCCGGCGTGCACGGCGATCAGGTCTGCCGGGAGCTGGCCGAGCGCCGCTGCCCGAGCCGGATGCTGATGCTGACCGCCGCCAGCACGATCGCCGACCGGGTCGAGGGCCTGGGCCTGGGCGCGGATGACTACCTGCCCAAACCGTTCGACTTCGCCGAGCTGGTCGCCCGGATCCGGGCGCTGGCACGCCGCGCTGGGATACCGCTGCCGCCCACGCTTACCCACGGCGACCTGGTACTTGACCCGGCCCGGCGGGTCGCGGTCCGCGGCGGGCGGCGGCTGGCGCTGACCCCGAAGGAGTTCGCCGTGCTGGAGTGCCTGCTGACCGCCCAGGGCACGCTGGTACCGGCCGAGGAACTGCTGGAAAGGGCCTGGGATCAGAACGCCGATCTGTTCACCACCACGGTCAAGACCACCATCGGGCGGCTGCGGGCCAAGCTCGGCGACCCGCCCCTGATCCAGACCGTCCGCGAAGCCGGCTACCGGATCGGAGCGGCCCCGTGACCAGCCCCGCTGGCCGGCTTCCCGCGTCGCCCCGGCCGCGGCTGCCCCGCCCCACCGCGCGGCTGCGCCTCACCGTCCTCTACGGCACCCTGTTCACGCTCGCCGGGACGGGCCTGCTCGCCTTCACCTATTGGCTGTTCGACCGCGCCACGGCAGGCAAGAGAATCCTCCCCGCTCCCGGGCCCAGCAACCACGCGTGCCTACGCAAGGATCACGACTGCGTGCTGCGGTACCAGCAGGCCCTGCGCGCACACCGGTTCGAACTGCACGTGCTCCTGGCCCAGTCCGGCATCGCGCTGGGCGTCATGGCCGTGCTCGCGTTCGCGCTCGGCTGGGTGATAGCCGGGCGGGTGCTGCGGCCGGTCCGGGCCATCACCGCGACCGCGCGCCGGATCTCCGCCACCAGCCTGCACGAACGCCTCGCGCTGGCCGGGCCGGACGACGAGTTCAAGGAACTCGCCGACACCCTCGATGACCTGCTGGCCCGCCTGGAGGCATCGTTCACCGCCCAGCGCCACTTCGTCGCCAGCGCCTCCCACGAACTGCGCACCCCGCTCACCCTCGACCGGACCCTCCTGCAGGTGACGCTGCGCAACCCGGCGGCGACTACCGGGCAGTGGCGTGCCGCCGGCCAGGAGCTCCTGGAATCCGGCAGGCAGCAAGAACGCATCCTGGAAGCGCTGCTGACCCTGGCCACCAGCGAAGCGGGCCTGCCCCGGCGCGAGCCCGCGGACCTGTCCGAGGCCGCCGCCGCCGGCCTGCACCACGCACATGCCCGGATCCAGCAGCGCCAGCTCCACGTCCAGGCCTGGCTCGGCCCCGCACCGCTGCACGGCGACCCGGACCTGATCGAGCGGCTGGCCGCCAACCTCATCGACAACGCCGTCCAGCACAACCTCCCGGCCGGCACCATCGACGTCACCACCGGCCTGGAAGACGGACAGGTCATCTTGTCGGTCGCCAACACCGGCCCCGTCATACCGCCCGCCGACATAGACCGCCTGTTCCAGCCCTTCCAGCGGGCCGCCGGCCGCGCCGGCGACGGCCACGGACTCGGCCTGTCCATCGTCGCCGCCATCGCGGGCGCCCACGGCGCCGCCCTCACCACCCGCGCCCGGCCCCAAGGCGGCCTGCACATCCAGGTCAGCTTCCCCTGCCGACGGCAGGCCACAGCGCCAGCCTCACAGCCCCACGACCAGGAAGCCGCATCTGCTGCCTGGTGAACCGCACCGATGATCAGTAGCAGGCCCGCACCGTCGGCACCGCTCCGGGATCCTGTCCCGCATTCCTGCAGCCAGCGGACCGTTTTCGCAGATGGTGGCAGGTGTTGGGTTCGAACCAACGTAGGCTGAGCCGACGGTTTTAGAGACCGCTCTCCTCCCACCAGAGCCACACGCCGCTGACCAGCACATATACGCCACGAGGCGTGCCTTCGGGTCCTCCCGCTCACCCGGCCCCTGAGGCATACCACCAACACTTTGCCTCTTCGGTGAAATTCCTCAAGTTCACACTTTAGGGGACAGTTTCCGGCGTCTCGGAATGCAGGGCAGCCAGCCGTCGACTGGTGGCCCAGCGCCAGCGCGGTGCTCATTCGAGCGGCTTTCGTGAGATGGCGGGCGGCTGTCGTCCGCCGAGCAGCCAGCCGCCCGCGGCGGCGGCCAGGGGCAGGCCGGCTAGGAGGACGGTCAGGTCGACGACCGGCACCGGGCTGAGCGTCGTGCCGAGGCTGCTGCGCCCCCACGCCCATGCGGTGATGGCAAGGTAGGCGACGGCGGTGCCGAGCAGCGCGCCAAGGAGGGCGAGGGCGGCTGCAGTGGCACCGGCGAGCGCGCGACGGTGGGTGCTGCTCGCCCCGGCGGCTGTGAGGATGCGCAGATCGCCGGCGGCCTCGCTGCGTATCAAGCCGACGGTGCCGGCCAGCACGGCGAGAGCGAGGATGATGCCCGCCGCGGTGGCTCCCGTTCGAATCGTAGAAAAGTCTGGCTGCCCGGTCGAGGTCTCGATGCGCGTCTCGGCGGCCAATGCCAGCCGACGGGCGGCGTTGTCCTGAGCCGGGGTGAGGGGTCCGGGCGTCTGGATGAGCCAGCCGACCGGAACGAGTTGCTGGCGGAGTTGCTGGACCGCGTGCTCGGTGATGAGCGTGTTGGGGGCCGAGGTGCCGGACGGGAGATCGGCGAAGGTCCGGATCTTCGGTCTCTTGATGCAGCGGGCCGGTGGGCACTGGTAACGCTCGGAGATGAAGTGGCCGTTCGCGGTGTAGTGCTGGGACACGGTGCCCGTGCCGAGCAGATCGAGGTTGGGCACCGCGCTGAGACCACGGCGCGAGGTCACGATGTCGGTGCCGGTGCCGAGCTGGGCGATCTTGATCCCGTAGGCACGCAGAAGTGACGGTGTGGCGACGTACAACGGGCCTTGATAGTTGGCTTCGTCCATGCGGTCCGCTTCGTTGCGGAGAATGGTGCCCGTGCTGGTGGCTTGCCAGAGCGTGGCCCGCTGGTTCGCGGCAAGTCCGGCGCTGAGGGGCGAGACCGGCCCTGGGCAGCTCGGCACGCTCGATAGGCAGGGCGTTTCTCCGGGCCGCCCGGCGGCGTCGAGCGCGACGACCAACCGGGCGTGCATCGACTTGGCGAGGGACGTGACGTCTGCTTGCAGCGCGCGCTCTTCGTCAGGGGTCGGCGACGGGCCGTCGCCGGGGTAGCCGCTTCCTGCGCTGTGTGGTTCGTAAACGATGAGCTGGTTCGCCGCGAGGTTGGGCCCGCTGAACATCAGTGGACTCGATGATCTCGTGGTAGCGAGGATGCCGGTCAGCGTGGCCAGCAGAACGACGAAGCCGATCGCCGCGAGCGCCGGCCCGGACCGGGCCCGGTAGCGGCCGAGGTCGCGCAGCGCGAGCCGCACTGGCACGGGCGCGCGCCGGAACACCGCTGCCGGCCCAGCCGCGAGAACGGGGGCGAGCAGGAGCACGCCGAGCGCCGTCGCGACGATCCCCGCGACGAGCAGCAGGCCGTCGTGTCGCGTGGTGAGGCAGCCGAGCCCGCCGACAAGAAGGACGCTGCCGGACACGGCGGATCGGTGCGAGGCTCGCGGGGAGGCAGGCCGCCCGGAAAGGGCCACGACGATGGGGACCCGCGCGGCCGCACGCGCGGGCCGCCAGGAGGCCGCCGTGGCGGTGACCACGGGCAGCGTCGTCGCGACGGCGATCGCCCACCACGGCACGTTGGACCAGGCGACGCGGTGCTCGACCGCGCGCTGTAGGTGTGATGCGTAGCAGATCCAGGCGAGGAAGCCGCCGGCGGCACCGATGAGCATACCGATGAGACCGACCACGAAACCGTTGGTGACCATGACGAGCCGGACATTGCGGTCGGTCGCGCCGAGCGCGCCGAGCATGCCGAGCGCGCGTCGGCGCCGCTGCGCCATTGCGGCGAACCCGGCCACTGCCACCAGGCCGATCAGGAGCAGCCCGAACACGGCTACCGCGAGCACGACCGTCGCGGGGCTGATCTTGTTCCCGGCCGGAGCCCGTTGCTTCGGTGTCGAGCCGCCTGGTAGGTGCAACCCCGCGACGCTGTTCGCGGCCGCGTCGAACAGGACGGTGACCGTGGTGGGGCGGCTGACCTGGCCGGGGGTGACGAGCGCGAACTGGTCGAGCAGGTTGGCGGGGTCTTCGACCAGCCCGGTGACCCGCCGGGCACGGCCGGCCTGACGCCAGAGATCACCGGGCCGGACGTTGAACAGCGACGCGACCCCGCTCGTCACCGCGACCTCATCGGGGCCGGTGGGGTAGCGCCCGGATACGAGGGCCAGCGTCGGCTGCCCGTAGCGGCCGTGCGGGTCCTGGGCACGCAGCTCGATGCTGCTGACCGTGCCGGGCACGGCGATCGCCTGGTTCTCGATCACGCCGATCGCGCCGAAGTCCCGCCGCACGGCCGCGAGGTCGGCGGCCAGATACCGGCTGTCGCCGGGAACGGTGAGCACTTCATTCGCGGTCCCGAACGTTGCCGCAGTGGCCGTCGACGGCGCGTTGTAGGCGATCGCGGGGCCCAGGATGGTCGCGGCGACCGCAATGGCCAGCAGTGAGATCAGGAGTATCTGCTGGCGCCACTCGCGGCGGCACAGCCGCCATGCCCACCGGATGACCGCGCGGCGGCCGGGGACACCACCGTTGCCGATGGGACCGGGTGCTCGCGCGGCGCGGTACTCACCTGCCCTGCCCCGGGATGAGCAGCGACTCCGGACCCGGCGGCGGGGTGGTCTGGCCGGTGATACGGCCGTCACGCAGCAGCACGACCCGATCGGCCCAGCTGGCGAGCTGCGCGTCATGGGTCACCACGACCGCGGCCACGCCCCGCTGGCATGCCTGGCGCAGCAGGTGCATCACGTCCTCGGCGTTCACCGAGTCCAGCGCGCCGGATGGCTCGTCGGCCAGCAGCAGCGCCCGGTCCCCGACCAGCGCACGGGCGATCGCCACACGCTGCCGCTCCCCGCCGGACAGCTGATCGGGGAAGCTGGAGGCCCGGGCGGCCAGGCCCAGCCCTTCCAGCGCCGCCACCGCCTCCGCGCGGGCCTTGCGCACCGAGACACCGTCAAGTTCCCGCGGCAACGCGACGTTCTCCGCGGCGGTCAGCCCGGGCAGCAGGTTGAAATCCTGGAAGACGTATCCGACCATGTGACGCCGCAACCAGGCCTTTGCCTTGCGCGGCATCCCGGCCAGCTCCGCGCCGCCGACCCACACCTGCCCGCTGGTCGGGTCCTCCAGGCTGCCGGCGATGGTCAGCAGAGTGGATTTGCCTGATCCGCTCGGGCCCATCACCGCCACCATCTCGGCCGCCGCGACCGACAGGTCCACTCCGCCAAGCGCGTGCACCGCGGCCGGCCCCTGCCCGTAGGTCTTCCACACGCCCCGCAGCTCGAGCACGCTCGCCGGGGTATCGCCGTTTCCGCGCCCTGGCGTGGTCATCGCCGCGCCTCCGCCCTGCGCAGCTGCGGCACCGTGGCGCGGCTCGGCTCGGCCGGCTTCGGTGGCTCGGCGGCGGCACGCCTGAGCCGCGCATCCGCCGTGTCCAGCCACCGGGTCACCGCATCCAGGCGGAACAGCTCCGCATCCACCGCAAGCGCGAGACCAAGGTCGTTGCGCGCTTCGCCATCCTTCAGCCGCGTCCACTGCTGCATCAGCTCGATCAGGTACAGGCGGTGGCTCTGGATCACCTCGTGCACATCCGTGCCGGGTACACGCACCGCCATCAGCACCTTCATCACCAGCTCATCGCGGGGCGGCGAGGTCAGGTCCGGCGGGTCGCGCAGCCAGCCCGCCAGCTCCGCCTGGCCGCTGACCGTGATCCGGAACCGCTTCTGCGGCCCCTCTTCGCCGCCATCCGATTCGACCAGCCCGTCACGCTCGAGCCGTTGCAGGGTCTTGTACACCTGGCCGACGTTGAGCGGCCACACCTCGCCGGTCCTCGCCTCGAACTCTTCACGCAGCCGCAGCCCGTACTTCGGTCCCTCGCTCAGCAACGCGAGCAAGGCGTGCGGGACACTCACGGCGTCACCATGCCGGGAATCATGTCGAGCATAATACTCAGTATACTAGGAGCTAGCAAGCACTCGCGGTAAAGACGGCGCCCTGCACCAGGCCCACCCCCAGGGCTGTGAACCGCAGGCCGGTTCGCGGCGGGCGCTGGCGATCCAGCGGTGGTGACACGCGGCGGGTGGCAAGAGCTTGGCAAGTTGCGTCACGTATCGACGGCGTTCGCACGGTTGGCACGGCGTGGACGTGCTCGGGATCAGCGCGGAAGACGACGGGCTCAAGAAAACGGCCGGACCTCCACTCGCATCCTGACCGACGAGCAGCTCGCCGACTACGGCCCCTGGTTCGACAACCACAAACGGCTCCGCGAGCTCATCGCAGAACTCGAAGCTCTCAGCCTCGCCATCGCCGAAGCCGACCCCTGCTGGAACCGCTAGCCCGGCCAGCCCGCAGAACCGGAACGACACCCTCCAGATCATGTGGGCAGCGCCCGCTTAACCTGTGGGCAGCGCTCCGCCCGGCCCCGTCTGCGCAGGTCGCGCCTAAACCTGAAGACGTCACCCGTACCGACCTGCCGTTATACCTATTTCAGGTAGTCCCGAAAGGCCGTTTCCGGCCCATGGTTGCTCCGAGTTTGCTCGCGTGTCGTGATCTTCTTGCGCAGGCTGGCTTCCGGGCATCGCGGACCCCGGTCGGATGGCATTACTTAGCGTGAAACACTAGCTAGTGACGGTGAGAGCGGCAGGCTATGCGAGGACGGCACCGACCTGTCTGTGGTGGTTGAGCGGAGTCTTGCGGGTGCCGGAAACCCTGTCACTCTATGCGACCCGGGCATCCGTCGACCGGGGTACACGCGAGGACTATCGCGGGTACATAAACAGTCAATTCGAGGGCCACGCGCGGCTGCAGCCGGGGAGGTGCCTGCCGGGTGCACGGTGCGGCCACGGACCACCCTCCAGCCCGGCCACCAGCTGCTCCCCCGCCAGCCAACGAACGCGTCCGGCGCATGCATAACCGTCCCGCGGTCACGCGAGCGGGCTGAGGTGGTTATTTCTTGGTCAGACCTCCGTCCTGCTGCCCGAGCCGCATGCCGCTGACCAGCGCATACGCGTTCCGAGGCCCGACCCCGGGACGCCGCCGTCCGCTGTATGCCCGTGCGCCCAGCTTCCAAGGCCTAACGCACGCACGGCCACGGACGGCCCGGGCGGGAGCGGTCAGCTGACCGCCTCACAGGCGCCTGCGGGCCTCAGTGACCTCTCATACGGCCGGCCCCGGCGGCGCGCCCGGCTGACCGCGGCCACAAGCCAGGTCAGCCAGGCCGGCGCGCCAGCCAGGACGCCTGCCAGCCGCCTCCGGCGCGGAACCCGGTATTCAGCGCGCCCCGGTCCTGCCGCCCGAAATCGTCCAGCGGCGCGAGCTCATTCCCGCCGCCCGGGTCGTACAGCATGAGTTACGGGATCGTTTCCCGGGGAGCGTCGGAGCAGAAAGTCACGGGCAAGGAGGTCGGCAACTCCTGCTGACAGCAGACCGCGGCAAACAGCGCCGTGAACGAGGCGGCGTCGAGCGTGAACACCGTTGCCGGAGTGGCGGAAACGGCGATCAGGCCGCTGGGGTACGGGTCCGCCGACGTAGAGGCCGGCGCTGTCGTTCATGCCTCAGTACCTGCAGCGGCAAGGCGACGACCACCCATGCCGTCGCCGGATGCGCGACGCCGCATCTCCGGCCAGCAACGCCGCGAGCCAGCGGTCCCGCAGCATGCTGCGGGACGGCGCCGGCTCCGGCTGCGGGGGACATTAGTGACGTGACTTCCCGTCAAATGCTGGCGCGCCTCACTGTGACAGCGCGCGGTCTGCGGCGGTTCTGGTGGTCGCCTGCCACGCGAAGCCGTCCGGATCGGTGAAGGGCTCACTGCCGCCGGCGATAACGATCCGGTGCGAGCCGGTGCCGTCCGCGGAGACACCGGCATCCTTCGCCGCGGCCCGGCGGCTGTACAGCGCCAGCTTCACCGGCGATCCGGCCGCGCCGAACTCGACGTACTTGCTGCCGAAGCTTTGGGCGACGGACAGGCCGTGGGCGACGTAGAACTGCTTGGTTGCCTTGACGTCGGCGGCTCCGAGCAGCAGCACGAAGTCGTCGATCTCGCGGGTCGCGGGGCCGGAGTTCTTCTTCGCAGACGACGCGATCTTCCAGATTGCGCCGTCCGGTGCCTGCACGACGCCGCCGTATCCCCAGAAGCTCTTCTGGGCGGGCTTGAGTGTCGTTGCGCCGCCATGAGCAGCCGCGTCGATCAGGGTGTCGACGATGTTCGGCTGGGCGACGACGAGCGACAGCATGAAGCCGCGGAAGCCGCTGGTAGGCGCATCGGCCGCGTGAACCAGCAGCCGGTCGCCGAGGCCGAATGCGGTGGTGTAGAACTCCTCGGCGGCAGCCGGGTCGGAAGCTTGCAGGATGACGGATTGGATGCCGGTCATGACTCGTCCTTTCTGAGCTCGCCGGTCGTGGTCACCGGCCGCGATCTGTGTTCCCAAATCGAGAGTAGCACTCTCAATTTGAGAGTGCTACTATTACTTTTATGAACGGAGATGTCAAGGGCAGCCGGACTGCCGTCACCGTCGCCCCTCAGGCGCGCACCCGGCGAACCCAGGCTGCGGTCGTCGCGGCGGCTCGCCGGCTGTTCCTCGAACGCGGGTACGCGGCCACCACGATCGAGGCGATCAGCGAGCTTTCCGACACTCCCCAGCCGACGGTGTACCGGCTGTTCTCCTCCAAGCTCGGGATCCTCAAGGCCGTGCTCGACGTCTCGATCGCCGGCGACGACGAGGCGGTCGCGATGGCGGACCGGCCGCAGGTCCGCTCCCTCGTCGCGAACCTGGACCCGCGCGATACGCTGACCGGCTTCGCAGCGCTGGTCGGCGGGCTGATGGCGCGCACCGCGCCGGTGCACCGCGTCCTCGAAGAGGCGGCACGATCCGACCAGGGCGCCGCGGCAGCACTCGCCGAGATCGCGCGACAGCGTCACGACGGCCAACGCCGCATCACGCGCTCCCTGATCCGGGCAGGCGCACTGCGTCCGGGGCTCAAAGAGCGCGAAGCGGCCGACATCGTCCACACCCTCGCCTCTCCCGAGGTCTATCGCCTGCTCGTCACCGACCGCGGCTGGAGCGGCGAACGGTACAAGCAATGGCTTTCGTCGATCCTCATCGACCAGCTCCTGCCTGCAACGACAAGGCGGTGAAAGCAATGCAACGAAGTTACGGTGGTCCCGTGATCAGCCAGCGCGTGCCTGGCGGGGTCGCGCACAAGATGCCAGCCGACCTGCGCACGGCGCTGATCGCCAACGCCACTGCGCTCGCAGCGTGGAAAGCCCTCACGCCACTGGCCCGCAACGAGTTCATCTGCTGGGTCCTCGACGCCAAACAGCACCCGACCCGGGAACGCCGCATCCGCCGGACCCAAGAGGAACTCGAAGAAGGACAGCGCCGGCCCTGCTGCTGGCCCGGATGCAAGCACCGCGAGCGCAACGGCAAGTAGCGCGCCATCTTACGTGAGTCACCCGCTGTCCAGCGCGCGGCATCCGGTGGCGATCAGTCCCTGGCACAGCGGAGGCCTGTCCGCAGCGGTACCGCTTGCGGGACCACCAAGATCATCCGGCGGCGGAACGGCCTGCACTTGTGAACACGGCGCGCGACTGGCCCGTGGGCTGAACCCGCCGCGCCCGTTTGCGGCAGTAGCCGATCAGGAATGAAGAAGCGTCAGCCACCTAGCCGCACGTAGCGTGACTGTCATGTGCATCAACGCCCCTCGTCAGAGCAGACCAGGCATGAAGGCGCTGGCGAGCACGGATGATCCGGCCCTGGCGGCCTGGCTGGGCTCGCTACAGGAGGCGTCCTTCAGCCGGGCGGGCGGGGCGGTGCGCAAGGCGTACCCGCCAGAGCGGCGGATGACCGGACCCCAGCTGGCAGGCTACCTGGCGCGCCGGACGTACGCGCTCGCATCCTCCACTCGGCGCGACGGCCGTCCGCACGCCGCACCGACGCTGTTCTCCATATACGCGGAGGCGTTCTGGCTGCCCACGCTCGGCGGCGCGGCCCGGCTCGGCAACGTCCGGTCCCACCCGTGGCTCGCGCTGTCCATCATCGAGGGTGAGCATGACACCCACGCTGCGGTGCTCACCGAGGGCCCCGCCGAGGTGCTGGCGACCGTTCCCGAGGACGTCCGGAGCATCACCGGGCTGCGCAACGGCGGCAGCAGCCTGGATTGGGCAACGGCCTGGCTGCGGATGACCCCGCAGCGGCTGTTCAGCTTCGCCGAACTCGCCTGGCAGGGCGTATCGCCTAGCTCATAAGCGTGCTGACCGGGTCACGATGTCGCCCAGGGCTCAGCCAGCTCACCCGTCACGACAGACCTCCGCGCGGGCTTAGCCTTCCTTCAGATGGGCGGTATCACCCGAGCCCTGAGCGTGACAGGAGGCCCGAAATGCCCGCGAAGACTTCAGGCACCGGATCCGCCGGCTTCAGCGCCGAGGAGCGCGCCGCAATGAAGGGACGCGCCGCCGAGCTTCGCGGCGAGGGCAAGAAGGGCGCCAGGCAAGCCGACGAGCTGCAGAAGTGGAGCCCCGTGACCGAGAAAAGATCGCCGAACTGGTGAAGGCCGCACTCGTCTGATGGTTGCCGCGGCCGCCGTGGAGCGCACACGCTTTCGGCCAGCGGTCGAGGTCTTCTTTCGCGATTTGCCTCGCGTAGACCTGGCATATACCTGGCGTGTCCCTCCCATGTATCCCGGCGCACCCGACCTTGCCGCCAGCGCCAGCTCAAGCTGCTAGGCGGGGAAGGTTCAGCCGTACCGCAGTACTGGCGGAGAGCACTTATTCGGATCGTGCGGTATTCCCTGGTGTGGGGGTGTGACGACGGCCAGCCGGACCTGCCCGGTGGCGGCCATGCCGTGCTGCCCGGTGGATGCCAGCGCGATTACTCGGCGTGACACCGGTCCATGGTGGAGGCGCGTATGTATCCGCCGTTCGGCGCGGCAACCTGGTCTCCCAGACGGCTGGCTCGCGGCGCGCCGAACTGGATGTTCTGCGTCCGGTCACTCCCGCAGCCAACGGCCCTGCCAACGCTTTGGATCTGCCGGTGAGC
>Ga0137384_10001378_pt1 | contig 19277 bp, 20 predicted proteins | sample SagtaG_2_FD_104922 | JGI IMG/M metagenome (GOLD analysis project Ga0137384, IMG submission 104922) | Vadose zone soil microbial communities from Sagehorn Ranch, Mendocino, California, USA - Sage2_R_60_16 metaG | ecosystem: Environmental > Terrestrial > Soil > Vadose zone | place: USA... | reverse complement strand
GGTGACACTGATAGGCGCCGGTGTGACGTTGCACAACTGCCTGGCCGCGGCGGAGCAACTCGGCCGCGACGGCATCCGCGCACGCGTCCTGGACCTGTACTCGGTGAAGCCGATCGACACAGAGACGCTCGTCGCGGCCGCGGCCGCGACAGGGGACCGGCTGATCGTCGTCGAGGACCATTACCCGGCGGGCGGCATCGGCAGCGCGGTGCTCGAAGCGTTTAACGACGCAGGTCACCCGGTCCGCATCGTCCACCTGGCGGTGCGCGGCCTACCCGGCTCCGGGACCCCCGAGGAGCTCATGGAGGCGGCGGGGATCTCCGCCAGTCATGTCGCGCAGGCCGCCCGCGAATCCCTCGGCGCCTGACGCGGCCGGGGAACTTCCGGCCAGCACAAACCCGGTACCTCTCCCGCCGGTCGCACCGAAGGGTTAAGCCATCAGGCCGAGCACCTCACGCTCGCGCGGGCTGAGCGTAGCCACCAGGACGGGTTTCCGGATCCGCGGCGGCCACCGCGCCCGCTCGACAGGTGCCCGGGTCAGCCGGGTGACCAGCCGGGATCCCGCCCGGCGAGCGCGACAACGCGATCGAGCAGCGGCGCGCCACCGGGCAACTGCCGTGACGGACCGAACGGCACATCCGGGCCGGCCGGGGCGTCGGGGCTGGTGACCTGCACCAGGAAGCTCCGCGCGGCATCCAGCAACTCCGGTTCGCAGCGGTAGGGCTGCCCGGTCGCGCGGGCGATGTCCCAGCCGTGCACGACGACTTCGTCGGCCACTGTGAGACCGACCATCTCGCCGGGGGCGTCCATGCCGGCGATTCTCGTCATGCCGTTCCACGCCTCCGGGTGCTGCCAGGCCTGCGCCAGCGTGCTGAGGTCTCGCGAAATCCGTGTCCGCCAGTCTTCACCCAGCCGGGAGGCGTCCCCGGACGGCCCCTGGTCGCCGTACTTGCCGCTGTCCTTGTTCGCCGCGGCGGTGAACGCGAGCGCCAAGCCGCCCACGTGATCGATCAGATCGCCGAGCGCGTACGCCGGGCACGGCGTCGGCTTGCCCAGCTCATTGTCCTCGACGCGCGCGACCAGATCAGCCAGTCGATGGGCCGCTGGCCCAAGATCCACGATGCTCATGCTGAATATAACTACCCCGGAGCGCGCAAGTAACCGGCTGGGCCGGTCATCTCGTTTAGGCACCTGCCGCGTCCGTGACGACGGTGATGCCGTACTTTTCGGCGACCTGCGTTCTGGCGGCTGGGTCTGCGGCCAGGCTAAGTTCGAGGAAGTATTCGTCGAGCCCGCCCGGGGTGCCGATGAGAAGCACGGTGGCCTCGTCCCCGTTCGGGCGGAACGTGTGCGGCATTTGTCGTGGAAGGAAGACAAAGGATCGCGGCCCGGCCTGGAAGGTATCGTGGCCGCAGGTGACCATGAGCGCTCCGTCGAGGATGTAGAAGCTCTCGTCCTCGTACGCGTGGACGTGCAGCGGAGGTCCGTGCTTCAGCCGCGACTCGAGCAATGTCAGGCTCCCGCCTGTCGATGCCCGCGACGCCTTGAGATCCGGGTTCCTCCCGGGCAGGCCCTGGCCTGGTCCGACGACGTATCCCTTAGCCATGGCTGGCCTCCTTGCCTGGGTGGGTGGGTCAGACACGTTCATTCGCCATTTGGTCCGGCGGCTGGTTCCCCGGCCTGGCCTGCTGCTCGGCGCGGGGGAGAAGGAGCACGGGGACCAGGGTGAGAGCGATCAGTCCGAGTGCGACCCAGAAGGTGGTGCCGAAGGCATCGGCGAGCGCGGGCGCGGCGTGCGCACGCTGCTGCCGGGTGAGGGTGGCAATCGCCTGCATGCCGGCGTGAAGGCCGGGAACGCTGGCCGCGATTGCCCGTTGCAGGATGATCGCGAGCATGGCGGTGCCGATGGCGCCGGCGATGCGCTGGATGGCGTTGAGTGCGCTGGTTGCCCGCGGCGTCTCCGCTGGTGAGAGCGTCTGGAAGGCGGCGGCCATCACCGGCATGATCGTGCTGCCGATTCCCAGTCCGGTCACGAGCAGCGCTGCGGCAAGGTAAAGATACGAAGTGTCGGCCCTGACCTGGGTGTAGGCAAGCGTGCCTAGCATCGCTGCCAGCGTTCCGGCGGACACCACCGCGCGGGCGCCGATCTTGTCGGTTAGCCGGCCGGCGAGCGGCATCGCCAGGGCCGCGCCGACTCCTTGCGGGATGAGGAGCAGTCCGGTCTGGAGCGCGCTCGCGTGGCGGACGACCTGGTAATAGAGCGGCAGCAGGATCAGCAACCCGAAGAGCGCGATGCAGAGCAGCAGGTTGGTGGCGGCGGCGGCGGCGAAACCTCGGCGGGCGAAGAGCGAGATGTCGATCAGCGCGGTCCCGCCGCGGCTTTTGGCGTGCCGGACGAACAGCGTGACAAGCGCGACCCCGGTCACCGCCGCGGCGGCCGTGCGCGTGTCGTCGAAGCTGCCCTGATTTGCCGCCTGCGACATGCCGTAGAGGAAGATGGCGATGCCTGGCGAGAGCAGTATCAGCCCGCGCAGGTCAAGGCGCTGGCCGAATTGTGGCTTTGCCTCCGGCAGCAGCCGCTGCGCGAACAGCACGGCCGCGATCCCGATCGGCAGGTTGATCAAGAAGATCCAGTGCCAGCTGGCCTGGTCCACGATCGCCCCGCCGATCACTGGGCCGAGGACCGGAGCGAGCAGCATCGGCACGCCGATCACGCTCATCACCCGGCCCATCCGCTGCGGCCCGGCTGCCTGGGCGAGGATCGTCTGGCCGACCGGAAGGATCATCCCGGCGCCGACGCCTTGCAGCACCCGGAAGCCGATCAGCGAGCCGATCGACCAGGCGGTGGCCGCCAGCCCCGAGCCGAGCATGAACAGCAGCAGCGAGCCGATCCAGACACGCTTGGCGCCGAACCGCTCACTCGCCCAGCCGGTCAGCGGGATCACGCTCGCGAAGGCGAGCATGTAGCCGGTCATAACCCACTGGATGGTCGAGATCGAAGCGTTGAAATCGCTGCCCAGCGTCGGGACGGCGACGTTCACGATCGTCAGATCGAGGACCGTCATGATCATCCCCAGCACGACGACCGCTCCGAGCACGAGAACCTCACGGCTCAGGCCGCCCACGCCGCTGGCGTCGGAACTCATCCGGTTCTGCGTCTCGCTTGCTGCGGCTGTCATCAGAATCTCCTCACAGGCGGATATCAGCTCATATCTAGGTCCACCCTAAATATAGGGTGACCTTAAGTCAAGTGTTGCACTACTATGGAGTCGGAACGTCGTTCATCGGGCCGGGAAGGGACGCATGGGCCTTCGCGAACTGAAGAAGGAGCAGACGCGGCAGCTGATCGCCGATACCGCGTGGCGGTTGTTCGCCGACCGCGGTTTCGACCGCGTGACCGTTGCCGAGGTCGCCCGCGAGGCGCAGGTCGCTGAGGCGACCGTCTTCAACTACTTCCCGACCAAGGAAGACTTGTTCTACTTCCGGCTGGAGGTCTTCGGCGCGCGGCTGCTCGACGCGATCCGCGGCCGGGACGAGGAAGAGCCTGTCCTCGTCGCCTTCCGCCGCCACCTGCTGGCGTCCCAGGGCCTGCTCGCCCAGGCCGAAGCCGGTGAACCCGAAGTCCTGGACCGGCTCCGGTCGATCAACCGGGTGATCGCGGCAAGCCCGGCGCTGCTGGCACGCGAGCAGCAGGCGCTCGCTCGCTACGCCGATTCCCTCGCCACGCTGCTTGCCGCCGAGACCGGCACCCCAGCCGACGACGTCACTGCTCAAGTGGCAGCAAACGCTCTGATGGGCGTGCACCGCGCGCTAGTTGACTACGTACGCCGCCGCGTCCTGGCCGACGAGGCGGTCGACCAGCTGGCCAGCGACGTTCACAAGCTCGCCGAACCCGCTTTCGCGCTGCTCGAAAAGGGCCTTGCCAGCTACGGGCGTAAAGACGGCCAGACCTAAGTGCCGAGACGAGCATGATCACGAGGTATCACCCGCGCCGTTGCGCCGCCGCAGCCCATGCGCGCAGATCGGCCGGCACCCGCGCCGCCGCGGCCCTCGAGGTTTAGCCGGGCCAAGGGCGGCCAGAAGCGCGAACAGGATGGTTGCCACGGCGAACACGCCATGCGCCGCCACGATCAGGGCGGGCGGGTGCCGGGCCGGCGGTGGGTCATCCCTGAGCGGACCAGATGCCGCGCCGACGGGAACGGCTTGAGCGGCTGAGATTGTCGAGGCCGCGAGGGATCGCTCGGGGAGCGAGAGAATCACCAGGGCAATGCCGAGACCGGTCACCGGCAGCAGGAGCACGCAGGCGCTCCAGGCCACGCTAGTCAAGCCAGTCACCAGGTAGACGATCCAGGCCAGCAGGCCAGTCACGGCAAGTCCGAAGTGCGCGAAGATCATGGATGGCGGGAGCCGGGCTTGGCCGGCGCGGGCGCGGCGGAGGCCGCCGTGGGCGATCCACCTGGCCATCATCCAGGAGCCAAGACCAACCGTGATCAGCCATGTGAAAAGGGCGACGAGGCCGAGTGTGGTCCGGCTGGCCTGGCGGGCTGCCGGTGCGGACGCTGGCGGTCGGCTGCGCTGCTCGGGGACCGTGGTAACCAGGTGCGCAAGAAAAGGGCTGAGCTTCCCCGCGCGTTTGCGCTGGCGCGCCTTTCCGTGCGCACTGTCAGCCATCGCGTGGAGCGCACTGCCGACCGCGAAGTTGACCTGGGCTCTTGTCAGGCCCTGGCATGCGGCTGGTACCGAGATGACAGTGACGTGACGTTTGATGGCACTTATGCCGAACTGGATGCAAGATTCCACAGAAGCTCGCCGCGGGCTTGCGGACTGATGAGTGCACCCGGCGGCGACAAGCCCAGCGAGCATAACTCCCGCCACGGCGGAGGTCTTCATGGCACAGCTCCGCCGCACGGCCAGTCGCGCGCTCATACCGCCAAGTACATCAACGTAAGCGGCCCGCGCGTAGTCCTCCCGGCCTCCGGTCGGCCACGCCGCCGGGCGTCAGCGGCCAGCCGACCAGTGAAACGACCAGCTGGGGCCCGCATGCGGTTGACTCGCGATTCAAGAACGTGATAAGTACCAGGCGCCGGGAATCTCCAGCAGAAAGGGGAGTCCGATGCGGCCTCGTGCGCTGTTTATCCCCCTTGCGCTTGCCGCCGCCGTGCTGGTACTCGCGCCCGGCGCGGCCGTGCGGGCAACTGCCGGGCCCGCCGGGTTCAGCTCCGAACAGCCGGCCGGCACGCCGTATAAGCACCAGAGCAACTGGGAGCCCGCGGTCGCCACCGACCCCAATCACCCGAGCCTCGTCTACCAGCTCATCACGGGGATCAACGCCCACCAGTGCGCCCCGGGCTGCCCCGGGACAAGCGTACTGTTCCGCAAGTCGGCCGATGGCGGGACCACCTGGGGTCCCGAGCAGTTCGTCTGCGGGCTGGCCTGCAAGGGAGTCGGATGGCAGTTCGACCCGCAGATCAAGGTGGCCACCGACACCAACCAGCCGTGTGGGTGCGGGACCATCTACGCCGTCTTCCTGAACACATTCGACCCCGGCGTGGTGCTGTTCAAGTCGCATGACGGAGGGACCAGCTGGCAGGGCCCGATCACGATGAACGGGCCGTTGTCCTACATGGACAAGCCGGTGCTGGTCATCTCGCCCACGGGCAAGGACGTGTACGTCGCGTTCAACGGCAAGCTGAACGACTACGTCGTGGCCTCCCATCAGTTCGGGGAGCCGGGCACGTTCCTGCCACCGCAGCAGATCAACGGCGAGGACGACCTGTGGTGGTACCCGGACGGCGGGGCGATCGGCCCGGACGGGACCGTGTACTTCAGCGAGAACGGCGAGTCCGGCTCCCCGACCAATGGCGGCCATCTGAACGGGCCCGACGTCATCGGTGTGTTCCGGTGCCCTGGAGACGCCAGCTTGTCCTGCGGCGCCCATGCCCTGACCAGGTTCGGGACCAGCGCGGCCCCGCCGCCGTGCCCGGTGTTCCAGTGCTACCCCGACTACTATGACGCGACCCCGTCGGTGGCGGTCGATTCCGCTGGGCACATCGTCGTGGCCTACACCTTCAGCACCGCCGCGAACGGGCCGAAGGGCCTGTACACGGTCAGCTCTGACGATGGAGTGACCTGGACCGCCCCGAGGCTCGTCAACTCCCGCGGCGACAGCAACTTCCCGCAGGTCGCCAGCGGCCCGGCCCCCGGTGACTTCCGCCTGGCCTGGCAGGACAACCGCACCGGGGCGTTCAACACCTGGTACGCAGCATCCTCCAATGGAGGCGGCAGCTGGCCGGGCGAGGTGAAGCTTTCCAACCTCACCTCCGGCGCCGCATATAAGAGCGCTGCCGGGTACACGTTCCCGGACGGGGACTACTTCGGGATCGCCGTAAGCTCGGCCGGGGTCACCTACGCCATCTGGGGCGAGGCCGACGGCTCCTCCATCTACTGCTGCGGGGACGTCTGGTACGCGACGGGATCCTGACCTGGTCCATCACGCTCCGTTACGAGATTGGCGTACCTGACGCGCTCCGGCAGCGAACGCCACCCCGCCTGCCGACAGCATCCGGGGAACGTTCCTCGCAGCGCAGGCCACACTCTGCGCGGTCGCAGTCCGGCCTTTATCCCATGGACTTGGCGCCATCCAGGGATTCGCGGATGATGTCCGCGTGACCTGCGTGCTGGGCGGTCTCGGCAATCGCCCATCCGCACATGACGCGGGCGGGCGTCTGGCGTGCTTAGAGCTTTCCCTGGTTCCTGGCGGCAAGGATGATCTGGGTCACCATGTAGGTGCTCAATCCGAGCTTCCGCGCGATCTCCTCGGGCCGGAGCCGCTGCTCGTTATACAGCAGTGCCAGCTTCTCCTGTGATGTGCTCCACGGGCGGCGGCCCGGTTTGCGGCTTTCCTGGCGGCGGGCTGGCGGAGCCGGACGGCGGGCGGGCTCGGGCTCGCTCGCCGCGCCGGTAGCCGTCCCTGGGTGCGATGGCCGTGTCGGCGGGCCGAAGGAACCTCGCCGCTGGTCGTGGTACCTGCCGCTCGCCAGTTCCTCGCGGGTGCGCTCATCGAGGATCATGTACTGCTCGGCGGCCTTATTTACCCCGACGGCGACCATGGTCAGGCCTCTGGCATTTTTTTCCTGGCACTCACGCGCCATGCAGTAGTCGTATTTGCGTGCCCGCTCCGGATGCAGCTCACGCCCGCACGTCACGCACCGCGGCATTATCTTTCTCCTGCCTAGCTATAAGACATGTTCACAGGACCTGGCCGGCGATCACCCGCTCCCCGCCGCAGCGGCGGAAGGCTTCTGGCTCGCCGGGCCGGAGGGTCCCGCAGATAGCAACAGGGCCGCCCTTCACGCCAGCACAACGCAACCCGCACAGGCAGTCGGCCCGCTGACATAAACCCCAGCCGTGCGTGCAATGTTCCCCGGGCAGCCAGCGGCCCCTTATGCGGCGCAACTCGCCATCCTCATGAACAGGGGCGCCCGCCAGCACGGTCTGGTATGCCTGCCTACGGGGAGTTCAAGAGGCCGCTCCGGCTTCCTCGACCGTGAGTTCCGCCGCGGGATCGGCATCAAGGCGCTCATCTAGGATCGGCAGCCCGCTGCGAACCGAACGCCCGTATGTGCCATCGTCCAGCCGCTGCAGAGCACGATCGAGCGCAGCCAGCCGATCACGCAAGCTGGCCGCGACGGCATCATCGATGCCCTGAGCTGCCAGCGGCTGGGCGGAATCGGCGATATCGCCGGTCTCGCTCCCGGATTCACGGTCCTGCTGCCCTGCCGAATCAGCGTCCTTGAGCAGATCCACCACCTCGGCACGCTCGGCGCGCAGCCGCGCCCGCGCCTGATCTGCATCCATCTGACCTCCGCATGTTCGCCTTTTGCAAGAACGGCCAGCGCCCGGTGACCTGATTCCCGCCACTTTACGGACGCAGGCAAGGCATCCGAGACGCCACCCGGCAACGTGGGTGCCGGACACGCAAGCCGTCACCGTCCGAAGCTCATGCCGCTGTGGGCCCGGGCATCAGGAGCCGGCAGCCTCGCCGGCCGCTTGGAGCGCCGCCTGCAGTGCGGTCACCGCCGCATCGGCAGCCGCCCGTGCGGTGAGCGCGCTGGTGTGGGCCCGGTCGATCTCACCGAGGGCGACGCAGTCGAACGCCACCCGGGCGTCGTGCGCCGCCGCGTCAAGCTCACGCGCAGCCTCCTCCAGGATCGGGCTGCGGCTTCCGGTCTCTGGCTCGGTCATCGCCGGTCCTCCCTGCCGGTCTCATTGCCCGCGACCCTCATGAGGCGGCGGTATGAACTAGGACATCGCAGAGCCCCGGCCCCGGGGGGGTTGGGCCGGGGCTCTGCGGCGGGAAGAGACCGTCCACTGGATAAACGCGGTGCGTTCCGCGTCCGTTACACCCGCGCTGGCAGGCAGGCGAGCCGGCACCGCCCGCCTGCGCGCTGACCGTCACCCCGGGCAGCGGCAGGATCAGGTAGATGCCCAGACCCATCAGCAGCTCACGTGCGGCTTGCCGGGCAAGATGCGACGCACCCATTGCACGCCTGCGCCTGCGAGGCGGTCACTCTCAGTGACCGGCACTGATGCTGCTTGCGGTTCCTGCGTTGCTGAAGCCGAGGGCTGGCGTGCGCACCGGTGGGCGTGTCGCCCACCCGCTAGCATCGGAAGGCAGCTCCCTGATCACGGGTATGGAGGGCGAGATGTCTGCGAAGCCGGCGGGGATCAGCCTGATGCGGCAGACGATGGACCGCCAAGCTCAGGCGCTGGCGAGGATCATGGATGATGAAGCGTCAGTCATGGCCGTGGCCGAGCGGCTGCGGGGCCGCCGCGTGCTGGCGATCGGCACGGGAACGAGCTGGCATGCCGCCAGCCAGGCCGCCGCGCTGCTGCGCGCCGCGGGGCTGGATGCCTGCGCCGCCCAGTCCGCCGACGCGGCTGCCGGCGGCCCGCTTCCGGGCGAGGACGGCGCGCTGCTGGCCTTTACCCACACCGGCGCCAAGCGGTACACGGCGCAGGCTTGCCAGCGCGCTATGTCGCGGGGCGCGGAGGTCATCCAGGTCTCGGGCGTGGGCGTGCCGGGCGCCGACCTGGTCACCGTAGAGCGGGAACGCTCGTCGGCCTATACCGCCAGCCACCTCGGGGCGCTGTTGCGCGCCGCGCAGCTGGCGCGGGCGCTGGGCGCGGACCTTCCCGGGCTTGAGGAGATCCCATCGGCCGCCGACCGCGCTCATCGCGCCGAATACGAAGATCATCAGCTGGTACCGCCGCCGGTGCGGCTGATGGAGTTCATCGGCGGCGGGATCAATCAGTGGACCGCCGCCGAAGGGGCCCTGAAGATCCGCGAGGCCGCCTGCGTGGCGAGCGAGGGCCTGGGGGTGGAGCAGTTCCTGCACGGCCCCTCGGTGGCCCTAGGCCGGCAGGACCGGCTTGTCGCCCTCGATGGCGGCGGAACCTGGTCAGCGAGGATTGCCGAAGTGGCGCACGCCGCCGAAAACTGTGGCGTCCCGCTGACCCGCATCGTCCACGATGGGCTGGGAGAGCTGCTGTCGATCTTTCCGCTGACTGTGACGGTGCAGCGCATCGCGCTGGAGGCCGCCGAGGCGCTCGGCGTCAACCCCGACACGTTCGGGCTGGACCTGCCGGGACACCAAGCCTGGAATCACATCGAACTATGAAGCGGGCCGCCTTATTCGTACCGGATCCCGCCGCGCCTGCCGGCGGCGGCCAGGGTCACTTGCCCACGAGATACTCACCCTCCGTGACAGCCATCGTCCACCCGCGCCAGCCTGCACGAGCACAAGCTGGTCCCGGCTGACACGGGCGCGTTCCCAGGTAGCCAGGCGCCGGGTCGGCGGCGGCGTCCGCGCGTCCCGGCCGGAGGCGCGCGATCACGCCGGGTCTCGGGCTTCGCCGTGGTATGTGTGGGCTGGGTGAGAAAATCCGGATTCTGACGGGCCGCGGTTCCAGCGCCGGGTGCTGCCTGCGGCCGACAGGGGAGGGAGCGGGGTGCCGCATCGGTTCCCGGCGCTGATCGCCGCGCCGCCATCGGGGCAGGGACGGCTATGGCTGACCGGCGCGCGGCTGTTCGACGGAACGGGCAGTCCGGTCAGTGACGGGGCGGCGGTTCTGGTCGAGGACGGGGTCATCCGGCGCGTCGCCAGCACGAAAGAGCCATGTCCCGACGGCGCCCGGCTGCTCGACCTGCAGCGGCGGATGCTGATGCCCGGGCTGACCGATGCCCACTCGCACGCGGCCGGCCATGTTCCGGAGGCCTTGCGGGGCGCTGAGCAGGCCCTGCCGGGGACGGCGGGGCACCTCCTGCAGGCCGAGCTGCGCGAGTACCTGCGCCTGGGTGTGACGACCATCCGGGTCACCGGATCCCAGGGCCAGCGGCCGCAGGAGGCCCGCCAGGCGATGCGGTACGGCGCTTTCCGGGGTCCCCGCGTGCTGACTTGCGGAAAGATCATCTCCGCTACGGCGCCGGGCGGCCGTTTCTACGGTGACATGTACCGGGAGGCCGACGGGCCGGACGACATGCGGCGGGCGGTCCGCGAGCAGATCCGGGCCGGCGCCGATTTCATCAAGGTCATGACGACCGGCGCCCGGTCGAATGAGCTGGAAGACCCCGAGCCGCTGCAGCTGACCGAGGCGGAACTGTCGGCCGTGACCGGGGAGGCGCACCGGATGGGCTTCCAGGTCTCGGCGCACGCCGAGGGACTCGCCGGCTGCGAGGCTGCGATCGCCCACGGCGCGGACACCATCGAGCACGGCATGTACCTGCACCGGCGGCCTGACCTGCTCGAGGCGATGGCCGCCGGCGGCCAGGTGCTGGTCCCGACGCTGTCGGGCTATTACTGGATGGCGGGCCTGGGCGATGCCATCGACCCCTCCGGGGCGCCGCGCGCTGCTGAGATGCCGCCGGCGCTGGTCGCGCTGGCCGACCACAACCTGGAGCAGGGCGCGGCCAGCATGCGGGCCGCCAGAGACGCGGGCGTCAAGATCGCGCTCGGCAGCGACGTCGCGCTGGGCGTCCCGCTGGAGATCCAGCGGATGATCCACCACGGGCTCACCCCGGCCGAAGCGCTGATGGCGGCCACCAAGACCGCCGCCGAGGCGCTGGACCTCGGCGAGCGCATCGGCACCATAGAGAGCGGAAAGCTGGCCGACTTGCTGATCGTCGACGGCGACGCACTCCAGGAGCCGGAACTGCTGGCCGACAAGAACCGGATATGGCTGGTCCTGCAACTCGGCGTCCCGGTCGCCGGACGAGCTTTCGAGAAAGACATCGGCTAGGCGCCGCGATCATCCTCACAAGAAGCCGCGATTACGGCCGCTCGCCAGCTGATCACCGAGCGTGGCAGCGCCTCCGGTAAGGCGAGCGCGCGTATCCGCCTGGTGGCATTGCCCAGTGGACGGCATGGGCGTCCGTACCGCCGCCCCCGAGGCCATGACCCGTGTGCCGGGAGGCAACGCTGGATCAATATCGCCGGCCGGTGCGGGACGACCATCCAGAGGCGCTCCGGTTTCATACTCATGCCGCTGCGGGCGCGTCTTGCGGGCTAGGGGACAACAGTGACAGGCCAGCGGCTGGCGCGTACCAGGTGGACCGCGAGGGAGCCGACGAAACGGTGACCAGCTTTGGTAGAGGCACCGACAATCACGGCATCGGCCTGAAGTTCGTCAGCCAGCCGGACGATCTCGGTGTAGGGGTTGCCGTCCCGCTCCACGAGTTCGGCTCTGATCCCGATCCGGGCGCTCTGCGTCTCGATGGCCTGGCGTAGCTCGCGTGCGACGTCGTCGTGCGCTTCGCGCATTGAGGCGACGGCGGCGGCAGCGCCGATTCCGGCCACGACGCCCAAAGGGCGCACGTAGACGCAGACCAGCCGCGCGTTCTGCCGCCGCGCCATCCCCGCCGCGTAGGCGCCAGCGCGCATCGAGGTATCCGAGCCGTCAATGGCGGCCAGCACCACGACAGGCCCGTCCGAAGGCTGATCGCTCACCTGCCAACCGTAACTGTGAACCCGAGCCGGATAGCCGGGCTGACTCGTCAAACAGGTCCGCCGCCTGCCGCGGGCCGGCGGCTACAGCGGATCGGTGACCCACCGCCAGCCGTGCGGCTCCTCACACGCCGGGCGCACCGCAGCGGCCCCGGCCGCGTCGGACAGCTGGGCTACGACGCGGACGAGCTGACGGTGAAAATCATCGGGCGTACGCGTCCCCTCGTGCCTCTCGTGTGCCACCAGCGTCACATCCGCCCCGTCATCGCCCGCCAGCCGTGCCGTGATGCTGCCGTTGTCATCACGGCCGACCGCCACGATTACCCCGGCCCGGACGATGCCAGTGCCGTCGTCCTTAACCACCCACACATCAGGCGCAACCATGCGTCCCACCTCCCAGCTCACTTACCGCGGCACCCCACACTGGCACACAACGACGGCGCACCACACCCCTCTTCAGGCCGGGTTGCCGGTTCCGCGGGCGAACGCCACTGCCGCCGCATTCGATCGGGTCGCAAGGCGGGAGTCGGCGGTCGTGCGGCCGCCGATCGAGCGCCAAGATTGCGGCCTGCAGGTGAGTTGACCCAGACGGCCCAGTCGGTGCCTACCGCCGCAACCGAAATGCCATAGCTACTCGTCCTTTCCGGTGAAGATCCTATATAAGGATCCGCAGTCTGGAAGATCAAGAGCGCCCCACTTGCGGTGGGCAGCTTGGTCCGTGCCCGGAGGCAACCCGCCGCCGATGCTGGCCAACTTATCCCACGTAGTTCCGCCGACTGGTGCCGCGCGCAAATCCCAGAGCGTTTGCGCAGCTACATCAAACGCTACGGCGGGTTCTGCATCGGGTTTCTGCTGCGGGCCTCCTGCGGTGGGCCTGTGCTCTTGTTGGCAGCTCAGCGGCTTCGGGCGCCACTGAACAGCGCGGTGAAGTCGTCGACGGCGGCATCTCGGGTGCTGAGGGCGGCGACGCCCCAGCGATGCTCGATCGTTGCCAGGATCGAGGTGGTGTCGTAGCTGATGTGGGTCACGCCGGTCCTGGCCAGCAGTGGGGAGATGATCAAGGTTGGGACGCGCTCGCCCGGGCCCCATTGGTCGCTGACGCCGGCCGCGGCCGGCGGCGGGACGTGGTCCCAGAACCCGCCGTGCTCGTCGTAGGTGACCACGATCGCCGTGGTGGGCCAGTCCGGGCTTGCCTTGATCGCTTTGATGAGATCGACCAGGCGCTGGTCACCGGAGGCGACGTCGGTGTAGCCGGGATGCTCGTTGTCCGGGCCCAGAGGCTTGACGAACGACACCGCGGGCAGGGTGCCGGCTGCGGCTTGGCTGCGGAAGTCCACTTCGTCTTGCAGGTGCGTCCGGCCCGGCGAGCCCTCGGCGTAGTTGGCGTAGTAGTTGAACGGCTGGTGGTGATATTGGAAAAGCTTGTCGCCGCAGTAGGGGTAGGTGTCGGCTGGGTTGTGGTTGGGGTCGGTACAGGTGCCGGGGGTGGTGCCGTTGGTCCACCCGGCTCCGGTGGTGATCCCGGCGGCGTTGTCCCAGCCGCCGGAGTACCATGCCCAGCTAAGGCCCTTAGCGGTGAGTTCATCACCGATGTTGGGTGTGTGCAGCATCGGCAGCCGCTGCGACGGGACCGACGTGGGTGAGTACGGCTGGGACTGCGGCTGGATGGTGTTCACCGCGTAGTCGCCGCATACCACCCCGGGTGGCGTGGGCGGCCGGCCGGCCGGCGGTGTGCAGGATGCGGTGAGGGCTGCGTCCTTGGCCGCCGATCCGAGCGGAGAGGTGTACAGCGGGTAGCTCGTGGGCATGCCGTTGGCGTCGACGACCGAGTGCAGGTCGTTGCTTGAGCCGTCGTTGGCAGCACCGGCGAACACCGGTGTTTGCGCCGCCACCAGCCACATGTGATTGAGGTACGACCCCCCAAACGCGGCGTGGAAGAAGTGATCGGCCACGACCGAGGGCGGCGCATCCGGGCCGGTGAGGTAGTGATAGACGGGCAGGCTGGTGGTGTTGTAGTAGCCCTGGGTGAGGCCGATCGCGTCGCTGCCTGTGGTGAAGCGGTCCATCCTTCCGCCGTCGATCTGGTACTGCTGCTGGTAGTAGCGGTGCACTAGGTCTCTGGTCGGTTGGTCAAGCGGAACGTAGGCGTCGATCGGGAAGACCTCGTTGGCGAATGCGCTGGTAAAGCCGCGAGGGTCGGTGCAGGTGGCGGGCAGCGGTGATGGGGTGAGGTGCGGATCGTCTTGTTTCAGGCACGTGTACGCCGCCCCAGCCTGGTCGACCTGGGTCTGGTTTGGCGTGGCCGACGCCGGTGCGGCGAGGCCGTCGACCCCGGGCCACAGGCCGTAGAGGTTGTCGAAGCTGTGGTTCTCCTCGTAGATCACCACCAAGTGCCGGATGTTGGCCAGTCCGGTCCTCTGACCGGCTGCGCTGGCCGGGATCGTGCTCACAGCCGTCAACGGGAGTGCCACCATCGCGGCACAAACAAAGACCCGGCGCATTGAAACCGCCCTCTTTCGACTCGGTTGGAACCTAAACCACCAGACTGGAGCGCTCAAGACCAATCCGGAAAGTCACGTAAAGTTTCCGCAAGCCCGCCGAAGCGTGGCGGCGGCGTGGTGAACGTGCGTAAAGGGGCGTGTCCCCGCCTGGCGCGGCGCGGCTCCGGCGCTACGAAGAGCCGGGTCGTCCTGGGCGGGCATCCGAAAGGCTGACCTAGGGGTGAAGAGATGAGCCGCAACGGCGCCGACGGGCGCGTCAAGCGCTGGCGGGAACTGCTGGCCGGCGAGCGTGACGCCGCGGCCTTATACACCCGGATCGCCGAGGCTGAGACCGGGGAGAGGCGGAATATCTTCGAAGAACTCGCGGCCGTCGAACGGCGGCACGCGGCGCACTGGGAAGAGAAGATTCGCGGTGCTGGTGAAACCGTGCCGCCGGCCGGAAGGCCGAGCATGCGCACCCGGCTGCTTGCGACGGCCGCCAGCAGGCTGTCACCGGGCGCGGTGCTGCCGCTGATCGAGCGCGCCGAGCGGGCCGATGCGGGCATGTACGACAGCGACCCTGACGCCGCGCCCGGAATGGCGGCCGACGAGCACGGTCATGCCCGCACGATCGCCAAGCTGATCGAGGGCGGCCGCCCGGGCCCTCGGGCGCAGATCGCCAGAAGGGAGCCGTGGCACCGCGGCGACCGTTCCGGCGCGCTGCGGGCCGGTGTCTTCGGCGTGAGTGACGGCCTAGTGTCCAACACCGCGCTGGTCATGGGCGTCGCGGGCTCCGGCGTCTCGCACACGGTGATCCTTCTCGCCGGGACGGCCGGCCTGCTGTCCGGCTCGTTCTCGATGGCGGCCGGTGAGTATGTGTCCATGGCCAGCCAGCGCGAGATGTATCAGCGCGAGATCTCCCTGGAGGCGCAGGAGCTCCAGGAGAAGCCGGAGGAGGAGCGCGATGAGCTTGTCCTGCTGTACCGGGCCAAGGGCCTGCCCCGCGGCGACGCTGAGCGGCTGGCCGATCGGATCATGGCCGACCGGCAGGTCGCGCTCGACACGCTCACCCGCGAGGAACTCGGCCTGGATCCGACCGAGCTCGGATCACCGCTGTCCGCGGCGATCTCTAGCCTGCTGACATTCGCGACCGGCGCGCTCGTAGTGATCCTTCCCTACTTCTTCGGCGGCGGCACGGCCGCGCTGGTCGCCGCAATCATTCTCGCGGCAGCCGCCATGCTGGGGGTTGGTGCGGGAATCGGGATGCTGGGCGGGCGCTCGCCCGTGCGGTCGGGACTGCGGCAGCTGCTGCTGGGCGGCGCGGCCGCGCTGGTGACCTTCGGCATCGGTCACCTGATCGGCGCGAGCGTGGCCTAGCCGTACCCGGTTCCCGGTTCGCTCATCGGCAGGGACCGCAAGTCAGCAGCCAGCACAACTGTGTGTCGCCGCAGCCGGTCAGAGCTCGCCGCCTGCCCGGGCGACGGCGGCGGTGATCGTCTGCGCGTCTGGCCGGACAACTGTGCCTGCGACCAGTACGGTCGGTGTCGCGCTGACCCCGGCCGCGGTGGCGCGTGCGGTCACGTATTGCGGCCAGTCCAGGTAGGGCGCAGCGGACACGCAGGCAGCGAACGCTGCGCTGGCGAGCCCCGCGGCACGGCCGAGGCGGGCGAGTTCAGCGTCGCTCAGCCCTGGCCCGCCCTCGGGTGGCTGATGAACGAAGAGCGCATGCGCGTAGCCGGGGAAACGGCCCAGGTCCGCGGCGCAGCCCGATGCCGCGGCCGCGCGGGTCGAGTAGTTCGTCGTCGAGGCCCCGTCGAGGAAGTTCATGGGGTGGTAGGCGAGGCTGGCCAGCCGGTCAGCCGCCAGGCCGGCCAGCGCCTGCGCGGAGGACAGCTCAAATCGCCGGCAGAACGGGCACAGGAAGTCGATGAAGACGTCAACACGGACCGGGCCGTCCCCGATGACAACCCCGTCGCCTTCGGGTGTCGCGCCGGCCGGAACGCGGCCTGGGGTGATCGGGTAGGTCATGGCCCCTCCGGTAAGGCCGGCAGTAACAGCGGCCGCGCTATCAGCGTCACTCGTGCCCGGCAGAGCGGCGCCCGGCCCGGCGCCACGGCTCCGGCGTCAGCGGCCGCGCCGATCCGGCAGGGTTCTCCTGCTGATCCTTGTCAGCATTACACAATCCCGCGGTTCCCGGGCTGGCCGGCCGCTGCCCGGCGGCCGTTCCGTGCTTGGCTACCGGACGTGGTGGAATCTCCGCGGAGCAAGTTCGCAGATCCGCTCAGGTGCCATCAATGGTCAGTGGCCGGGCCGCCCAGACTGAGCGTTCTGTAGATTGGCTGAATGGCTACGCCGGTGGCGCCCGGTACCGGTCAGCGCGAGTCTGCGGGGATGGGGCGAGGCGCTGGCCATTCGGTGATCGTTGCGTACGTGCCCGGCTGGCCGCAGCGCGCGGCAACTGTGATCGCGACGCTGCAAGGCCACCTGGGCGTCCTGGCCGGCCGGATCGAGCACATCGGTAGCACGGCGATCCCCGGCATGGACGCCAAAGACGTTCTCGATCTGCAGGTCAGCGTGGCCGACCTGGACGTCGCCGCCCAGGCCTTTGCCGAGCCACTCGGCGCCTTGGGCTTTCAGCGGGCTGCGTACGGGCACGATCACGTGCCAGCGGGCCTGGCCGGTGATCACCGGCAGTGGGCGAAGCGCTTCTGGTCGCGGCGGCAGCACCCCGGCGACGACGTGAACCTGCACGTGCGGGTCACCGGCTCGCCCAATGAGCGGCTGGCGCTGCTGTTTCGCGACTGGTTCCGCGCTCACCCCGAAGCGGTCCCGGCGTACGCGTCGTTCAAGCGCTCTCTCGCCACGGTCACGCCGGACCTGGACGCGTACACGGATGTCAAGGATCCGGTCGTCGACCTGGTAATCACCGTTGCTGAGACATGGGCCGCCTCGGCAGGCTGGCGACCCTGACAGCCCTTACGCCACTGGCGGGGTGGCGCAGCCCGCGGCCGTCGCCGACGCAACCACGATGACCAGCCCGCGTAGCACGGCCACGCTTTGTCACGGCCCTCCGGTGCGCTTGACGCGCCGGATCCGCCTAACTGAGCGGCCACGGGATCGAGTTCAGGCACACCGGCGACCGTCCAGATCGGCCATTATGCGGTCAGGCACAACCTGTCGAGCCATCGACGGCTTATCCGGATGCATCTGCACGACACAGAATGAGGGGACCGCCCTGTTCTGATGGCCGGGCGGTCCCCTCTTCCGGAATCCCTCCGATTTCCTATCGGTCAGACTGCGACATGGATAGGACCGGTTGAGATCGGGTCAGGTGTGGCATGGGCGGTATTGCCCGTCGCATCCGAGACGAAGGTGTTGGAGTAGGTCGCCTCCTGCAGGAACAGTGTCTGCCCGGATGGGCACGTGAAGCTCCCAGGGCCGGGCGGGCCCACAGTCAGGCTGGCGGTGACCTGACCGTTCCGCACCGGGAAGTTCCCCGTTGCGCTCAACGGCCCCGACACGGTCTCCTTATTCCCAGCCTTCGGATGGTTGCCGCCGTTGTTGAAGCACTGATAAACGGCGGTCCCGTCGGCCGTGAGCGTCACTGCGATGCTGGACGTGCCAGTCCCCAGCCCAGCATCCTTGAACGAGGTCGTGAGGGCTCCGGTGCTGGTGCTCACGCTGTTGTTCGCGAACAGGAAGTGCGGACTGTCAGCGAGCGCCGGCCCGGCGGCAAGCATCACCGCCGCCAAGGCACCCACGATCAAGAACAGAAATCTTCGCATTCTTTCCTCCTCTTTGCTTTCCCCGAGTGGTGACGACTTGACTTTCGGAAGGTGCCTCCTATCGGGTCACCTCCCCTCACGGAGCATCCGCAGGCGGGCCGGCCGGATGGCACTCAGTCGTGATCTCTGACAGTCGCGGGCGTCAGCCCTTGAAAGCCGCGTCGGCGTCGGCGCTGATTTACACGCGTCTGGCCACCGGCAGCACGCCGGCCGGTTCGCATGACCTGGCTGCCTCAACCCTGGGACTGATAGCTTTCGCATGATCTCCAACGCCGCGCACGACAGGGATGCCGGATCTGCGCACGGTCCACATACCGAACGTAGGGCGAGCCATGGGCCACGCTCTCAGTAGGGACCTACTGATCTTTTGCGGGCCGGGGGGTTTCCGGCTACTGAGGTCCCAGGACTGGGGCGAGCTCAGCACGATCTGCGATGCCGAGCTTGCCGTACGCGGAGTAGAGGTGGCTTTCGACCGTCCGCACGGAAACGACCAGGCGCCGGGCGATGTCGGCATTGGACATACCGTGGCACGCTAGGGTGGCGACTTCCTGCTCGCGCTGGGTCAGCACGGCAAGGCTGGGCGTCTCGGCCAGCGGCGGGATGAACGTGAGCTCGCAGCCGGACTCAGATGGGAAGAAGCGGGCGGCTTTGGCCCGCGCGGTCGCGGCACGAGACACACAACCCGCGGCCGCCCAGCGGCACGACGCCTAGGTGGCGGCCGCGGCCGCCCCCAGGCTTGCACCGAGGTCGGCGAAGCCGTCGGCTGCGGCCTCCAGGGAGGCCGCATCGGACACGCTTACCCCGCGAGCATGCGCGCCTGCCGCGGCCGGCCACGGCCCGTCCAGGGCCGCAGCGAGGGTCTCGAGCCGCGCGGCTACATGCTTTGCGCCGAGGCGAAGGGCGTCATGGAGAGCGAACAACGCGTATGCGGGCTGGCCCCGGCTCTCCTGCTCGTCGGCCGCGGTCACGAGCTGGCTGATGGCCGGGGTTCGCTCGCCGGCCACGGCCGC
>Ga0137384_10001372_pt1 | contig 19310 bp, 38 predicted proteins | sample SagtaG_2_FD_104922 | JGI IMG/M metagenome (GOLD analysis project Ga0137384, IMG submission 104922) | Vadose zone soil microbial communities from Sagehorn Ranch, Mendocino, California, USA - Sage2_R_60_16 metaG | ecosystem: Environmental > Terrestrial > Soil > Vadose zone | place: USA... | reverse complement strand
TGACATGATGCTCGTTACAATTTTGGGGGGACCCGTTACAAGTGGGGGAGTGACGGCGATAGTTTGTAAGGTGATTGTAAGGTGGCATACGCTCATATCCCCGTGGGATATCGGGTATACTTGTGATGTTCGTTGTTGTTGTTGAGAGAAAGAATGGAGTGAACTTGATGGATACTATTAAACGGGTGGTGACAAACGGGCCTGTAAGCCCGCTCGCGGAGCTTGTGGTACAACGCTTGCGTGATATACAACAGGAGACCGGCACACTGTCAACAGAGAGCGTCGCCTTCCTCGTTGCCGTGCTGCTTGCGTGTTCCCTCGACGAGCTTATCGCCCTCGTCGCTGCCTCATCTGACGCTATGGAGACCGTCTTCGCTGACGTTGAGGAGGCTATCATCCGTGGGCAAAGCTGAACGTGGCTTCTTTGTTGACAAAGGGGTGTACTCGCTATGGACTCCCCTTTCGGAAACGTTCAACATGCAGGAGTATGTTGAAGTGAATTCGACGGCGTTGACACAAGCTCACGTGTATAACCTCGCTTTTGAGGTATTAGCGCACAATGGGAGTGTTGACAAGCGTTCCCTCTGGAAGTTGCTCGGTTGGCATAGTCGCCGTTACACTGAGTTCTGTTCTTTGTATGATGAGTTCGACTTTAAGCGTTGGAAGTGCTAACTAGAGGGTTCTTGTAGAACGAAAATCGTTACGGTACTAGAACGTTCTAGTACCGCAGAGGAGGGACTGATGACAGGGAGTAATCCGTCGAAAAAAAAGCATGTGCGCAAGGGTACCTTGTGCTTCATTTGCGAGATGAATTCACCAGACTTTTTTTGGGCAGAGTTTGGCGGCTATGTATGCGCTAGTTGCCATGCAACCGTGACCCATTTACGCTTATCCCATGCCATGAAATTTGGCTATCATTTGAAAGGAAACGAGTACACCTATGACGTACGATAAACACTTGACTGAGATAGAGATTGAGAACGCTGACGTGCATGCAACACAACCCCTCACGGTTGATATGGCCATGCCCCCGAAGGCTACATCAGGTCCGGCGACACGCAGCGAAATTGACTCGCTGCGCCTACTCGTTGGACACATGTATACAGAGTTCAAATGGCAACGCGAGCAGTTTGAAGTACCCTCGACACTGGCCTATCAAATGGATGCTCATGAAGCACGTATTCGCGCCCTTCATGATACCCTCAAAGGCATGGTTGAGACGCGCGGAAGCTTATCCGAGGCCGTGTCCACCCTGCAGCATCTCACGTTTCGCTATGAGCAGCGTCTAGAAACCATTGAGAAGGCGCATACCGCGCTTACCCTTGAATGTAGGGCGCTTGAACTGCGCCTCGCACATCTAGAAAAAGGTGAATAACTATGGCAAACTACTTTGAGTACCAAAACGGCGAATGGGTGTACGGGGAGTTTCCCCCACCTGACGCTGACCCCGATATCGCCTGGGATATGCGACAACCCCGATGGTCGCAAGTCGTCGAAATTATCGACGAAATTGACGCAGAGGACGTGGCTATCATGTTTTATGGACTCGTCTACGTCGCATGTGACCGCTTTGGCAGTGCCGGTACCGGTATTCGTACCATCGACGATGTAATGAATAGCGCTGGTAAACCGCTCGCTCGCACTATCGGCCTCCACGCATGGCTTGCACGCACTGACTTGCGCGTGGCCTCTAATACCAAGCACTATGTCCAAACCCTTATGAACTTGCCAACAACCCCTTGCCATATCACGGGCTGCGTGATTAAAAAAATACGGTAGAGGCTCCTCTCATGGGCAGGTTACCTAGACCTCTCTCTCATGGTAAAAGCGTTTCACTTTGGCACCCCTGGCTTGACACACCAGGGGCGCCCTATCCCCTCGCCACCTGGGACGGCAGACACGTGCTTACCCCGCTCGGTCGTGTCCTCTTTACTCCCGATAGCATCGACTCGCTCGCGCAGTTTGTGGCGCAAGAACACCTGTTTTTGTTTGCCCATGACTTACTACGCGCAAGTGAGTTTCCGCTTGGCTTAAACCGCCTCCTCGGTATCACTACCCCCTATATTAGTGGCGCTGACCACCTTATCGCCCTTCAGTGCACAAAGAAACACGGCAAAGGCTACATCATTCAGGGGTCCACATGGAAGTGGGAGGCCGTCCCCAACATAGATATGCTTGAAAAACTTGCATATATCTTTGCTCGCTTTGGCTTTCAAGCCACTACTCCCGCAAGCTTATCTGAAAAAGTGTTACGCCACCATCTCCCCCCTACACTTCGCATTAGCCGTCCCTCCGTGATGGTGCGTACGGCAATACTTGATAACCAAAAAGGAGGACGTATCGATGAAAGTCTATCTCACACCCTATGGCAATCTATGTATCAATACGATAGAGTCAAAGCGTACCCTGCAGAGTCTCAGCTTACTCCCTCTCCCTACACTGCACCGCGCTTTTGTGTATCCCCTTCTCTTGAGCAGGTTATGGGTTTTATCACAGGCTACTGGCAGGTTACGCTTGTGGCTGTGGAAACACCCATCAGTCCCCTACTCCTGGATGGAAAAGTACCCGTACACGGTGAAAGCTTTACGGGTTGGTTTTGGACTGAAGAGATTGCAGACGCTCTGGAGGCAGGCTACCAACTAGTTGAGATTGCCTGTGGCTATGGGTGGCGTGAGTTATCCAACTGGCTCGTTCCGTGGATAGATACACTGCTTGCAGAGTTTCAGAGGGCCAGTGACCCGTACGTCGAGGCCGTCATTAAAAGTATGATGGTTGCCTTGCCTGGGCGGTTCTTGCGTAAACCCGAAAAGCTGACCCTCGTTCCCCTTGCCGATGCACACCCCCCTCTTGATAAGATACTCTGCTTTCGTCATACATCGGACATTGACCTCTTTATCTCTGAATGGGCAGTACACCCAACATACGATAAAGAGAGTACCGCACTCTCATACATAGGCTCCTATATCGTCATGAAACAACGGCAAGAATTGTACCACCGTATGAGAGATGAACATCGGGCCGGTAACGTCGTCATTCGTTCCTACATTGACATGTTTGCGACCGCGCGCCCTACACGCTACCCAGAGCTACTTGGCACGGGCCTTGGCATGTATAAAGAACGAGTGTATGGACTCACCCTCACGGAAAGCAACCGCTTTGTTGGAATGAACGCTGAAACCGGCTTACTTGACATGTGCGCCCCTGGTATGCATGACGCACCAAGTGCCTCTGAACGCCTTGCTTTTTACCAACGGTACTACCGCGCATGTGAAACGCCAGTTACCAGTTTTGCGTAGTCCCCCAAAACTGGTAACACAGGTTACGTTTGTGTATTGTTTTTTCGCGCAAGAACACTCATACTAGATGTAGGATTATTGTTTTGCACACCGCGAGCGGGAACGCTTGAGAGAAAGAGGGTTACGATTATGGCACGCAAACATAGCGTCGAAGTTGGCTGGATAGAAAAAAATGGACGGCGCAATGCCCCTACCAAATGGGGGTGGCGCATAGCTACACGCGATAGCAATCACGGTTATCATATTACCCCCACCATGTATAGCGAGGCGCCACCCGCCAATTGGATACAAGCGATTGAGGCTGACCCCTCAGTTATGTCAGCCACCTTGTTCAAAAGTGGCAAGATTTCCGCCACTTGGCAACGCGCCTTATGGATTGCCCCCGAGATGAGCGAGTATGGCCTCACAGAACGCGAGTACTCGCAAGAGTTTGATGAGGATATGGACGAAAGCCCGCGCGCGTACGGGCCTGCCATTGGGTTCGACGGAGTACTCCCCTGGGGGACACTTTCGTGAGAGGATACGTTACCTTGCCACGGCAAGATATTATCGTCCACTTTGAAGGGTCGTCGGCTATCCGGCGACTCACTCAAAACGTCTATAAATGCTCTGGGTATAGGGGACGGCAAGCCGGCTACTATGTTCAGTATGAAAAGTTGTTTCGACGCGCGACCTTGCATCAAGGCGTGTATCACATTACTCTGCATGCCTTTTAAGAAGAAAAGAAAAGAGAGGAGTTACCCATGTTTTTTGACCCTATCGTCCCTTTTGAGGGTGGCCTGTCAGAGCAAGAGGAATGCGACCTGCGACTCTCTATTGCCGTTGCTCAGAGTCGCACCAATATCGTGCATGCCTACCGACTAGAACAAGAGGAGGGGGACACGGTCCCCACGAGCATTGCAACGCTCGTCCCCGCGCCACAAACGCGCGTCTATGCGCCTCGACTCAAAGGGTGGCTCATTGACCACTGCAATTGGTTTATGCAACCAACATGGCTCATTGAAGACTACCTCAAAGAATGGAACGTCCCCTATGTACCCGTCCTTGACTTCCCTCGCGGCGGGTCATCTACCCGCGTCACGCAATAGTTCACCGTATCGAAACAAGAAAGAAAGTGAGTATATCCCCATGGCTGAGAATTTTTCGTTTAACCTCTCTATCCCACGCCCAAATATGCTGCGCAGTAATCGCCTGTTTCTCAATGTGCGCGCCGCCGTTCTTGAGGAGCTTTCAACCGTGTGCTTGCATCTCACGAAAGAGAAAAACGACTTTACCCTTGCGCAAGTGACTGAGCTTGAAAATGCCGTTGCTATGCTGACTTCCATCTTGCAAGAGACACGCGCCCATAGTTACGAGACCTTTGAGGCAGGCCAAGGCGCGTTACACTATACAACTGAGGAGGAGTAACCCCCTCACACCCCCTCACATGGCTCCCATGCTTGCGTGGGGGCTATTTTTTGTGCTACAATAGGAGAAAAGTACGAGCAACACGAGAAAGTGAGCATACCCATGTATAACTTTTCGTCCACGTATCCGCAGGCGCCGCAAGAGGCAGAGCCTATCTTTTCACTCTCTCCGGAGCGGACTGATATCTTGCGCCGGTTGCCGCAAGAGGCGCGGCGTGAAGTACAAGATAACATTAACCGCTACATTGATAGCGCTGGCAAGGACTACGGCATAACACCAGAGACGGTGATACGCCCCATGGAGGCAGCAGGGTAGCACATGTGCGAGTCAAGCGATACCTACGAGGTAAGTGACCCCTTTACCATGGGAGGCGCAACCGGCACCTACTTTATTCCGAGTCCCTACCATACTGAATGCGAATGGGCACTCCATAGCGTGACCGCCATTGGTGCGCTTGCGAGTCGTGCGAACTTTGTGGTTGGTACCAAAAACCCAACACCCCCAACACTTACCACCAACGGCGGAGACTCCTTTGGCAATATAGTCACAAGTGGGGCTGACAATAATAACGCACTGCAAGCGTTCGTTGGCTCACTCGTTGCAACCGCGCCCATGATAGGGTTCGATAGCTCACTCTTTATGCCCATGCCAAGCCCAAGCTATGTCTATGCCACCGTGTCTACACCCGCTAGCACTGAAGTCCTGATTACTATCATGTTTCGCCGTAAACTTGACAGAGGCATTCCGGACAAACCTCGACAAAAACCGCAGACGCACACCCATGTACGGCATGGGCAGTATCGCAACATGATGCAAGGGTTTGCGGCGCAATACCCAGAGGAGGGTAAGCCCTACGTGCATCAACCCCCCGAACCGCAAGACACCGGCATGGCACGCCACGGCGTTATGCCTATGGCACCACTTGCCCCAACGCAAGTAAAGCATCGAGGGATGGGAAAGGGTAAACCATGACACAAACCCCGCAAGGTGAACACCAGCACGCTACTTCCCAAACGCCACCGGTCAGTACCGTGATAGACACGGGGGATGAACTGACCCAACCGATTATTGACCACACTGAGAAAATTACTCGCATTGAGGAGCGGCAGGCGCAACACCAAGAGGAGATGATGAGGCAACTAGCCTCACTTGAGGAACGGCTTATGAATGCCTCAAGTGGGCAGGTGGAGGGATTGCGCACACGTATCGGTGAGCTAGAGGCAAAGATAGAGTCAGCTCCACCAGAGGCGCCTATACCGGAAAGTGTCACCTTGACCTTGCCTGACGTTGAGGCAAGCCCCGCGCCACCTGAACGTGAACGGCACGGGCTGCGTCATAGACGAGCAGCACGGCGCAAGAGAAAGTGAGTACACGTATGGCACGTCGTAACTACGCCTCACTCAAAGAAGAGGCACTCGTTCTAGTCCACGGGGGCGCTACCCATATTGAGGCAGCGCATACGCTAGGGGTTGACCCCAAAACGGTCAAGAATTGGATAGCCAAAGCGTCACTTGCCAGCGACGCCAGCGACGCCGGCGCCCCCTCGCGCGAGGCGCCGGATACACCGACAATAGAGACAAGAGAGGAAAGCACTGACGGAGTGCTCGACTTTGAACCAAGTCCCGCGCCCATTGTTGAACAAAGTATTGTTGAACGGGGCATGGCCTCTCTCAAGAAGATGCTCGGCATAGCGGATACTCCCAAAACGCAAGCGACTCCACCACAAACCCCCTTATCCGGCAAGCTTAACGCCAAGCAACAAAACTTTGTTGATGCAACCACCCCAACGCTTGCACTGCTCTTTATGACCCTTGCCACGTGGCTCTGGGGACGTATTGGCAGCGAGTATGTTGCTCTTGCCCCGAGTGACGCGGTTGCCTCGCAAATTGTCAAACCCATTTTGCGTATATGGGCGCGTCATCAAACATTCTTAGTTGAGATTAACCCCGATATGGCTGACGTTGGAGCAAGTCTGCTCGCCCTCGTTGCGTACGTGCATGTCAGCTTACGCGCATACCAAGAAATAAAAGAGGATATCGAATATGGACACAGTGATACCTACACCGATGAACGAAACGGACTCCCCTACACACGCGCCTACAGAGGAGGAGGGCAGCCCGCAACCAACGGAGCAAACGCTCCTCAACAACAAAGTAGCACTGGCGATACAGGCGATAGACCTGCTCATGTTCCAGGGAGAGGTCGGGGCAATGCTCATCCCGCTCACGGAAATGCTGGGCATGCCGCCCCTCTCGGTGGCAATGATATTACCGACGCGGAACAGCGACAACATCAAGCCCTTCTTAGACTGTCTGAGATGGACTATCTCCACCGCGCTAGACGCTCAGGTCGACTTTGATGCGTTCACCGGCATCATGGCACAAAGTATTCAAACCATGCAACGTATCATGCGTGAGGAGGACGAGGCCTATGAGCAGCCATAGCCGCGAGACAAGCAGCGCAAAAGAACCTCTCACCCCAGAGCAGTATGCCCATATGGTGCAGGCCGTGCTTTCCTCTCTTTCCGAGGCAGAACACCATAACTGGCGTATCTTGCGACGCCTTCCGACGAGAGGCGCGGAGTGGTACGGCGCGTCTCTTCACAAGACACTTGAGTACGTCCTTAAGAATGCGTTAACGATAGCACATGAAATTGAGGGGTTGGTTGAACCATGAAGCAACAAAGTAGACCTCACGGGGCATCGAACAACAGGCCGTTTGTGCAACCAGGAGGGCCGGCATTTGCCGCGCATACCTCGCTCTTTAGCATGCCACAGGGGCTGCAAATTGCTATAGCCATTGCCCCGCAAGTAAACATTGTGGTTGCACTCACCATTGAACAAATGGAGGCAGCCCTCTCAAATTGTCGCAAGGAGCAGATGGTTGCCGGTCTACGTGAGGGGGCGCCCATTCTACATGAGATGCGCACACATGCTGACGACGAGGAACGTACCTAATGGAGCGGCGGGATAGCGTTCTCTCACATGCGCCCACGCGCGTACCATCGTTTCGTCCCCGCGCGTTACGGGGAGACCAGCACTTGCTCTTCATTGGACAAAATGGCTCCGGCAAAAGTATACTCGCTCGTTTCTTACTCAAACTTGCACGCAAGCGCGGGTGGCGTATCGTGATTGTTGACCCAAAAAAGGACTGGATGACTTACTTAGAGACCAAGCAAAAGTTTGCGGAAAAGGGGCTAGGCACGATTGATAGCCCCTGGCTTGTCGAAACTTTTCGCCCAGAGCTTGCCGTCCAGATTATTCAACCCGTTGAATGGAATGAGCAGTGTGCAAAGTTCTTTCGGGATATCATTGCATGCCGTAACACCATTGTGTACGTGGATGAAATTACGCAGCTTGCCAACGCGAATATTGTCCCCCGTGAGATTAAAATTATCTGGACACAGGGCCGGTCAATCAACGTCGGTGGGTGGTGCGCAACACAGCGACCAAAGGGTATCCCTATTGTCGTGAAGTCGGAGAGTAAGGTATGGTTTCTCTTTCGGATTAATTCGAGGGACGATAGGCAAGTCGTCGAGGGACATATCCCCATTGATGATATGCCGGAAGTTGTAGACAAACCCCTACCGCAGTATTGGTTTTACTATTGGGAAAGTTCTATGGAGCAGCCTGTCTTAGTTCGTCCAATAGATTTAGAAAAAGTTGCGTGATACGCAAAAGGTGAGTACACACTATGCCATTTCTGATTATCGGTATTCTTCTTGGTATGCCCCTTGGAGTCATTGTCTACTTTAAGGTTATGGCTGAGGCTGACCGGCAAAGTGGGATAGAGGCTACGTACAGAAACTCCGCAGCAGACGAACGTATACTTCGCGCGCGTGATGGGAGGTGAGGCCTATGCTGACACGGAAAAAATACCATAAGTGGCTATGCCATATCTATAAAGAGTTTGAACCCGAAATACGCGGTTACGGGTTTGCGCGCGTATCCGTACTGATACGGTTACGAGAGGCGCGGAGTGTTCCGCAATGACGGCGCATATAGAGAGGATGGGAGACCATACGTCACGGGACGTGAAACCGGACTTTGAGAGTGAGCGGTACTATCACTGGCAACATATGATACAAGGCGCCAAACGTGCGGGTACTCTTGACAAGATGCCCTATAAACCGCGCAGGGGGCTTGCTGAGGAGTCCTTCTTTGGGCAAGTCGATAGACGCCTATCGCGGGTATCAACGCGGGTAGGTATCTCGTTCGATACGAACGGAAAGGTAATTCGAGGCCATGAGTAAGTTTTTTAGTGAGTTTGCCGACTCTGGGCCAGGGTCATGGCTCATTAATGTCCTTGCCGTTATGGCAGGGTTCATTCTTGTGAAACTCTTAGTGCTCAAACTTCCCGACTCCGGTTTCGCCGGAGCATTGAAAGCTGGTGTAAACTTTGCTTAGTGCCTTGTGCCTTGCTAGGGGGTAGTGTCCAATCGGCTTATTACCGGCTACTTGCTAGCAAGGCAGAGGGCGATTAGGAGACAATTCGCGTGTCTAACCTTGAATTTAACTCTCAGAATATCACACGATTACTGAGAATTGCGAACTCGACCTCTGTATGGCAAAGTGCCACGCAAACCCCCGTGCAGATTATCCAAGCCGGTTACTTGCGTGACTTGTTCCTTATTCTTTCAGGGGCGCTGACCACTACCACCACGGCCATTACCCTCTTGGATAACTTTGCTCCGTGGGGGATGTTTTCAAACCTGCAAGTAAACTCTAACGTGCAAGCGGGTGTGTATAACGTTTCGGGTATTGGTACCAACTGGCTCAATCAAATGGTGATGGGGCTTGAGAAAATAGGTAACTCTTTTGATACGAGCGTTTCGGCCTCTCCTACAACGAGCGTAGACCAACCGCGCGGCGGGCCTGCGGGTACCGCAGATAACCCTGTACCCTCGCTCTACCAGATACCGCTTACCACAGGTGGCGGAACACTGATACTGCCCTATTGGATACCGCTTGCGCAAAAGATTAATACGCTCGACGGCTACGTTGGCATCTGGGATTTACAAGACCCCTCAATACAAATGATACTCAACTACACGCCAGGAGCGACGGGTAGCGCAACCCCCTTCAATATCGTTGAGGGTACGGCCTCCACTGGTGCGGGACTCTTTACCCAGGCTGCCAACACGTCTACCATTGCCACCCCAAACGTAGATGTTGTGCGGGTCATGTATGACCCTCCTCTTGACCCGCAAAATGACCCAGAGTTTGGGTATGTCCATAGCTGGTATGAAGAGCTATGGAACACTGCCCCAGGGGGGTCAAGCACCATCAACTGGAGGGCGCTTGCAAACTCCGGCTACATTACACGCCTCGTATTTGGGGTATGGAATAGTACAACATCGGCGGGTGTTGCTGACTCGCTTGGAGGGCTGACCAACTTCATAAACTTGACCGTTGGCAATAATGCCCCCGTCTATGTTGAAACCATCAACGAGTACCGGTTACGCGCCTCACAAGAGATGGGGCATCAATTGACGCAAGGCGCGTTCTACGTTGACTTCTTAGGGCAAGACTTGACGCTGCAAAACGTCCTGGACACGTTCGTTGCCGGTAACATTAGCTTGCAAATGAACTTCTCTAGTGGCCTTGGTGCAACGTCCACTGGCAAAGTCATACGAGGCATGCTGCAAGCCTTGATGCAGTAAAGCGAGGATAACACAAAATGGGAATGAGAAGTGGTGTATACGGCGCAAGCACTGGGCGCGTGGCATCAGGCGCGGCTACGCGGTCTGCGGGTAGCGCAAATGCCGGTTATGCCTCCGGTGGCACGTCGAGCTACCCTGTCACAGGGTTTCCGGCAAGCGCCTACCTTGGCAATAACCGACGTGTTGCAGGTGGGTATCAATCAAGCCCATCTGCCATTTCGAGTGCGCTTGGAAACGTCGTGCAGTTTAGCTCTGCTCATGTGATTATCGTGCTTGCCGTGATTGCAATCCTTGGATACGCGCTATGGCACGCCGATAACCGGAGGTAAGGGGCTGACATGATAAAAATTGACGGGCTTTCCGCGTTCGTATCGCTTGTGCTTGCCGTACTGCTCATAGTGGCTGCGTTTCGACTTGGCAAAAATGGAAAACTGCCCTAATGAACCTTAGTGAACGAACGGAAATATGGATAGGGGCTATCATCATAGTCCTCTTACTTGCGGACGTACTGCTTGAGTATAAAATGGTGTACGGCGTGTACCCGTGGGAGAAAATGCCATGAAAGGACCGTTTGGACTACTCCTTATCGGAGGGGGTATTATTCTCATCTATGGCCTCTTCACAGGCAAGATATCTTTGGGTAGCAGTACCCTCGGCCTTGCTAACAATGGCACGCCGTTTGCTACCGGCACAACCCCCGCCACGGGCCTGCCAGGACAGCAGAAGCAGCCCAAAGGGTGCAAGGGAAACCCTGGAAAAGTCATAGGGGTAGCACCGCCAATTGTTTTGCCTGATGCACAAGGGTGTTGTCCTGACGGCTACGCCAAAGTAGCATCTGGTATTACGGGCGGGCAAGGCTTGATATGTGTCAATCAGTACAATGTAAACATTTAGCTAAGAGGCACACATATGCATGATGAAACAATCAACTATAGCGCGGTAATCGCCCAACTACAGCGAGAAAATGAGGCATTGCGCCACCATATCCACCACTTTCACCGTTTGTATGGAATGGTATCGCGCCCCATTGAGATGGTACAGAGGGCTTGGAGTCGCCTTACCGCAAACAGGCATGCCCTCTTGTTTGTAGTGATGGTGCTCTACTGGCTCTGTTCGCTCGTATTCCTCGTTTGGGATAGGTGGTATGGGCGAGGGGGAGCGTATGAGTAGCGGACAGTGGCGTGTATTCGGATTACTGATGCTTTTGCTGTTTATGGAGGTACTGCGAAACCCGAACGTTGGTACGTTTTTTACCACCCTCGCATTCAATCCATTTCGGCAAGCAACGCAATAAGGAGGAGGGTACCTCATGGCAGGACTGGCAGACAAAGCAAAAACTGCAACAAAGTTACCGCAACCATCAACAACAACGGTTGAGGGTACAAGTACCTCATGGCATACCGTGGTACTTTGGTTTTTAGGGGCGGTCGCGCTTCTTGCACTCGCTGACCCCGCGCCTGGGGTAGCTACAGCACTCATCAGTCTTATCATTTTAGGAACACTCCTAAATAACTGGAGTATCTATAAAGCCTACTTGGGTATCAAGTAAGGGCGCGGAAAGGAGAGGGACATGGGCGCACAAATTGCAGCCATTATTCTTGCAGTCTTAGGGGTCGTTGCCGGATACAATATACTCACGCATGGCAGCGCAGCAGAGGGTATTGTCAATAGTACGGCGGGAGGCTCCGCCACGGTGATTAAGAGTCTCCAAGGGCGGTAGTGTTATGGCCTGGCGTCAACATGCACCCAACGCGGTGTTATCAAGGAACACCAACGTATATCCCGCGTTTGGCAACGAATACAAAATAGAGCGGAACAGACGCCTCACGGGGTCAATTATGCGTCTCAACTATGGCACGCGCACCATAGGTACCGGACTCAAACCGATTGAGTCGATGAATGACCCCTCGCATAGACCACCGGAACATATCATGAGGCGTGCGCGGGAGGAGATAAGTATCGCGGGCCGTACGCGGGGGTACATTCGTCCAGCAGCGCCTGGGCAGGTACGCTGGAAAAACCCCTACTGGCGTGCGCAACGGCCACCGGCACGCTCCCCTATCGGGCCATTTACGCAAGGGTCACTAGAAAAGCAAAGCGTTCTTTCTCGTATGAGTACGACGTTTAGCAAACTTGCGCAAGGAGCAACGTGAGTACTATGGCAGAAACAGGCGATTTAATTTCTGAATTTAAGCAGGCCAAACCCCCTGAAAAAATCATCATTGTGACCGCAGTGATAGCGGTCATCGGGGTTGCCCTCTACCTCTTTAACAAGAGCAAGAGCGGGTCAAGTGCTACCCCTGCTGACTATACGAGCGGAGCACCAACGGCGCAGACTGCCGGATACCCGTCCGTTGGTGCAAACCAGACGCCGGTATTGCCAAGCGGGGTGAACCCCTTGTATGACCCCAACGGCAATTTAGTTGCCTTCCAAAACCCTGCGGGTAATGCCAACGGGCCGCTCATGACAGGCTCGGGAACGCCTCCTGTGGGGGCGCCCCCTGGCAGGGGGCTGATGCGTGATGTCACCACCATGCCCAACTGGTACCAAAACGTTGTGGGCAAGCTTGGCTATAACTCAAAGATTAGCGCGGGCGGGGTAGACTACTCGCTCAATGCGCAGCGCTTCTGGACTTCGCCCTCATCATTCTTTTATGCGCCCATTGGTTCAACCATTAGCCCAGGGGCGCAGGGGCGCATATGGTTACAATTGCCAAACAATCAGCCTCACCAACTACTCACAGGCTCGGGTATGCTGCCCTCAAAAACGGCGGTGGCTACCACTGCTGCGTCGAGCACGCACTAGGCACGGGGAACACGTATGGCTACATGGTCTCCCACCTGGTTAAAAGATATGCAGGCGTGGCTCGACAACCCCAACGTGGGCATGTATGGGAGATGGAATCAACCATCAAGCGCAATGGAGGGCGGTGTTGACCTTACCTCGGCGGGCGGTACTCCCATATACGCACTCGCTGACGGTACTATTGTAGGGGCGGGTAACTTTTGGCATAGCGCAAACCTGTATACACCGGACAGTGGCAACCCAGGGTATGGGGTGGTCACTACACGTATCAACGTGCCTGGGTACGGGTTACAGGACTGGTACGTGCAACACATTGATATTGCGCCCTCCATTACGCCTTGCCAGGGGTCAAGTTGTACGGGGCAAGTGGTACACAAGGGTGACCTGCTTGGATACACACGTGCCAACGTTGGGGAGGTAGAAACGGGTTTTAATGCTGACTGGGGCGGCGTTTGGGGAACGAACCACCCGAGTGCGTGGGTGACTGACCCGCGCCCATTGCTTGCCTCCCTCATGGGGCAAGGGGTACCCGCAAACCTTGGAGGCGCGCCTGGTGGTGGCACGGGCGGAGTCGCATTCAATCCGCTTGACCCCTCGACGTGGTTAGCCTCCATGTTACCAACGCTTGCCGTTTGGGGGGAGTACATTGCTATTTTTGCGCTAGCCCTCATTCTTATCATTGTTGGGGCTGTACTCTTAAATGGGCCGTCTATAGCGCGTGGGGTGAGAGGAGTACCCTCATGACCGATTACCGTGCGCTAGCGTCATCCTACGCGCAACAAAGTGGTATCTCACCGGATATCTTCGTTGCGCAAATTCAGCAGGAGTCAGGGTTTAACCCAGATGCAACGAGTAGTGCTGGCGCGATAGGGATTGCGCAATTTATGCCGGAGACGGCAAAGTCTCTTGGACTCAATCCACGTGACCCTATCGCCTCGCTCAAAGCGGCAGCACGCTATGACGCAAACAATCTCAAAGCGTACAATGGGGATTATGCAAAGATGCTCGCTGCCTATAACTGTGGGGGCGGGTGTGTACAGCAGGCGGTACAGAAGAGCGGTTCAACTTGGCTCACTGCCACCCCATCTGAGACGCAAAACTACGTCAAGGTTATTATGGGCGGCAGCAAGGTCAAGGTAGGGGGTACCGCCCCCACAGTATCGTCCTCCGCGAGTGGGAACGCGCTTCTCGACACGCTCAAAACATGGGGGGAGTATGTAGCTATTTTTGTGCTAGCCGCCGTATTTATCATTATTGGGTTGCTCTTGCTATCGGGTCAATCGATTACCGAGGGGGCAAAAAAGCTCGGGAAGGCGGCGCATGTCGTATGATACCGCTTGGCATCAAGAACTTTATCTCGTATAACGTGCCGTTGCAGTACACGGTGGGGGTACCCTGGGAGTATATACGTATCCGTAACGAGAGTGACAACGAGTGTGTTGTGACCTTTTCGGGTACAGGGAGTGCCTCTTTGGCTGCGTGGGTACAAGATGACTTCTATGTAGGGTCACTCTTCACTGGACAAATTACGGTAACTGCGGTACCTACTGCCAACAATACGATACTACAGGGCGGGTACATACAGGGGAATGCATACGCGCGTGGTGAGTTAAAGCAGCCTGGCTCCATCATGTTAGTGAGGGTGATATCATTGAACCAAAATCAAACATTATCGAACGAGGGGCAGCCTGCCGGTACAATCGTGATTGACGTGGGGACAGGGGCGAACACCCAGATGACAGAAATCTGGAATGACCACTTCATCTTTCGTGTACAAGATGCCTCGACAAATGTACAGCATCAAGTGATGTTTGGCAACACTGGCGGGTCACCGGACTACTTACAACTCGGGGCGGCAGGTGACGAGGTATTGGTGAATGGTGCCTTCAAAGTGGTACAGGCGACTCACTTAGATAATGGCACGATTAACACTGATACCACGGGTGCTATTATCATGACGAACAATAAGGCGCTGCAATGGAAAAACAACGCGCTGACCACGCGCACCGTCCTATTCATGGATAACTCCAACCAGACTGACCTCGTTGCAGGCGACTCGGGGGTAGTGCAGATACAAGACAACGCATTCGTGAACATGATAAAAATCACTGGTGGCTCATCTGTCTTTAGTGGCAACATTGTTATTCCCAACAGTCTCACGTACATGGCAGAGGATACATCGGCGGTCAATCGCAAGCTACTATGGTTAGATGCGGGTGTTCCCAACAACACGGTGATTAGCGCGGGCGGCGGAAACATTGCATTCAAGAGTGTAGCGGACGTGTTATGGGGAAACATGAAAGCAGGGGTATTCCAGTACGGGGTTTCAACCGCAACCACGTCCTTGCAAACAACAGATAACAAGTCGCTTATCGACTTCACGACGCTTGATACCTATCTCAAAGCGATTAATGGCAAGTTTAACTTTCAGGGTGATGGGACGAACACTGACTGGTCACGTTCGGCAGAGTCGAGGGGGACGGGTACAACCAACTCCGGCGCGTTAGTAGTGACGCATAACCTCAAGCAACATAACGTTGCGGTCACGCCTGATATTGTCATCATCACTCCAACAGGTCTACCCAACGGGGTATGGTATGTCACTGCCAAGGGTACGACAACATTTACGCTCAACACAACAACCAACTGGACATTTGACTGGATGGCTATCAAGACATAATACAGGAGGACGAACACAATGGCAAGCGCGGTCATACGTTTTGAGATTGTATTACCCTGCCCAAACGTAGACAACTTAGGGCAGGGGAACACTGATGCAATTCATACATTCATCAACGCAATGGTTGCTATCGCCACCTGTTGGTTTTATCAAGTGAGTGTTGCGCCTGACGGTGACGGCAACTGCTGGTATGCCCTCTTTGGGTACTTGACCAACGCACAAACGGCGGCGGCGCTATCGGCATTGAACGCACTCAATAGCGCGTTACAGGCGCCCTGGACACCGGTCAAGTGTGTTCAGTGGAGTGCAACAACGGAGCCATAGAACGTGGTACAATAGAGAGAAAGGAGACCGTAAGCCACATGAAAGTACAAGCGCACCATATCGTTATTCTTGCGATTATCGCAGCAGGCGCCTACTTTGTCTACAAGCACGTGCAGTCAAGTTAGTCGAGGCATGCGCACATGGTGTACACATGTCGAAAATGCACAAAAAGGTTTGCGAGCTTGCACTCCTTTGATGTCCACAGAACAGGGCCATACTGGCCACGTAGTGACCGCCACTGTCGCTCCACCGCCGAAATGGTACAACTAGGCATGCACCTAGACGCAAGGGGACTGTGGCGCACTACAGTGCGAATGGTATACAGGAGCTTCCCCACGTGAACAAATTTATCGTTGCAATGCAAAGAAAACTGAGTGAGGATTTAACCGCAACGGTGTTGAAGGCTCTTATCATCCTATGGTCACTGTTTATCATCGTGCTTGCGCTGGTGACTGAAAGCAGGTGGGTACTTGCGGGTATTCTTGCCTACGAGGTATTGCCATGAGCCAAGATAGTTTTAACAAGATAGTGACCACGATTTTACTGACTTACTGCATGGCCTTATATGCCGTTTCGTGGTACACCGGCAAGCCCATTGACTTGCAGGGGGTACTCATCCTTCTTGCGCCCATCGTCACGCACATGGGGCATATTGTCGCTGACAACCGCAAGGAAGTGGTTTCAATTCAAAAGAATGGACACGGCACATGACGCGCGTTTACCTCTTTACTGATGTATTCACCTATAACTGGGGATGGGCATCATTTGATGCGTTGATAGCTTTTTGTAAAGCGCACCGTATCGATGGAGTGCAGTTGAAAGTCTACGAACTCACACAAGGGGAGTGGTACGCGCACTTAGGGGGCGCCACAAAAGTTATAGGCTATTTGCGTAACCACGGCCTCGACGTACTCCCCTACGGCTATTTCTACGGGGTAACCTCAAACGAGCTTACCTATGCGTGGTCAGCGCTTACCGCGTATGGCAAGTTTTGTATGAATTGCGAGGATACGTGGAACAATAACCCCTCGTTTGCGCGTACGCTACGTAATGCGCTTGCCAACCACCCAGGTGAGTTATGGATATCGACCTGGGCTGACCCGAAAACGCAGGGGTGGCTCACCAACATAGCCATACTTGACGATATTGTAGCGGTATGGCAACCGGAGGAGTATGGTGACAACTTGATTGACTTGCGGCTATCAGAGTTTCCTCCCGTGCGTGGGCGCATTTTACCAACATACTCAATCAATCCGGCAGTCACTGTCTCACGTATGCTTGTGGCGGACGGCATCTCCATATGGGAGTATGCTGACGCGCTAGGCAACGTGACGTTACTTGATGCAATGATAGCCCATCTACAACCACAAAGGACACCGCCACCCATGTTATGGTTTCAATACCCTATAGGGGTACCATTCGGAGACCCCAACTACGACGTAGCCTTAAACGGTTCACACGACTTGACGCTGCTCGCATTCCCAAACGTCCCCGTAACAGCCCTTGTTTCGGGAGTCATCTCCTCAATCACAAGCCCCCCCTGGGGAAAGCAAGTCGGGGTACATCTTGATATCCCCGTTGCCGCACATGGGTGGATGAGTTACTTACATCTATCGGCGGTAAACCCGTCGCTATCCGTTGGCAACCATGTTTCGCGGGGAGACCTCGTAGGGTGGGTAGGGGGCGCGAATACTGAGGGGCAGTATCTTGGCACCACCAACCCAACGGGTGTTAATTTCTTAAACACGCCTGAGATGAGTAGCCAGGTACAGGTAGGAATAGCGCTTATGGACGGGCCGGAGTACGGGGTAGGTTCGGGGTGGAGTGTCTGGCCACCCATTGATACGACGCTTGACCCGTCCTCGCTCTTGCGTAGCATCAACTACATCAGAGACGCATTTGAGACTGAATGGACGGCTATCATGCCGTCTGCCATGACGCAATCGGGTATAGCGAGCGTTGCGTGGCTTGACTACCAGCATGGCAACTTCCGAGGGCCGGCACTCACAAGTGAGATAAGCACCAACAAAAAGGGGAGGCCTCTCACTGACTGGGGAGGCTCCCCTATTATTCTACAAGTGACACCGCGTGGGCGCTACGAGTACAACCGGTCAAGCGGCGTTGCTGCTTTCATTCCGTATCGGTAGGGTCATCCTCCATAAGTTCTTTCATACGGCGCAAGAACCATGCGGAGTCACTTTCTCTGATAAGCCATGCGATAGCCGTGAGGACGGAGCCAAACAGCAGCGTCAGTAGAACGATAAGGGCCATGATACCCATAGTGGGTTACTCCTTTTGTGCGCGAGGCGCGGCTACTCGACGTGCCGGCGTCGAGGGCGGATGTTCAACAAACCAGAGGCCGTGGAGCCATGTAAAGAGGGCAAGGGGGACGAACACGGCAATGCTACTAAACATGACGATACTCACCAAAGCAATGATGATGGGCATGGCAACGAGCATCCATTCCCATGCCGCGTATCCAAGGAAGCCCACCGACAAAAAGATGAGGGTAGACATGAGGTAACTTTTATGTTTCATACGAATTCAGCTTTCTCCTGCAGGAAGTTAGCAGGTTCACGAATAAAAATCATGGAGGTAACATTGCGATACTGGCCTGTATTATAGAGGGGGGAAACATGCTCGTCATAGAGCGAGGCAACATCCTCCATATCGCAGGCGAACACGCGAAGAATGCGGTGGGCAAACATGTTACTCGGGTGATACAGTGTACCCTCAGTAATCACGTAGTAGATGGGCTGAGACTTTTTATCCATTATGGTTTTTCTCCGATGCGCAGAGCAACTGCGCCTATGCTATGAAACACGTCAATAAACGATTGAATGTTGGTACCGAGGTAGACAAACGCGGTACCAAAGAAGTGATGTTCTTTTTCGCCACCAGGGCGAATAAACTGAACTGGTTCATACACAAAACAAATGGGAAAGTCCCAAAGTGGGGCAAACCATGAGCGGCAGGTATCGGCATTGACGCAGAGGATAGCCTCCGTCACGTTCCCCGCCCTATACTCATCAAGCAACTTTTTCACAAACAACGCGGTAGGGCCTTCGCGTTTAGCGCCTCCCATGCCACGGCGTTCATCCTCATGCGAGTAGGGTGGGTTGAGGTAGACACGGC
>Ga0137384_10001369_pt1 | contig 19341 bp, 15 predicted proteins | sample SagtaG_2_FD_104922 | JGI IMG/M metagenome (GOLD analysis project Ga0137384, IMG submission 104922) | Vadose zone soil microbial communities from Sagehorn Ranch, Mendocino, California, USA - Sage2_R_60_16 metaG | ecosystem: Environmental > Terrestrial > Soil > Vadose zone | place: USA... | reverse complement strand
TCTGGTTAATCCGTGTTTACAGGAACAACGAGAACAGGTAGATATCCTTAAGCAGGTTTTCCGCAGTACGCCGCATGACTTTATTGATCACCTGCTGTTTCATCTGAATGGGGTGGTGAAATCACCTGGAACCCTCGGTGATCTCAATACGCTCACCAGCCAGCTCAATACGGCTATCACCAACGTGAAGCAAAGTTTAATGCAGCTGCGCCAGGATGCGCTGCAGCTCGTCCATATGAGCGATCAGCAACTGGCCCAGCCTTCGGCTCAGGCTCTTGTAGGTGATATGGCGCTGCAGGCGAGAGACGCGTATTCTGGTCAGCCAGACCCGGTGACGGGCAATACCCAGGGAGGAGCCATATGGGTTTACAACAATGTCCAGCGCCTGGCCACCTTTGAAGTGACGCCATACTCAATGCGGTAGGGCTGTTGAATCGACCACCAGTATCGTTGTCATGGCTGGTGACCTTGCGAGCGCGCCTCACTCGTTCCAAACGCCGGTGGGACTCCAGGCGCACCAGGAGCGGCGGTAGAGGAGCCAGCAATACCCGTCAGGATGGCCTCGGCACTGGCAAAGGTAGGGGCCACCTCAATGCCATGATCGGTAATCCGAAACTCGCGAATCGCTGGATCATAGCCGCTCTCCCGCATCTTCATGATAGAGATGAGCCGGTAGAGTTGTGAGTGCAACTCGACATAACGCAGTAGAAGGATGTTTTCGATCATTGCCGTCGTTCCACTTAAAGTCTGAGGGAGTGTAACCGTTGGACTGAAGAGGTCAGGCAATTCCACCGAGCAGACCGTTGTGACATCGAGCGTGCGCAGCGCCGTGAAGAGGGCTGTGAGGAAGAGATCGAGTCGTTCAGCCGAGGCCACTGTCCTTTGAAAACCGCCGAGTCCATCAATGAAGAGGCATTTCACCTCCAGGCGTTGGATAGCATTCAGCAGACGCTCGGCCAGGACATCGAGAAAGTCCTGGACAGGTGGTTGCCACAGTAACTCGAGCTGCCCGGCAGCAACGAAGCGACTGGCATCCAGGCTGAAGCGCTCCATCTTGCGCGTCAGTTGTGCTGGCGTCTCATTAAAGCCGAAGTAGAGCGCTTTTTGCCCCTGTGCTGCCCCTTTCGTGAGAAAATGGCAGCCAAGCAGCGTTTTTCCTGTCCCCGATGCGCCCAGGAGCAACGTCGTCGAACTTGAGGGTAATCCCCCGCGCAGCATCTCATCCAGGTGAGTAACCCCTACCCCCATACGCCTTGGTTGCTCCATAGTCGCAAGCGGTTTGGGCAGTTCTGCTGGAGAGACGGCAAGCACTGCCTCCGCTCGCGGGTGGACGACAAGCCCTTCCTGAGTAATGGCAAAGTTGTGCCCCCCTTCCAGGAAAGCGCTGCCGCGGAACTTGCGTACCTGCAGTTCGCGGAAGGAGCGCATGTCCTCCGCCCGTATCTTGAGTTCGATCAACCCATCGACCATCGTTTGTTCAGGTTGGGAAGCAAGCCCCTCCTTGAACTGCATGATCAAAAATATAGTGCACCCAAGAATTTCGGCCGCGACGTTCAAATCATACAGGAATTTCTTCCATTCTTGGGCGCTTGGAGCAGCTTGCTCAGCTGTCACGGTCCCATCGATGAGCAGGAGTGTAGCGCGATGGCTGCGTATCTCTGAACGCAAAAGAGCCGTAAGCCCCTCCAGCCCTTCCTGCTCCAGTATGGAGTAGCCACTGAGGTAGGAGAGGGTGTCTGCAATGGGCGTGAGCGTAAAAAAAGTGAAGGTTTGGATATGGGCGAGCATCCGGCTGTTGGTCTCGGCTAGCAACGTGAGGTAGATCGCGCGTCCCCCAGCAGCGACATGGTTGAAACAGAGTTGGTTGCCCAGGATGGTCTTGCCTGCTCCAGGCGGTCCCGTGATGAGATAGCTACCACCTTTGAGAAAGCCACCCTGCAGGATGCGATCCAATCCCGCAATACCACTTGGCATGCGTTGAGGCACCGGGAGCTGGTTTGAAGTATCGGTCATCGGCGTGAACTCCTTTTTCTTCTCTTCCCAGGCTTTCTGGCCCTTCGTCCGCCCATTCTACCATCATAGCTCCCGCCCTTCAAGCCTATCAACATTATGGATACATACTTCTTTATTCGTACGGCAGAAATCCATACGAGAAAAGTTTATACGCCTGGCGTTCTCATGGTGAGCGGATTTGATATGAAACCCAAATCCGTGAAGGGTTCTTCTACGATACCCGATACGTTTTGTGATTTTAAGCCAGGCTACCGTTGCCTGGAAGGTTCGCTGAACCAAGGAGATTTTTTCATGGTTAATGTTGTTAGTTTCGATAATGTAGAAGTATTAAGGGTTGATTTAAATAACCCATTTGGCGCGAACACATTGTTCCTGGTCTGTGGAGTGGCAGTTATCAATTTCCACGGCCCACTCAACGACTACAACCGAGATACGGTCACGTTCCTCGTACCCAACGAAGGCCAGACCGATCCCAATGCCCCGGCGCTGGATGTCGGACTTTTTCGTGACTCGACGGTGATCGCATTTCCGGCCACCATTGAGGCTTCGCCTGAGCGGCCTGTTGGTTGGGGTGTCGATAACGTAGATACCATTGAGGTTGGCAACAATATCCAGCTGACGGCGCATCTTGCCGCGCTCAATCCCGGTTCTACCATCATCAGGATGGGCTTTCAAGTGAACATCCTGTCACGTACGTAAGCAGTTGATTTCTTCTTGACTCCTCGTTACCTGCGACAGTTCGCAAACGCTTTACCTGGTTGTGGGCTTTCTATCGCGTGCAGCAAAGCCCACAGCCAGTAGGGCCTGTTAAGCTCGAAACCATCAAGGTCAACTCCTGGATCCTGGTCCTGATCAGCACAGCAGTCAAAAAATTGTTGAATACCAGGATCGCTGGACTCAAACTCCCTCCAGGCCACGCATCTGGCTCAATGGCGGTGGTAACCACACAACGTCCAACAACCCCCGCTTACCCTGGTAAGCGCGTATGGGCATCTTGAAACGCTTTTTCTTTCGTCAGCGTATATGATGTGAGATAGTATGCTTTCCAGGGAGTTCTGCACGTTGAGGCATCCTATATGCGACCTTCTCTATGCAATACCCTTGCAAGCAGAAGAAACGGAGCATGCTGTTCCTCCTACTATTTACCTTGAAGTATTGAAGGAGTGCCGATGATGAAACTAGGCGTGATGGAAAAGCAGGTTATACCTGCCGTACTCAAGAAAACGATCGACGTCAAAAGACGGAAAGAATCAAGCATACTAAGAGATATAGGGCTACTGCCCTTACGTATTATCGTAGGAGGCTTGTTGGCCGCTCACGGGGCGCAAAAGCTCTTCGGCTGGTTCAACGGGCCTGGACTGAAAGGGACAGCTGGCTTTCTTGAATCGCTGGGCCTGAAACCTGGCAAGCTCTGGGCTATTGGCGCATCTGCGGGCGAGTTTGGCGGTGGAATGCTCACTGCATTGGGCTTCCTCCACCCCCTTGGCCCTTTTGGCAAAATAGGGGCGATGACCATGGCGATAGCCAAAGCTCACTGGGGCAAGCCTATATGGGCCAGCCAGGGCGGAGCCGAATTACCTCTCACCAACATAGCCGCAGCCCTCACTCTTTTGATATCAGGTCCCGGCCGTTTCTCGCTTGACCGCCTGTTCGGCATCCGTCTGCCGCGTACGCTGGTAATCGCTGTAGCCCTCACTGAAGCCGTCCTGCTGGCTATCGGTATCATGAGCCGTCCAGCGCCTCCTCAAGCACAGCAAGTCGAAAATCAAACACCTACGACCGCTGCCGCAAGCCCGGGCAGTTGAGCTGCCTGAACGAAAAGTCGTGACAACTCCCCACGGCTCAAGCCCGGGGCACTCGCACGCAAATGTAGGGGCGCAATTCATTGTGCCCGCTGGGATAGATCGACTCCCCAGGCGGGCGCAATGAATTGCGCCCCTACATTTCTATCCTGTCTCCTACCCACAAGTTTCTCCTCATTGCATGCATTTGAACGATGTTGAGGGCTAGCCCTCACCTTGCTCCTGTCCCTCAGGAGGAGCCATAGCATCATTCCCTGTCGAGCGAGTCGTGGGATCATATGTATCCGGAGCGATGTTGGGATTGGTCGGTTTCTCGGGCGCATTAGCATCAACCGTACCAGGAGCAGCATTAGCATTTGTAGTCTGTCTTGGAGTTGTAGGATCATGGGTACCAGGTGTGGGAGCAGTGCTGGCATCATATGGCCCCTCTGGAGCGGCAGGATCAAACGTAGTGCCAGGGGCAGCGTTGGGATTAGCTGTCCTTCCCGCTGGGGCAGTAGGATCATGCATATCGGGAGCGGGAGCAACGTTAGGATTGTAAGATCCCTCTGTTGCGTTTGGGTCGTAATTTCCGCTTGTTCCCGCTGTCGCTCTAGCCGGATTGTAACTACCAGCCGCGGCATTCGCACTGTGTGCGCCCGCGCGAGAAGTCGCATCATAGGCTCCATGCTGTCGCAAAATGGCCTTCGCTTCTTGTTGGCGACCATCAGCTTGCACCGTGACGAGCGTGTTGCCTGCCTCAAACTCGCCTTGATAGTAGCGCGCTTCCTCTTCCGGTATTCCCATCCCGGTGAGCGCGCCAATGATGCCACCTGCCGCCGCTCCTATGGCTGCTCCACCCAGCGCCCCCACCACTATGCCGCCCGCGATAGCTGGTCCTACACCAGGAATCAAGAGAGCTACTACCGCGCCCAGTATGCCACCGAGCGCACCGCCACCGATAACTCCGCTGGTAATACTCGTACCTTCCCTGGCTATCGCCTCGTCAATGGCTTTATCTGTATCTTCTCTTCGTCTCACAAACCCGATCTGCTTATCTGTAAACCCTGCGCGATGAAGTGCCTTTATTGCTCGCTCTGCTTGCTGGCGAGCCGCAAAGACGCCGATAACAGTGGAGAATTCAGTCGTTGCCATGCGTTTTCTCCTTTCAAAAGATTGATTGACGTAGTTTTACTGCCCAATGCATTGCCTCTTACCCTACACGTTTTGAGAAAATAAAAGGATACATCTCGCTTATAGCACGCAATCTCCTTTTGAATGACCTGCAATTTTCATGAGGGTCAGGGTGCGCTGGTCAAAGACACACGAGTTTGGTATCATGGGAACAAACTCCTTGAAGGCCAGTAGGTGGACGTTTTTTTCTACTGTGCCTGCAAGTCAAGCTTTTGTCAAGAGGAGGTTCTCACACTCCGCTTGCTTGTTAGGAATGAGTTCCGACCCTCTCATCTGAAGACGCTGCACTGCTGGTGTCGTTTTTGTGTGGAGAACGTATCATGTTCGCTAAAGTGGTCAAGAATCGAAATACTTATCATATCTATGCTTTTTTGATCATCGCTTCCGCTACCTTATTTCGCATCGTGTTATCGCGCCTTGGCTGGCCTCCTACCGATAGCGACGAAGCAACCTACAATCTTATGGCTTTCCACATCTGGAAGAATGGTGAACATCCCATTTTTATGTACGGAGGGAACTACTTGGGAGCAATAGAGGCGTATATTGGTTCAGTTCTCTTTCGTCTTTTTGGACCATCGATGCTTGTGATGCGCATTGAGATGGCTGGATTGTTTGCGCTCTTCTTGCTTGGATTATATCTCCTCACCTATCGCCTCTACTCTCCCCGTTTCGCGCTCGTTACCATAGCTTTCCTCGCGCTCGGCACAGTATCAATGCTCGTCCGCCAACTTAAGGCTACAGGAGGCAATGCTGAGATTAATGTCTTTGGTGTGTTTGTACTCCTTATCTCATTCATGCTGGCTTCTGGGAGGATCGAAAAAGGATGGAAACGTGCTATTCTCTATTCCCTGTGGGGTATGTTCTCAGGATTGGCTCTCTGGAGCCATATCCTCATTGCACCGTATCTGCTCGTTGCCAGTATCCTGCTTGTGGTATTTTGCTGGAGAGAGATGTTGAAATGGGGTCTGTGGCTCCTTCTCATCGGATTCGTCGTGAGTGGTTTTCCACTCATCTATTACAACCTCACGTCACCACCTGATGCAAATTCATGGGCAACATATTCACATTTGTCCACTATGGGCATCCCAGCCAACGATACTATCTGGCCTCATATCATCAGAACAGCGCTTGTGAGTCTTCCACTCATGACTGGAGATCAATTTGCCCCCTTTATCACCTCATGGCCTTCGAAGGTGCCTCATGCCTTTCGCTATGCAACCATGCAGTATAGTTGGAGCATCGGCTATTGCTTGTTGCTCTTGTGTTCAATAAGCCTCACAATAGCCGCACTCATAAGATCGCAGCATCAGGATCGCACTGGAAATGACACACGGGCTCAACAGGTAGCTCGTCTCTTACTTGGATGTGCTGCTATCCTGACGATAGTTTTGTATGTAAAGGGCTCGGCAACAGTCGTCGATGCCTACAACAGTGCTCGTTACTTAAGCATTCTCTGGATCTCAGCGCCTGTTGTACTTTGGCCTTTGTGGCGTGGATTACGCTTCATTCGTTCGTTGCCACTGTGGTTCAATGTCTGCAAGATGTCATTCATTGCTGCTGTATGGGGAGTCGTCGGGGGAATATTGCTTCTCAGCACGATGTACATTATTCAGGAGATACCACAGGCGCAGGCCCGAGATCAACAGCTCACCCAACTCACTGCAACGCTTGAACGCCTCCATGTGACGCGTTTCTACTCAGAATATTGGACATGCAACAATGTCATCTTTGCCTCCCAGGAGCGGTTGATCTGTGGTGATAGCCAGGTGGAGAAAGGGACATTTACGCATGGCTTTGATCGATATGTGCAGTATCAATGGATTCTCAAGGCATCTTCAAACCCTGCTTTTGTATTTCCAGAAAATGACAATTACCACATTCAGACATTAAAGAACCTCGTTGCACAACAACATATCGAGTACCATCGGGTTGATGTGGCCGGATATGCGGTTTTTATACTGGCCCGACCATTGCAGAACACACGTTTATGAGAGGCTCCTGTGCAGAAGCCTCTTTCTTCCTGATGCGGTTTGTTCCTGATCTGGTTGCTGCTTTATGTTCCCTTGTGATTGTTTACCTCACTGCCCCCCGCAATCGTAACGCCTGCTTCTCGGCATCCTTTGCATCTCTGGAGCGGCGCATACTCTTGAGCGCCTCCGCTTTGCGTATCCAATTGTCGGGATCGTTTGGTGCGAGGCGAATCGCCTCTTCAGCAGCGTCCAGCGCTTCCTGGTTGCGCTTTAATCTCTTGAGGACCAGTGAGAGGTTGTGCCAGGCGGAAGCCATCTGGGGATTCAGCTTCACTGCGCGCTCGTATGCCGCCAGTGCCTGGGCATAATTGTTCAAATGGTAGAAGGTATTGCCCTGTCCGTTCCACGCCTGCGCGAAATTTGGATTGATTCTCAGTGCGTTTTCGTAGGCGTGCAGGGCCTCGGTATAGCGCTCGAGTTGCGCGTACACCCCCGCCTTGCCATTCCAGGCTGAGGCGAAACGCGGATCGAAACGCAGCGCCTGGTCATACGATTTAAGCGCCTCGACCCGCTGACCCATGTCGTTGAGCACATTGCCGCGCCTGTTCCAGGCCCTGGCATAATTAGGATCAGAACGCAGCGCCCTATCGAACATATCCAGCGCCAACTTCAGTTTTTGCTGGATATAGTAGACATTGCCCATTCCATAACAGGCCGGTGCGTAGTTCTTGTCCAGCTTCAAGGCCTCCTGGAAAGCTTGTAGCGCCTGTTTGTAGCGCCCTAGATCATAAAGGACAGATCCCTTCCCGTTCCAGGCCGAGACGAGCTGGGGATTGCAGTTAATCGCCTGTTGATAGCAGTCAAGCGCCTCTTGTAGGCGGCCCATGTCGTGTAGCACACTGGCCTTGCCGCTCCATGAGGTCGCTATATTCTTATCATAGGTCAGCGCCATATCAAAGGCGCTCAGAGCTTCTTGAGCGCGCTTTTGCTGCCTTAGCACCAGCCCTTTGTTATTCCAGGCCTGTGCCATATGTGGATCGAAACGCAGTGCCATATCAAAGGCATCAAGCGCCTCTTTAGGTCGACCGAGCGCGTTGAGCACCGCCCCTTTGCCGTTCCAGGAGGAGGCATTGTTCGGCTCCAGCTTCAATGCCCGGTCGAATGCGGCGAGCGCGTCCTGACTGCGTTGCAGCGTACTCAGCGCCGTACCTTTCCCATTCCAGGAAATAACCAGCGACGGGTCCAGCTGCAGCGCGCGATCAAACGAGTTCAGCGCCTCGGTGTGGCGCTGCAACAGCCCCTGTGTCAGCCCTCGTCCCTGCCAGCCAAGCGGGTTCGTGTTATTGAGCTGGAGTGCCTGCGTGTAGACCTTCTCCGCCTCGTTCAACCGTTTCTGCGTATACAGCGTATGCGCCTCTTCCAGCAGCAGGTCCGCCCCGGAAGGTGTAGTATTGGTACTGGCGCCTCCATAGGAATAGCCTATGCGCGAAGCCGAAGTCATATACTGATTGCTCAGGCCTGGCTGAGCATGTAATGCCGCGTCATCAGCGCGTAGCGCCTGCAATACCTCCTGTGCGCTGGCTGGTCGTCGTTCAGCGTCCATCTCCAGCATACGCTGGAGCAGTGCCTCTAGCGCATGAGGAACAGCAGGGTTGGCCTGTGAGGCTGGCCGGAAGAAAAAAGGTCGCTCGCTGGGATCGTCGCCCGTCAACAAACAGTGTATCAATGCTCCCAGGCTGTAAAGGTCTGAGCGTGGAGTACTTTGGGCTTTGCCATATTGTTCGGGGGCGGCATACCCGGGTGAGCCAAGCGCAACCGTATCGTGAGATTGACCAGGTTTGAATAGGCGTGCGATACCAAAGTCAATCAGGAAAATGTGACCGCTCTCGCTGATCATCACATTAGCCGGTTTGAGGTCGCGAAAGATGATCGGCGGCTGGTGATTATGCAGGTAACTCAATACATCGCACAACTGCTCAGCCCAATCCAGCACCCGTTCAATTGGCAGCGGATCGTGTCCCCGCTTATCCAGGTACTCCTCCAACGTTTCACCATCGATGAAATCCATCACCAGGTAGGAGCGATCATTTTCTGTAAAGTGATCGTGAATACGCGGCAAATTGGGGTGTAATAGTTTCCCGAGCAGGCGCGCTTCGCGTTCAAATGCCGCCTCGGCCTCCTCCAGACCAGCAGCCGGCAGCCCCGCCTTGCTCATCTCTTTGATCGCTACAAGGCGGTCATCAAGTCGTGTATCGCTGGCTTTATAGACAGCGCCCATACCTCCCTGACCTATGCGGCTCAACAGTTGATAGCGGCCAATCAGTAATGTCTGTTCTGGCAGGTCGCCTGTGCCATGTGTGAAAGGTAGAGGTGAGGCGCAGTACTGGCAGAAATGCGCCGTGGGCGGATTTGCCGCTCCACACGTCTCACAAAATAGCTCCTCTGTAGTCATAAACAATTTCTACTTCTTCCGGTCAAACTGTTGGCATGTTTTTCCATAACCGCAGCCACTCTTCAATGCTTAACGTTTCAGCGCGACGGCTGGTATCAATATTTGCAGCGGTGAGCCACGCCCTTATATCTTCATTTTTGCGGTGAAGCCCGTGAGTAAGTGAATTATGCAATTGTTTGCGCCGTTCTGAGAAACCAGCCTGCACGACACGAAAGAAACTATCTCGTTCATTGGCCGTCAACGACGCCTCGGATTTGATCTCGACGCGTAGAATTGCCGAGTTCACTTTAGGCGCTGGATAAAACGCGCTCGCGGGAACACGCGCGATAATGTGCGGTCGACCATAAAATTGAATGCTCACCGCCAGTAAACTCAGGTCCCCCGGTTCTGCAACGATACGCTCAGCCACCTCCTCCTGTACCATCACCACAAGTAGACGCGGCGGATTGGCGCTTTCCAGGAAATGGCGAAACGTGGGAGCAGTAATATAATATGGCAGATTCGCCACCAGTTTATACGGCACCTCGCCAAAGACTTCTACCGGGTCGACAAAGAGCAGGTTTCGCGCCAGCAACTCGACATTCTTATAAGTACGTGTCGTTTCCGCCAGCAAAGCCAGCATATCCCGTTCTAATTCGACCGCCACCACGCGCCTGGCATTTTTCGCCAACTCTCGTGTCAGAACACCGGTTCCCGCGCCCACTTCCAATATCTCGTCTGTCGCACTGATCTCCGCCGCCTCGACTATTTTCGCCAGCACCGAACGATCAATCAAGAAATTCTGCCCAAAAGACTTGTTAGGGCGCATACCATGTGCGTACAGGACATTGCGTAGCTCGCGTACGCTGGTCAGGTCTATCTCATCAAACACCCCTGGGGTGCTCTCAAATCTATCAGTCACAATCACTCTTAACCAACAACCTGTAATTTTTAATAATACATATTGTACCACTCCCGCCCCAACGTATACGATCTATCCCTTCCCGCAATCTCCCTACCATCCCCATGGACCACGCCAGGAATTGGAAAAATGCCCGCGCCTCCGCCTGTTACCCATGAGCCCCAGACGTCGCCCAACACTGAAGAGTAAAAAAGGAATGGCCACTAGCAGAACCAGCAAAAACGACAGGAACAAAACAAGAATAATGACACCGATCGTCGCCAGCAGCACGCCAAGCACATGCATAAGCGGACCGATAAAGATCAAACCGAGCACCACCAGCCAGAACCACCTTGCGGGATTCCTCCTTCTCAACTGTGGTCGTGCAAATGGTGGAGTACCCCGCTGCTGATTACCTATCCAGTTCGGGCGATACTGGAATTCATACGCGTCACCATCAGGACTAAATTGCTGCTTTCGTCGCTGAGCCTGCGATGATTGAGCTAATTTACCACTGGTATCTATTTTTCCTCCCTGTGGGCTTGTATTCCCAGTAATCCCAGTATTCTCAGCATCCTCCACAGTTTTCCGGGCCATGTATCCATTCTGGTAATCGTTGAGTGAATCACTCTGCACCATTGGCACGTCATAGAGCGCAGTAGGCTCATCTTTTGGCGTATTGGGTCTGGACGACCAGTAATACGGCTCAGCCGGGGGTTCTATCCCCTCTTCTTCCAAAGGTTGCTGCTCTTCTGACTGCGACCTCGGGGCAAATTCTTGTTGATCCATCTCAGGAACTCCTTCCCCATCTCCATGGGTACACGTGGAACCATTACTTATATGTACGCAATCGCGATGCAAGAGTTGCACCCCCCCTTCACCAGGACAGCGCTAAGGATGTCCTCCCTGTCATAAGTACTATTCCGAAGCCTCAAACAACAGCCATGCGTTATAATAAAACAAAATCATGTATATAGGTAGTTCTCAACTCTTACCAAACGCCTGTGTGCGATCATCGCAAATACAAGAATAAAGAGGAAAGTAGAAACCGTTAAGCCTGAAAAAGGATAGCTTAATCCCATGGAAAGCAATATCAATAACCACTCCAATAACCATCAAAAAAACGAAATAATCACTGTATCCAACAGAGGAAACCAATTCCACACCAATGGACATGTACAAACCACCACTCCCCCTGCCCTCACTCCCATTATCCCAAAAACAACACATCAAATAGTAAGGCCTGCTCCTTCAACAGGCACCGAGATCAGGAATTCGGCAACACTGCGCAAAGTGAACCGCATGATCATACGCCGGCACCTGCATGAACGCTACAGCCGTTCATATGCCCCGCGCATATTAGCAATCTCCCTCATTCTTGTCATAGCACTGTTCGCTGTTCTATCAACCGGTGTCGGCGCTGCCTACGCCTTTTATCAGCAGCAACTCCCACTCCTGAATGGCATCGCGGACCACTCGCTCTTCCAGTCAACCCATATCTATGACCGCAACGGCCACCTGCTTTATGAACTCTACGACCACCAGAACGGTCATGGTCGGCGCACATACGTCAATTATACCCAGATCTCACCGTTACTGATCAATGCCTCTATTGCCGCCGAAGATCATAACTTCTGGGTAAATAATGGTGTCGATCTCCAGGGCACGCTGCGTGCCGCAGTGACCAACCTGCAAAGTCAAACTGTCGTCGAAGGTGGTAGCACCATCACGCAGCAACTGGTGAAGAATCAACTCTTCCTTTCGCAGCCGCGCTCCCTGCAAATCAAAAGCGAAGAAGCAATTCTTGCCTATGGTCTCACAAAACAATACCCGAAGTGGAAGATCATGGAAATGTATCTGAATACCGTCTACTACGGGGATTTGAATTACGGCATCGAGGCAGCAGCGCAGGACTTCTTCAATATTCACCCTCAATGCAGCAGGCGTTTATGTAAGCCGGCAGCCTCCCAGTTGGATCTCGCCCAGTCCTCATTGCTGGCCGGACTCCCGCAGAGCCCTTCATATTACAACCCCGTCTACAATAAGTCCGTGGCCCTCGATCGCCAGCAGACCGTCCTGCAATCAATGGTCGCTCTCAAAATGATTACCGAAGAACAGGCCCGGCAAGCGGAAGCAGAAACGGCGAAGTTTCACTTCAAATCGTATGCCAGTACTCAGGGTATCCAGGCGCCTCATTTTGTCCATTACGTCATTGACCAGGTACTGGTTCCCCTGATAGGAGCTCAAAACCTCTTAAACGGTGGCTATAATATTTACACTACCCTCGACCTGAATCTAGAGAAAAAGGTCGAGCAGATCGCCTATGGTCACCTCTATAAGCCACTCTACGATCCATACCTGGGCAGCTATGGGCCCTTGAATATTCAAAATAATGTCAATAACGCCGCCGTAGTCGTCATGAATCCCTACAATGGTGAGATTCTGGCCATGGACGGCAGCGCCGACTACAACAATAGGGGCCCGCAGGTGCGCGGCCAATATAACTCCGCTATTGCCCTCCGTCAGCCGGGCTCATCTTTCAAGCCCGTCGAGTATGCCACAGCTTTTGAAATGGGCTGGTATCCTGCCATGATCATCCCTGACCACAAGACAACCTATCCCAGCCTGCTGAGTGGTAATCCCCCGACGTACTACACGCCGCAAAACTACGATCAGAAATTTCACACGGGATTTCCAATGACCGCGCGCAATGCGATCGCCAACTCGTTCAATATTCCCGCCATCGATACACTAGAATATGCCGGTATTCAGAACGTGCTCAATATGGCTGGCCGACTGGGTTTGACCGAGATTGCGACCCGCTCCCCCAGCTCTTTTGGCCCATCGATGGCCCTTGGGACGTCAGAGGTTTCGCTGCTGCACCTTACGTCCGCCTATGCCACCTTTGCCAACCAGGGAGTACGCGTACCTCCCACCTCAATCTTAGAGATTACCGATAACCAGGGATATCCCCTCTATAGCTATAATTCTGCACACCCTCGGGGAGTGCGCGCTCTCCGCGCGGATATCGCTTTCCTGATAAACAGTATTCTTTCTGACACGAAATCACGTTATCATGAGTTCGGTGCTGGTAATCCACTGGAGCTGGATCGTCCTGCTGCGGCCAAAACTGGCACCACCCAGAGTTTTCGTGATAACTGGACCATCGGCTACACCCCCTATGTCACCGTTGGCGTCTGGGCTGGCAATAGTGATAATACTACAATGAACAATATTATCGGTATTACCGGCGCCGGCCCCATCTGGCACGATGTAATGGAATACGTATCGAGCCTGTACAACTATCCTCCCGATGATTTCAACAAGCCGTCCGATGTCCATGCCAGCGCTGTATCGGCATACACAGGGTTAGCCCCTCACCCGGGTGAGCCAACAGTCACCGACTGGTTTATTGATGGCACCCAGCCCACCATTCAAGGAACATTCACAAACCCCTCTCCCTGCAATGGAGACAAATGTAAGCCCCCCCATTGCAAAAAACACTGTGACGTGCCACCAACAAACTGAACTGAGAGCACAAACACCTAGCTTCGTCTCGTAGGGGCGGGGGTGGCGGATGCGGTGGGGGGACGCTTGCGTCGCCCCCCGTTCCCGGCTCACCTCCTGCCAGGGCGACGCAAGCGTCCCCTCCCCCCATCCACACCGCTCCCGCCCCTACGAAACGAAATCGCTTCCCTGCTCGTATCAAACATACTTACAAATGATCTGAACAATATCGGCCGCAGACGACAAGAAAAAAAGTAAAGACACACATGTTATGATAATTAAAAGACGGCATGATAACTACTAGAAGGTAAGAATTATGGAAAAGAAAACAGAACAAAATACCAATAGAGAAAACCAGGAACCACAAGAAAACACAACAGGGGCAGGCACGAAAACCTCAGAAGAAGAAGCTTCACAAACACCATCCACCATCGGTGGCGAGGCGGACGCCCAGAGCATGCCATACCGCCCACTCACGCGCATTGAGCGCCGCAACCTCTGGCTAAAAGAATACGGAGACCAGGATTTCGCATTGCAAATGTGGGTGCGCCTGGTCGAGCAGCAGGATCTCGACGTTGAAATGATGTTTCAAATGCAGGGCCTACTCGTATTCGGCGTAATGGTAAGCACGGCCCGCTACGCCCAGTTCTATATAGACCTGAACGAAGAACTCCACCGGGAACGAGATCCCGAAGTGGCGGACGCACTGCGTGATTACTATCACGCCCTCATACCCGCGTTCGACCAGCCCGAAATCGGCCCTGAAGGCCTGCCGGTCATCTATCGCTACATTCATATGCGTGACGTCACAATCATGAGCGCCGGGCACAAAGTCAAAGTTCCCTACTGGCGCGGCCAGGTCAACAAGGTCGATGCCTTCGTCATCGGCGCCACCCCCGGCGAATAGGAAAGAAAACTTCATGCCTTGACCTTTTCATTCTTCGGATCGAACAACGGCTCCTTCATCACCGTCGCTCGATACCTGACGCCAAATAGTTGCACCTCGACCAGCGTCCCCGGTGTGGCATACTCTACTGGAAGATATCCGTAAGCGATACTCTGGCGCACAGTATAGCCGTACCCACCGCTGGTCACACGGCCCAGCACTTGATCACCATCCAGCAGCGGCTCACCACCCAGGGCAACAGCGCCGGGGTCATCGAGCGTCAAACAACAGAGCTTGCGTGACACACCCTCCGCCTTGATGCGCTCCAGCGCCTCCTTCCCCATAAAATCGCCTTTTTTCAGCTTAACGGCAAAACCAAGTCCCGCTTCGTAGGGATTATATTCGGAATGAATGTCGGCGCTCCAGTAACGATAGCCCTTCTCCAGGCGCAGAGACTCAATCGCCCTGTAGCCTGCCGCTGCAATTCCCAGCTCCTGTCCAGCCTCCCACAGCGTATCCCAAAGCTTGAGGCCATACTCCATTGGAGCATAGATTTCCCAGCCCAGCTCGCCTACATAGGTGACGCGCAGCGCAAGTGCGGGAATATCGCCTATCGTCACCTGTTGCGCTGTCAGATAGGGGAACGCCTCATTCGAGAAATCATGCTCGCTGACCCTCTGCATCAGGTCACGCGCCCGTGGCCCCCACACACCGATACAACACCGGCTGGAGGTAATATCATGAACGTACACCGAGCCATCGCCAGGCATCTGACTGCGAATCCAGGAGAGGTCATGCAGGCCGAAAGCAGTCCCCGTGATAATCTGGAAGCGATCACTGTCCAGCCGTGTCACCGTCAGGTCGCACTCGATGCCGCCGTGCCTGTTCAACATCTGTGTATAGGTGATAGTTCCCAATGGTTGATCCATCTGGTTCCCTGTAATACCCTGCAAAAAGGCTGCCGCCCCGCTGCCAATTACCTCAAATTTACTGAAAGAGGTCTCATCGAATAAGGCGACCCGATCGCGTGTGGCCTGGTGCTCCACTCCAATGGCTGGCGACCAGTAACGACTTGCCCACCCGTATGGCCGCGGCCATCCCTGACCCTCCGCCATCGCTTCATTCACCGCGAACCAGTTCGGTCGTTCCCAGCCCGCCTTCTCCCCGAAGACCGCTCCCAATTCCTCCAGCCGGCTATAAACGGGGCTGAGGCGTAGCCTTCGTGCGCTGCTGCGTTCCTGGGCCGGATAGAAGATATCGTAATACGTGCTGTAGATTTCATGGGTGCGCCTGGCAATATAGCGTCGGCTGGCTGTATATGCCCCGAAGCGGCGAATATCCATGTGCCAGAGATCAAGGCTCGGTTCGCCTTCGACGATCCACTCCGCCATCATCTTGCCAACACCTCCTGCGCCTGACACGCCGTGTGCGCAAAAGCCACAGGCTGTCCAGAAACCTCTCACATTGGGCGACTCGCCCAGGATAAACTCTCCGTCAGGTGTAAAGGACTCAAGCCCATTCACCCGCTTCACCAACTCGGCCCCCTTGATAACAGGAACTCTCTCTACACATCCATCAAAGAGGCTCTCAAAGCGAGGAGGATCAAAACCCAGTACTGTGGGATTTGGTCTCTCTGGAATAGCGTCCACATCCATTACCGCGGGATTGCGTTCGTAGCCACCAATCACCAGGCACTCACCATCCTGGCGAAAATAGATCAGTTTATCAGGATCGCGCAGGTTAGGTACGCTGAAATCTCCCCCCAGCTCTCTCAGCGGTCCAGTTATGGCATACTGGTGCTGCATCGGAACCAGCGGTAGCGTCACACCGGCCATGCGCCCGATACGCGGCGACCACACCCCTGCGGCTACTACTACAATCTCGGTGCTGATACGTCCTCGCGTTGTGTTTACCGCCTGCACGCGCCCTTTTTCCACCTCGATGCTGGTCACAAGCGTATGTTCATAGAAGGTAGCTCCCCCACGTTGCCGGGCCCCGTTAGCAAGGTCCTCTGCCACGATTGGTGCGCGTGCGGAGCCATCCGTAGGGAGATACAACGCCCCTTCGACCCCCTCCATATTCATCAAAGGAAACATCCGCTGCGCCTCACTCGCGCTGATCAGTTCTGCAGCCAATCCAACCCCCTTAGCAAAGCCAGCCTGCCGCTTGAGCTCTTCCATGCGCTCTTTAGATGACGCCAGGCGCAAGCTGCCAACTTCGAAATAGCCAGCTTTCCCATCCACCCGTAGCTGCTTGTACAGCTCGACACTATACATCAGCATCTTTGTCAGGCTTACAGTTGATCGCAACTGTCCCACCAGGCCAGGGGCATGAGAAGTGGTCCCACTGACCAATGGCCCCTGCTCGAGCACAACAATGTCCCGCCAGCCCCACTCTGCCAGGTGATAGGCAATACTCGAGCCGGCTATCCCGCTACCAATAATGACCGCCCTCGCTTGATCTTGCATTGACTAATTCTCCTGATTAATGGCACCCCAACACTATGAATATCTTACCAATTCGCGGCGTAAAGCCCTGGCTTGAGCCATGCGGATAGAAGCCGCACTGCCCGCAGGCAGAGAACTACTCAACATGATTGAATATCTCCGTATGGACAGATTGCGTCCCATGAGATACTAGAGGCAGAGCCAAGCATAAATGGCAAGATCGCACAGAGCGAGAAATCAGCGTAAGAGTCTGTCTTGACCGATGGACGCGCATTCTCTCCTAACGGACAGATGTTTCTCACCAACGTCTCTGGTAAGCCGGGCAAGCCAGGCTCCATCCCGTACCGGGGGGCACTCGGAAACGGGCTTCTCTTCTTCGGAGGAGAAGCGAACGCTTGGGGAAAAGGAACCTCTACAGCGTGAGTAGCAGTATTCATGTGGCAAGCTCCTTCGATGAACCAAGAACCCCCGCGGCTTTAGCCCTGGAGAGTGTCAGATCCCGTAACCACCTGGTAAACTCTGGCGTAACCACATTCTGCAGAAAACGCTCCAGGTGGTGATGGGCATACTCGTGATAATCAAAATCAAGTTCAGACACCCCCATCTGTAAAAAACCCCAGAACGACTCCCTCAGGTCCGAGCCAAGACGCATCAAATGCAGGTGTGCCAGGTCCGCGTCACGCACCTCCCCAAAATAATAGCGTAAAAGCTCTTCGCACTGCTCTTCGTTCAGCTCTTGATTAACAGCGAAATTCCCCAGGTCAAAGAACATGTCGCCCATCGCGGCATATTCCCAATCGAGAATCCAGATCCTGTCACCATCATCGATAAAGTTGCTGGCTAACAGGTCATTGTGGCACGGCCTCGGTTGATCCAGTGGTCCGATCGCCTCCTCGATCTGTTCCATCAGCGCGTAAACCCGGGGCAGCGTATCGGGGAAAGCCACCCCATGCTGAAGGGCCTTCGTATGGTAGTCTCGTACCGTCTCGAAAGGTGAGAACGTACCGGGGAAAGCTGGCCCCCCGTGGTACCGCTTCATCGAAGCGATGATGCGCCTGAGCGTCCCAGGTTCAGCAGCAGTTTCAGGTGAAATGCCGGCGCCAACAATGAAGCGCGTGACCAGCGCATCTTCGGACGCGAGAAAGTGCATAACTTCGGCCCCAATGCCCAACTGTGCCGCAATAGCAGTACAGATATGTTCGCGCCCCCTGTCGATGCCGAGCAGGCGTGTCCCTTTGCCACCAACGCGCAACACGAACGTTTCTCCTGCGACATCCACACGATAATTCTGGTTGGTGATACCGCCCAGCAGGGGCGCTACTACAAGATCCTTCCCGCTCCAACCCGGAATTTGCTCTAGAATGTGCTCAACTCTCTCGTCCATTGCTCACCTCCTTCTGTTGGATTCAAGCCAGCAAACGCCCGTCTTAGATTGCATGAGCATACACCGCGGTCGAGCTTGCGTCAAGCAGGCGCTTTGCCCATTTTCCAATATTTCATAATCAGGGAATAAATTGTTTGCAAATGTGTTATAATAGGTATTCAAATTGAACCAACCATCACCAACCACCTCAATCCACTTCCCACCTAACCTCAGAAGCACCACATAAGAAATACACCAATCGCTTACAGCAAACTTGACAGCAAATCGTTTACAAGCCGATCAGATGCTTCTCTCATCAAAATTCAACACTCTGCGAGCATCACAGGACAGAATTGCCTGAACATGGACACTCGCATAGCACTAGAAGCGGTTTGAGCAGGAATAACCCCAACGTCGGAATGGCCTCTACAGCCGTTCGAGCGCAAGCAGTAATCAGACAACATGCTATGTCGTCGCGTATGATATTCCTGATGATCGTCGGCGCACGAAGGTGCATGAGATTCTGAAGGGCTTTGGCAAATGGACGCAGTATTCCTTATTCAAGTGTTTGCTGAGCCGAAAAGGTGTGATCCTGTTGCAGTCAAAGCTTGGTGAATATCTCATTGAGACCCAGGACAGCGTGCGTTTTTACCCCCTATGTGCCAACTGTGTGGGGAAAGTAGAGACGATCGGTAGGCCTCCACCGCAGGATGCGTTGCTGTTTGTGGTATAAACTCAGCCGCGAGGAACGCAGTGATGACCTCTCTGAGCGTGGTCCCTCGCATGGCTCCAGAAGGGCAACCAGCATGATTTGTGCGAACAATGAGGCTCTTGTGGCACGAACAATG